>JAABUM010001041.1_pt1 | contig 43646 bp, 35 predicted proteins | sample 5559161 | NCBI WGS metagenome assembly JAABUM01 (sample SAMN10711868, study PRJNA513369) | rock metagenome | isolation source: Antarctica rocks | place: Antarctica: Victoria Land, Siegfried Peak nord
TCAGCGCTTTTTGATTGGAAGAGGTCGTCAGACCCACTACTTCGCGCTAAAGCGGGTCTGACGACCTCTTCCAATCGAGATTTCACGCTCAAATGAGTTCCTAACACGCTCTAAGCCCGCGCGCCCGACAGTTGCAATACCTGCCCGTTGATGTAAGGCATCGTGTAAGCGTCGGTGCACACGCCGTTCCAGGTGGCGCCGCCATCGGTCGAGCGCCACACATCGTCTGACCCCGACCAGTTACCACCCGAAGTGAACAGCGCGCCGCCAAAAGACACAAGCGAATACAAGTGCGCGGCAGGAGCGATCTTGCCAACCAGGGTGCCAACCCCGTTTTCCACGTGCAAGAGTTCGCCGCCATTTTTATACACGTTGTCGTGGCCCACAACGCACAAACCGCCATTTACGATCTGATACTCGTCGAGTTGCTCGTCGTTTGTGCTGGAAGGCGAAGTGAAGCAATCGTTGGAGGGATCAAGCGTCCAGATCAGCGTGCGGCCCGTGTTGTTGGTGCTGTCGCCCGAACCCAAATAGATTTTTCCGTTCCATAGCGTCATGTCCCACACGTTGCGCGAATAATCGGTGCGCTGAACGAACGGCTTGCCGATTTTGGAAACCGTGTAAGTCGGGGCAGCCGAAACGGGAACCGAGGCTTGCGCCTCCGAGGGTTGCGCCTGCGCCGGCAAAGTCAGCGCACTTGCAGCGGACAGCGCGCTCAAAACGCCGATCAAAGAGAGTGCGCCGCTTTTAAAACGCCGTTTTGAAGCAGAGGTAAAGCGAGCCGAGCGGCGCATGGGCGTGGTAGGTGAAGAGAAAAGTTGAAACTCGAACATGGTGATTTAGCAACGAAAACGGCAGTCTCTGTCGCCCGAACGAAAGTTCCGCAACGGAAATTCCCCAGGGGAACTATCACTCCAACTTCCTCTATCGCACACCACAAAGCGGGGTATTGAAATGGCTGTTCCAATGGTGGAGCGAGTAGCGGAATAGGCGACACAAAGGTTTGTGCCACGTTCACAACCACCACCACAATGAGCAGGTCTTCAACTGCTCATCTCATCGTTATCCAAAGGCCCACGGCGAAAAGCCAAAAGTAGCAAAGATTCTCTTTTTTCTATCGGTTCACAAACACGTTGTAAGAGAACCTCAAGAGCAAGTGACAACAGAGGTGACGACCACTCTGATATGACTTATTTTCGGTTGTTTTGAGGACAATTCACACGAGTTTTGAGGCTACTACTCAAGATGAACGGCCACTCGAAAGCACCTTTGCGTCTGCAAAAGCAAACCGTAACCTGGATTCAAAACAAAAATCCGGCACTTCTGTCAAGAGGTGCCGGGTTTTGTTTGTGAGTTGTTCACGCCGTTTCTCGTTCGACCAGTTGCCACAACCCAAGGGACATCGGCGAATCGGGCAATTCTAATCTGTCCCAAAACACCGGATTGACATCTTTGCGCGCTTTCTGGCGCAATCGCTCTCGCTCTGCGTCGGGCAAAGCGGCGAAACGTTCGCTCATGCGCCGCGCGAACTCTTGCTTTGATTCGATCTCCAGCACAGCGGGTTCATCAGCCGACCGTGCCTCTTGCTCGACTTGGGTGGCACCCTGGCGGGATTTGGGAGGCGGAGCAGGTGGAGCGACGATTTGGGATGGATCGTTTTTTCCAAAGCAAAAGGAGGCGAGGAGCGAGCCGTCCTGCGCTTTGCTCCATTCGACTTCGCCCAAAAAGCCCGCGCTTTGTAGCTCTTCGATGCCCGCGAGCAGTTTTTCTTTAACTTTGGAGGGGTGGTTGTAGGCCGTCATGCCCAGCCGGTCGCGCAGTTTGAAGGCGCCAATCGACAACCCTTTGGCGGGCGTTTTTTGGGCGCAACGCAACAGGTCGAGCAGGCGAAACAAGCGCCTTGCCGTGGGATTGGACAGGGACAGGGTGAAATCCAGCGCCAGCGAGCGCACGTTGCCCGACAGGAGCGAGGTGTAAACCACGTCATCCCACTTCCACCACGAAAGCGGAGAAGTGCCCGATTTTTTGCGGCCATCGGGTTCGGACGTGATGGCGTAGCCCGCGAGAATGTGGAAGCCGACTTCTTGCATTGGCGCCTGGGTGCGCGCGTCGTAGAAAGCCCACTTCGCCGTGATGGATACCGCGTTGAGGCGCCGGAACGCTTCATCGACCGCCGCGATGCCGCGCGTCCCGTTGTTCCAACCCAGCCGGGAAATCAAGTCGCCGCGTCTAAAGGGCACGACCTGGGGCCACTCGCCGTTCGGCCCCGCCGCCTCGCGCGTCATTTGCAGCATCACGAGATACAGCAACTCTTCGTTTGGCCCCGGCATTCCCGTGTTGGCGCCCGCTTCGACACGCCAGGAAGCCGTCACCCTCCGTCCGCTGAGCAGGGTGCGCGGCCAATCGTAAAATATCGGCTCGCTTCGCGTCAGGCGTCCCGGCGATTGCAAAAGCGCAAAGGGATGCCCCGCGAGGTTCATCTCGTCGCGCCCCGAATGCTCCTCGCCCAGCAACACCAAGGGCGCCAGATTCACCGAAGGCGCGGGCCTTGGAAGCGGCAGTTGCTCGCCTTTGAATTCTTCTGAGGAGGACTTTTTCATGATTTCCTTTGGTCTTGGCCTTGTCAAAGCGCGAAACACAGTTTGCTTCCCTGACAGTCTGAGTTTCGACTATCGTTTCTTTCTATCCGGATCTGTTTACCGAGATTTTGCGGGAATTCCCTCTGCAAATGCGAGAAATGCAGACCGTTGGGGAAATCACAGCACCTTTGATCATCCCGACTTGAGAGGTCATTTGAAAAATCACCAGACAAAGAAACCTCGATTGTTCGATTACCTGAACTGGGACTTGAGAAGGTGTTTGTAGGGCCGGGTTCCCGCGAGTGGGAACCCGGCCCTACAAACACCTTCTCCAACTCTTAGAGCGCCCTGGGAGAGAGCGCTCCGCGTGTTCCCAAAGGTCGGCGGGAGTGCCGAAGTCAAGGTGGGGCGCCGGGGCGCATTTTGACGACGCGGGCGGGAACGCCAACGGCGATGGCACCAGCGGGAATGTCTTTGGTGACGACGGCGCCCGCGCCAACGATTGCGCCATCGCCAATGGTCACGCCTTTGACGACCACGACTCGCGCGGCCAGCCACACGTTGTCGCCGATCCACACCGGCGCGCACGAAGCGCCCTGTTCGCGGATCGGTGTAGAAAAATCGTCAAAAGCGTGATCGTGGTCGCGGATGGAAACCATTTCGGCGAGCAGGCAATCACTCCCGATGTGAACCGCTTCCTTGGCGGCGAGGGTGCAGTGATGGCCAAAGATTGTGCGCGCGCCGATGTCGAGGCGCCCGGTGCATTCGATGCTCGCGTCGCGGTCGATCACCACTTGCGGCCCGACGCTCAATTGTCCGCGCGGCGACAAGTGCAAGCGAAGTCCCATGCGCACATCACTTCCGCGCCCCCACGACGCGCGCGGGAAACGCAGGCACAGCCACGCCCGCCGCCAACGCCGCCACACGCCCATCCCGATGCGCCCAGAAAGCGTCCCGTCCTGGCTCATCGCGTCTCCTCCGGCACGCGCGAGTTGAACTCGCCGGGGCCGAGCTTCTCCTCTTCATCCGAAACCAGACCCGCCTCGCGCCACGCGCGCAACAACTCGTTCACGCGCCCGCTCCACGAATGATCGCGCGCCACGCGCTGACGCTCGCCTTTCAAGCAAGCGTTGTCACCCTTCGTGTTGTCACCCTTCGCGTTGTCACCCTTCAGCGATGATAAAAAGGCGCCACTTGTTGGGTTGTCACGGTTTGTTGCCAAAAGGTTGTCGGGGTTCGTTTTGGCGGCTCTGTCGGGGTTTGTCGGGGTTGGAAACAGGCGTTCGTCGCAAGCGTTGACTTCTTGCAGGGCGCTTTGGCAGGCTTCGAGAAACGCGGGCGCATTTTTGGCGAGGCGAACCAAAGCGGGGAAATCGCGGAATCCGGCGACATCGGTGGAAACGATGGGTTTGCCGCACGCCAGAAACTCCCACAGCTTGATCGGGTTGAGTGATTCGACGAACTCCGAGCGCAAATGCGGCACAATGCACACGTCAAAGCGCGCCATCACTTCGGGAATCTGCGCGTAAGCGACCGAGCCGGGCGCGAACAGATTGGGATGCTTTTGCTGGGCGCGCGCGAGCGAATCGTCGCTCCAGTGCTGCGGCCCGACCAGCACCACGCTACCGTGCGAGAACTCTTGCGCCAGTTGTTCCACCAACTCCAAGTCGATGCGCTCGCGGTGCAACGACCCCGTGTAGCCAAACACTGGGCGCGCCCATTCGCGCCCGCCCAGGCCGGGCGTCGCCGGATTTGTCGGAGTTGTCGCGGTTTGCGCCGCACCCGTTGTCGGAGTTGTCGTGGTTTGCGCCACAACCGGTGTCGGAGTTGTCGCGGTTCGTGTCGAAGCGAGTGTTGGGGTTGATGTGGCGCCGTTTGTTGAAGGAATCGGGATTTGGGTTGCGCTTGTTTTCGTTTCCAGGGCGCTTGCAGGAACGAAGGTGGCGTCGAGGGCGAAACGACCGGGTGGGCGTGGGTCGCTTTGGCCGGGGCGCGCATAGTGGTCGGCGTTGACGCCATTGGGCAGAAGCAACAGGCGCTTGGCCACGCCCACGCGCGAATTGTAAAGCGCCTGCGAACACACAACGGTGAGGTCAACGCGGCGGCACAAATCGCGGTCTTCTCCCGCGATGCGCTCGCGTTGCGGGCCAGCGGGAGCGGCCAATTCCCAATCGTCGGTGATGTCATACACCACGCCGCGCTCGCCCGTTTCGCCGATCAAAAACCCCGCGTCGTGCGGGTTGAGCCACAACAGTGGGTCGCGCACCCCAGCGCGTTTGGCCGCCAGGCGGATGCCGCGCGTCATGCGTGTTTCGTTCCACTTGCGGGCGCCGGGCAGGGGGTTGGGAAACCACTTGAGCGGCGTGTAAACGCTGATGTTGGGAAAATCAGGAAGCGCGCGGAAACGATCTCGCAGTGCGCGGCGCAAGGCGCGCCGTCCCGCGCCGCCCCGCGAGCGCAGAGCGGCCCGCAGCAAAAGCGGCCAAAAAACCGGGCGCGCCACGAACAATACCTGGTTGCCGGGGAATCGGCGCGAAAGCTCGGCGCACACGAACTGGTTGCGCCGCCAGACCTCGTCCCACGGCTCCAACGAAACAAAAATCAAATCGCGCATAAATCCAGTTCGCTTTTCCTTTTCTTCTCGCGTGCGGCGCCTTCAAGCCCCGCTTGTCGTTCCCGTCTTTGCCGGTTGTGATTCTTCCCCTCAGTGTGAGGTGATGCCAGGGCACACTCTCCACGCCCTCTTGGCCGGACTTCGCCTGGGCATCCTCAACGCTCGTTCGCTTCAACGCGGCAAAGTTTTCCAAACCGCTTGCGCCACTTGAAAAACCTGTTTCTTAGAGTCAACTTGAAAAGTGGCTCCTGCCAATCGATCTGGTCTGAAGTGCGCCCCTGAGCGCGTTGTTGGCTCGAAACGTTGTAACACCCTCCCGTAAGCGCACTTCAAACCGCCAAAGGGGATTTTTCCCAAATCGTTTGTCCAGGGAATTGCGGCTTGGAGCGGTTCTTCTTGGTCGGCGCAAATGCTGCCCAAGCCGTTGCCGCAAAAGTTGTGACTTCGGGCCGTTGTGGCACCATTTGCACCTTTGTCCACGCGTTGATGTTGCCAAACGGCGCGTAAAGGCGATTGAGGCCCATCTCACCGTTTGCGGCGTTGGTTTGCAAGCGCTGATTTGTAAACCTCGACGTATTGCTGCGCGATGGCGTCCCAGTCGAAGGCGCGCACCCGTTGCGCTCCACTCTTGCCCAAACGCGCGGCTTCTTCGGGACGGCTCGACAATTCCCACAGCGCATTCGCTAGAGCATCGGGGTTGCCGGGCGACACGAGCAAGCCGTTTTCCCCTTCGAGCACAAGTTCGGGCACACCGCCTACGCGCGAGGCGACCACGGCGCGCCCTGCCGCCATCGCTTCGAGGTTGACGATGCCCATCGGCTCATGAAGCGAGGGAAGCACAAAAAACGCGCTGCCCTTGAACAGCGCCACCGTGCGCGCGCGGTCGGTGCGCCCGATGATGTGCGCGCGTTCTTTCAAGCCCAACTCGTCGCGCAGGCGCTCCAATTCGCCGCGCATCGGCCCGTCTCCCGCGAGCACCAAATCCGGCACTGGCCACGCCACGCTTTCTTTGCCCGCGCGTTCGAGGAGCAAAGCGTGGGCGCGCAGCAAAACGTCGAAACCTTTTTGCTCGACGTGGCGCCCGATGCCCAAAATAAAAGGCCGTTCGCGCTTTTCCGGTTCGATGCCCTCGAAGTCGGCGAGCCGGATGCCGCTAAATACCACGCGCCCGCGCTCGCCAAAAGGCTGGCCCAAAAACTCCTGCGCTTCGCGCAGCGTTTGGCCCGAACAGCCCGTCAGCGCATCGGCCTGCACCAAAGCGCGGCGCATCAGGGCGCGGGCGCGTTCGCTTCGCTGGTAAAGCCCGGTCGCGTCCATCGAAAGCTCGCCGTGCAGCGTCACGACCAATGGCAAACCCAAGCGCCGCGCCGCATTCTCGGCGTAGGGCGCGTTGTTGCTCACGCAGTGAACGTGAACCAAATCGACCTGTTCCCGCGCCAAAAGCCCCGCGATGTCGCGCCGGATCGACGGCCCGGTGAGGGCAAGCGAGGCCGCCGAACGCACCTGATTGGACAGCGACCCGCCCGCCAGAGCGCGAAACGCGAAGCGGTGAACGCTTATCCCCTCGAACTCTTCCTGAGCTGGCAGGGTGCGCGGCCAGCGTTCGGTGACGACCAGCGCTTCGTATTCGGCGCGCTCCAGGGCGTGCGCGAGTTGGCGCACCACTTCTTCGACTCCGCCCAAATGCGGGTGAAAGGCGCTGGCGAAAAGAGCGATCTTCATAAATTGGGAGTTAGGATCTCGAAGCCATCAGCCGTTAGGTTTGTATCCGTTGGGCTTGAGTTTGAACGGGAGCAGGCCAAGGTTGAACTTGGAGGCCGCGCTTTGGTCAAAGCGCGACTTCGGCACGCGGGCGCAGTCTCACGCGCGCGAGGGACGGCGCCATCGAATTGCGAAACAGAGCCATTGCAAATGGCCACAACAAAAGCGCCGGAGCGGGCGTTGCATCGGCGTTGCGCCGCGGGTGCCGTTTTTCGACGCTTTTCGACCATCTTCCCAAAACAATCCGCCGGTAGAATGGTTCAAGCGTCGATAAGGGCCAAAGCGTTGTCTCTGCAGAAGGTAACATCCAAGGAAGGCGCGGGTGATGGGCATTTAAAGCACACTGCCGCTCAAGCGCCCTGCCAGAGTCACATCAAGTCCCCGCGAGCGCCAAGCGCCAGAGGTCACAAGCACATGCGAGTTGCCATTGTTCACGATTTTTTAATGCAAATGGGCGGCGCCGAAAAGGTCGTCGAGGTGCTCCACGACCTCTACCCCGACGCGCCCATCTACACCTCGGCCTATGATCCCGACGCGATGCCTGCCATCTACCGTTCGTGGGACATTCGCACTTCCTTTTTACAAAAGCTGCCCCTCAAGCGCAAAACCCATCGCGCCGCACTTTTGCTGTATCCCGCCGCTTTCGAATCCTTCGATTTAAGCCCCTACGATCTGGTGATTTCCAGTTCGTCGGCCTTTTCCAAAGGGGTCATCACCCAGCCGCACACCACGCACATCTGCTACACGCACTCGCCGATGCGCTACGCTTGGGCCACGCAGTCCTACGTTGACAAAGAGCGTATTTCCTCGCCCATGCGCGGACTTTTGGGGCCGGGTCTGCACTACCTGCGCACCTGGGACGCCATCGCCGCGATGCGCGTCGACCGCTACATCGCCAACTCGTCGGCCATCGCGCGGCGCATTCGCAAGTTCTATCGCCGTGAAGCCGAAGTGCTCCATCCGCCCGTCGATACCGCGCGCTTTCAAATCGCGCCGCGCTCCGAAGTGGGCGATTACGGCATTCTGGCCACGCGTTTGGTGCCTTATAAGCGCGTCGATCTGGCGGTGCGCGCCTTCACGAAGTTGAATCGCCCGCTCAAAGTCATCGGCACGGGGCGCGGTTTGGATGAACTCAAAGCGATGGCGGGGCCAACCATCGAGTTTTTGGGATACGTGTCGGACGAAGAGTTGCCCGGACTTATCGCGCGGGCAAAAATGTATTTGATGCCCGGCGAAGAAGATTTCGGCATCGCTCCGGTCGAAGCGAATGCGGCGGGCGTTCCGGTTGTGGCGTTTGCGGCGGGCGGCGCCCTCGACGTGCAAATCGAAGGCAAAAGCGGCTTTTTGTTTCGCCCGCAAACCGTTGACGGGCTTTGCGAAGCCGTCGAGCGCGCTTATGCGCACGAGTGGGATCCCGAACTGATTCGCCAAAACGCGATGCGCTTCGATGTTCCCTCCTTTCGCGCCAAGTTTGGGCACGTGGTGGCCACGACCACGCCGGGCGACCGGCGCGACCCGATGCCCGACCGCAGGCGCAACCACGCTGGCACGCCGCGCGAAGGCGACCGCAGAAAAGTGGTTGTGCGTTCTGGTTATCCGACGTGGTTCGACCGGCGCATCCATATCGTGGGAGAAGATGGGCGAACCGTTGTCGCCGAGCGCACCGGCCCCGACGCGCCTTCGGACATCGTGCCCGTGCAAGCGCCGACTCGCCTCATCACCGTGAGCGATGCGCCCGCCAACGAGACGCCCTCGCCTGCGTTCACGCCTGTTCCGCTTCCGCCAGTAACACCAGGCATGAGCACGTCGTTCCTTGCAGGCGGGGTCGCGGCGGCGAGCGATTCTTCGACTGGCGTGGTCGTTCCGGCCCCGCAAAACGGTTCGACCCAATCGCAGGACGGAGTCGGACACAAGTCCGAAGACGAAGACGAACAGGAGGAGGAAGCGGGAAGCGGGTTCTCCGCGCAAGGGCATTCATCGCCCAACGCGTCGCGTCTGGTGCTGGAAAGCCTGGCACGTGATGGGCAACTCGCGCACGACCATCACTCCAACGGTCACCACCTCAACGGTCATTAAAAACCTTTGAGGGTGCAAGCGCCCGCCACTTCACTTGCCACTTGGAAAAGCTAATTCTAAGCGGATCGAGGGTGGCAGCGCGCTCCAAGGCTTTTGAATTTAATTGCGATCATGATTTTATTGACTACTCACATCAAAGCGAGCAACGACCAGGTGTCCTGTGATCTGGCGGGCGAGGCCGCGATTTTGGACTTGAAAAACGGCATCTACTACGGCTTGGATCCTGTGGGCGCGCGCATTTGGGAACTGATTCAAGCTCCCAGCGAAGCGGCGACCATCGTGTCGCAGTTGCTCGATGAATACGATGTCGATCCCGCCCACTGCGAACAAGACACCCTCGCTCTTCTAAACCAACTCGAAGAGCGCAACCTCATCGAAGTAGTGGACTAAACGGGCGCCCGCCATCCGTTCAAGTCAAGGCGGGCTGAGAACTTTTTGTCGGGATGTTTGCATTTGAGTTGTCCTTTGCGGGTGGCCCATCAGATCAGAAGGAGGCGTTAGCCCCGCTCGTAACTCAGGCGGAGCGGGGCTAACGCCTCTTTCGATCTGGATGATTTGCCCTACTCTCAAATCGAGCGCGAAAAGCCCTCAGCCCGCTTTGACATGCTCGAACTGTTTTCAATTTTCTTTTGCTTTGAAACGCCTTTTTGACCCCCGCGCCCTGCCGGATGCTCTTCGCCTCACCTTCGAGGTGTTGCCGCTTGTGCTGCGCGCTCGCCTGTCGTTGTGGCGCGAGCCATTTCCCGCTTTTCACGCGCGCTGGAGCGCCGAAATCGAGAGTGAACTGCGCGCCGCCCTCGCGTCGCCGGGTGTTGTGAATGGTGACGTGCCGGGCGATGACGCGCAACCCGATGCGCAGACAAAGCGCTTGGCGTGGGAATGCTCGCACGCCGTTTCACGCGCCGCGCGGTTGGTGCCGCGCGCTTCGTGCCTGACCCAAGCGCTGGTGTTGCAACGCGTTCTGGCGCGGCGCGGTCAGGAATGCTCGCTGTTTTTGGGCGCCCTGCGGCCCGGTGCCAAGCCCTCGAACGCTTCGCGCGCTCACAGCGAGAATTTCGAGGCGCACGCCTGGATCGAATGGCACGGGCGCGTCCTCATCGGCGGCGACATCTCGCGCTGGACGCCCTTTCCCCTGAACCGCTCGCTCGCGCCCTCCAGCCCACCCGATTCAACGCTTCAGACATCGAAATAAAAGAAAAGCCGGGTTGTTGCGATTCTCAAACACAAAACGATCGAATGACCGCTTACTTTGCGTAGCCATCATATCGACTACGCAAGCCGTCACATCGACTACGCGGGACATCATAGTCGATGTGCGAGTGCGATCACTCGATATGCGGGCCATCACAGTTGGTATGATGGCCCGCATAGTCGATCTGCGCGTCACCAGTTGGAGCCGAAACGAGTGAAGGTTCGCTTTGTTTTAGTTGGTGGCGCCCTGCGAGTCAGTTGGAAAGTCTTGAACTCAGGAAAACGGAAGAGGGATAGAGGCGTTAGCCGCGCTCCGACCGGGTCACAGTGGGGCTGATGCCCCTTTGCAGCTTGCTTTTTCCGGCTTCCAATCGGTTTCTCTCACTTGGCCATTTCCAGAACACTCTTTAAAACTTGGATTTCCGTGCCCTGTGCCAAGGCCTGTGCCAAGGCCTGTGCCAAGGGTGGACACTTCGCCTATGAGCGCTTTTGCCAGCCTGTTGAACTTGGACGGACGCCCTTGCCGCGAAGAAATCGTGCGCGCCATGCTCGCCCGAATGCGTCACCGCGTGGACGAGGCCGGTTGGAACGCCGCGCGCGCCCGCTGTTTGGGGCCGGTTGGCCTGGGCATCGCCCCGCTTGGCTCGACGCCTCAGGCGCGTTTTGAACGCGAGTCGCCCGACGCGGCGCAAACCCGAACCCAAAACGGGCAGACGTTATGGTTTACGGGCCACATCCGGCTCGACAACCGCGAGGAACTGGCGCGCGCGTTGGCCATTGGCGCCACAGAAGTGCGCGAGTGGAGCGACAGCCGTTTTGTGCTGGAAGCTTACGCCCGGTGGAGCGAGGAAACCCCGCTTCATCTGCGCGGCGATTTCGCTTTTGCGATTTGGGATGGCGCGCGCCGCCGTTTGTTTTGCGCGCGCGACCGGTTTGGCGTGCGGCCCTTTTACTTTGTTTTCCGGCCAGGCGAACTGTTCGCGGGCGCCAACGAAATCAAAGCGTTGTGGGCCGTTCCGGGTCTGACGCCCGTTGTCAATCGCGTGCAGGCTGCGGCGTTTTTGCTGGCGCGCGCCGACAACAAAGAGCGCACTTTCTACGAAGACGTGCGCCGCCTGCCGCCCGCATCGCAACTCGTGATCGACCTCGCCGCGCCCACATCTCTTCACCAAACGCGCTACTGGGCACCGGATGAATCGCGCGAAGCGGATTTTAAATCTGACGACGAAGCCTCGGACGCCCTGCGCGAAACGTTTTTTGAGTCGGTGAAACAACGCACGCGCAGTGAAGGCGACTTCTCGTTGTTTTTGTCGGGCGGCCTCGATTCGTCCTCGATTGCGGCGACCGCGCCGCGCGTGTCGCCGCAAAAACCGGTGCGGGCGCTGAGCATGGTTTACGAGCGCTTCCCCGACTGTGACGAGCGCCCGTGGATCGAGCAAAACCTCGCGTTTTCCAATGGCGCGCTCGAAAAGTTGTGGTTGCGCGGCGATGATCTGACCGCACTGCACGACATCGAACGCGTGTTGTGGCATCTCGACGGGCCTCCGGCTGGCCCGAACACGTGTTCGACCTGGACACAATATGCGCTGCTGCAAAGCGCGAATTCGCGCGTGGTGTTGGACGGGCACGGCGGCGACGAAGTGGTGTTTCTGGGTTATGGGCGCATTCACGAACTGCTGCGACACGGCGACAGCACGGCTGCCCTGCGCGAACTGCGCTTGCTCAAGCGTCACGGCATCACCGATGTGTCGGTTTGGCCGCTGCTGTGGCCCTCCCTGTTGCGCCGGGCGCGCGGCACGCGCGGCGTGGGCCGTTTGATGGCTTTGGGCGCGCGCCGGAGCACAAATCGAAGCGCGAATCGAACCCAGATGCCGCGCCAGAACTCGACGCGTGAAGACGAGTTGGATGCACCGATGCTGCAATTATTGCGGCCCGAAGCGCTCGACTTGCTGGAACCCGAAACCCCGGTTTCGCCCGCGCTTTCGGTGCGGCAGGAGCACGCGCGCGTGCTCGAATCGGGTTTGCAAAGTGCCGCTTTAGAAGGCATGGACGCGATGGCGGGCGCGCACGCCATTGAAGTGCGCACGCCGTTTTGGGAGCAGAGCATGGTCGAACTGTGCCTGTCGTTGCCCGCCGATCAAAAGATGAGAAACGGCTTCAACCGCTTCGTGATGCGCCGCGCGATGCAAGGACTGTTGCCGCCCCTCGTGCAATGGCGCACCGGTAAAACCAACTTCGCGCCGCAAATGATTCACGGTCTGCGTGACCTCGAAGGCGCGCGCATCGACGCCACGCTTGAACGGTGGAATCGAGCGGCTCGCGCCGTTGAGGGTTTCATCGACCCGCTTGCCCTGAGCGATCTGTGGCATTCGCTGCGCGACAACTCGCCCGACGCGTCGATTGGAGCGTTCACTTTGTGGCGTGTTCTGGTGCTTGGGTTGTGGATGGAAAGCGCGACCAATGTTTTTCCCTCATTTGAAGGGCAGTTATAAAAGAAGATAGTGGAATGTTTAACGACTAAAGTTGTTTTTCGGTCAAATCCACTTGAATGGAGAAAGTGGTTTGGTTACGCTTAATGCGTTCGATTTCAAGCGTCGCCCAAAGCGCGCTGCGAAGTCCGTTTGTTTCTGCCGAAGCCAGCCAAAGCGTTTGTTAATTCTTTGAAACACAGGAGGTGAAACCCCATGAAAAAATTCTACCAAGCTCCTCGTTTGACCGTGCACGGCACCGTTGCTGAGATGACCCAGGCCACCACCAAAGGCAATCTCCTCGACAAAACCTTCACCGTCAACACCCCGATTGCTGTTGTCGACATTCCCACCAGCCTCAAAATCTCGTAAGAGATTTCGGCTTTAACCCAATTTCCAGCGACCCTACGGGCGCTGTCTCCGGCAGAAACAAGCGGGCTTTAGCAACCGGGATTTGTCCCATCGAACAATCTATGTTGCAGGAGGTGAAACCCCATGAAAAAATTCTACCAAGCTCCTCGTTTGACCGTGCACGGCACCGTTGCTGAGATGACCCAGGCCACCACCAAAGGCAATCTCCTCGACAAAACCTTCACCGTCAACACCCCGATTGCTGTTGTCGACATCCCCACCAGCCTCAAAATCTCGTAAGAGATCGCCAATCGGTTTATCACTTCATAAGCTGCTGCTTTCGGGCGCAGTTCGCATCACAAAAGGCTCTATACGGGCCTTTTTTGCGTTTGTGGCGTCAGACGCTTTTCGCTCTCGCGGTTCTCTCGTGCGCCTCTCGCCTATTCGTAGCCTTTGCGTTCTCGCTTGACCTCGCGTTCTCGCTTGACCTTTGCGCTCTCGCTGTTTTTCAAGCGGCGCATTCGTTGCTTCTCAAGCGGCACGCCTGCTGCTTTTTCTGGTGCCTTTGCCTTCGAGGTCAGTCAGAGAAAGCTCTTCTTTTGCTGTGAACTTTCCTCTTGCCGCGCCTCCTGAGTTCGATCCGGTGTCTCCGTCTTCCCCTTTGTTTCCGGCGGATCGGCGTGTGGCTTACGGCTTGCGCTTCCACAGCCAGTTCGCTCTGCCCGAACTGTCGCTGGATTTTCAACAAGAACAACTGCCGGACGAAGCCGATGTGCGCATCGAGTTGGGTCAGGTGCTTTCTCACGCCCAAATGGCTCGGTTGACTGCGCCCGATACGCCAATCGAAGACGTAATGCGTTTCGAGGAGACATGGTGCCAGTTGGTTTTTTCCGATGTGGGCCGCTACACGTTGACGCAGGGCCGCCACGTTTTGGTCGAACCACTCGATGGCACATCCGAGTCGTCGTGGCGCTTGCCGCTGCTGGGCGCGGTGATGGCGCTGTTGCTCGAACAGCGCGGCCTGTTAGCCCTGCACGGCGGCGCGGCACGTTTCTCCGATGCAGAGGGTCAAGACGTGGCGGCGGGCTTTCTGGGCGACAAAGGCCAGGGCAAATCCACGCTTAATGCCGCGTTGTCGCAAGCCGGATTTGCGCTACTCTGCGACGATGTGCTCGCTGTTTCCGGCCTGGCGCCTGTTCTTCCCACAGCGTCATCCCAGCCAGTGACGCCAGTTCAGCCAGCCGAACCGATGGCGCTGTCGGGGTTCGCGTGGTTGAAATTGGCGCCGGATGCGGTGCGCGGCGTGTGGAATGCTGAGCCGGACGAGTTCGCTTTGGTCGCTCCCGAAGTGGCCGAAACCGACAAGCGGTCGGTTCCGGCGCGTCTGGCGCCCGATGCGCTTCCGCTTCGCGCGCTGTTCATTTTGTCGTCGCTGCCCGATGAGGCGCCCGAACCGATTGTGATTCATCGCCTGAGCGCGCAAGAAGCTTTGCTCCACTTGATTCCTCATACCTTTGCCGCGCGTTTTGGCGCTTTGTATTTGAAGGGCACGCGGCACCGCGCGTATTTCCGCGCTTGTTCGCGTTTGGCGAGCGAGTGCGTCGTGTGGGAACTGGCGCGCAAACGCGACTTGGCGCTACTTCCTCAAACAGTGCGCGCCATCGAAAACGCGGTGCGCGCCGGGGCGCCGCTTTCGAGCGCAAGCGAGGCGCGAGTTTCATCGTGAAAGCCAAGATTCGCGGAAGGCTTCAAGCGTTGAAGTTGTTGTGGCGCGCGGTGCTTTTGGTGTGGGGCAGCGGGCCGCGCTGGATGATCGCGTCGCTGTTTTTGGTCGTGGCAGGGGCGATTTTGCCGCTGCTAGGCTATGGCTTGATTTCGCGCATCATCAACAGCGTGACCAACGGCGCCAAGCTGCCCATCGGAATCGCGCGCGATCAAGGTTGGCACCATGCGCTGACGTGGATTGTGATCGCAGCCGGAGTGGGTTTGCTTTCGGCCCTGGCCAACACGCTGTCCGGCTATGTCACCGAAGGGCAAGGCATAGCGATGCAAAACCGCATGAGCCGCATCGTGCAGCGCAAAGCGGCAGCAATGGACTTGGAGTATTTTGAGAACGCCGAGTTCTTCAACACCCTGCACCGCGCCCAGGAAGAAGCGCCCTACCGCCCGACACGCATCGTCAACGGGCTAACCGGTCTGGCGCAAAACAGCATCAGCTTGCTGGCCATCGTGGTCACGCTGTTCACCTTGCACCCGCTCGCGCCGCTGGTTTTGTTTTTGTCGGTGTTGCCGGGGTTGTTTGTGCGCCTGCGCTTCGTGTCTATTTTGTTCGACTGGACGCAAAAAAGCACCGACATCGAGCGGCGCGCGCAGTATCTGCACTTCGTTTTAACGCTCGAACCTTTCGCCAAAGAAGTGCGCTTGTTCGACATGGCGCCATTTTTTGGCGAGCGTTTCGACGCGATGCGCGCCTGGCTGTCCACGGGTCGCCTCAATCTGGCGAGGCGCCGGATGCTGGCTGACCTGGGTGTGCAGGGCTTTGTGGTGCTGCCGACGTTTGCCCTGTTGGGGTTTATCTCGTGGCGCATTTTCAACGGCTTTTTGTCGATTGGCCAACTGGCGTTCTACATCTTGATCATCCAGCGCGCGCAGGGCGCGATGCAGGGCACGCTCGGTTCGATTTTGTCGCTGCACGAAGACACCTCGTTTCTCGATTTGCTGTATCGTTTTCTCGATTTGCAGCCGCGCATCCAACCGCCCGCCAATCCTCGCCCGCTTCCCCTGCCCTGGCAAAGGGGGCTTGTCCTGGAAAACGTGGGTTTTGGCTATCCGCTGTCCGAGCGGTACGCGCTGCGCGATGTCTCGTTTTCGATTGCTCCCGGCGAAGTCGTGGCGTTGGTGGGTGAAAACGGGTCGGGCAAAACCACGCTTGTGAAGCTGCTCTGCCGCCTCTATGATCCCGATTCCGGGCGCATCACCCTTGATGGCGTCGATGCCCGCGACTTCGATCCTGCGGGTTGGCGTCGGGGCCTGACCGCCGTGTTTCAAGATTATGGGCACTATGCACTGTCAATGGGCGAAAACATCTGGCTCGGTGATCTGGAATCTCGCGTGGCCAGGGATGCCGTTCCGCTTTCCGTTTTGTCGGGCGAGAGTGCCTCGCCCGTTCCCACGGCGGATCGAATCGTCGATGCGGCGCGTCGGGCCGGAGCCGACCGCATCGCTTCCCGTTTGCCGCGCGGCTTCAACACGATGCTGGGACGCAACTTTGAAAACGGCGAGGAACTGAGCATCGGCCAATGGCAAAAAATCGCTCTCGCGCGCGCTTATATGCGCACTGATGCGCCGCTCATCATCCTCGACGAGCCATCGAGCGCCCTCGACCCGCGCGCCGAAGCCGAATTGTTCGACTCGTTCCGCGACCTGATTCGCGGCCAAAGCGCGCTGCTCATCTCGCACCGTTTGTCGACGGTGCGGCTCGCCGACAAAATCGTTGTGCTCGACAAAGGCACAATCGTCGCGCAGGGCACGCACGACGAGTTGATGACGCAAGGCGGACTTTACGCCGAGTTGTTTTCCACGCAGGCGAAGTCGTATTTGTAGGAAACCGATTGGTCGCTTTGCCTCGGCTTTGCTGCGCTCCGCTGTGTTCAACAGCCAAACGCCCGCGCTTCGACCGAAGCGCGGGCGTTTTGTCCAGGCGAGGGCGTCAAGCCAACTCTTGCAGCGCCTTGTCTGCCGCGACTTTGACGCCCGGATTGAGATCGTCCGTTTTCAAAAGGTCTTGCAGGAGTTGTCTGGCCCCCTCTTTGTTGCCTTGTTGAGCGTGGAGCTTAGCGATTTGGAGAAGTGCGTTCTGGCGAATGACCCGCAAAGTGGCCTCATCTTGAGCGGAAAGACCCGGCCCATGCTGCTTTTTGACGAGGGTTTCGAGGCGCGTTCTGGCCTCATCGGGTTTGCCTTCTTGCACCAGAAGATCGCTGATTTGCCCTTGCAAGGCCGCCTCCAAAACCGGGTTGATGGTTCCAAAGGTGAGAGCCTGTTCCATCATTGCGCGGGCTGGCGCAAATTGTTTGGCTTGGGCCAAGAACACTGACTGCTTGAGCGCCTCGGCCTGAGCTTTGACGAACTCGGCTTGGGCTTTGGCCGGGTCGCCCTGGTCTTTAAAGCTTTGGGCGATGCCCGCTTGAGCCACCACGCGCAGTTCTCTGGGAGCGTTGGGAAAGCTGAGGATTTGGTTGAACGCGGCTCGTGCTTGCTCGAATTCGTGCTCTTCCGCCTGAACTTGCCCCAACTGTGAGTAGGCCAGCGCGCGAAAATTGGCGTCCACAGTTGCATCCTCGGCCAGGGCGAGAAATCGCTTTTCCGCTTCGACAGTGTTCTTCTCCCCAGCGAAAGTCACGGCTATGAAGAGGCGATTGCCAGCCTTCTCCTGGGCTGAGAGTTCCGGCTCATCCACAGCCTTTTGAAATTCGGTGCGGGCGTAAACCCAATTCTCCTCTTCGCTGTAACTTGCGCCCAAAAGCGAATGAGTCCCGGCTTTGTCTTTGGCTGACGCACCGGGAAGCTCCAGGATTTGGCGCCACTGTTCTCTGGCCTGCGGGTAGAGCTTGCGCCCTCTATAAGTGAGGCCCAAGTCGAGTAGCGCCTTAACTTTCTCTTCGGGAGTTTTGGCGAGGGCAAGCGCCTGTTCGGTTAGCTTTTGTGCGCCCGCGTAGTCGCCCTTTTGGAACAAAGGCCGCGCCTCGTCGATGGCCTGCGAAGAGGTTGAAGGAGCAGCGAAGGCGCCCGTTGTGGCCGTCGCTAAAGCGGCGAGAAAGAACAATTTTTTCATGATTCTGTTATGGCGCAGTGCAAAACAAAAGGGGCCGACGTTAGTTGGCCCCTTTTATTTTTCCAAAATATCGCTTGAAATCCAAATTTTTACGGAGCGCCCATCAATGTCCGCGCCCGCGATTACGCAGGCTTTGGGAGTAGTCGGCGAAGGGTTCTTCGCCCGAAAAGTTGAGGTTCCAGCCGTCCATTTCGCCGGGGCGAACGCTGTTGACAACGACGCCTAAAATCCAGGCTCCGGCCAGGCGCAGCATCGAACGGGCGCGTTGCACTTCGTCGCGGGCGGTTTTTTCGGCGGTCACGAGAACCACGGCATCGGCTAAGCCGGACAGCAATTGCGCATCGGCGACGGTCATGGTAGGCGGCGCATCGATGACGATGATGTCGAAGTATTTTTTCAACAGTTCCATGTTGCTCCGGTGCGTGCGGCCTTGGAGCAAGCCGATGATGTCGCCTGGAGTCGAAGAATCTTGGCCGGTGGACAGCAAAAACAGGTTGTCAACCGGGGTTTGGCGAATCGCTTCGGACAGAGGCAGGTTGTCGCGCAAAACCTGGGAGTAGCCGGGAGTGAGTTCCATGTCGAAGTTGGAATGCTGGCTGGGGTGCCAGAAATCGACATCGACGAGCAGCACTTCGCGCCCGCCGTAAGCCATCGCCGCCGCGAGGTTGGAGGCGCAACCCGATTTGCCTTCTTCGGGCAGGGCGCTTGTGAGCAGGATCGAGCGCGCGCCCGCGGCGGTGGCGGCGGCGAGGATGTTGTTTTGCGCGTTGGTGCAGGCTTCGATGGTCTGGGTGCGCGAGCGGGCGTTGCCCTTGTTGGAATTCGTGGGCGCCAGATAAAAGGTGCGGTGTTCGGTGCTGGCGGGCAACGCGCCCAAGACGGGCGCGCCGAACAGGTTTTCGGGATCGGGCGCGGTGCGCACGCTGCGGTCGGCGCGATCCAGGAGCCACGCGGCCAGAGTTGACAGCGCGAGGGCGCTGAGCAAGGCCACGAAAAAGGCGCGCGCGCGCTGCATGGTTTGCGAAGAACCCACGCCCGGCGAGTCCAAGGCTGTGGCGACCGGGGCAACGGCGCCTGCGGACAATTCCAGTTGGCTGCGGCGCTCGTTGGCGGCGCGCGAGGCGGTTTGCAAGGTTTGGACACTCTCGTTCAAGCGACCCAGTTGCTGCTCGATTGCGGGCAGGCTGCTCGCTTGGGCGCGGGCGCGGCTCAGGCTCGTTTCGAGTTGCCTGATGCGGTTGCGCGAGTCGGATTCAATGGTTGCGCCGCGCGACGCGACGCGCGCCTGGGCTGCATCGAGAAGCGCTTTGGCGGCGCGGGCCTGATCGGAATCGGGAAAAAACTCGCGCGTGATTTTCTCGTAATTCGTTTGCGCGGTGCTGGCTTCGCCTTGAAGCGAAAGCAGCGTGGAATCACTCGCAACAGCGCCCACAGCATCGCGCCTGGCGGCATCCAGAGAGCTTTGCAAACCGGCGATTGTGTTGGTGGCGTTGCTTTGCGTCGAGCCATAGTCCAAAACGCCGTTGCGCTGCTTGAACGCGGTGAGGGATTGCTGGGCGGCGTTGAGTTGAGAATTGAGTTTGCTGGCGGTTTTGCGCGTGATGTCCAGGTTCTTCTGGGAGTTCTGACTGAAGCGGTTGCGCATGTGATCGGTGTAGGTGTTCACCATCGCTTGCGCTGTAACGAGCGAGGCCGCCGGGTCGAGACTGGAAACGGTGATGGTGACTACTTCATCCGAAGCGCCGGAGCTGACATCCACGGGCGCCATTTGCGCGTTGGCATCGCCAAAACCGCGTTTGCGCAACGCGGGCGGCACGCGCTTCATCGCTTCGCGCACGATGGGTTCGCTTCCGATGATGGCGATTTGAGCGGGCGCATCATACAGTTCTTCGGGCGAAACGGTGTCTTTGTTGGCCGAAGTGTCGCGCGCCGGCAGCAACAACCGCACGCTACTCACATAAGTCGCCTGTCGGGGCCGCAGCGCATAACCCAACCCGCCTAAAGTCAGTAGGAAAACCAGCAGCGCGGGCCAAAATCGGCGGCGAATCGCTTCTTTGAGTCCGGCGCGGCTTTTTTTCACTGGAGCGCGTGCGGTGCCATCCTGCGTGAGCAAGGTGACGAGTTGCGAGTAAAAGTCGCGGATGGAAGCTTCGTCGGCCACTTCCATCGCGCCCGCACCCGCTTCGTCGCGCTCATCGCGGCGCGGATCATCATCGCCATCACTTCCAAAGCCACTTGAGTAGCCGTCGCGTCCCCTTCCCCGCCCGCGTCCTCGCCCGTCGTTGTAAACCGCCAGCGCCCCATTTCGCCCGTCGTCTTGCGCGTTTTTGGTTCGCGCGTCGCGCGCACCCTTGTTATCGGGCGAAGACGAACCGTTCTGGCCCGAAGGCGAAGCGACCGAGAACACGGTTTCCTCCTGCTCGAAGATTGGCTCGACAGGCGGCAAATTGCCCTCGTCTGGCGGCGAGCCGGGAGGCGGCGAACCGCCTGACGAACCGGCCGATTGAGGGCGGGAATTGGAATGAAGCATAAGGCGAAGAGAACTCGAAACGGCGCAAAACCACTGGTTTTGCGCCGGGAAGTATGGATTTAAAAGAACAAGCGGAACACGCTCAATTGGCCCAGCGTATCGAGCACCGAGCGACGGGCTTTGGGCGCGGGCACGTAAATCACGTCGTGCGATTGCAAAACCACGTTGGGCGCGCGCCCGTGGAGCAGATCCTCGATTTTGATTCCGTTCGCGTTTTTGGTGTAGGTGCCATCGGGAAGCGCGTGAGCCACAAACACTTGTTTGGTTCCTGGCGCTGGCCCGGCCTGCGCCAGCACATCGACGAGGGTGAGTTGGCCGCGTTCGGGAATATAGAAATCGGTTTCTTTGGCGACCGCGCCAATCACCTTGACGACGTTGGGGTTCTTTTGCACGATGACCTGATCGCCGTCCTGCAAAGCGAAAGACAGCGGCGTGCCCTTTCTGACCGCATCGAGCGCATCAACTTTTAGCACCTGAGCGCCGCGCGTGACGCTGATGCTTGATAAAAGCGCGCTGTCTTTGGGGCCGCCCGCGCGCGTGAGCAGTTGGGTCAAGCCTTCGCCTCCGCGCAGCGTGAACGAGTTGGGATTGACGACTTCGCCGTTGATGAACACCGTTTGGGTGCCCAGACGCGCCACGTTGATGACATCGCCGCGCTGCAACACGTAGTTGGTCTTCATGTCGGTGGCTTCCAACACGGCGGGCGCGTCAACTGGCAAAATGGCCTGCGTGCCGCCCGCTTCGCGCCGCAAAACGCTCATGCGAAGTTCCGCGGGCGCGCCGACAACTCCGCCCGCCAGGTTGACGGCCTCGAACACCGTCGCGCCCGGCTTGACTTGAATGTCGCCGGGTCGGGTGATTTGCCCCGCGATTACCACAGCGAGGGTTTCGGGCGCGCGCAGTTGCACGAAGTCGCCGTTTTGCAAGGTCAAGTTGGCGCTGGAGTCGGTCGTCAACAGCGCGTTCAAATCGAGGGGAATCATCTGGTTGCCGCGCCGCACACCCGCGATGATCCCGTCGCGCGCGCCCGTGACCCCACCCGCCTGCGTGAGCAGTTCGAGCACGCCCGTTCCTGGCGCCAGAGAATAGGAACTGGGCCGCGCGACCAAGCCATCAACGTAGACCGTGATGGGCGGCACCTGATTCACCGATATCGAATCGCCCGCGCGCAGGATGATGTCACTATCGCCGCCGCTGCCAGCAAGGGCTGCGTCGGGCGAAATTGCCCGCGTTTGCCCGCCGCGTCGCCAAGTGCCTGTCCACGCCGGAGTTCCGCCACTCGCGCCCCCTGCCGCTCCACCGGTGGACACATCGGCTGTGTTCGCGCTTTTGGTGCTTGCGCCGCCACGTTGCCAACCGGCGCGGGTGAGCAGGTCGCTCAGGCGAGGCGCCAGACCGATTTCCGTGTCGGTGCGCGGCAAAAGGTGCATTTCGTAGTCGCCCGGTCGCGCGACATCGCCTGAAATCCTGATTTTGCCCGCCACGAGCGCCGAAACAGCGATGGAATCGCCCGGTCGCAAAAATAAGTCGGCGCCGCTTCCCGGCGTGCGCGCCGCGCGCGCCAGATCGAGCGATCTGCGTCCGGCGCCGCGCACGAGGATCGCGCGTTTTTCTTCCAAACGCTCGCCCACGCCCGCTTCGGCGAGCAGGTCGCTCAATTTCTCGTTGCGGCGCACCTCGAAACTGCCCGGACGCGGCACATCGCCCGACAAAATCACGCGCCCGATGAATGTCGGAGCCGGGGGCCGGGGAGAAGTGATGATGAGGGCCAGCGCAGGTTTGCGCAGGCGAACGCGGCGCACAAGCAGGTCGCGCAATTCGTTTTGCACGGCCAACCGGGTTCGCCCGCTCAAGCGAACGGTGCCGTAGGAAGGCAGGCTCACCATGCCATCGGGCGGCACCACGATGGAAGGCGCGCTGTATTCGGGATAACCTGTAACTGAAAGGCTGAGCACATCGCCCGGCCCCAGCAGGTAATTTGCACCACGCGAAACCGCCGTGTTTTGCGCGCGAACCGGAACACCTGATGAACCAAACGCGCTTGCTATAGCGAGCATCAGCGCGGCGCGGCGCGCTCTCGTCGAAAAGAGAGAGAGGGGCGAATGGGCGCCACGCGGCGAATGGGCGCGGACAGAGGGAGTGGAAAAGGGATTGTGTTGCATCACGAAGTTGAGTTGGGTGGTTGGCCGCAGAGGAGATGAACCGAAGGCATGAACCTTCAGCGTGAACCGCGTCCCAACACGTGCGGGGCGCACCAATGGCGGCTAAAGCGCCGAACAGACGTTTGCACCTCCATTTTGTTTTGGCGCACTCTGGAAACGCGGCGGCTGGCGCGAACTAAACGTTGCTCCAAGGTTTAACCCGCAGAGATGGCAGATGCACTTTTTTCGCTATACGCGCGAAAAGAAACGCCAACAGGTCTTAAAGTCGGTTTGAAAAGTCTTTACAGGCGTGAACGTCCGCGCCCCTCAAGAGCCAAGCCCGTCTGGGCCTGGAAAGTTGCAATCGCGCGGAGCGTGAGTCCCTTCTTTGGAGGGGCACGGACGTTCACGCCTGTAAAGACTTTTCAAACCAACTCTGATTAGGCATTCAAATCATGCGGACTCCTTCATCGGATTGCGGCGCACGGGTAAAGTGAAAGCAAAACGATAGATCGGTGTTCCCTTGAAACTTTGTTGCCTATCACAGTTCACGCTTCGGTTGGCGTTCTCTTTCGTGCTGCGCCGGGCCGATGTCATTTACCGATTCCCAAAACACCATGAAGCTCTGGCAACTTTTGTCTATAGTTGGAAAAGAGCAAACCTTCAAGTGCCTAGTTCCAAAAGAACACCTGCATTTTCTCTGCGTGCTTCTTGACAGGTTCGATGATGCGGTTTCAAAACAAGACCAGAGCGTGTTGGGTTTCGATGTTCCCGATGATTGCGGGGAAGAGATTTTGTGCGGGTTAGCTACAAAAGTGTTTCTGAGTGCGGATAAACGGCACTTGAGTTCATACAAGATGAGCCGCCAGGACAAGTCCCTTTCGCTGCTTGGGGCTTTTCGTCTGGTTGGCGGCGAAAAATTGGAAGAAGTCTTTGAAAAAGGAAGCGTGAACCTGTGATTTTTTCATCGAAATCCCGCTTGAAAGGCGACGCCAGCGGGCTTGGGCGGCGCCCTTCTACCTCGTCTTGCGGTGCTGGCCCCGGTGCGCGAAACCAAAGCCTGCGGCAAAAGCGCCCACAACGATCCACAACAGTTGTTTGCGATTGGCCGCCAGGTGTTGGCCGGCGAGGATGAAGTCGTAAACGCCCTCGATTTTGGACGCGGTGCGCTGGATTGTGAACTTGCTGATGGCGCGCGCGGCGCCGCTTTGACCCATCTGATGGGCCTGTTCGGGCGAATCGAGAACGGCTAAAATGGCGTGGCCCATCGCGGGCGCGTCGTTCATGGGCACCAAATATCCGGTTTCGCCGTCCAGCACGATTTCGGGAATGCCGCCGCCCCTCGTCGCTACCACGGGACGACTCGACATCATCGCTTCCACCACGACCTGACCGAACGGTTCGCCGGTTTTTGAAGCGTGCACCAGCAAATCACAGCCAGCGATCAAATCTGGCACGTCGCGCCGAAAGCCCAGCCACTCGACGTTTGAATCCAGACCCAGCCGGGTGCACAGAGCGCGCACTTCCGTTTCATAGTCGCTCTCGCCAAACAGCGGCGCGCCGATGATTTGAAAGCGGGCGCGCGGAAAGCGCTTCACGACCTGAGCCGCCGCTTGCAAAAAGATGTCCTGCCCTTTCCACGGGCTGATGCGCCCGACGAGGGCGATGACCGGCGCATCGGGCGGATGAGCGGGCGATGGAACAGCGTGTTCAAAGTCGGCGGGCGGCAAGCCGTCGTGCACCACGCCGTTGTAAAGGACGCGGGCGCGCTTGGAAGGCGGCAGGTGCAGCGTTTCCAAGGTGGCCATCGAGTTGACGACCACAAAAGAGGGCAAAAACCGGCAGGCCAGTCGAAAAGCGCGCGTCGCGGCGCCGGGCAGATAATCTTCGTCGATGCGGTCGCGCACGTGCCAGATGACCGGCACGCCCGCCAATCGCGCCGCCAGAGCGCCCAGAATATCGGCTTTAAGCGAGTTGGCGTGAACCACATCGGCGCCGCGCGCGCGCAAAAAGAGGCTCAGTTGCCACACGTAGCGCGCGATTTGCGCGACCTGGCCCCACGGCACCGCGCGCGCGCCGACAAGCGAATCTTTGCGCACTTCGGCCACGCCCGCATCCAAAGGTAAAACGTGGACTTCGACGCCGATGCGGGCCAGTTTCTCGCGCAGTTCGCCGTCCTGGGCAAGCACAACCACCGGCTCGAACCGCTTGCGGTCGAGGTGAGTGACGAGGTTGAACAAAGAGATCTCGCCCCCACCCATCTTGGCGGTGTGATCGAAAAATAAAATCAAGGCCGGAGCCTGCGCCGAAGAATTCATAAAGCTGTCAACAAAATACGGGCCTCAAGGAAAACAAAAGCGCGCCCGTTTCGCGCCCATCCAGGAGCATCCCAACTGAGAATAGGCTTTTTCCCGACTCTCCCACACCTTAAAACCCACTTTGAAACGTTACGCCATCACTGGAGAAACCCCTCAGATTGCCCCGTCAACCCCGCTACTTCGTGTCAGGCGAGGTTGGTGCCGCGACCCGTTCTGTGGGAGCGCTTTCTCCCCTGGCTTTCCTGCCACGCCCAAACTGCCTGTGCGTCGCGGGAGATAACATAGGAGCGTGATTTCTTCCCAATCCTCCCCTATTCCAACTCCGCTTGTGTCGGTTGTCATCGTGTCGTTCAACACGCGCGCGGTGTTGAACGGGTGTTTGCGCGAGTTGTTCGCTGATTTAAGCGAATTTGCGCCTGGTGAAACCGAAGTGTGGGTGGTGGATAACGCCTCGAACGACGGGAGTGCGGGGGAAGTTGAACGCCAATTCCCTCAAGTTCATCTGATTAAGCTGTCAGACAACCTGGGATTTGGCCCAGCCAACAACCGCGCTTTCGAGCAGGCACGCGGCGAATTTTTCTTTTTGCTCAACTCTGATGCCTTTGTGCATCGGGGCGCCACGCGCGAACTACTCGATTACTTGCGCGCTCATCCGCGCGTTGGCGCCGTTGGGCCAAAGCTGCTCAACGCCGATGGAACGCTTCAATCTTCGTGCTGGAAGTTTCCCTCTCCCTCGCGCGCCTGGGTCGAAGCGCTGGGTTTGGCGCGCATGGTGGGCGCTCATCCCCGGTGGGGCGATTATTACCGCTGGGCGCACGACGAGCCGCGCGAAGTCGATTTCGTCATTGGCGCGGCGCTTCTGGTGCCCCGGCGCGTGTGGGAAGAAGTGAGCGGTTTCGATCCGGCGTTTTTTCTCTACGCCGAGGAAACCGACTGGCAAAAGCGCATCCAAGAGGCGGGCTGGAAAGTCGCGTTCTGGCCGCGCGCCCTGGTGACGCATCTGGGCGGCGCGTCGGGCACCGCGAACACCTCGCGCACCTCCCACTTGTTCTGGCAAGGGCAAGAACGTTACATCCTCAAGCACTTCGGCTCGCGCGGCTTCCTCTGGTTTCGCGCGGCGCTGTTGGTAAGCGCCCTTGTGCGCGGCGCGGCGTTTCTGGCATTGGCTCATGCGCCGCGTCATCGAAAGCGCGCGCGGGAACGGGCGCGCTTTTTCGGCTGGCAAATCGGACGGCTGCTTTCGACTCGCGCGCCGGAGCGTTGAGGAGGATCAAGACTTTTTTAGTTGATTTTGGAAGGCGCACACACCGTGTCTCCTTGGAGAAGGTGTCCCCTCGGAGAAGGAGCTTGGAAAGGCCCAATTCTTGAGGGCGAGCGAGAGCTGAAAGAGGGCTTTTGGCGGGTCACAGTTGCAGTTGCTTTTGTTGCAGACATAAGCTGTCGAGTCGCCCGAAGGTGACACGAAAAAGGTGCCACAAAAACGGCGCATCGGGAGATTTCCTTTTTGCAAATGTGCGTGGGCGAAGCGGCAAACTAACTAAACGAGACAAACGAACCCAATGGATAACGTGTTTTTGCTGGGGGCGCTAATGTATGCCCTGGTGTTCTGGGCGGTGTCGTGGAAACATCCGGGCGTGGCTTTGGCGCTGGTGTTTGGCTCGGCGCCCTTTCAAAACGACTTGTCGGGCGGAGGCGGCGTGAGATTCTCTTTCGCCGAGATCAACCTCGTGCTCGCACTACCGCTGTTTCTGGTCATGCTGGTTGTGGGCGAGCGGCGGGCGCGGCTGTGGCCGTTGTTCTGGCCGTGCATCCTGTTTTCTCTGGCGTGCGTGGCCTCGTCTTTGGTTGAGTGGCGCGCGCATTCGGCGCCCACTTCCTACGTGCAGATGTTTTTGTTTTTCTTCGTCGTGGTGCCGGTGTTTTCAACACTTGCCCGCCGCGCCGACGACTTGAAACTGGCTTTGTGGGGACTTTTAGGTGTGGCGTCTTTTCTGGCGCTGGCTTCTCTGATCACGCGTTCACCCGCGGGCGTGATGGGCATCAACAAAAACGGGCTGGGCGGCTCGCTGTCGTGCTCGCTGATTGTGGCCTTGGAACTTTGGTTTCACTACCGCGACCAGCCCACCCGTCACAAAACCGCGCTCGTTGGAATCATGGGGCTGTTGTCGATGGGGCTGCTTTTGTCGCTGTCGCGCGGCGGCTGGGTCGCGGCGGCGTCGGGCATCGTGCTGGTCACGGCGATGCGGCGCCAGTTCGCCTTGCTGGGCCGCGTCGCGCTCTTGATGATGCCGCTTATTGCCGTCGGCTGGAACTTGCTGCCGCCCGAATCGCGCGACTACGCCACCAGTTTTAGCGCCGACCGTGGCAACATCAAACAGCGCTACGTCAACCGCGACAACACCCTCGCCCAGTGGCGCAAAAGCCCGCTGTTTGGCGCCGGAATGGGACTGCGCAAAGAAATCGACGCCACCAACTTCGTCGTGATGGCGCTGGCCGAAACCGGGATTCTGGGGCTGCTCACCTTTTTGGGGTTGTTCGCGGCATTTTATGTGATGATCGCGCGCGCCCAGCGCACCACGCCGCGCGCCGATTTCGGGTATTCACTGCTGGCCATTGGCGGCGCCTTGATGCTGTCGCGTTTGACGCAGGGCATGGTCGATCACTACTGGGCGCGCGGCCCGACGATGATGGCGTGGGCCTCGGCGGGCATGGCGACGGGCGTGCTCTGGTTCGAGCCGTCGGGCGCGTTTTCGACGCGCTTGCAACGGGCGCGCGCACTCCTCGCGCTGCATCTGGTCGAAACACGCCGCCGCACCCGCAAAGGACTCGCGCCGCCCACCCTGTCGCGCGCCGAACTACACGCCGCAAAACAAGCCTTGAACGTGGTGCGCGGGGAACGCGCGCAGATGCCGCACCCATCGCGCGGAGTGCGCGATCCGCTGAGCGACCTCGCCGAAGGTTTGCGCGACGGGTAAACCTGGCCTTTCCGGGTAAGCTTGGCCTCTTCCGGGGCAGTCCCGTTCCGGGGCAGTCCCGGTTCGCGGCGCGTTCGCCTGCGCCAACATCTGTAAACCGGGACTGGCCCGCAGACTGGCCCGCAAGGGGTTTGGCCAAACCTTCGAACGCTTTTCCCATTCATGCAATCTACGCCCGAACTTGCGAACTCCGACAACCTCGACGCGAACCCCGCCACGCGCGCTCTGCGCGTGGCGCTTTTGCTCGACACGCGCGCGTGGGCCGGAACCGAAAGCTACGTGCTGACACTCGCCCGCGCCTTGAACGGTTTGAACGCGCCGGAGAAAGCGCGCCAAATCGAAATATCTGTTGCGACGGCGCCTGATTCGGAGCTGGGCAAACGCGCCAAAAAAGCGGCAATACCGCTTTTGCCGGTTGCGCGGCGCGGCGCGTGGGACTTGAGCACGCTTGCGATTTTGACGCGGCGTCTGCGGCGCGGCGCCACCGATGTGGTGCACGTTCACAACGGGCGAACGGCGCTGTGGGGTGCTTTAGCCGTGACGCTGGCCGGGCGCGGTGCGTGCGTGGCGACGCATCACTTCATCGAACCGGCGCACGCAGGACAAAGCGGTTTGAAGGGCCGCGTGTCCGGCGCGGTTCACGCCTGGATCGAACGTCACATCCAGGGCCACATCGCCATTTCGCGCGCCGTGGAAAAGGCGCTCGAAGCGCGCGGCGTTTTGTCCGGCGAACAAATCCGCGTGGTTCATAACGGCATCGATTTGTCGCCCGCTTCGCTTGATGAAACGCCGCTTCCACCCGAATTGCAGGCACCTGTTGTGTGCGTGGCGCGTTTGCAGCGCGAAAAAGACATCCCGACTCTGGTGCGCGCGATGGCGCTTTTAAACGTGAATCGCACCGACAAAATCCGCTGCGTTGTGGCGGGCGAGGGCGATGATCGCGCCCTCATCGAAGACGCAATCGCGCGTGAAACGGGGTGCAACGTCGAGTTGGCGGGTTTCACGCCTTTCGCCGCGTCGATGCTCCATGCGGCTCAGGTCGCGGTTCTGCCCAGCCCCGCCGAACCGTTTGGTCTGGCTTTACTTGAAGCGATGGCGCAACGAAAACCAGTGGTGGCCATTGGCGCCGGTGGCCCAGCGGAGATTGTGGTGGGCGGCCAAACCGGTTTGCTCGTGCCTCCCGGCGACGCGGGCGCGATGGCGCAGGCTTTGGGCGAATTGCTCGATGATCCCGCGCGCGCCCGCGCTTTGGGGGAGGCGGGATTCGCCCGCTTGCACGAACACTTTGGCGCCGGGCGCATGGCCGAGCAAACTCTGGCCGTTTATCGCCGCGCCCTTGAACCTGGCGCCCTTGAACCCGGTGCCCTTGAACCCGGCGCGCGCCCTAACTCACGATGACTTCTTCGCCTTCCGATTTTCCCGCCACTTCTATCGAAGCGTCAAACCGCACGGGCGCCTCTTCGACGGATACAACCCGGCGCGAATCGAGTTCAAATTCGGGCACCCCGACCCGCGCGGACGACGGCGAGCAAATGGGATTTTGGGCGCTGGTGCGCGCCGATTTGCGCGGCATGATCATCGACCGGAATCGTCCGCGCACGGTGTATGCCCTGGAAATCGCGCTCAAAGTCGCGCTGTATCCGCGCATTCGCTGCGTGCTGCTCTTTCGTTTGGCGCAGTTGTTCTGGCGCTGGCATTTGTCGCCGCTGTCCTATTTTCTGATGGGGCGCGGGTTGCGAATAGCGGGCGCCGAAGTGCATCCGGGCGCGCAGATCGGGCCGGGGTTTTGTCTGGTGCATTCGGGCGGCGTGGTGATTGGCGACCGCGCGCGCATCGGGGCGCACTTCATCTGCTTTCAAGGCGTAACAGTTGGAGATTCGGGGCGCGGCGATGGCCAACCCACGCTTGGCAATTGGGTCACAGCTGGAGCGGGCGCCAAAATTTTGGGCGGCATTTCGGTCGGTTCAGGAGCAACAATTGGCGCCAACTCCGTCGTTTTGCGCGATGTTCCCCCCGGCGGCGTGGCCGTTGGCGCGCCCGCCCGCGTGGCCCGCGTTCGCCCCATCAATGAAGAAGGAGCACCCGTCAGCGGTGTCAGCGGTTAAGTCGAAACTCTTAATCTATTGTATGAACGAGAACGCGAAGCGCAGGCCAGTGCCTCGTCCAGTCGCTAAAAGGCACCTTTTGAACCGAAGGCGCTTCGCACTCTAAACAAGGCACTGGCCTACGCTTCGCGTTCTCGTTCAACTGTCTTCAAAGTAGGGGGCCATTCGGTTGCAAGTGGTTGCCACCAGTTTTTAGCAACTCATTATTTTGCTCTGGACACTCCCTGTTAAGCACTCAAAATGAAGGTATTATTGATTTCGCACACCTGCCAGTCGCGCACTGAAGGGCAACCCAAAGCCGTGGAACTGGCGCGCTTGGGCGTGGATTTGCGCGTGGTGGTGCCGCGCCGTTGGAAGCACTACGGGCGCCTGCGCTTTCCAGAGCGGCCAATTGAAGGCGCTGGTTTTCGGCTTTTGCCGCTTTCGACGCGCCTGGCGTGGTGCGGGCCAGCGCAGTCGTATCTGCATTTTTATCCGGGGCTTGGCCGCGTGATGCGCGAGTTCGCGCCCGATGTTATCGACTTGTGGGAAGAGCCGTGGAGCGCGGTTTCGCTTCAAGCCTGCCTGCTGCGCGAGCGCGTTTGTCCTGGGGCGGCTCTCGTGAGCGAAACCGAGCAAAACATCGACAAAACCTTGCCGCCGCCTTTTGAACCGATGCGCTCGCAGGTGCTCAGGCGCGCCGATTGGGTCGTGGGCCGCAACACCGAAGCGCTCGACATCGTGCGACGCAAAGGCTTTGCGGGACAGGCGCGCGTGGTGCCCAACGCCGTCGATGCCGACACCTTTCGCCCCCTGTCAGAAGGTGAACGCGCCTCGGTGCGCCGGGAAGCGGGCTGGCGCACCGACGAGTTCGTGGCGGGCTATGTCGGGCGTTTGGTCGAAGAAAAAGGTCTGACCGATTTCGTGGAAGCGGTTGCCCTGAGTCAACTCAGGGTGCGCGCGGTTTTGATCGGCGAAGGGCCGTTTGAAGGCGTGTTGCGCGAGCAAATCGCGCGATTGGGGCTGAACGGGCGCGTCCAGATTTTGCCCGCCCGTTCGCCGCAAAAGCTGGCGCCACTGATGGGTGCGCTCGATGTTTTGGTGCTGCCTTCGCGCACAACAGCGCGCTGGAAAGAGCAATTTGGCCGCGTGCTCATCGAAGCGGGCGCGTGCGGCGTGCCGGTGATCGGCTCGGATTCGGGCGCCATTCCCGATGTCGTGGGAGAAGGAGGCCGCGTGTTCCCCGAAGGAAACGCGCGAGAACTCGCCCGCCATCTCGATGAACTCAGCGCGCATCCCGACCAGGCGCGCGCGTTGGGCGTAGCCGGTCGGGAGGCAGTTGAAGAGCGTTATACCTGGGCGCGTGTGGCGCAGGCGATGCTCGCCATCTACCGCGAACTGCGCCCTGATGCTTAGGGGTGCAGGGTGTTTGAGGGAAGCAAGCCACCGCGAGATAGAAACTGGGCGCCAGGGGCTTGGGCGCCAAGCCCCGACAACACAGATTTCGAACTCTCTTCAAAGGGCGACATCTGTAGACGGGTCTGTGACGCGCAAAGGGGGAGCGGCTCTTGCTTTACTTGCGCCCACCCGCACCAAGTCCCGCAACTGGATGGGTGCCCGCGTTTCTCCGGCGACTTTTGCTTTCATGCCCTCTCACTTTGTTCCTTCGACTTCGCCCACCCTGACGCTTTCCAGCGCGGACGAGGCGATGCCCGACGCGATGTTTCGGCGCACGTTGTCACCAGAAGCTGAGTTCGTGAACCTGGGGGCGCGCACCCACCTGCGCGGCGCCCGAAGTGCCCGCTTTGACGAACTGCTTCAAGCCGATTCTTCGCCGCTCAACCGTCGCCTGAACGACTCCCGGCAAGTGGGTTTGAATTGGCCCGCTGTGCTGGCTTTGAGTCAGAACCACCGCGTGACCGGACTTCTGGGACGCCACTTGAGCGCGCGCGGCTGGCGCGGCGTGCCCCGCCCAATCGCGCTTTCGTGGGGCCGCTTTTTCGGCTCCATGACGCTGCACAGCGCCACCTTGTCCAACGAACTGGGCAGGGTGACGCAGGTTTTGGAAGACGCGGGCATTCCGGTTGTTTCCTTTAAAGGGCCAACACTTGCGCACACAGCGTATGGCAACGGCGCAGTGCGACCTTCGGCTGACCTCGACGTTTTGGTGTCGCGCTCGCAAGTTCAGCGCGCTCACGAACTGCTGCGCGCGCGCGGATACGCCCATGAAGCCGCCCTGTCGCCCGTCCAGGAACGCGCCCATTTGCGCGTGGATTCGGTGTTCAACCTGTCGCGCCCCGCGCCTGAGGAACTGGCCGCATTTTTCCCCGAAGGCTTTGCGCTGGAATTGCACTGGGCCATCACTTCGCCGTGTCTGCCTTTTGATTTGACCTTCGAAGACCTCGCGCCGCGTTTGGGCTGGATGGAACTGCCCGGCCTGAGCGGTGGGCCGCCGACCCGCGTGCGAACTCTCGCGCCGCCCGATTTGCTGTTGATTTTGGCGGTTCACGGCGCCAAACACTTGTGGGAGCGCTTGCTGTGGTTGTGCGACATCGCGCAGTTGCTCGAACAAACGCCCGACCTCGACTGGGACGCGCTGTTACGCGCGGCGCGCGCGCGGGGCATCGAACGCATGACGGCGCTTGCGCTGGCTTTAACGCGCGACGTGATGGGCGCGGTTTTGCCGCGCGAAGTCGAAACCTGGCTGTCGGGCCAGCCACAAGCGCTGCGTTTAGCGTCGCGCCTGCGAAGTTCACTGTTGAGCTACACGCTACGTCTTCCCGAAGATGTCGAAAACAACGTGTTCTGGAGCGAAATGGAGCAGCACCAGCCGATTTTAGAAGCCAATTCCCTGCTGGCACAGGCCATCGACAGCCCGTGGAAACGCGCCGGTTTTTTCTGGCATCTGGCCACCACGCCTTCGGCCATCGAACGCGCGCAGGTGTCTTTGCCCGGCGGTTTTGAGCCGCTCTGGTGGGTGCTCGGCCCGGTTCACGCCCTGCAGAACCGCTGGCGCCGCTTTGAGCAAGGCCGCTGATCGCGCGCCTTTTGCTGTCGGAGTTCGTCTTGTCGGAGTTTGTCGCGGTTCAAAAAAACAGGCTCTCCCCTGCCCGTTCAGGCCAAAGAAGAACCCCTCTTGAGCCTAAAAACCTCTACCACAAACCGCGACAAGGGCTCTTTTGCCTGTCGCGGTTTGCCCCGAAAGCCGCACGTTCCAGTAGTTCTCGTCAGCCCGCCTCGATCTTGAAGCAGGCTTTTGGAAGCGTGGGCTTGTGGAAGCGTGGGCTTCTGGCGTTTTGCGCACAATCCCGACAAAAGGCGGCATTTTCGAGTGACGGTCGAAGCCGAAGGCGCGCTTTGAGCGATTGCGCGTTACAACTCAAAGCGCGGCGATGAAAGTGTCGAGGTCACTGCGTTTGACACGCCACAGTCGGCCAATCGGTTTGGCGACCAAAGCGCCATCGCTGATCGCATTTTTGAGAAAGGCGCGCGAAAGTCCGGTGAGCGCCGCCGCTTCGGGCAAGGTCAACAGAAGTTTTTCTCCGGGTGACGCCAAAGGTGCTTTCGAAAGAGGTGTGGCCGAGGCCAGCACCGCCAAACTGGATGGAGAAGCGGTTGATGAGTTGGGAGATGCTGCGATTGCGGCCTCGCTGTGCAAGCGTTCGAGCAGGCGTTCCAAAACCAACTGCGTCAGGGCATCGAGCGCGTTTTCCGCGCCGCCTACGGCTCCTGGCGAAACCGCGACCAACTCGTCCGACACCGCATCAAGAACGCTGTCGGGGTTTGACGAATTTTGCTTTGTCGTTTGCCCGTCCCAAGCTTCGCCCTGTTCGCCTTGCAAATCAACGCCTTTTGTCGGGGTTGTCGCGGTTCGTGTCGCAGTTGGCGTGGTTTGCCTGTTTGGGAAGACGGGGCTGGAACCGGAAGCAGCCCCCTCGCTCGCGGTGCCCGATGTGCCGCGCAAAAGCGGGCGTTGCAACTCGCCCTTGAGATGTTCGAGTTCAACGCGTTCGTAAACCGCGACCGAACGAGTTTTGCCCGGAGCGTAACCAACGGCCAAGCGCCCTGAAGCCGTGTAACGTTCCAGGGCGCGCGAACTGACTCCTAAAAACTGCGCCGCTTCCTCTTTGCCAAAGGCTTCGGGCGTCGCGCTCGAATCGGCACCCGCGCTCGAATCGGTCTCTTGAAGTGGATTAGTATCGGAAGAAACCATGATGTGTTGCCTGCTGTGGATGGTTTTCTCGAACCACGACAGGCTTGAGCGTCGGAGTATAAAGCGTTTCCAAAATTGGCCGATTTTCTGTCGGTGTTTGTCGAGGTTTAGCTTTTCAAGTGGATTTGCATCCTTATAAATGGTGAATCCAAGGGCGACACAACGACTTCACTCTTCGGGTTGCAGCAGGTAAGCGGCGGCTTTTTGAAAAAGCGCCGGATCATCGCGCAGGCTGGTCATGGCGCGGTTGCAGTTGCGACAAAGCAGGCCCCGCGCTTTCCCTTTGGCGTGGGGACGATGAAGAAAAAGGCGCTCTTTGTCCAAAGATTCGCCACAAACGGCGCACCCGCCGTTTTGCTTTGCCCACAGCGCGGCCTGCTCTTCGCTTCGACCGCTTTCGAGTTGCGCTTCTGTTGCGCGAGCCTGTTGTGCTTTGCCCGCGCGCCAGAACGCCGTTTCGAGGCGGGCTTTGGCCTGCGGCGAAAGTCCGGCGCGGCAGGTCGCGCACAAAATGCCCAACTTGTCCGGCGAGCGCGAGTTGGGCGAGTGAGCGTAAGCCGCGAGCGGTTGGCTGATCTGGCAGTGGAAACAGGTTTTCATTTGGGCTACAGGCTAAACAAATGGGGCTACGTCCGTCCGCGCTCCCGGTGTTGGACACAGTGAGGCAATCGCCACAAGGTCGTTCGCCTTGGCAGTGAATACAGATTTTCACCCTGTTCAGTTTGGCGTGATGTCAGGTTGGAGGTAAGGTTAACACCTCACTTCACCTATTGTGTCAGATTAATATTGATAATAGCAATCAAGGAAGGACTTTCCGCGTCACGTGCGCAAGCAACGCTTTGGCCCGCGAGAGCCGCTTTTGTGCTTGGCCCAGTTTCTTTTCCAACTTGCGAAACAAACGCGGTGCGGGTGTAGCTTCGCCGTTGCTGAGCGTCACGAAGTCCTTCAAACCCAAAGGATTTAATCTCCTACCTTTTTCCACATAAAACCTTTGGCTGTTTTGTGTTTTGGTCTTCCACTACAACAGCCAGACATTCGAGGCATATCTATTCCCAACGCTTCACAAGCCGATTTCATGGAGGGCCAAACCTTTACCACTTCGCTCGTTTCCGGGTCTATCTGAGCCACCTTTTTAAGTGTCTTTTCCTGCAATCCACGACGGAGCGCCGCTTTATGCTCAGGAGAAAGGACTTGATTTCTTGCTTTCTCCGAAAGCATCTTCTTAATTTCGGGAGAGTGCTTCTTTCCATAAAAGGGATTGTCCATTCCTTCCTGCTTTGGCTGATTCGATTTTATCTTTTCGATGGATTCGGGAGTATGCCTTCTACCACGTGTCGTCCCAGCTTCACGGCAGATGTTATAGCCAATCCGCTTCTCGTAAGAACGATAATGGTCGAGCCAAAACTGTTCCCTTTCATCCAGTTTCTCAACAGGAATTTCTTCTAAGATTTCGACATCAAAGCTATCCAAACCATACTTGCGAAAAGCGGCAGCAATAGGGTGAATAGCTCGCATCCTACGATGTTCAACCATCCTCACACACATACAACTTACCATTCAACCTATTGGTGATGAGGTAAATACCAGAGATTTGATAAGACCAAAGACTTTGCATGAACTAAGTATAACAAAGTCTTTCAAACCCAGACAACGCAAGTAATGAGCGATTTGTCCCACTTGCGTTGTCCACGCCCAACGGGATTAGAGGCTTCGGGAAGAGCCGTATCGGGCATGAAGAACTCCACCGTGAGAGCGACAAACCAATCGCCGCAAGCATCGCGCTTGAAAGTCGCGCTTTTGGTTTCTCCTTCGATGGCTTGACTTTGACGAACCTTTATCCAGCCGACTTTAGGGCAATATACCTTTCCTTCTTCAACCTTCACGCGCTGGGGAATACGAAACGAAAAGTGCCCTTTCTTTTTGGATTGGAACTTAGGAAACCGCGCCCGTTTCGAGAAGAAGTTACAGAAGGCTTTATCCAAATCTTTGACGGCTTGTTGCAACACCTGAGAATCCGCTTCCCGAAGCCAGAGCGTTGCTTCTTGCTTCTTGCAGTTGCGTCAGTTCCAAACACAGCGCCGCAACACTCAAGCCCTTTCCCGTCGCCTCGAAATGTTCTTTGCGCCGATCCAAAGCCCAATCGTAGACGAAGCGCCGCGCCCCCGAAAGCTGATACAGCTTGTGGGTTTGCTCTTGGCTTGGCTCCAATTTGAAGCGATAAACGCGGCGAAGTGTCATGGGATGTCCTCAATGATTCTTTTGCTGTTCGATGTATTGCTTGATAACCGAAAGCGGAGCGCCACCGCAAGTCAGCACGCAGTAGCTATTTGTCCAAAGCGTCGGAAGACGGCGTTTGAGTTCAGGAAACTCTTGTCTCAAACCCCGCGAAGTCCGCCCTTTCACCAATCGCACCCACTTGGCAATCCCGAACTGCGGGTCAACCGCACACAGCAGATGCACATGGTCAGACAACACTTCCATTTCAATCACTTCCTGCCCCTTCTCCAAAGCCAGTTCAAAGACAATCTCTTTGAACCGTGCCGCGATAGGGTCGCTCAGCACCTTGCGCCGATACTTGGGACAAAACACAATGTGGTATTGGCACGAAAAGACCACGTTGTTGTTCGACTTCAATTGCGGCTTCCCCATGTTGAAAAACAGTATGCAGCATGGCACCTATCTAACGCAACAAAAACTGAGACGCACCCTTCGTCCTACGGACGAAAAAGCCTCATGTCCCCATTGCTAAAGCAAGGGGCCTTACGGCATTGCTGGTAAAGTTCCTCGATTTGGCGAAGCATCCGGTCGCGGGTGAACTCCTGCTCGAACTTTTGCCGCGCAGCCAGACCCATGGCCTGGCGGCGGGGCGCGTCTTGAATGAGCGCATCGAGAGCACGGGCCAGAGCGGGCGCGTCGAGGTGGGGCGTCAAAAAGCCGGTTTGTTCGTGTTCGACTTCTTCTTTGATGCCGCTCACATCGGTTGCGACCACGGGAAGTCCGGCGCGCATCGCTTCCATGATGGAAATGGGCAAGCCTTCGTAATGCGTTGACAAAATAAAGGTTTGCGACGACGCCAAAAGTTGCGGCACGTCGTGCCGGTCGCCCAGCAACGAAACGCGGTGTTCGAGTTGGAGTTGGCGCGCCAACTCTTGCAGCTTTTGAAAGTCGGGGCCGGTGCCGACCAAGTCCACGTGAAAATCGCGTGGTTTCCCATCGCGTTCCAAGAGCGACAGCGCGTGGAACAGGGTGGCCTGATCTTTTTGCTCACTAAAGCGCGCGACCATGATGAAGCGCGGCGGATGCACCTGGGGCTGCGCTTGCTCGGACGCGGGCGGAATGCCGTAGCGAACCGTGACGAGGATGCGCTCGTTTCCCACGTGACGCGCAAGCGCCAGTTGCCGGTCGGATTCCGACACGCAAATGATGCGCGAACTCAGCGGCGCCACGCTCGCTTCCACGGCCCACGCGAGGGCGCGGCGCACGCGCGGCGTGCCCGGACTAAAGCCCCAACCGTGTGCGGTAAACACAACGGGAACGCCGGTTCGATGGCCCGCCAAACGCGCCACAACGCCCGCTTTGCTGGAATGGGCGTGCACGATGTCGGGTTTGATGCGCCGAACAAGTCGCGCGCATTCGCGCACCGCTTCCAAGTCCACGACCGGATTGACCGAGCGTTGCAAGCGCGGCAAGATGTGAACATGGGCACCCACATCGCGCGCGCGTTGGGTGAGCGGGCCTTCGGTTCCCGTGGCCAGGTGCATTTCGCACGAGCCGATGAACCCCGACAGCGAGTTGTCGGGGTTGTCGGGGTTCAGTGAGGGCGCGCCAAAGCCTTCGAGCAGGTCAGCGACGTGCGACTGGGCGCCGCCCAGTTCCGATTTGGTGATGATTTGAAGAATCTTCGGGCGGTTCATCGGTGATTGATCTCGTTTAGCGCGGCTTGCGCTTTAGCGCGGCTTGCGCTTTAGCGCGGCTTGCGCAAACGCAGCGTCACTTGCCAGCACAGGAAAAACGGCAGGTTGAAACCCCGCGTGGCGCGATTGTCAAAGGCAACGCCGCCTGCCCGACTTTGCGGCCCACGCCTTCGAGACCCGGCACGAGTTGAAAGGGAAAGCCCAGCTTGACCATGCCCAGCAAGCCGCGCTGGTCAACGACTTCGAAGTAGCGGCACAAAAGGCGAAAAGTCGAGTGGGTGAAGGGCCATTCCCAGTCGCGGTCGCTTTGCATGGGACGATAGACGCGGCGCGCCAGACGGTTGGCCGGTTCGGTCATCATCGGGTCGAAGGAAATGATCTGGCCCCCCGGCTTGAGAATGCGGTGCATCTCTTCCAGAAACACTGTCATGTTTTTTAAGTGATGCAGCACCGAATAAGCGTAAATCAAATCGAAGTGGTTGTCGGGATAATCATTGGCCAGAAAATCCTGGGCATAGGCGCGCGCGTGGGGTAGGTTGCGCTTGCGAAGCTCGGCTTCGAGGATGCCCGTGGCCTGCTCCGACAGGTCAATGCCGGTGTAATCGGCGCAGTTTTCGGCGATCCACAGCGACAGGTGGTTGCCCGCGAAGCAGCCCAAATCGAGAACCCTCGCGTCTTTGATGTCGCTCATCCACTCTTGATGCAGTTCGTATAAATCGTCTTCCACGCCCATCGAGCGGCGCAAATCCACGAGTTTGGTGCGCAGGCGCGACCAAACGTTGGTCGCGGTGTTGGCCGCGCGTTCGGGCGCGACACGCGCGACTTGTTGGGCTTCAAAGCGCGACTCGTAAAAGTCTTTTTGACGCACGTTGAGTTCGAGCATTTCGCGGCGCGCGCGATTGGTATCGGACGCCTGGGCGTCGGTTGTGCTTTGGTCGTCAAGAGCAGTGTTTGATGAATGTAACATAAAAAACTGTGGAGCGAAACAGCTTGAAGCGTTTAGCGAAACAGCTTGAGGCGCGGCATTTTGAGCGAAGCGTAAAGCAAAAAGGCGCTCCACGGAAGCAGGCGCAAACGCGTGTTGGCGCCGATGTTGTCGCTGAAAATGGCGATGATGCCGATGAGCACCAGACTAAACAAGAGCAGCAGCAACTCGCGGCGCATGCGCGGGCTAAGTTTGTTTTTGCGAAACAAGCCGCGCACGCCGCGCAGCCAGATGGGAAACAGCAGCCACATTGCCACGGCTTCGGGCAAAGCCACGGCCTGGGCTGCGGCCTTGATTTGCCAGGGAAACGGCCCGAACATCGCCGTGATGAACGAGTAGGAATAGGTCAGTAAAAACAGAATCGGGTTGGAGTAGTTGATGGTGATGCCCGCCGAAGAGCCGCCCGTGGAGTAGCCCGATTGGCGAAACGAGGCGATGGTATCGGTGTTGACCAACACGTTTTGAAGGCTGGACAAACCAAACCAGCCTTTGCCCAGCAAGAAGGGCAGCACCGCCACGGTGACAAAAGCGGGCACGAGCCATTTGGGTTTAAAGCGCAAGATGTAAATCATCAGGCTCAGCGCGATGGCGATGGCCGCATAGGGCCGAAACGGAAACAAGCCCGCGAACGACACCAGCCAGCCGATGACCCAGGCCAAACGCACCCGGCGCAACAAACAGATCTGAAAATACAGCGCGCCCATGCCCGACACCACGATGAGCGGGTCTTTGACGAGTTGCGTCGAATACCAGAGCAGCGAGGGGTAAAGCAACAGCAGCAGCCCCGCCCAGCGGATAGCGCGCTTGCGCTCGGCGCGCGAATAGCCTTCGCGCGTCAGCTCTTCCACGATCAAAACGCCAAGCGCCACCGAAACCGAGCCGGCGAGCACGTTGAGCAACTTGCCAACGAACAAATCCGGCCCGCCCGTCAAGCGAAAAAACAGGGCCAGGGCATACGGGTAATCGTTGGCGACGAACCCGATGTCCAGACCATCGTAAATGCGCTGGGCGAGCGGAAAGTAGGTGCTGTCATCGGCTCCCGACGGAACGGGATAGTAACCGCCATAGCCCATGGCGAGCGAAAACAAATGGATGAGAATGGCCGCCGCCAATTGCACCGCGAGCGCCGTCAAAAACCAGAACAGCGCGGGCCGCGACACCCTCAGTCCCGTCGAGCGCCGCGCGACCCGCACGCCCTGGGAAAAGGCGTGCCTTCCGGCAGAAGCGCGAACAGGCGGATAAAGCGGTTGGGAAGTCATGCGTTGGACTGGCGCGGAGGACGTTGGACTAAAACGGCGGCCAAGTGTAGCGCTTGCCGGGCGGGTTTTGGTTAGAGGTGCATTGCTTCCGGCTCATCCCTGCGCTTTGCTCCTTGTTTTGCCGTTGTGAAAGAAAGGGAAGTTCCTTGCTCCAAAGCCCTTCTTGCCCGTCCTTTTTTTGCGGAAACTGCGGAAAGTTTTCGGCCCTTTGCTCTTTGTGAGCCGTTTTGTTGGCGCTTCTTGTTGATGGGCACATCGCTTACTCCTGCGCCAGTTCGCGGTATAACTCGTGATAACGCGCGGCGACCGACTGAATCAAAAACCGCTCTTCGATGCGTCGCCGCGCCCGCTTTCCCAGTTCGCGCCGTCCCTCTAAACCCAGATCGAGCAACTCGCTGATGGCTTGAGCCAAGGCCTGCGGGTCGCGCGGCGCGACGACGCGGCCCGTGTCGCCCACCAAGTCGGCGCTGTCGCCGACATCGGTGACGGCGCAGGGAACTTCGCACGCCATCGCCTGACCGACGACGAGGGGAAACGCTTCGCCATAAGACGACGAGAGCGCCAAAATATCGAGCGCAGCCGACAGGCGCGGCATGTCGTCGCGCCGTCCCAGCAAATGAAAACGCGCTTTCAAACCCGCGCTTTCGATGCGCCCGCTCAGTTCGACGTTGCTCCACTGGCTTCCCGCGCCGATCAAAACGAACCGTGTTTGCGCGTTGCTTTGCGCCACGATGCGCGCGGCGCGCAGGAAGTTTTCGTGGTCTTTTTGCGGATGAAAGCGCCCGATGAGGCCAACTAAAGCAGCATCGAGTGGCACGTTCAGTTCGCTTCGCACCGAGGCGCGCGCGGCGGCATCGGGCTTGAACTCGCGCAGGTCGAAACCGTTGGGAATGACCTGCATTTTGCGCGCGTCGTAGCCGATGCGCTCGTGGAGTTCGAGCGCGCTTTGCGCGCAGCACACGATGCGTTTGGGCACAAAGGGCGAGAGTAGCGCTCCGGCTTTGACCGTAGCGAGCGTGCTTTTTTTCGATTGCGGCGCGTCGAGTTGCGAGATGTGGATGCCCCAGGCGAGGGCGTCGATGCCCGCGAGTCGCGCGGCCAAACCGCCGATGAGGTCGCCGTGATACAGCCACGTTTGCACGACATCGGGCTTTAAGCGCTTGAGGCGCCGCGACAAACGCCACAACGCGCCCGGATCGGGCAGTTGCGGGCGCATTCTCAGCGAAGACACCTTGAAGCCCAAGTCACGGATGGACTGGCCGATTGGCCCGATGTCGGTCAGGGAAATGACCTGCGAGTCGAACTCCGGGCGCGGGCAGTGGCGCAGCAATTCGCGCAACATCACTTCGGCGCCGCCCGTGTTGAGTCCGGTGATGATGTGAACGATCTTCATAGAGATGCTCCAAGGAAACCCCCAAGCTCGTCTTGTGGGCGGCGGGGCGTCGAACTTGTTCGACTTTGACGTGGTAGGGGCGGACGGGGTAGGGGCGTTAAACTTTGGCTTACCGTGTTGTTCCGTCTGCGAAATAAGGCACTCTCTTCGAGAGCAACGGCTTCCCTACTTCGTAGGTTGCAGAACAGGATTGAACCTTGTGGTTCACAACCAAGCTGCGAGTGACAAGCGAGCCGTGAGGTTCGGTGCAAGCGAGAGGTGTATTGCATTTTGTTCGTAGCGCGAAGGGGAACCCTTCGGGGCTGCTCTGTGCTTCAAAAACACAGTCTCCTCACCAGGGGTGTCAACCAGCCTATTGTCGTCCGCTTCTCGAACGAGAAGAATTGGAATGACAAGCCTCTTAGCTTGCTAAGGGGTAGTTGACCAAAAAGAGGAGGAGAGCAACTGTCGCCGAAGTCACACCTAACTCCAACGCCTATCTCCAACGCCTGGCCTAAGTCAAGCAGACTTTTGCCCGCGCCGTCCCGCCCCTGGGGATTCTCCGATACTTGGGCGCGTCTCGCGGGCAAGGCGGGCGAACAAAAACCGGTTCTTGTTCGCCCCTCTTTTCTCGAAAGAATCGCTTTTCGTTCGGGAAAGTCAAAGCAAGATATGCGAATCAAACAAGTGAGATTACCCGCTTTTTTAGTCAGTTTGCAGTTCTCCCTTTCCTTCTATTGAGCGGATGTGGCGGCGGGAGCAGTTCGGTTCCCAACACGACCACGCCTGCCAGGTCGCAAACCTTTGCCAATCCTCTGCTCAAGCAAAGCGCGGCGGATCCGTGGATCATTCGCCACAACGGCTATTATCTGTTCACCTTCACCACGGCACGCGACATTCAGATCTGGAAATCACCGACCCTCGAAGGGATCGGCAATGCGCGCAAAGTGACGGTGTGGCGGGCGCCTGTGTCCGGCCCGAACAGCCGCGACATCTGGGCGCCAGAAATTCATTTTCTGCGCGGCAAGTGGTATATCTACTACACCGCCACCAATGGGCCGGACGCCAATCGTCGTCTGTTCGTGCTCGAAGCCAAAACCGATGATCCTCAGGGAGCGTATTTGCAAAAAGCCAAACTCACCGTTCCAGGAGCTGGGCAAGACCAGTGTTCCCTCGACGGCGATGTGTTCCAGCAAGGCGATGCGTTGTATCTGCTGTGGTCGGGACGAGAAAACACCTCCAACCTCACCCAGAACATCTACATCGCGCCGATGAGCGACCCGTGGACGATCAGCGGGGCGCGCGTGGCCATCTCGACTCCGCAATACGACTGGGAAAGGCGCGGGGGGGGCCGTGAACGAAGCGCCACAAGCCCTGCAACACAACGGGCAAACCTTTGTCATCTACTCGGCCAGCGATGGCAGCACGCCCAATTACTGTTTGGGAATGGTGTCCAACCCGGGCGGCGATTTGCTGAGCGCCGCCTCGTGGCAAAAGTCGGCGACGCCGGTTTTTAGCGCTTACGAAGGGCCAGAAGGCCACATTTACACCGTTGGCCACAACTCCTTCACCACCTCGCCTAACGGCAGCGAAGATTGGATCGTCTACCACGGCAAAGAAAACAAAGAGCACAACTGGGGTGGCCGTTTGCCACGCGCGCAAAAGTTCACCTGGAACGCCGACGGCACGCCCAATTTTGGCCATCCCATTCCATCAAAAGTTTCGATGCCAACTCCTCGGTAACAACTAAAGCGCGCCACCACTTGTGAGAGGCGTGTCTCCAAGCCTTTGCATCTTCGTCGCGTGGCCCCCTGAACTCAACGGAACTCAAGAGGGCACCGCTTTGAGACTTGCTCTAAGAGTGTGTATTCAAAGCCTCCTAATCATGAGTTGGATCATGGCGAGGAGGATGAAGGCGCGGCTGCTTCTTGGGTTGTGTTCGTAGTCTTTGGAGAGTCTTCGACACTTGCCAATCCAGGCA
>JAABUM010001042.1_pt1 | contig 43622 bp, 36 predicted proteins | sample 5559161 | NCBI WGS metagenome assembly JAABUM01 (sample SAMN10711868, study PRJNA513369) | rock metagenome | isolation source: Antarctica rocks | place: Antarctica: Victoria Land, Siegfried Peak nord
GAAAGCTCCAGGCGAGCGGAAAGCTCCAGGCGAGCGGAAAGCTCCAGGCGAGCGGAAAGCTCCAGGCGAGCGGAAAGCTCCAGGCGAGCGGAAAGCTCCAGGCGAGCGGAAAGCTCCAGGCGAAATGCAGCAGGGCGGCTCCGGTTCCCAAGGCTGCCAGATACGACAGTTGCGCCAACAGCGTCGCCGCCTCTGTCGAGGAAGAAAAGCGAAAGAGGGTGTTGGTAAGCGTCCACAGCGCGACGAAGCAGGCGGTGAGGGCAAAGGTCAGGTGCTGTTCCTGGCGGTGGCGATACAGCACGACCATCCCCAACAGGGCGTTGACAAGCGCAACAAGCAGCAGAACCAGGGCCAGAGCATCGGGGGGAGAAGCCGTCATGCCTCCACGATACAGCACCGGGAGGCAAAAGAGAACCGCACATCAAGGAGAGCCGGTTCCCGTTCTCAGGAGCGGCTTAAAAAGAATACCCACTCCGTCCACGTTTCCCTTCCCTGTGCCTGCCACAGGCTGGCGAGCGAGCGCACGAGGGTGCCGAAGTCGTTGGGCGCGATCGTCTTGCCGTCCACGAAGATGACGCCGCCGTGCGCGGTGCCCTCTTCGGCCCATCTCTTAAGCAGCGGCGCGATGGTGCGCAGGTCATATGTCACCAGCGTCAGCCCTTCCTCGCGCGCCACCAGCAGTAGTTCCTCGTCGGGCAGGCCCAGGTGGAGGCCGCCGTGCCACTCCTGCACGCCCACCACGAACAGGTCGGGATGCTTGAGCCGCAGTTCGCGTCCCACAACGGGCGAGACGTGTTCGTCCAACAGAAGCCGTAGCATAACCCCTCTTACGCTTCCTGGACGGGAGCCGGGAAAAGGCGTGCCTGCGGCACCATGCGCCGGAGCCGTTCGAAGGAATAGCTCTCGTTGTCCTGGATGGCGGTCTGGATTTCTTCGGGAAACGCCTGCGCGTACCCAAGTGCCGCCTGCACGCGCGTCAGGGGCCACTCCAGGTGCTGCGCCGTCCGGCTCGCGTCCAGGTTGTAGCCTTGGGCGACCAGAACGACTTCCCACACCGAGAGGCTCGTCCCCTGCACGAACGCCTGGCGCCCTGTCTCGCTCGAGCGAAAGTCAATCAACGCAAACTCGCTGCGCCGCAACGACTCTTCGACGAGCAGCGCGCTCGTCTCACTGGGCGTGCGGCCCAGACGGCGGGCCAGCCGGTTCAAGCGCTCCATCTGCGCGGGAGCGAAACGCAAGCTCATCACTTTGGATGCCATACAAGTGCCTTAATTTGTAACTCAAAGTTACAATAGCATTTTTGGCAGAGCATGGCAAGAGGTAAAATTTGTTGATGCTGTCCAAGAGCCATCCCTGATTCAAGATAGGAACTATGCGTCAGTGCGAGGGAAGCTGGCCCTTTCTTGCGCATCGCGTCATGTCTGTGGGGAAAGCCTGACGCTATACGCCATAGCGGTCAAGGCTATCGAGTGTGTTCGAGAGGAGGAAGGATGGTTTCGGATAGCGCGGATCTGCGGGCGCTCATCCGCGACGGACTCAAGTGCCGTGGCTTGCGCCGTCAGGCCGAGCAGCATCAGTTACCGCGTTTCCTGGAAGAGCAAGAACGGGAACGAGGGGCAAAGCACTCGAAGCCATAGCTAAACGCAAGTCCGGAAAATGGGGATGCGGTGCTACAAGGATTGTTCGAAGCTGGCTCCATGTGCGACCCCAACAAACACTGACCTTTTCCAACTCACCCTTTTGCCCGCTTCCAGAGCCTGTTTTCCCCGGTTCGAAGCCGTCGTTTGTCGCCCCGGAACGAACCTGTTGCGTGTCTTTGGCCAAGGCGAAGTTCGCGTTCAAAATCGGCACCAACACCGGATGCGGCTCGATTTGCACCCGCTTGTCGTCCAGTTCGTAGCGGGCGCCCAGAGCGCCCGCGACCAGACGCCGCACTTCGGGATCGCCCGAAGCAAACCACGCCCGCGCTTGCTCGCAAAAGAGCAGCACGTTCTCGATGGCCGCCCGTGTGTCATCACCTCCCTGTTCCATTCTCTCCACATCCGCGTGTAGCACCTGGCACTGTTTTGACAACTCGTCGCGCTTGCGCGTGTAGTCATCGTCGCCAATCACCTCTTTGAGCCGTAGCTCCAGAAGCGTGTCCAACTGCCGGTTGAGGGCGGCCAGTTGCGTCTGCTTGGCCTCATAGGCGGCTTGACGCCCCTGTTCCTCTTCGCCGCGCCAGTGTTCCAGTTCGTGCATTCCCCACTCTTTGAACTCCTGGGGGATGCTCAAACGGGCGAGGTGGGCATCGATCTCTTGCACCAGCGCCTCTTCGCTCATGCCCTTTTTGCCGCACTGGCGCCGGGTATCACAGCAGCGGTAGTAGGTGTAGGTGTGCTGCTGGCCGGTGGCTTTGAGTGTTTTGGTGTGCTTTTCGGCGGTGATGGCGCCGCCGCACCTCGCGCAGTGCATCAGGCCGGTGAAGGCGAAGCGGTGCTTTTGCGGTTTGGCGCGCAGTTCTCGCTTCAAGATGCGTCCGGCTTGTGTGAACTCGTCGAGCGAGACCATCGGCGGGTGCAAGCCTTTGTGGATGACGCCAGAGCGGGTGAAGTAGCCGGCGTAGAAGATGTTGGAGTAGAGCCGATACAGCGTGTTGCGCGCCAGCGGCTGGCCTCCGGCTCCGCGTTGGCCACCTTTGCCTGAGGGTGTGCGAAAGCCCATCTCGCCGTTGAGCGCGGCAAGGATCTGCGGGACGCTTTTGCCCTCAGAAAGCAGCATCTTCCACGCGCGCTGGAGCAACGGGAAGCGCAGTGGGTCAGGTTCGATGGTCTTGTCGAAGACGTTGTTGAGGTAGCCGACGGGTGCTTTGTGGGGAAACCAGCCCTTCTCGACTTTGGAAGCGAGACCGCGCAGCGTGCCTTTGCGCAGGTCGATGATGAACTGGTTGGCGACCGCCGACTCGACGCTGAGCAGCACCACGTTGTCCCCGGGCAGATACTCCTTGTCCATCGTGATCATAGACGCGAGGTCGCCTTGTTGGAGCATCCAGGAGATGGTGCCGTGATCGACGGGGTTACGCAGCAAGCGGTTGATGCTCCACACCAGGATGCCGTCGGCTTCCCCGCGCCGGATGGCCTCCATCATGGCGCCGAACTGCGGGCGTCCAGGCGCTTTGGCGGAGTGTTCTTCGCGGATCTCGCCGACGATGTGGAGGTTGCGGTGCGTGGCCAGTTCGCGCAGTTCTTTGATCTGGTCGCCGATGGATTGCACCTGGCGGCTTTTGTCTTCTTCGGATTTGCGGGCGTAGAGCAGGTAGCGAACGCGGGACATTTGGCGCGGCTTAGGGATGATGGAGCTTAGAAAGAATCAGGGGCGCTTTTTTCATTGTCAATTATCACCAAAATACTGCACAAATTTCACTATGCTCAGTAACATATATTACTGAAAAAATCCCTGAACTCATAGATATTTATTAAGAGTTCTAAGAAGGAGGTGAACTGAGATGAATACAGAGTGTCATAAAGAAGACGGATCGAAAGCTAATTTGATAGAACACCCTTCTATCGAACTTCTTGAGAAACTTGCTAATGGATGTTATTTCCCTGAGTGGAAAGATATCCAATCCCATGTCCAATCCTGTTCTGAGTGCTGGCTTTTTGTCTGCGTTGCTGAGTCGTCTACCACAGGTTATAGCTAATCCGGTTGCAGTTGCGATTCCCCTTGGAGAGGGCTTTCGGAATGTCTGAGCGTGCTTTTGCCACTTGCTCTTCTGACTGGGCGGGGACGACCACTTCAAGCAGGCGCAACTGCAACCGGATTAGCTATAAGATGATTTTCCATTTTGCGCAGTGCTGAACTGTTCACACCCTAAACAGGCCATCTATACGCCCCTGATCATATCAGGGGCGTATTTTAGCATCTCAATCAAACTACGAAACTTGAATTTTGTGTTATGTGGCTACGCCTGAAAGAGTAAGCAGGACGCTTCCAGTTATACGCCCACTGGTAGAGCGGCTAGAGCCTCGACGATTCTCTCTAGATGCGTGCTCCGGCTGCCTTTGACTAGAACAATGGAATCTGACCGTATAAGATTATCCAGTCCTTCCAACGCATCGTCAACGGTTTCTAACCAGTAAGTGTCCACGTTGGGCCGAATGGGTTCCAACGTCCAATGCGACATCTTTCCTATGCCAATGACTGTGCTGACGCAGAACCTGGCGTGTTCTCCGATAGATTTGTGCTCTGCTTCGGCCTGTTTGCCGAGTTCCATCATCTCTCCCAAAATGGCGACTTTGCGATGTTTTCCCGGTCGGTCTCTCAGGTTGTCCAACGCGGCCCTCATCGAATTCGGTCCAGCATTGTAAGTGTCGTCGATAATGACGATGCGGCGCGCATCGTTGGTTATATCCCGAAGACGTCCGTCGAGGGAGGGGGTATACGCCAGACGATCTGCCATATCCTGCAGCGTGATACCCTTGTTAAAGCCAAGGGCTATGGCTGCTGTGGCATTAACCGCATTGTGATGACCGGAGAGGGGCAAGTGGATTGTTTGCGTCTGGCCTTCGGGACCAACGACAGTGAAGGAAATCTTCCCGCTGTTGTCCATCTTGATGTCCTGCGCTTTCCAGTCGGCATCGCGCTCGCCAAATGTCACGCAACGGCAAGAGCAACGGCTTCGGAAGAAGTCAACATATTGGTCATCTCCGGGCAATACAGCTAAACCGTTTTCAGGCAGGACTTCCAACAGTTCCGCTTTGGCTGCCGCTATGTTGTCCAAACTTCCCAGATGCTCGATATGCTGCGGCCCGACGTTAGTAACAATGCCGTCCGTTGGGCGGGCTATAGTAGTCAGGTATCTGATTTGACCAAGACCCCTCATGCCCATCTCAACTACAGCTGCTTGGTGGGGCGGGTCTAGCTTCAACAGGGTCAGGGGCACTCCGATCTCATTATTGAAGTTGCCTTCGGACGCCAGCACGTTGAAAGATGATGACAAGACTTGAGCAACCAGCAATCGGGTCGTTGTTTTCCCGTAGGAACCGGTGACTCCCACAATTGGGATGTCGTATTTGTCTCTATGCGCTCGTGCCAAGCGCCCGTAGGCCACGCGTGTGTCTTGGACTTGAACGAGAGCCAGGCCAGGCGGAGCATCTGCGGCTTTTTCTACTAACGCAGCAGTTGCTCCCGACGAGGCAGCCTGATCAAGGTAAGCGTGTCCGTCGTGGGCTTCTCCTCTGAAAGCGACAAAGAGCGTGTTTCCACCCACAAGGGAACGGGTATTAGTTGAGATCACATTGATATGGGCTTGAGGCTCCCCACGCAGGAGGTCCCCTCCCGTGATCTGAGCTACTTCAGCCAAGGTGAAGTCCAGCGTTTTGTTCATTTCTGTAGATGAGGTTCTTTGCATCCAAACGATTGTAACCTATTTTCTGTGTAGAGGAAGAACTGCGAAAACGCGCGCTTTCTGGCTACCAGGAGTGCCCCTCAATGTTCTGGCACAGGTTCTTACAGCTGTAGTTTGTTTCTGTCTTAGATAAATATATACCCATTTCATTGTTCGACTTCATCATCTTGTCCTTCCGACCCAGCCGAACGACGGCTCAAAAAGACGATACCGCTACGCACTGCGCGGGTGAAACTATCGTAATTGTCAGATGTGAAACTATTATCTGCTTTGGAAGCTGAATGCCCTATCCCTCAAATAGAAAAACCCTCATCCACACGGATGAGGGCCAAAGGTGGTCTCGCTCAGGGCGAGAGGTCTGTTGCTGTCTCTTCGTCGGGTTGGTTTGGAGCAGAGCGTGTTCGCTCTTGCTCGAAACGCTTTCGTTCTTCGCGTCCCAGTTCCACGATCAGCCAGGCTGCCTGATCGTGGCTCAGGTCTTCGGGTGCGACGTGTCCGTAACTTTCGCGTGTCCTCTTCTTCAACCGGTCTTCGTCCAGCCCGGCCTGTCGGCCCAGCGAGCGAAGCAGTTGGAGTTGCGCCGCAGTCGCGCCCACACCCTCAAGGTGTGGCTCTTCGGGAAGCGGCGCTGTGACGGCGTGTGCTTCCTCCTCTTTCTGCGGTGCCGGTTTCTCCTCTTCTTTGACTCGCTTGCAGGCGAGGACGTGCGCCCTCACCAGTTCGTCGGCTTTGTCCTGCACAATGGCCAATACATCGGTGTCTTCCCGTTCCAGCTTGTAAGTGAGCGAAACCCCCACCTCCTGCGACTGGTAGTTGAGGCTCACCTTGTTGCCGGTGCCGATGGTCACTTCAACCGCGTAAGCCATCAGGAACCGCCTCCTTTCCGGCACGGCACCTGGAAGTCGCACCAGCGGCACCAAAAGCCGGGGCACGGCTTGAACTGCCCGCTCCGAAGCGTCTGGCTCGCGTAAGGCAGCAGTTCTCCCAGGAGATGCTCGAATGCCGCTTCGTCCCGGCTGGATGCCATCACCAGCCCGTCGCGCAACAGGTGGAACTCCACCCGCTCGACGGGCAAAACCAGCATCTGCCGCAGTGCCAGGGCATACAGCGTCAGTTGCAAATCACTCGTGGCTTCTTCGGGCGTGGGCTTGCGGCTCCCGCTCTTGTAATCCACCACGACCAGCGTCGCTTCACCCGAAGAAGAAACGGTTTCGTCCACGCGGTCAATGATCCCACGCAAGAGAAACGTCTCGTCTTCCCCCGGCACCTCTACCTCGAAAGGAAGTTCCACCGCCAAGGGCGGCGCGCTATCCGCGTTGAGGGCGTGGAAGACGCGTAGCGCCTCATGTCCCATCGTCCGGTATCGCTCCGGCTGCGGGTGCGAGGGCCGGAACAGCACGTCGCCGTCCAGCGCCTCGCTCCACAAGTCGTCAAATCGCGCGAGCATCTCCTGAACCTGTGGAAGCGAACCGCAGGTCATCTGCTCCTCGTGAGCAGCCCTTACCGCTTCATGCACCGCCCGCCCGAAGGCGAGCGGCGCGGTCACAATCGTTGGCAAGCGGTCGAGGTAGGCGAAGCGGAACTGGCGCGGGCACAGGAGCAGCTTCTTGAGGCGCGAGGCGCTCCACGGAAAGCGTCCCTCCTCTTCCTCGTTCTGTGCGAGGCGCGCCTTGCCGCCTCGCACCTGGATCAAGCTATCGCTCATCGCCCCTCCTTGACTGCCGCCAGAGGCCGACGAACGACGATCTGCGCGTCGAATGTCTTCTGCGCCAGCGCCGTCACGTCGTCTGCCCCCGCCAAGCCTCGCCCAATGGCGACCTGCTTCTCGCGGGGCGCAAGCGCAAAGTCCGGCACGCCGCTTTGGGCGAGGTGCCCGGCCAGCACTTCGAGGTCGTAGCGCTTGTCGTCGTTCAGCAGTTGCGCCACACCGGTGAAGGCGTTGACCAGGCCGTAGGCGCTGTGGCGCACCTTCGTCTCTTCCCGCCACAGGGCGACCTTGGCCGCTTCGCGCACCGGCTCGCTGATACCCCACCTTTCGCCAAGCTTCTCGATGGCATTCTCCGGATCCGGCACGCTCTGGCGGGTCGAGCCTTCCAACTGCTCCAGGAATCCTTCGGCACTGGAAAAGGCACTCTCTACCGCTTCTTCGAGCGCGGCCCGGAAGCGCAGCGGCGCGATGTGGACGTGGCGTCTCTTCAGGAGGCTTTGCCCCTTGACGAGGGCGATGAGGCCGTTGGAGCACACCAGCCGGTAGACGAGGGCGTCCACGCACAAGGAGCGGGCGCCAACCTCCGAATTGCTGATGTGCACCCCGACGCTCAGGCCATCACCCGGAAGCACTTCGCGCGTCCGAGATGGATCCACCAGGCGCAGGTGCAGGGTCTCGTCCGAGAGGGCGAACCAGTCCACGCGCAGGCGCGGGCTGATGAGCGGCGCCAGCGTCTCGAACAGCAGCCTGTTGTCGAGCGGGCTGTAAGTGGAAGACAGCACGGCGCGCAGCGTGTCGCCCGAAGCGCGCAGCAGCCAGCGCTCGCCGTCCGATCCTTTCGGTTCTTTGGGCGGTGCCGGTGCCGGTGCAGACGCTTCCGGTCTCTCGTTTTCGCTATCGTCTTCTTCCTCTTTCCGTTGGTTAGTCCGGCGCGCGGCACCTGAGGGGCCGCTTTTGAGCCAGTAGTTGGCCTGCACGTCTTGCAGGACAGCAGGGCAGGTGGCGAAGTAGCCAGCGGGAATGCCCAGCCGCGCGCACATCTGGCCCAAGGCCCAGCGCGTGGGATGCAGGGGTTCACCCTCTCTCTCTTCGTCGCCGGTGGAAGAGCGGGCCACCAAGGCGCCGCCCTTCATCACCAAGTCTCTTCTCAAGACGTGGCTATCCCACTTGGGCAGGTCGTCGGCTTCGACGGCGGCAAACGCCTCCTCGAAGCGCGTGAGCGGGGCGGACGTCTGGGCCAGCACGCGGTCGCGCAGGGGCAGGGGGCGACGGGTGTCGCCGGGGACGCGCCGTGCGCGTCCGTTTGTGTTGTGTGTGTTCATGTGGTTGTCAAGGAACCGGTGCGAAGGCTTGGATTGTTCGGGGTGAACGCCTTCGCCCCTTCACGCTACCCAGGCGCTGCTACCGCTTCCAGCCGCGTTGCGCGTGGACACCGCACCCGCTTGACGCTCCAATCGCCGAACACGAAAAAGCCCGCTCATCAGTTGATGGGCGGGCAGAAGGTCGGTGAAGTTCCAGGCACAGCACCTGGAACTCCGGCAGGTCGTCGGGCAGCAGGATTGGGATCCCCTGCCTCGCATTGGTCGTAGTCGCTTGTTCTGGCGGTCACTCGCTCATAGCGTAGGCTTCGCCGGCAACAGTCGCGGCGAAATCAGGGTCTTGGTGCGCCTCTTCACCCGCGTCTTGCGACGCGGCCCCGAAATCTTCTTCCATGAAGGGATCCTCGTCCCAGTCCTCGTCGATTGGTTCGTCCCCATCGTCCGCTTCTTCTCCAAGGGAGAGCGTCGTCTGGGCCTTGTCGCCTGGCGGCAGCACGAAGTCGAGCATCGGCGTCTCGCCTCCGTAGCGGCTGGCGCCCTCGGCTTCGAGCGCGAGCAACACGCCCGCGCCCAGCAGCACCAGTTGCAGCGGCTCGAACGCCTCCTCCTCTTCTCCCTCTTGCTCCGTGTTCTGCCCCGACAGCGCGCGCAGGATGTTGCCGTCCTGCGCGCTGTCCTCGAACAGGCGCTCGAAGGGCAGCTTCATATCCAGGTGTTCAGCCACCCTCACGAGGACGGCTTGCCATTGGCTCGGCGAGAGGTAGGCGCCTCTGGCACATCTGCCGTCGAGGAAGGGCGTGAAGGCCAGAGCCACCGCCTGGGCGCATCGGCCTTCTTCCCAAGCGCCGTGCAGCAGGTGAAGCGCCTTCTCGAACCTGTCCGTGAAGTGGCGCTTTCGCTCCTCGTCGCGCCGCACGCGCTCTTCGCGCTGCAGCTCGGCGTAGCGGACGGGGTTCAGGCAGATGGCCACGCGCGTTGCGCTTCCACCGTCTTCGCCCTCTCCTTCAACCGAAGCATGGGGATCCAGGGCGCATCCCCGGCACGAACACGCTGACGTGCAGCCGGGCGGAAGGTCGCCGAAGCGAAGATCGCGGTAAGAATTGCGCGGCAACTGGTTCAACATCGGAAGTTGCGGCCCGTTCTCCAAGTCTTCCGTCTCGCCCTGCTCCCTCTGGCCTTGGGAGTCGACCTGGCTTTCGCTTTGCCGCCTCGCCTCTTCGAGCACGCGGGCGCTTTCGTCTTTCTCGCGCTCCAGCACCTCGTCCTGCTTGCGCTTCCACTCGTCGGGCCGCAGGCAGTAGCCGGAGTAGGCGTTGAAGCCGATGCCGACATACGCCTTGTGCGGGCACGTCCTGCACCCGCTCCTGTCGAAGCGCGTGCGGTAGTCCAGGGGCACGATCAGGCCGCGTTTCTCCAACTCGCGCGCGGTGGGCAACGGGTCTTTGGCCAGAGCCGTCGCCGGAAGCTGGGCGTTCACGGCATGGGCCGCCACGCTGTTGCAGGCGTCGGGCGACGCCGCGAGCCGCAGCAGTTCGTGCCCGTGAGCCGCCGTCAGCTTCCTGAGGCGGATCAGAACCTGCACGCCTTCGGGAAGAGCGAGCAGCTTCATCATCTCGCGCAGCACGGGCACCGACTTGCCGACCTTCTTCGCCAGGCGCTCGTCGGAGAGCCGGAAGTCGAGCATCAAGCGGCGGTAGCCTCTGGCCTCTTCGATGACGGAGAGGTTGGAGCGTTGCACGTTCTCCAAGAGCGCCATCTCCGCGACTTGCAGGTCGCAGAGGTCGTCGCGCACGATGGCCGGGATGGTCTTCTTTCCGGCGGCGACCGAAGCGCGCAGCCTTCTCTCGCCCGCTATGAGTTCAAACCGCTGCGACGCCTTCTTCGAGCGGTTCCTGGTGCTGGTGCCGCTCCCATTCTCTTCAGGTATGGGTTTGGCAATGCGCACGATGACGGGCTGCTGCACGCCGTGCGCCTTCACGCTCCCCGTCAGCTCTTCCATCTCCTGCGGGTCGAAGAGCGTGCGCGGCTGCCAGGGGTTGGGATCGATGCGCTCAATAGGCAGCATCACGATCCGCCGCCTGTCGTGACCGCTGCTCATCTTGGGCACGTGGCCGTTGGGATGACCGTCAGGCTGGCCACTGGTAGTTAGGCGCTCATGGAGCGCAGCAGAAGTGCCCGCTTGTTCGGGCAAGGCGGCCAAGGCCGCCGGTTGGATGGATGTGGACATCGGGTGTTCCTTTGTCAAAGAGCCGGTGCGGGAAGTTGTCCCCGCGCTCTTCGCCCTTCCATCCTACGCCCGCCTCCTCCAATGCCCAGAAGCCGTGCGCCCGCGCCACAGCATCCCCTCTGAGTTCGATCAAAAGGCCGCGCACTGTTCCAAGCAACGCCCCGCGTAACCTTGCCTGAGGTCGCTGCCCCAATCGGCTTTATAGAGCCAAAGAAGTTGTTTCTTGAACCTGACGAATCGAGATTCTTGCTCTATTTCAGATCTTCTCGCTTCTCCTTTCAAGCCCCACCGGGCGCACGACGAAAAACTCGCACCGATGGTGCGAGTCAATGGCTTGAAGTCCCTTGCATATAAATCCAACGCTTGCCGGGAAGCAGCTTTTGCCCTACAATATCATGGAGCGAGGTGGCAAAATGCCACCTCCAAAAGAAACTCCTATGTCCAGCCTTTCCGTTCCCGAAAAGAACAGCGACCGCATCAACGTGCGCATCAGTCCGCGCATCAAGCAGCAGGCCGAATCTGCCGCGCGCGCCCTGGGCCAGAGCATCACCGCCTTTACCGAGACCGCCCTCGCTGAAAAAGCCCAGAGCGTGTTAGCCGAGCAGGAGCGTATCGTGCTGTCGGAGGCGCAGTTCGCGCGCTTCGTCGAGATTCTGGAAGACCCGGCGCCCCCGACGCCCAAGTTGGTGCGCGCGATGCAGGAGTATCAGGCGACCAAAGAGCAACACCCGGATCGCGGACTATGAGCCAATCCCAAGATCGCTTGACCCAGCCGTCCTTCTACGAACCACTGGGAGCGCATCATGACCGCGCCGGGTTCGACTGCGGCGAAGAGTCGCTAAACGAGTTCCTGCGGCAACGAGCCCGCCAGAACGCCGAGCGCAACTTGGGCGTTACCCACGTGGCCGTCGCCGATCCCGGCGAAACGGCGATCCGGGGTTACTACACCTTGCTGGTGCGCTCGGTCGAGCGCGAATCGTTCGCCGGAGCGAAGAAGCTACCGCCCGGCGAGATCGGCGTCGCGCTCCTGGCGCGCTTGGCGGTGAGCCAAACGGCGCAGGGACAGGGGTTGGGCACACAGATGCTGCTGCGCGCCATCACCCAGACGGAGCGGGCAGCGCGCGACATCGGCATCCACGCCTTAGTCGTTCACGCCTTGGACGAACGCGCGAAGGGCTGGTATCTGGGCCTGGGTTTTGGCTTTGAACTGCTCACCGACAACCCGCTGCACCTGTGCGTTTCTCTTACTAAAATACGGCAGTTGGGGCTGGGGTCGTGAGGCCAAGCCGCGCCGTAGAAGAAGACAGCTACCTATAACCGTAGCTTTGCCCTTGCGTCCCGCTGCTCGCTACGGCAATTCCAGAAACGGGGCCATCTCCTCTTCGGACAAAGGTTTGCAGGCGCCGTGGCGCACCGAGAGCACATGGACTTCGCCTGCGTCTTCTGCGATGCGGAACACGATGCGGTAGATGCCGGGACGCGTGCCATGCAGCAGTTGCCGCACCGGGACGCCCAGCCTGGGGGCTTCGGGCGCCAACGCGCAGCGGGCCGGCATCTCGTCCAGCGTCAGGATGGCGTTACGCATTGCCTCATACAACCTTTGCGCCGCTTCGGGAGAGTGTTCGGACAAAAAGGCGAAGCCTTCAGCGATATCGGCCTGCGCCTGGGGCGTCACGACGAGGCTATACGCCACGCACGTCCGACCCATCGGCGTTTAGCCCGTGCTGCGCCTCGAACTCCCGGAAAAACTCGCCCGCGCTACGTCCTTCTCCGGCTAAGGACTGCTCTAAGCCTCGGCGCGCTGCGTCCAGGTCTTCGGCGGCCTCGACCTTGTCCAGCAGCGCCTGATACGAGGCGGCGTCCTGCACGACCAGTTCGGGCTTGCCGTTGACGGTGAGGACAACAGGCGAGCGCGAACTCTTGAGCTTGCCCAGGATACCCTTGGGGTTGCGCTGGAAGTCGGATACCGAGTGGATGTTGGTCAGGGTGATCATAGAAGCTCCTCCGTGAGATCAGTTGTCATGTAATTTCATGATACGCCAGAACACCTGACCTTGCAACCTGGGGTGAAGGGTTCATGTGTAGAGGGGAAGCACGCTGGGCGCATGGATGCACTCTGCAGACGCATCTCCATTCAGCACAACCACGAACAACTCGCACCGCCAGTGCGAGACAGTAGCGTGCTTTCTTACCTCTTGAGAACCGCCGTCTATCACCCGATGTTCGCGTCGAGCACGGCTTGCGGGTGTTTGGCCGCCACCCGCAGCAGCACGCGAGCCGCGCCTTCGGGCGAGCGCCGCCCCTGTTCCCAGTTGCGCAGCGTGCCGGGGCTGATGCCCAGGAGCGCCGCGAACTGTGTTTGCGACAGGCCAAACCGTTCCCGCAAGCCGCGCACCTGAGCCGCTCCTATAACCTGGGCGTCCTCACCTGGTGACGTGGCGCTCATCTCTGAGGACATGACTGCATACGCAGGCGTGACCTCGAAGCGGCGGGATGGCTCGGCCTCGCCCTTGAGGATCGCATCGCCTTGATGCAGGCTTTCCATCAATTGAGCAAACAACTTGTCGTTCATGTGTTTTTCCCCTTTGCGCGGGTGTTGTCAGGTGAATTGTCGTGGGCGTTCCACGCTTCGCAAACTCGGCGCACCGCCTCTTTCTGGCTGGGACTCAAATCCTCTTGACGGGCCTTGGTGTAGATGAGCAGCAGCAAGATCTGGCCGCGCGCCTTCGCCCAAAAGTAGATGACGCGCGCTCCACCCCGTTTGCCGCGCCCCGGCATTTTCCAGCGCACCTTCCGCACGCCACCGGTTCCGACAAGCAGGTCGCCCGCTTCGGGATGAGCGATGAGAAATTGCTGAAAAGCCGCCAGTTCTTCGTCACTCCACAGCGCGAGCACCATCTGCGTGAAGAGAGGCGTTTCCACGAAAACCATCCCCTTAATTATACGTCATTGGCGCACTCGTCATCAGGGTTCAGGTTGAACGAGGGAGCTTGGGTGCTTCCCCTCACGTTTTCGCCGTCCTCAGGCTCAGGCGAATCCCTCATCTTGAAAAGCGGCTTGGTGACATCTTCTCCTTTTGGTGCTGTTGCGTTAAAATGCCGCTCATCTAAAGCGCTTTACGCGCCCGAAGCCTGTTTTTGTCCTGATGATGCACGGCTGGTTCTCCCTTCTCCCCTTGGGCCTGGTGCTGTTGGTGCTGGCGATGTTGTCCTGGGGCCAGCCGCGGGCGCTGCTTGCCCTGGCGCAGTGGTCGCACGCGATGCCCGGTTTGGACGAAGACGCAGATCAGTTCTACGCCCGCCTGTTTCAGTTGCTGGAAGGGCGCTTGGGCGCGCGGCCCCTGCCGTTCTCCTCTTTGACCATTGGGCCGAGCCATCTGTGGACGACGCGCACCCTGCTTGGCGGCGAGGCGCTGTATCTCCAGGCGAGGTATCAGCACCTGACGTATTACGTCTATGCCTGCCCAATGCCCGGCGGCCTCTACGTCTCGACGTGGCTCTTTTCCTCGATGGCGGGCTGGGAAGAGCATCCTCTGCTCAAATGGCTGCTTTTGTGGCGGCTCTACCGCATGACGCTGTTCGGCTACGACGCCATCGAGATGTTCCACCACACCGTGCACGGCGCCCTCATGGATCTGCTGGACGACTACTCCCGTGAGCGCGGGCTGCCGCCCCTGGACGAGATGGCGCGCCGTCCTGTGTTACACGGCTTCTATGCCAAGGGCAAAGGCCTCGCGGCCCTGCCCGCAACGCAAACTTCAGAGGCATTGCCTGCGGCCCCGGCCCGCCTACCGTTTGAGCCGATTATCGCGCCCCCTGCGGCTTCCGGGTCTGCGCTCCCTTTCGAGCGCACGGCTTCTACGGATTCATCCTCTCCCTCTTCCAACGGCCGTGACACGCATCAGGGGGCGGCTCCATGATCAAAGTGCGTTTCCAGGGCGGCCCCTCTGCCGCCAGGAGCAGCCGCCCGGCAGAGGCCTTGGCGGAAGTGGCAAGCGAGCCGTATTCGCGGCAAAGGGCACAAGCCGTCGGCGAGCTGATGGGGATGTGGGAGCGGCGCTTGCGGGGCTACAACCTGTTCCCGGAACCGGTTGCGCTGGAGCCTCCGTTCCTGCCGTTTGATCCCGGCCTTTTGTTGGATGAGGAGGCGTGGGACGCTCTGGAGCCGCTCCCGCACCCGGACGTGCCGCTCGCCTTCCTGCGGGTGCTGGTGCCCGTCGAGCAGAAGGTGTCGCCGGAGGCCGTTGCCGCGCTTCTGCGCTCGCTGGCTACCCTATCTCGACCGGTATCATTGGAAATCATCGGCACCTGCCGTGCCATTACCTTCCAGATCGCCTGCGCCCAGACCGAAGCGGGCGCAGTGGGGGAAGCGGTGCGGCTCGCCTTTCCACTTGGGATCTGTGAGGTGCGATTCGAGGGCGAGGAGGATGCGCTGCATGGGGCCTTGGCCGAGCTTGGCACCTCATCTCCTTCTTATCGGGTTGTCGATCTGGGACTGGCCTGCGCTTCGACTTCGCCGTTCTATTCGTCTTCGGTCTGGGCGCCGGATCCCCTGTTGCCCCTCGTCGGCGTGCTGGGAGGATTGGATGAAGGCGAAGCGGCAGGCGTGCAATTGCTGTGCGTTCCGGCGCGCGAAGCGTGGGGCGCATCCCTCCTCCAGATGGTTTCGCTGTGGCAGGAGTGGGGCGATAAGGACGAGCCTGATGCGAAGAGCCGCAAGGCGGCGGGGAAGGAGATGGAGAAGGCGCTGCGCCAGAAGCTTGCCTCGCGGCTGTGGGCCGTCGCACCGCGTATCTTCGCGGCCAGCGCTACATCTTCCAGACGGGCTGTGGAACTGTGCCAGCGGCTCGCGGCCTCCCTTTCTGGAGGAAGCGCCAGTCCAAACGGCGGCAGTCCCAACAGCAACGCGCTCCTGGCGCTGGACGATTCCGGCTACAGCGCCAGAGAGCACTTGCTCGACGTGCTGGCCCGCCGCTCCCGGCGGCAGGGCGCGCTCCTCTGCGCCGATGAACTGGGCGCGCTCTGGCATCCGCCGACCGAGACGCTCCTCCATCCGAGGCTCGTGCGCACTCCCGCTCCCATGCTTCCGGCTGAACTGGCGGATCTGTGTGGCGCGGCACTGGGGCTACTCGATGTGCGAAGTGCCAAGGAAGAGGCGCCCGTCGTTCGCTGGCCGGACTCGTGGCGCACGCGCCACTTCTACGCCCTGGGCGCGACCCGCATGGGCAAAAGCACCTTGCTCCTCAACCTCATCCAACAGGACTTGGAAGCGGGGCGCGGCCTGTGCCTCATCGACCCGCACGGCGACCTTGCGCGCGACGTGCTTTCGCTCGTTCCGCCGGAGCGCGAAGCGGACGTCCTCTTCCTTGATCTATCGGATGCCGCGTTTCCTCCCGCCATTGGTCTCTTGGATGCGCGCGACGAGTGGGAAGAGCGGCTCCTGGTGTCCGACCTCTTGTCGATACTTCGCCGTCTGTTCGCCTCGTCTTGGGGCGACCGGCTGGAACACCTCTTGCGCCACGCGCTCCTCACGCTGCTTTCTGATACGGGCCGCAAGCACACCCTGCGCGACGTGCGGGCGTTGCTGAGTGACGAGGATTACCGGGACGTGGTCCTTGCAGGCGTGCGCGATCCCGATTTGCGCCTGTTCTGGAAGCGCGAGTTCCCCGCGTATCCGGCGTCTGCGCTGTCGCCCATCTACAACAAGCTGGGGCTGCTCTTCTCTTCGCCCCTGGTGCGCAACATCGCCGGTGGGAGCGCCTCGAAGCTGCATTTTGGCGACTTGATGAAAGGGAAGCAGGTGCTGCTGGTGGACTTGTCGAGTGGCAAGATCGGGAGCGACAACGCCCACTTCCTGGGCGCGCTCCTGGTGTCGCGCTTGCAGTTGTCGGCGATGCACGCGCTGCGCCTTGGGCGCGAGGAGCGGCCCCCGTTCACTCTCTATGTGGACGAGTTCCACGCCTTCGTCGTCTCCTCGTTCGAGACCATCCTCTCCGAAGCCGGCAAAGCCGGGCTGCACCTGGTGATGGCCAACCAGTTTTTGGAGCAGCTCGACCAGGGGCTGCAGACGGCCATCCTGTCCAACGTCGGCACGCTCGTTTCCTTTCGCGTCAGCGCCGGTAGCGCCCGGAACCTGGAGCGCGAGTTCGGCGGCGTGGTGGGAGCGCAGACGCTGGTGGATCTGTCGCGCGGCGAAGCGGTAGCCCGCCTGGGCCGCGCCGGAAACACCATGCGGCTCAACACCTTTCCGCCGCCCCAAGCACCGGATGTGACGGGTCAGGCCGGGCGCATGGAGCGGATCTTGGAGCGCACGCGCGAGACGCTGTGCCGCCCGCGTGCCGAGGTCGAAGCCGAGATCTTTAGCAAGGGGCACGACCTCAAAGAAGCGGCTCCGCCGGAAGAGGAGCGCAAAGAAAGGCACGCGGATGAGCCGGGAAGGGCGCCTCAAAGTGCGGAGCAAAGCGAGACAGAGCAGCCGCTTCAAGAGATTGACATGGCTGCTCCGTCCTCTTCTCCTGGCGGCCCGTCGCACTTCGGCTGGGACGATGAGGAAGACGGATGAGGCGATCCGATGTGTCATCATTTGTGCGGCGACTTTGTGCTTTGCAAACGAAGACGCGCGAGCGTAAGTCGGGCCGGATGGAGATGACAGGGTGTTGTTCTGTCTGAACAATCAATTTGGCTTTATAAAGCCGCCAAGGTCAGTGATGGGGTATATGGTTCGGCCATACGGCCTGGAACATATACCTGAACCGGGAACGCGATACACCCGAAACATATACCCAGAGGAGGTGAGGAAGACGATGAGCGAGGTAGCAACAGAACCGATACCGATACCGATAGGTGAAGAGGAAGAAGATACGGAGGACGCGCAGCCCGCGATGCCGCCGGTGCCGCGCTCCCGGCGCGCTCCGGAACAGGTGCCCTTCGCCCTCACCGGGCGGGACGTGGCGCTACTCCTGGACGTGTGGCGCTTCCGCTTGCTCACGACCTCGCAGTTGGAAACGCTGCGCCGCGCCGACCCGGACGCCTCGCTCCGCTTCGTGTCGCGGCTCACGCTCACCCGCCGTCTGAAGGGGCTGTTCCACCACCGCTTTGTGCGCCGCATCGCGCGGCCCGCATCTTTGGGCAGCCAGGAGCCGGTGTATGTGCTCGACCGCGAAGGCGTGCGGGCGCTGTCCCTTTGGCTGGAAGAGCAGGGCGAGGCGGCGGATGTGCGGGCGCCCCTTCCCTCGCGTCTGCCCAGGGCGCAGGGGCTGGAGCACCTGTTGCTCGTGGGCCAGGCGCGCGTCGCGTTCTCTGCGGCCGCGGTTCTGGGCGAAGACGAGAGCGAGGCGCTGAAGCTGTTGGAGTGGAAAAGCAGCGACGAGGCGCGCTTCCGGGTCGAAGTCGCCATGCCTGGAACCCGCCGCGCCGTCTCGACTACCCAGAGCGTGACGCTGTTGCCCGATGCCGGGATGGTGCTGCGGGTGACAGGCGGCGGGAGAAGAACGCGCCACATCGCCTTTCTGGAAGCCGACCGGGGCACCGAACCGCTGGCGACTCTCATAGGTAAGGCGCGGGCTTACCATGCTTTCTGGAAGAGCGGCGGCTTCGAGCGCGCCTACCAATCGCCTCCCGGTGCCGGGTTCTGGGTGCTGTTCACCGTGCCGTCCAAGACCAGAAGCGCGACGCTGCTCAAGGCGCTGCGCGAAGTCGAGGGCGGTTTGACGATGTTTCGGGTGGCGCTGGAAAGCGACCTTGGGCCGGAGCGCGTGGCGGGTGCGATGTGGACGGAAGCCTCCCAGGGCGCGTCCGTTCGCCCCTGCCATCCAGCTTGAGAAGGAAGAACAACCGATGAAGAACAACCGATCCACCGGCAAAGCGCCCGAAGCGCACATTGAACAGGCGAAGCCCTCTGAGGCAGGAGCTTGGTCACAGACATCTAAGAGTGGCTTTTGGGGAAGGCTGCCCCTCGCCAACCAGCTGCTCTTCGCCGCGAGCTTCGGTTGCCTGGGTCTGGGCGCTCTGGCCCTGGTCGGGCCTGCGGCTGTCGAAGGCACCCAGAGCGCCGTGTTCCCTTACACCTCGGCAGGTAAGCGGCAGACGTGCCTGTCGAACCTGGAAAGCCTGAGCCGCGCGCTCTCGCTTTACGCGCAGGACAGCGACGGGTGCTTGCCCCCGATCGAGGCGGCGTCTTCGTCGAAAGCGCGGGTCACGTGGGTCACGCTTGCCAGGCCTTATGCCGAGCGAGAGAGTTCGTCTTCCTCTGTTTGGAGTTGTCCCACCGGCAACGTCCCGTCAGGAAGCGACACCTCTTCCTACGCCCTCAATCCTGTCTTGGCCGGTGCGCGCTTGCCACAGGGCGAGGACGCTGCCAGCACGCTGCTGCTGGGCGACCGGGGCCAAAGGCACGACCTGTCGCTCCTACCGCCCGTGCCGGGCTGGAATAGCGTCTCTTCCTCCGAGGCGAACACAACTAACCTCGACTTCCGGCACGACGGAGAGGCGGCAGGGGTGTTCGCCGACGATCACGCGGGCACCCTCTCGCCCTCCGGCAGCGCGCCGCTTTCGCTGTGGGGAGGTGGCGACGCCATTCAAGCCGGCCTCACGCGCGTTGGAGAACGAAGTGCCTCGTCCGGGGCGCTGATGAAGCGGTTGCAGGGCGGCGACGTGGCGGGCGCGGCGCTCCTGCTCCACAGCCAGCCGAAGCCGTTGGAACCGGTAACTACCGATCTGCTGGCGCTGTGGAAGATGAACTGGCAGGAGAACTCCGGCACTCCGGCAACGCTCGCGTCTTCGGATCTGGAAGAGATCGGCTGGCACCTGGCGCGGGCGCAGGAAAAGCTGGGCCAAAGCACCGTGCGCTCGGCACTCGATGCCGAAACCAGGCGGCGCTGCGAAGAAGAACACGTGCGCGTGGAAGGGGCGGGCTGGGAAACCCGCACCTCTTCCTCCGGGATGCGCCTCGACGTGCCCAAGGGCTGGACGTGGAGCGAGGAAAGCAAGGACCGCTACCACACGGCCTACGCCCGCTCGCCGCTGCCGGGGCTGTGGGCCAGCATCGAGAAGGGCGACCGCACCTCCTCCTCACCGCCCATTGCGGTGGACTGGCACGCCTCCGAGAAGCGCCTCCAAAGCAAATATGGCTCAGGCTACAAGCGGCTGAGGATGGAGGGGACGACGCTCCTGGGTCGCCCGGCGGGGCTGTGGGAATACGAACTGGAAAAGCCCGGCAATCCCCGCCTGCGCAAGCGTTACATCGGCACCGCCGACGGCTGGAACTCCTATGTCCTCTCCCTCACCGCACCCGCGAACAGCTTCGACGAGTGGAAGAGCGACTTCGACCGCGTGACGGGGTCACTCGCGATGGGTTGACGATGATGCTACGCAGTTGAACATACGACAAAGTTCTGATTACTGGCAACCCACGTCGGTTCATCCCCGCGCTCGCGGGTAACTGCAACACCCCGGCGCGCACGGCGCCCCAGGTGCTGGTTCATCCCCGCGCTCGCGGGTAACTGTCTTGCACGCGCGCCGGGAAGTCCGCCATGATCGGTTCATCCCCGCGCTCGCGGGTAACTGCTGGGAGCAACATGGCAACTGACCTCTTAAACCGGTTCATCCCCGCGCTCGCGGGTAACTGTTCTTATGAAAAAACTTTTGCTTTTAGGCGTGCGGTTCATCCCCGCGCTCGCGGGTAATTGGTCAAACTGTAAATCTTCGCGCTGTCTCTGTTCGGTTCATCCCCGCGCTCGCGGGTAACTGGATCCCGTCGAAATGCTTTCCGGCTCTTACGGCGGTTCATCCCCGCGCTCGCGGGTAACTGGGGATGTGGTCGTAGCGTAAAAATTCCCCCTACGGTTCATCCCCGCGCTCGCGGGTAACTGTACTGGCTGCACCTGACCGACAAGGGGCGCGCGGGTTCATCCCCGCGCTCGCGGGTAACTGTACTGGCTGCACCTGACCGACAAGGGGCGCGCGGGTTCATCCCCGCGCTCGCGGGTAACTGCTCGTTGCGGTCAATGGCTTGCCTCATACCCGCGGTTCATCCCCGCGCTCGCGGGTAACTGGAGAACGGCTTCGCGCTCGGCTTTGACTGTTACGGTTCATCCCCGCGCTCGCGGGTAACTGGGTTTGTTGGCCCCGATGGTCAGATTTGCGAAGGGTTCATCCCCGCGCTCGCGGGTAACTGGCCCACGCGCAGGTCTGAGCAAAAGCGGGCTGCGGTTCATCCCCGCGCTCGCGGGTAACTGCGATCCTCCACAACGCCCGCTACCTCGCCGATCGGTTCATCCCCGCGCTCGCGGGTAACTGACTTCAACATCATAGATTAATCGAGTCGAGGAGTAGCTTCAAGCTTTCAAATGGCTGTGGTCACTTAAAGAAACGGTTGATTCTTCTTTCAAAACGACCCTGTCGTGGTAGGATTTGCAGCTCTTCATCGGAACAGTGCGCATTCAAGGTGGCCAGATGCCTCTGAATTTCAAGGACGGTCGCAAAAATATTCCGCCGATTTTGCAAGAGTGAAGCGCATTTGCACCCTTGCAGATGTAAAATCCCCGGCGATGAGTCAAGTGGCGCGTTTGATCGAGATCGACCGGTTGGTGCGGGGCGGCACAGCGCCCTCGCCCAAATCGCTTGCGCAAAAGTTGGGTGTGTCGAAGCGGCAGATCTTTCTCGACCGCAACCGGCTCATCAGCGAAATGGGTGCGCCGCTTCAGTTCGACCGCAAGCGCCGAGGCTGGGTTTACACCGACCAAACGTGGGTGTTCTCGACGGCGATTTTGACCGAAGGCGAGTTGCTGGCGTTTTTTTTGTCGGTCGAGATTGCGCGCTCAGCGGGAAATGACGGATTGGAGGACTCACTGGCGGGAGCCGTTGCCAAAATTGCGCGCGGGCTGGGAGAAGTCGTGTCGGTGGATTTGAACGCGCTGCGCGATTCGCTTTCCGTGTCGGCTCCGCCTGCCGCGCGGGTGAACGCTCGCACCGCGATGCAACTTTCGCGCGCCGGAGCAACGCAGCGCAAAGTCTCGATGCTTTACGCGTCGGCTTCGAGTGGTCAGACGAAGTGGCGAACAGTGCATCCTTACCACTTCTACCTGGCGCGCAGCGAGTGGTTGCTACTCGCCTTCGATGAAGATCGGAGCGAAATGCGCACCTTCAACGCGCACCGCATTCAGGATCTCAAAGTCCTGAAGACACCGTTCGTGCGCGATCCCGCGTTCGACCCCAAGAGCATGACGCGCACGATGCTGTGGGCCGAAGCGGGCAAACGAGTGTTTGAAGTGGCGGTTGCGTTTGACGCTTATCAAGCCCGCTTCATCCGCGAACGCACCTTTCATCCCGACCAGCGCATCGAAGGCCAAAACGACGACGGCTTGGTGCTGCATTTTCCCGCGAGCGGTTTAGGCGAAGTGGCGCGTTGGGCCTTGGGCTATGGCAAACACGCCCAGGTGTTGGCGCCGCCCGAACTGATTGAGATCGTCGCGTCACATATCCGCGAGTTGACGCGCATCTACGGAGACAAACCATGACCCAAGATCAACTGCTGCTCCTCTGGGGCAAAACGTGCCGGGAAAAAGACGATCCCAAAGACTTCCGGCAACGCTATCACCCGCTTTTGTTCCACCTGATCGATGTCGCGCATGGCGCGCTGGGATTGTGGGACGAGTTCTTGAACGACGCTTGGAAAGACCGGTTGGCTTGTGCCCTAAGCTGCGACCGCGAAACCGCGCGCCTTCTGGTCGCGTTTTTGGCGGGTGCTCACGACCTGGGCAAAGCTACACCCGGTTTTCAGTTCCAGCCCAATACGCCGCTCGATTGGCTGTGTGAACAACTTTCCCACATCGGATTATGCGCGACTTCACTTTCTCGCAATGAGCCGCACAACTTTGTGTCGAGCAAAGAGTTGCGTTTGCTGTGGATGGAGGATTTGTGGCGCTGGAAAGCGGGTAACAAACGGGTGGCGCCGGTTCTGGCTCACATCACCGGCGCGCATCATGGCACCTTTCCCAACTCGAACGATTACGCGAGTTGGAACGAAGATGTGTTGGGCGATGAGCCTTGGCGCGCGGCGCGCATCGCGTTGTTGGAGGCTTTAGCAACGCTGATTTGCCCGGTTGATTTCAAGTTCCCCGACATCCTGAGTTGGAGCGATGTCGGGGCGATTCCTCATCTGGCCGGTTTGATCTCGGTCGCCGATTGGATCGGTTCGGCGCAGCATTTCCAAGTTGCGGCCAAGCGCGGCGACACTCCCAGTGCCGCAGATTACGCAGTTTTGTCGCGTGAGAAAACACGCGTCGCCCTGGATGATTTCGGTTTCACCCGCGCGCCCAAGCCGAAGTTGCCGCGTCCTGAGTTCGCGCCGTTCTGGGGTTTCAAACCCAACCCGTTGCAAGACGCGGTCATCCAAATCACGCACGAAGTGAACGCCCCTTTCCTGCTGCTTTGTGAAGCGCCGATGGGCGCGGGCAAAACCGAAAGCGCACTGTGGGCCGCCGACGCCGCTTGGAGTGCGGGCGTGGCCGAAGGGTTATATGTGGCGCTTCCAACGCAAGCGACCTCGAATGCGATGTTCGAGCGTGTGAAGGAGTTTCTGCCACGCCGCAGCGAGGGCGGGCCGATCAACTTGCAACTGGCGCACGCAAGCGCCGGATTGTTGGACACGCCTCGCGTTGCATTTCAATCGCTGAGCCGCATTTACAGCGACTTGAACAGCGATCCCGAAAAGGAGCGCGTGATGGCGCTGGGTTGGTTTTGCGGCGCCAAACGCCCGCTCCTGGCACCTTTTGGTGTGGGCACCATCGATCAGGCGCTCATGGCGGCGCTGCAAACCCGCCACTTCTTTGTCCGATTGTTCGGGCTGGCCGGAAAAGTCATCGTATTCGACGAAGTTCACGCCTACGACACCTACATGAGCGAGTTGCTCCTGGTGCTGCTCCACTGGCTCAGGGAGTTGGGATGCAGCGTGATTTTGCTGTCGGCCACGCTTCCATCGAGCAAGCGCCGCGAACTCGTGGCGGCCTGGGATGCCTCTTTGCCCGCAGATGAGGCGAGTTACCCGCGTCTGACGTGGTGTCACGGAAGTCAAAAAACCGCCTCCTCGCTTCCCATCCAGGACGACGAAAGTGAAGACGACGAAGTTAAAGAACTCAAAACGGCGAGTAAAACCGTTCAGGTGTCTCGTTTAGCGCCCGAACGACTCGCCGATGAACTGCGCCAGAAACTGGAGTGCGGCGGTTGCGCGGCGATCATTTGCAACACCGTCGCCGGCGCGCAATCGCTTTTCCAATCGCTCCGAAGCGAACTGGGCGATTTCGTCCAGCCGGAACATTGGATCCTGTTCCACGCCCGGATGCCCTTTCGCTGGCGCCAAAACCGCGAAAAGCGAATCTTGAAGTTGTTCGGCAAAAAGAAAGCGCACCGCCCGCATCGCGCCATTGTGGTTTCGACCCAGGTTTTGGAACAATCGCTCGACATCGACTTCGACTGGATGGCTTCGTTTATGGCGCCGAGCGACTTGTTGTTGCAGCGCGTAGGCCGCTTGCACCGCCATGCGCTCGATGAACACGGGCTACCAGTGGAGCGCCACGAACTCGTCGAGCCGCAACTGGCGATTCTGTGTGAAGCGCACGGCGAGTCACCACCCGATTTTGGCGCCAGCGAATGGGTTTATGAACGCGAGATATTGCTTCGCTCGTGGCTGCTCTGGCGCCACAAAACCACTTTGCTGTTGCCCGGCGAAATCGAGTCGCTCATCGAAGCAACGTATGAATCGTCGCCTGATGCGCCCGATGAAGCGTGGCACCAGGCACTTTGCGAAGCGAGCGAAGAGGCGCGGTTCGAACACCAATCCTCTTCTGACGAAGCCAAAGAAGTCGTGGTGCAGCTTCGCAACCCCAGCGGAACACTTCGCGCTCCGGTGCAAATCGTGGAATCGCCCTCGCGCGATTTGAAAGATGATGATGATCCCAAAATCCACCAGGCGCTGCGCGCCAAAACGCGCGAAGGCGATGAATCGCTGACCGTGATTTGCCTGTGCAGGCACAAAGACCGGGTTTTTCTGCCCGATGACAAGGGTGCGCCCAACTTTTCCGCGCCCGTTGACCTGAGCAAAGCCGCTTCCAGAAGGCTGATGGATTTCGCTCTTCCTTTGTCCCAAAAAGGCATTTACCACGCCTTGATCGCGCAAACCCCGCCGCCCGCGTGGAAGAAGTCGCCGTTTCTACGCTACGCTCGCCCGCTCCTTTTTGAAGCGGGAGTGGCTCACGTTGGAAACAAAATGCTGCGTTTGGACGGCGAACTGGGAATCGTCATCGAAACACCCAAAGAAAAGGAGCCGGAAGATTCCGGCTCCTGAACAAAGTTCATCCCCGCGCACGCGGGGAACACGCCCAAAATCAGCGCGGTCACGGTTCATCTCCATGCAGATGGAGAACAAATTTTCGGCCTAAGTTTGACAAATGATCAAAATACCACTATGATTCTCCGTGGGTGAAGCCATTGAAGTCTGATTTTCGCTGCTAAAGCAGCGAGGTTACTTAGAAATGACGCTCAGAATAATACTTGCGGGCGCGTTCATCTGAAATGCTGGCTCCGGCGCGCCAACGCCAGAGCCAATATTGCATTCTCCGATGAACTTCGATGTTTGATGTTCACAGCATCGAACAACGAAACGGGTCATGCGCCGCCTACTCCGCACTCTCGGTGAAAGCCGATCTCTATTTGGCGGGAACGACACGGAATATTTTACCGTGTCGTTCCCGCTCAACCAAGGAACGATGATTTCATACAATCTTCTCGAAAACCCCTGGATTCCCGCCTTGCAAACCGATGGGCGCATCCGGGACGTGGGACTGCGCGAACTGCTGGTGAACGCGCACGAGTTCCGCGAAGTCGCGCACGATTCGCCGCTTTTTGTGGCTTCGATGCTGGCGATTTGCGTGGCAACGCTTCAGCGCGCGTGGCCAGGCGTTTCATTCATCGAACGCGACGACGAATGGTCGCGCATCTGGAAACAAAAGCGCTTCGACGGCGATTTTCTTTCCAATTACCTGGATCAGTGGAAGGAGCGATTCGACTTGTTTCACCCGCAGTTTCCGTTTTATCAAACGGCGGGGATGGTGATGGAAAAGTCAAGCCCGCTTTTCCGTCTGGCACTCGAAGAAAACAATGCTGGGATGTTTGCCAATCAGGACGACCCCGACTGGATCAATCCTCCGCCTGCTCTGGCCGCTCAACTTTTGGTAACGATCCAAAATTTTTCTGTCGGACTTGGCCTCACGAGCAACGCCAAAGTGGGCAACGAAATCTTGGAAACGCCCCGTTTCACCAATGGAGCTTTGATGGGTGGCTTGACGGTTTGGCCTTCAGGAGCCACGTTGTTCGAGACGCTCATGCTCAATTTGGTGCCGCATGAACTCAATCCCGATGACAAACCGTGTTGGGAGTGGGACGCGCCTCACGAACTAAGGGACAAAGAAACCAAAGTGGGACGCGAAACCCAACCCATCAAGGGGATTTGCGATTTGCTTACGGTGCAAAGCCGTTTAATTCGACTCTTGCCCGTTGAAGTCAATGGGAGAGTTGTTGTTCCCGGCGTTTACTTCACGCAAGGGCGCAGCCTTCCCAAAACGACGACGCCCACACTCCATCCTTTCAAGCTGTATCAGGCGAGCAAGGAAACCGGCTTGATGCCGCTTTCTCTGAGCGAAAACAAAGCGATCTGGCGCAACTCCGGCGCGCTTTTCAACCGTGACAGCCGCAAACACGACGAACTCAACAGCCTGGCGTTTGTCGCCAGACAATTCGAGAGCCATGAGTTGAGCGAGGATTTTCGCGCGGGTTTAGATGTTGTTGGCATCGCAGCCAAACTGGGGAAAGCTGCCAGTCTGGTTTTGTGGCGACACGACCGTTTGCCGCTTCCGCCCGTGCTCCTCACCGACCAAAACATCGAAACCCGCGTGGCGAACGCCATCGAAGAAGCCGACAAACTCGCCGAAGAAATGCGTATGCGCTTTGCCTCGGTTGCGCGCACCTTGCTCATCCCCGAAAAATTGGGTGCTGGCGCAGGTTCGCCTGACCCGGACGACGTGAAGAATCTGGTCGCCAAGTTCGATCCGCGCCGCGCGTTCTGGCCCGTTCTGGAAAACCACTTCACCGAGTTGCTCAAAGAACTTCCCGTTGATGCCGAGTCTGCGCGCGCCAACTGGCGCCTTCGCATCGAAGAGGTGGCTAACGATTGCTTTGGCGCGAGTTGCCATGCGCTTGGCAACGCCCCCAACGCCGTTATCGCCGTCGCGCAAGCGTATCCGCTGTTTTCGGTCGAGCAAATCCTCGCATGGAACTCCAAAAACGCTGCCAAAGCCAAAGGCAAAGCCGCTAAAGGCGCAGCCAAGGGCGCGGTTGCGGCGGCCTAACAACCCAAACCCATGACTCAATACAAACAACCCACGCCCGCCGCCCGTTTGGTTGGTGCCCTTGTCCGCCTGGAAAGCGAAGATCGGGGCACCGACCGCGCAACGATGGCGGCACTGCGGGCCGGACTGCGCGCTTCCAACGGTGTAGCCGTTGAAATGATGCCTTTCGTCGCGCTTTACCTGCCCGAACGCGAATCAGAGCGCGACAACCACTTCTTTCAAGTCGCGGCGCTGTTCGCGCTGCATCCGCAAAACACCTTTTCCGGCACTTTTGCGAGCGCGTTTCGAACCTTGGCTGACAAAGGTTCCGACTCCATCGAGAAACGCTTTCAAATGCTGCTCGCCTGCGAGGGCGACCAACTATTCCGGCACTTGCAACAATGCGTGAGCCTGTTGCACTCCGAAAACATCCCCGTCAACTGGAGGCGCTTGCTCGAAGACCTCACATTTCATTTGTGGGATAATCCCGAACGCCCTCTTCAATTGTGCTGGGCACGCGAGTTCTATCGCAAACCCGCGCTTCCCGCCAACCCAACCGACACCACTTCCACCAATAGCTAAAAGCCAACAGCTTTAAAACATCATGAAACTTGAACTTCATCTCATCCAGTCCTTTGGCCCCAACTGCCTGAACCGCGACGCGACCAACTCGCCCAAGTCGTGCGAATTTGGCGGCGCGATGCGCGCCCGCGTTTCGTCGCAGTGCTTCAAACGCGCGATGCGCGACTTCTTCCGCGAAAACAATCTCGTGCCCGTTGGCGAGCGCACCAAACGGCTGCGCGCGGAAATCGGCGCCTTTTTGCCCGATTTGGAACCGCGTGAACTCGTGGATTTTGCCGTTGATGCGTTCGTGGACACCTACTACGCCAAAAACGACTCGAAGAAACCGGAACACGCTTCGGTTTTGCTGTTTTTGTCGCACGTCGAACTCGAAGAAGTGGCCCGTTGCATCGAAGCGAGTTGGGGGGAACTCATGCCCATTGCCGAAGCGCGGCGCAAGAAAATCGAGGACATCCGCGCCAGCACCCTCAAGAAAAAAGCCGCGCCGACGCAAGCCGCTTTGCCCCTTGGCGACGAAGGAGAATCCGACACTTCGAGCGAGGGCAACGCCTCAAATGCAAATGACGGCAGCGCAAGTGGAGATGGCAAATTCAAGGATTTGCCCAAGCCCAAAGCCGACAAAGCGGTCATCGAGCGGCTACAAAACGCGGCTTTGTCGTCCGACATCGCGCTGTTTGGTCGAATGTTGGCTGAACACTCCGAGCATCGCATCGAGGCCGCAGCCCAAGTCGCACACGCCATTTCAACGCACGCCGTCAGTTCCGAACTTGACTTCTTCTCGGCGGTGGATGATCTCAACACCGACGACGCGGGCGCGGGAATGCTGGGTGTGACCGGCTTCAATTCCGCCGTGTTCTACCGTTACGCGCTCCTCGATTTCGACGCACTTCTTCTCAATCTCAAAGGCGACCGCGAAGTTGCGCTTCAAACGGCGCGTGCCTTTTTATGTGCATTCATCGAAGCGATTCCTTCTGGCAAGCAGAACTCGATGGCCGCGCAAAGTCTGCCCTCACTTGGCTTGTTCGTCGTGCGCGAGAGCGGCGCGCCGTGCAGCATGGTCAACGCCTTTTGCGAACCCATCACCCGGCAAAAGTCGGGTGGGATGCTGCGCGCGTCCATCGGCGAGTTTGCCGACTACTGGAACCGCTACACGCGCGTTTACGGCGAGCGCGGCATTGCTGACAAGTCGCTGTTTTGCTTTGAAAAAGACGACAATCTGGGCGCCTTGAACGGGGCTAACCGGGGCACTGTCGAAGCAGCCGTTGAATCGGCGATGGCGGCTCTGGCCCGCTAAAGGAGGCACTTCATGCCAAACACCTTACTTTTACAACTGGTGGGGCCGATGCAGGCGTGGGGTCATCGCTCGCGCTTCGACAACCGCGACACTTCGCTTGAACCCACTCGCTCAGGCGTTGTCGGGCTGCTATGCGCGGCGCTGGGCTGGGATAGAGAAACCGATTTAGCGCCTTTTGCGCCCGACAAGATGAGGATGGGCGTTCGCGTGGAACATGCGGGGCGCGTCGCGCTCGACTATCACACCGCCCAGCGCGAGGGAGCGGGCAACGCCACTGTTTCGAGCCGCTATTACTTGGCCGACGCGCGTTTTCTGGTCGGCTTGGAAGGCGAACTCGCCTGGCTCCAAACGCTGCAACGCGCGCTCGATGATCCGAAGTGGCCGCTTTTTCTGGGCCGCAAAGCGTTCCCCACGGCGCTTCCTGTTGCGCGCGGCATCGAAGAAACCGCTTTAGAAAGCGCACTTCAAGGCGCACCTTGGCTGGCGATGACGCCGCGCGAATGGCAGCGCGCCCGAAACGGGTTGGCCCCGCTCAAAATGGTGCTGGAAACGCCGAACCCCCGCGAAGGGGAAGCCATCACGGATGTGCCGCGCGACTTCGAGCGCCGTCGCTACGGCGTGCGCTACTTGTGGTTTTCGAGCGTGCAAATCACGCCTGAGCGCGTGCGCTTATGGAGCGAGGTGGCAACATGACGCTGTATCTATCCCAACTTCTGCTCGACCCTTTCGCGCGGCAGGTGCAAAACGAGTTGCGCTCGCCCTACGAGATGCACCGCACGCTCTGCCACGCTTTTCCCGGCTTGTCGGATGAAGAGTGGAAAGAGGTGCGCGCCCTGTTTCGCGTGGACGATGATCGTAGTGATGCTTTGACGTTGCTCGTTCAATCAAAAAACGCGCCGGATTGGAGCGCTTTCGCCTCGCGCTTGAACGGGCGCTACTTGCTCAGCGAACCGCGCGTGAAAGCGTGGGAGCCACACTTTCACGAAGGCCAACGGCTTCGCTTTCGTTTGCAGGCGAACCCGATGATGGCGCTCAACACCGGCAAAGACGCCAAACGCGGCGCACGTTGTGGGCTTTACCGCGAAGCCGAACGGCTCCATTGGCTACGCGCACAAAGCGAGCGATGTGGCTTTGAGTTGTCTTTGTTCCAAGAGACACTACGAGCGAGTGAACAGGCGCCGCTTATGTTTCGCGGGCGCGAGCATCGCGCCGATCTGTCGCTGGAGTTGCCCGTGTGCGAGATGCGCGACCTCAACGACGGGCGCCGATTTGCGCTTCCCGACCGCGCGAACCAGTTTTCCGCGGCACGTTTCGATGGCGAACTACGCGTTGTGAACCCGCAAGCCTTTGGAGAGGCCGTGCAATCGGGCATCGGCAAAGCCAAAGGCTACGGCTTTGGCTTGCTGTCAGTTGCGCCCGCCACAGCTTAAGTTCCAAGGCGACGAACTGCTGGTTCGTCGCCTTTCCCACTTTCAGTGTTCGGAACCGATTTTCGTCGCGCACGCGACGAATTGGTTTCGCTCATCCATTTTCAGAGGAAAAACATCATGATTGACAAAATCGAAGACCTTCATCGCTTACCCAAGGTCAGAGACAGCTTGGCTTACATCTACGTCGAACACGCCAAAATCGACAAATTGGACTCCAGCATCGCCGCCTTTGAAGCCGATGGTTCCTGTCTACCCATTCCGGCTTCCTCGTTGTGTTTGCTCATGCTTGGCCCCGGCACGCGCGTCACGCAAAGCGCCATCACAACCCTCGCCGACAACAACTGCCTCGTCGCGTGGTGCGGCGAAGAGGGCGTGCGATTCTACGCTTACGGCGGGGGCGGCACGCGCTCCTCTGCTTCGCTGCTTCATCAAGCGCGCCTGGTGAGCGAACCGGCGCGGCGCTTGGAAGTGGTGCGCCAGATGTATCGGATGCGCTTTAGCGAAGCGGTTGATCCGGCGCTTTCGGTGGAGCAACTGCGCGGTTTGGAAGGGGTTCGCGTGCGTCAAACCTACGCCGATTGGAGCCTCGACACCGGCCTCGACTGGACTGGGCGCTCCTATGACCGGGGTAACTGGAACTCAACGACACCGGTTAATCGTGCTTTGTCGTGCGCCAACTCGTGCTTGTATGGGATTTGCCACGCCGCCATCGTTGCGGCTGGCTACTCGCCGGGGCTTGGCTTCATCCATACCGGTAAGCAACTCTCCTTCGTCTATGACATCGCCGACCTGTATAAGTGCGAACTCACCATTCCTCTGGCTTTTCAACTGGCCAAAACCGAAACGGCCAATCTGGAACGCACGGTTCGCCATCGGTGCCGCGACGTGTTCCGCGACCATAAACTGCTTCAGCGCATCATCCCCGACATCCAGAAGTGCTTGAGCACGCCACTTGAGATTCAGGAAGAGGTGTCGCCCCTGGACGACGATCCGGCGCGCCCGACCGACCTGTGGACACCTGAACCCGAACCTGAAGCGCGCCCGGAAGATGCGCAGTGGGGTAACGGCTGATGGTGGTTTTGATCTGCGAAAAAGTGCCCGACGGCTTGCGCGGCGAGTTGTCGCGCTGGATGATCGAGCCAAAGACAAACGTCTTCGTCGGCAAGATGAGCGCGATGGTGCGCGACAAGCTGTGGCTGCGCGTGCAGCATAAGCTCAAAGGTGGTGCCGCGATTCTGGCGTATCCAGCGCCCACCGAACAAGGTTTCATCATTAAAAGCTGCGGCGACCCGACGCGCGAATTGGTGAACTATGACGGCTTGATGCTGGTGAAGATTTCAACACCCGCCTCTAAAACGCGCAAAAAGATGTTGGAAGCAGGCGAAAAATCCAGACGCCGTAGCAACACGAACTTCAAATCCCAGCGCGGAGATGAGGATAACCCTGGTTGAAGCAGGCGAAAACCCAGATTTGTGGTAGTGAATAGCCGAGCGAGACGGTGTGATAATCTATGAGATCGAAGAGTGTTCCCCGCGTGCGCGGGGATGAACCGTCCACATCGTAAATGCCGCCGTCGCGCTCGACGTGTTCCCCGCGTGCGCGGGGATGAACCGTCTCATTAGAAGCGCAGAACGCGCGCGCGAATGTGTTCCCCGCGTGCGCGGGGATGAACCCATCCCCGAATCAGTTGCGGGCGCTGGAATGGCGTGTTCCCCGCGTGCGCGGGGATGAACCAGAATATGGGCGCGGTTTCAGGAAAGCTCAGTTGTGTTCCCCGCGTGCGCGGGGATGAACCGACGTTATGTAATGCACTTAGAGCATCGGGGTGGTGTTCCCCGCGTGCGCGGGGATGAACCGGAAAAGATGCACCTATCCCCGACGCCGCGCTTGTGTTCCCCGCGTGCGCGGGGATGAACCGCAATTGAAACGGCAAGCGGGTGGCCCGTTGTCGTGTTCCCCGCGTGCGCGGGGATGAACCGCGAGTTGAAACGCGCGAAACCCGTTCACCATCGTGTTCCCCGCGTGCGCGGGGATGAACCGTCCAGACGGAAACGGCGCTCAGGCAGAAAAACGTGTTCCCCGCGTGCGCGGGGATGAACCGGATCGAAACGCTTTATGCGCCGCTCGATGGCCGTGTTCCCCGCGTGCGCGGGGATGAACCGTTTCGCGTGCCTAAACGCATCCCGTTCGAGCCGTGTTCCCCGCGTGCGCGGGGATGAACCGCGCGTTATAAGCATCGGCGCGCGCTATGGCTCGTGTTCCCCGCGTGCGCGGGGATGAACCGCGGTTTCCAGTTATTTAGTGCTCGATATTCGCGTGTTCCCCGCGTGCGCGGGGATGAACCGGCATCTTTAAACAGATAGAGGAGGGGACTTGGGTGTTCCCCGCGTGCGCGGGGATGAACCGCATCATCCAAAACAAGGGGCATCATTTCCAGCGTGTTCCCCGCGTGCGCGGGGATGAACCGCATCCGCGCCGGATATTGTGACCAAGGACCGTGTGTTCCCCGCGTGCGCGGGGATGAACCGACACGACCACGCAGGGGATGCTCGACCTGTATGTGTTCCCCGCGTGCGCGGGGATGAACCAGACCAAGCGACCATCCGGCACGACCACCAGAAGTGTTCCCTGCGTAAGTGGGGACAATCAGACGGCAAACAGCCAAGCGACGTATCAAGCGACCAGGGCTATCGCATTACAAATCATTAGCTTGGATTAGCACTACAAAGTGACAAACTGCCGTCATCCTGAGCTTGCGAAGGGTCTCAAGTGACTGAACCTCACCTTGAAACACGAGATCCTTCGCAAGCTCAGGATGACGCAATCCGAAGAAATTGTGATGCAAGCGCAGAGATCACAATTCCTCATTTGTAATGCGATAGCCCTGATCAAGCGACAAGTTTCCGATGTCGCCTCTATATATGTTGATATAGATAAAAGTAAACGTGAAATCCGCATTCATTGTGCAAAAGGCACATGAAGCAGTTCGGCGGCTTTTTGCTTGGCCTTTTCGCCGCGCCGGTCGTAGCGGGTGGTAGTCTGCACGTTGGCGTGCCCGGCCATTTTCTGGACAGTCGAAATGTCGGCGCCTGCTTCAAGCAGGTCGGAAATAAATGTCCGCCGAAGATCGTGCGGCGAGAGGTGCTTGACCCCGGCTTGTTTGGCCCGCTTCATCAGGATCATCAGCACGGCCTGGTCGGTCAGGCGCCGGTGGACGATGCGCCCGCTTTTCAGCACCGGCAAAAGCAATGGCCCCGCTTCTTCGCCCCGCTCTTCGAGCCACAACGCCACCGCCTCACGCGCGCCCGAAGGCACATAGCCCACGCGCGCTTTGTTGCCCTTGCCACTTCGCACGGTGAGCGCGCCGCTTTCGACATCATAATCGCTCACATCCAGCGCGACGGCCTCGCTACGCCGAAGCCCCACGCCATACAAGATGGCCAGTAGCGCCGCATCGCGCGCGCCAGAAGGACGGGATTTTGCATCCTTATATATATCATCGTGGCACACGGCGAAAATCCCCCTCACCTCACCCGCCGACAGCGCCCTCCCGCGCGGCAAGGCTTCCCCGCGCACCGGGCCAAAAGCTACCGCCCGATGATAATCGTCGGTTGAGATCTGCCCCAACTTCCACGCCGCTTTGAGCACCCCGCGAAGCGCCGCCAACCGGTGATTGGCCGAGGCCGCGCTGTAACGAGTTACAAGAGCGGCCCGCACCGCCGCGCAGTGCGAAAAACGAAGCCTTCCCCAGTCGAGCGAGAAGGCATCGCATCGTCCCGAAGTGAGTAGTCCCGCCACGATGTTGAGGGCGGTTCGCATCGGACGGCGCGAGCCGAGGGCCAGCGACGCCAGATACACCGCCGCCGGATGTTCTTCCAGAGGGCGGCGCTCGATGAGCACCAACTCGCCTTCCAGAGGAGGTTCAACCTGAGCCAACGCGGTTTGAGAAGTCATAGCATCGAAAACCGGGCGAAATGCGCCCATCCCACAGAAAACGTTTCAATTTCGCTGTGATGCCCAGTTTAGCTCCGGTAGTTGTTGGAAAGATTCATTACCATAAACTATTATCCCGATTTGGGGAGGCACCCAAAATGTGACTTTTGGAACTAAATGGCGTAGAACCTCCGGAATTATTTGGCGCACCATCATCGAAAACAAAGCTCTCTTCGCGGCAATCTCAAAACTCTGCAGAAGGTAAGCCTTTTGGGACTTTGATTATGACATAATTCTGAAACGCCTTTTCTTCGGTTTTCGACGCCATTTTCGCAACGCTGGCTGCGCCCCGAAAAAACACGTTTTTGGCGGACACCGCAATTGACGTTCGATGCGCCAGATAATCCACAAAAAGAAACGTCGAATAACTCGCAAAATTACACCAAGAACGTAAAATTGAAAGCGTATGTCTTCCACCACCCCTAAATCGATAACAGGGGCGAGTCAAAGACCAATCGCTCGGCGTCCGGGGAGATTATAAATCGAGGTGAGCGTAGCCAAACGCACCGTCTTTTGAAGCAGCAAAACGATGGGTTTTCTATTGTCGTGAGCGTGGCGTCTTGCCAATTCTTCGGCGAGTTCAGGCTTCTTGAAGCCCACGCGCAGGACTTGAGAGACTTTGAGTAACGCTTGGATTTCCGTCACGCAAGAAGGCCGCAGTTCTTCCATTTTCGCTTGGAGAAGCGCAACTTCTAACGAACTCCAACGCGGATTTTTGGACAGAAGGCTGTGCCATGCTCCAATGAGTTCATCCCGCGTGAAATTAGCGTCCTCGAAGCAGGGACGCCAGAGCGTGGCACCGACAGGTGAAGTCGCATCAAAAAGCGCCTTTTCTGGGTAAATACGCGCCACCCATTTCGCCCGTCGCCAGCGACGAAGATGGCGAATCGCCTGATTTTCGTTGTCCACGGCCATTACAACGCTCGCTCCATCAGCAACGGACTGTGCCACATATCGTTCGGTTCGCTCGGCACGTAAGTCGGAAGTTCCGCCCAGAGACAACACTCTAATCCCTTCTCGCTCCAAGTCAATTCCCATTATCTTACACCACGTTCGGGTAAAGATTACCTCGGATTCTCCCTCAAGTACGAGCAGAACTCGCGGGCGTGGGTCGAGATTGTAGTGGCGTAGCACCATGGGAAGTGTGTTGGCCAAATCGTAATCTACGTTCCGCGCTTCGATTCCGTAATAGTCTTGCTTCCAGTGGGAGCCAAAGCCCAGATCGTCAACGTGAGGTTGCTTCTCGCCGGAAAGGTCGTGCAAAAAGCCGTTCAAAACTTCGGTAGCCTCGTAAAAATCCCATGCCAGAAGTGCATCACCTTTTAGTTTTCGACGTTGTTTGTGAGCAGCGTGCCGGAGCAACATAAACCAGCTTCGATTAGGGTCTAACATCCCTCCCGATGTGTGCAACGTCGTTTCGCATCTTCTCTATCTGCTCGATGGATAGGTTGCTTTTTTGCCGAACATCTTGAGCAGAGAACGCGGCGTTCCAAATATCGAACTCTTCGAAGGGATGCCCTTCGCCAACGATGTGACGCAACGGTCTCGCTCCTCGAAAATCGGGGAGATACTTGTCCTCGATCCGCAGCAACAGCAGCAATACGCCCAGAGACTCATCCAAGCTTGTTTTCAACGCCGCCAGCGCGTGCTTGAGGTCGGCTTGGACGTGGCGAAGCAACTCTTCGGGCGCTGTGAAGTTGGAAAGGCTGCAATTCTGCTTCAAGAGACGCAGGATGTGCTGCAAGCGAAAAATCTGGAATGGGTGATAGAGGATGTAGCCGATGGTCTCGCGCCCCTCATGGAACTCCTTCCACTCCACGAACTTTTGATCCGGCAACACCAAAAGTTCGGGATGAGCCACATAGAACTCGCGCTTTTCGCGCTGTGAGTCACGCTCGCGGTAGATCTTGACGATTTTCCCTTTGGCTTCTCCCCTTTGCTCCGGCGTGGGGATGCCATCGAACTCTTCTTGATACCAGTTCAAAAGTCCTTGCTTACGTCCTGCTGAGACATGATAAGAAAAGGGGCGCCAGGCTTTAACGACCGGCAAGAAAATGCCCAACCGCTCCCAAGTTTCCAGATTCTCTTCCGAAATCCAAAAGCCCCTTTCTTTGGCGTAACTCACGAACTCGTTGGGCTGCATCAAAGGGTTTTGCGGCCAAGGTTTCTCTAATGCGGCCAAGGCGACTTGAAGACTTAATGATGGAGTAGCTGAAGGCTGAGTCATGGGGAAAAAGGTTTCTTTTGGCGGGAAGCTGATCTTTCGCTGGAGCGTGGTGAGAACTGCAAAATTGCAACGCGCGACTTCTGCATCGCGTTTTACGAGCGATTAGCCACTCAAATGCCAATTGGCTATGTGTATGCGCTCTTTTCAACACGCGACAAAAGCAAGGATTACTCGTGGCTGGCTTAGGCAACGCCCAAGCACAAGTAACAAACCACGGGCGCTGGCTATCTGGGAACTTCGGCACACTCATCAGCACCAAAGCGAAGTCGGAATATTTAATGGCTCGAAAAAACCTTGTTCATGCGCAACACGCGCAGGCCACCGCAAATCTTGCAGACGAAGAGAGTGAGGCAACCCAAAAAAGTGAGCGCGCCGGTGGTTTAGCAGCGCTCAGCGGATTTTTCTTCCAATTTCTGGCGACCTTAGCTCATGTTGGAGAGTTCCGTCTTCGCGATCCAACTTCGGACGTGCCACAATCAGAAGCGGAAACATTCTTCAGTGTGGAAGTTGGAGACAGCGACTATCAGCGAACGCATGGTCGGGAAGTTCACATCGTGCAATTCAAGCACTCTTCCGCCCCGGACAACCACAAGATTTATGTCGAAGGGCTTTATGAAATCACCAAAGCCCTTGTCTTAGCAAAGCAAGCCATAGAAAGGGAAAGCCCAAACGCGCGCGTTCATTGCATCCTGGCGACCAACCGGCCTCTGGATGATAGAGCACAAGAGGCCATGAAGGTCGCCAAAGCTGGAAAAGCCAACGACGACCTCAAAAAATACCGGGGTTTTAAAGGCTACGCGCTGGAAGTCGAGTATCGTTTCGAAAAGGAAGAAAGCTGGTTTGAAACGGTGGAGGAATGGGGCAAAAGTTTGGGAATGACGCCCCGCGAGGTAGAAAAAGGCATCGAAGACATCGCGGCTCTTTTTATGAAAAGGACGCTCCAAGGGCGCCGCACATTTGGAATTGATGCGGTTCATGAAGCGTTCGTTGGCTTTGAATTTCCGCGCGATATGAAGAAGATGCACGAGAAGGCCAGGCAGGAAACACAAAGCTTTTTCAACCGCCTCGACGTGCCCGATACAACAACAGGGGGCGCAGTTGCTCAGCGTTCAGCTTTGCTGGATCAGCTACAAACCGCGATTCGTTCTCACGCTCTCGTTGTTTTGGCGGGTCAAGGCGGAAATGGAAAATCTACCCTACTGGCTGCGGCTTTACGCGATCAACTGGACAATTGTTTCGTTCTCGGCAGTAAGGTTTCTGCCGTAGAAGACAATTGGATTCCCAATTCTGTGTCTCTTTGGAGGAATGCACCTTCGGGATTTGATGCGACACAAACCCTGGACTGCGCACTGACCCGTTTGCAAAATTGGGGTGACCAGCAGCCAATTTTAGTGGCCGCGCTGGACGCACTGGATGAAGTCGAACTGGACAAGCCGCGCGTCGAAAGGCTCATCCGACAGTTCGAGGAGATCGAGCGCGGCCCGAAACCTCCAACTGCAACCCTCCTTCTCACCTGTCGAAGCAAAGACGAATTAAACCGACTTTTTGGCGAACCTGGGCACGACCATTTGCAGTCGGCGAGCGGCCTAAACATCGGCGCGCACATTGATGTCAGGCTCTTCGATGATGGCGAAATCTTCAGTGCCCTTTCAACAAACAAGATGAGCAACGCGGTTCGTTCGCGGCTGCGACTTGAGTTTGGAGGATCTGTCGGCATTGATGTGCAACCTCTGAGACCACGCTCCCTTCTACCCATTGACCCGGATTTGAAAGAGGCTCTTTACCATCCGATGGTTTGGGGACATCTCTTCGATGGCGACTTTCAACCCGATGAGCAGGAAGCTCTTCTCAATGGTGACGGTCAATTGCTGGGCGAATTGGCCAGCAAAGTCGTGGGATGGTTTGCCGCCAAATGTCAAGCTCGAACGCAAGAACGCGTTCCCTCAGATCATGCGACACGCATTTTGTATCTGGTGGCCAAACATTGCAGTTCTAAAAACCCACCTTTTGATTACGAAGATGATTGGGAGACTCCCCTTCAGAATCGCTCGATCTACCTGAGCTACGCTCCGTCTGTTGTCAAGCAGGCCATTTCCGCCGGTTTGGTGGAAGCGGAGTTCAGCCCCTTCAACTTTTCCTGGCGTTGGCGCCACCCCTTCCTAATGCAGCATCTCGTTAACAAATACAAATCTATGAGGATATCATGAGCCAAAGCGATAACTTTTCTGAACGACTCTACGCTTCGCAAAATACCGATGAGTTGCGCGAGTTGCTGAACGATTTGAACGAGCGCGCCAACACGGATAAAGATTTTCGTCCGCGCCGTATCCGCATGGCCGTCTACACCACGCTACAGGACAATATAAGCGAAGCACGCGAAGTGCGCGAGGTGATATTCGGACTGTGGCGTCTGGGAATGAGCGGCGACCAAAAGGTTGAGCCATCTGAAATCGTCGAAGAAGACGGAAGAAGGATTCACACGCCGTCGCGTTCGCAAGAAGACGTTTGGGAGCGGCACGAGGCGCGCGAGTTGTTGGGCAAATGGATGGCTGACTGGGTTGACGTGGATGGCACAGCGCTACGAGAAGAACTTTGCGATCTAAGCTGTCAGCAAGCGTTGGACTCGGCGGCCAGCATTCCAAAAATTCAGGCCGCTTGCTGGACGCTTGGGCAGATCGGCTGGCGCAGCGAACGGGTTGAAAAAACGTTCTGGACGCTTCTCAAACGGGATGATGTGGCAGGTGATGTCGCAAGTGGAATTTTGGTGAATCTGGGTTTAGACGCGTCCCAACGGGAACCGTTCATCGCCCAGCTACGCGAACGAGTCAAACGTCGCCCGATCCGCTACAACTGTTACCCAATCCAACGACTGGGTGTGCCCGAACTTGTGGACGAGGCTCTGTCTTTGGTTCGGCAACCGTCGGAGTTGTCTTGGTATGATGGAGAGCCGCGCGACGGCAACGAGTCCATCGAGATGGAGGAAGATATGAAGCACACCTTCCTCTCGCACCTGGCCGATGAACTTTGGAAGTTCGAGGAGGCACAAGACAAAATCTGGAAAGCAATCTACGAGCAGTGTCGCCAAACCGAGGAGGGCCGCAACGACCTTCTTTTCACGGGTAATCTGGCGCCTTGGTGCGATTCCTCTTCTATGGTGTTGGACTTCCTCAGCGTGTTGCCGGACGTGTTTGTGGATGAGCGGCGAAACCGCCAAAACGCAGGCAAAGCCGTAGAGTCACAAGAGAGCGATGTTGATCCACACCATATTTCGATCCATTTGGCCGCAGAGCGGCTTCAAGCGGCTCTGCGGCCCCGGCAGTTGGAGGGATGGCAAAACGTGAGTGATGAATTGCTCGCGCCTTTTGCGAATTTGGCCGTTCGCAACACCTTCCAAACGGGCTATCACACGACCTCGCCGATGAGAGCCAAAGAGAACTGCTGGAAGATGCTGGCTTTTGCCGGTGGGCGTTGGGACTCCGACGAGGTGCAAAATGCGTTGTCGAACGAAAAAAGCGGTTTTGTGCAAGGTCACATCGCGGAACTCATCGCTTGCTTTGGCTGCGATCCCCTTCCACCTATCGTGGTCGAAACTTTAACACGAAGCGGTAACGGCAAAGATGGAACGCGCGACATTTCCGAAGGCGAAGACTCGTCGCTCTTTTTCGCCTGTCGCGGAATGGAAAACATCGCGCGCGCGACGGCCTCCCCTGCGGCCTTTGACGCGCTGCTGGGCTTCAACTTTGTTTACGGAGGCGACGTTTTACGCTCGACCAACGACGCTCTAAACGAAGTGGCCGCACATCTCATTCATCAGGGAGACCCTTCTGTCGTGGATGCACTTTGGGAGGCCACAATGCCAAAAGAGCCTTTGCACCGCCGCGAAACTGCCATCTCAGCATTGCATCATCTTTCGCATCAAGGGCTTTTGCCGTCAGAAGGCTGGGAGCGGTTCGTCACGCTCGCGCAAAATAACGAGGTCGACGATTATTTTCGGGCGCTGGCTGTTCAGGCCATCGGATTTTTGCCGGATAAAGCGGTTCGGAATCAAGCGTTCGATTCTTTAACCAAGTTCTGGCTTTCGCATCGTGATGATTCTGAGGCGTCCATAGCTCGAAGCGCCCGCGAGTCTCTCGCACGTCACGGAAGTTGGCAGCGTCTTTCCGACGAACATCAACGACTATTTTTAACGGACTTGGGAGTGGAGCAGAGAAATGGCACTTGGGGCGCTCTCCATTTGGAAATGGCGGTATCAGAGGATATGGCTACTCTGCACTGCCTTTATCAACAATTTCCCGAAGACTTTGAAACTGCGGTTTGCGATGTTTTGACGGGCGAGGAAAACGATTTGGCTTATGCGCTGACGTTCGAGTTGATCAACTCGAACCAAAATGCGCCAGCGCAACTCAGGGAGCGCGTCGTTCATGCCATCGTTTCACAGATTCAACCCGGACAAACTGAGCAACAAGCCGGCACGCGCCCAGTGAAGCGGTATTTGTTCGACGCTCTTTCTCTGGTTGCACCTCAATCCCTGCTCGAGCAGGATTGGAAGGAGATGTTGAGCGAGTGGCCAGCAGAAGTCAGAGTTGCTTTGGCTGAGGCGATGGGACGAACCAATGCCCAAGAGTTCAGCCCCAATAACGCTTCCAAAACACTGGAGGCCCTCGCCCACGACGGCTCTTTTGTTGTGCGCCGGGTCGCACTTCGGACCGCCAAAACACTAATGCCAGAGCTGTATCAGGAATGGTGCGAGGCATGGAGCCGGAGCGAGTGGGTCTTCGAGCGCTGTATTGCTGCCGAGGGCGTGCTCTGGATGGATGAGGCGCCTCAAGAAGTTGTGAACCGCGTTTTGAGCGACTGTGAAGGCGTCGTGCGCGAGGCCGCGCGTAAAAGCGCCGAAGCCAACCGCCAGAGATTGTGGGCCGATTCTTATCTGACTCGTATCGAAGCGCAAGCGGAGACGGCATTAACACCGCATGGTTTATTCGCCTACGGTGCCGCGTTGCAAAAAATCGGAGACGACTGGCATTTGCATCGCCTGAAACATCGAAGAGTTGAAATTTTAAGTCCCGCTGTGCGTTTTTGGTGGCGAGAAGTTACGGAAGGGTTAGAAAAAGAGTGGCGAGATCGAACACGCGACTGGAACCATTTGGGAGAAGGCGTCATTTCTCTTCACGATGATGCGATCCTCGTGAGCGACGGCCAGCGCATCGAAATCGAGATTTGGTTGTGGGAACAACCCAGAGCCGGAGCGCGTTCGCGCTCCAGTTGGGGGGGGCACTTGCGAGTGAAAGACGCTTCCTTTGTTCCCTTGGCTGCCGATCCCGAAGAGGCTTTCGTCGAGTTGAAAGACGGACGACGCGGCGAGATTTCCGTCAGTAACTCTCACTGGAAAACCGGTAAACGCACAGAATCAAGAGCCACTTTTTCAGGACACAAGTCTCTTCAAAAGATATGAAACGAGAATACTTGGTGGATTTGGATGAACTTGTCTTGCGCTGTCAATCGGCTACGGCGCGTGAAGCGATGGCTGAATCCGTTGATTGCTACCGCGTAGGAGCTTTTCGCTCATGTATTGTTGCGACGTGGAACGCAGTGGTCTGGGACTTCTTGGACAAGTTAAATTCACTGAAGTCTCAAAAAGAGGCATCGGCGGTAGCGCTGCTGGAAAAATGGGAGAAGGCGTGTGCAAGCCAAGAGAAAAGTGATGTTGGCGTTCTTCTTGAGTTCGAAAAGTCTCTCCCTCAACAGGCTTGGAAGACATTTGAGTTCGTCTCCGAACTCGAATACATTGACTTGGAGCGACTTCGAGAAGATCGCAACAGGTGCGCTCATCCGTCTTTCTCACGTCCAGAAGAAATCTACCGACCAAGCGCAGAACTGGCGCGCGCCCACATGATACATGCTGTTGAGTATTTGCTACAAAATCCGCCCACTCAGGGCAAAGCTGCGCTGGTTGCTCTTTTAGAAAGGGTCATCTCGCCATATTTCCCTGTATCGGCGAAGGAAGCCAAGGAGTATCTGGAGAACAGCGCACTGGCACATCCGCGCAAGTCATTTCTAAGAGATTTTGTTATCGTGCTTCTCAAATGCCTTCTGCTCGAAGATCACGAGAAAGCAAAACGGCAACGATGGGCTGCCGCATTAAAAGCCACCTTCCAGATGCACAGAGAAGACGTTCTTCAGATTTGGCAAGAGAAATTGCCTACTCTCCTGCAACAAATCCCAGAGGATAAATTGTGGAGAGGTATTTATCTGTTGGTTGTCGTGCCGGAATGTTGGGACTATTGGCCTCAAGAGAGAAAAGAACACTGGAGGCGATACGTCCTCAACTTGCCGGAATCGGATGTTGATTTCATCCTGTTTTACTGCTTGCAATTGCCTGAGTTGCGAGAAGTAGGAGTTCAAAAGATCAAAACGCTGGATGAGAAAGCCGTCAACACGTTGCTTTTCACTGCCAATCGCGTAGGGATGACCCATCTGCCATCTGAGGTGATTGAGCGTGCGTTGACGCTGTGGAAAGAGGCTGTCAACTTCGACACTGCCAATCGCCTGGCCCGCAACACATTGCCGGTTTGTGTGCCGCTCTTTACACAGGAGATGATCGAAGGAGCGTTGCAAGCGGTCAAGATCAACAGGCAACTTCAGGGCAGCATCGCTTTGGAGCCACTTCTACTTTCGATGCGCACCAGAGACGACATAGACACAGCCAAATTCGACCAATTGGCGCGAGAAGCTGATCTGTCTGAGATGGTCAACCGATGGAATGGTGTCGAGCCACAAAAACAGGATGATTTAGAGGAAATTTAGAGCTTCAAAAAGCGTTAGCTCTGCGCTCTTGGCGGGAACACCTTGGTGCCCTGAGAACACCAACCGAACTTTTCACTTCATAGTGAAGCGCAGAAGTGGCTTCTCCTATGATGGAAGCGGCTTTGTTCGATCAAATGGCGACCTAGTTTTGAACGCTCTCGACTGATTAACACCATGAAAAGAACCAAAGAAGAAGTTCTGTCTCGAATGCACGAGTTAATTCTTTATAACTGGCCGCGCCCTCGCACTGTCGAACCTCTGATTTATCGCA
>JAABUM010001043.1_pt1 | contig 43622 bp, 74 predicted proteins | sample 5559161 | NCBI WGS metagenome assembly JAABUM01 (sample SAMN10711868, study PRJNA513369) | rock metagenome | isolation source: Antarctica rocks | place: Antarctica: Victoria Land, Siegfried Peak nord
ACAAACTGCGGACTCAGCGCCCGCCCAGCGGACAACGGCAACCTCTATGACAGCCGACGCGCGTCGCCGATTTTCGGCGCTTCGGAGGAACCACTGGCGACGCGGTGCGCTTTCGCACAAAGGAGCATGCGTGTCGCATATACGGGGACCGCGCATGAACTATAGGCTTAAGTACTGGCTAAGTACTGGGAGACTCTCGGTTCGACCTTTTATCGCTTCCGATGAAGTGTCCTGGGGGCAACTAGCGCACGGCGGCCCCCCTGTGTGCCGGCCAGTGCAATCAGCAAAGGTGCTGCATGTTTCATGCGCGCAACACATAGATCATTTGCGCGAAGCGCCCTCAACGAAGACCTGACGACACTGCACCCACCTCGCAAGACATCAGAGTTGCTGCGCAAGAAGTGGGTCCCGACGACAAGCGTACCGCGTACCCGATGATGCGCTCAGTCATCGGTGAGTGGCGACATGCTGCCAGCTGGCATGGTTCCTGAGCCATCGCTTCCAGATCCACTTCACAGGAGGGAAAGCGCCAACCGCACGAGGTGCTGGCCCGCTGCCTGCGTATCTACCGCGTCTCGGTGACAGTGGTGTGTGGACAGGCGTCTCGTCGCTGGATCCGCCGCCGGCCGCGAGATCGCCCTTAAGTAGTTCGACAGGTACACACGAAGCTGCCCCTACTAGACGCGTCGCTACCGCACGCAAAAGACTCTCAAACGGGCGTAAAGTCAGTGATGTGCTGGCTCGCGCCGCGGCCAGTACTTGCATAGATCGCAGCTGCAGGGCTCTATCTAGGCGTGTTTCGATCAGTATATCGTCTCGGCGGCTGATACACAGCTATACGCATGCGGAAGCATCCTAAGGGCTCTCTTCATAGACTTGAGGCCGTGCAGCAGCGCGCGGATGAAGTGCTGAGATAAGGATGGCCCAGCCAGCTGTGGTGCAGGGGCGCCATCAAAAGAATGTCCCCTGCCTTGGCCCGCGGGCTCAGTTTGTGCAGTACTGGTTGAAGGGCGGCGTGCACAGGGCAAATCATAGTACGCACGGTTTCCTGGCGGCTGCTCTGCCGTGCACCTAGTCCTGTCGTCACTCACAGACGTTGGCAGGTCGGGTGGCCTGTCAGGCTGGTACAAAGAACATGGCTAATACGGCAAGGCCCCCTGATTGGTCTCGGCAGCCCAGGCATTTTCGAAGGATTTCTGCGCTGGTGCGTGTTCCTCAACGGGACGTCATCCTCGCAGTTGTACTCTGGTCTGACTGCGATATGACGCAGTACAGTAAGATCCAGCCGTCCGCGCGTTGTGGTCCCCAAAGCCACAAGTTCACTCGCCGCTTGCAACTGAACCTCGCCCTTTGCTGGAGCCTGCTCTGATCGCTACGGCCCGGTCTAGTGTTTGTCTCCAACATTTTGTTGGTCTGACTGTCCGACAGAAGCCGGCGGCTTCCAGCATGGCGCTTGCCCTCGCGTTGGCTGCCGCCGTGGTGCTGGCCTGCACATCACCAGCGGCCGCCTTCTCCACTGAGAGCACCTGGACGGATGCCCGCGCCACTTTCTACGGCAGGGACGCATGGGCGCTGCACACGGGATCTTGCGGCTTTGGTGAGGCGCCGGCTCCCAATTGCATCTGTAAGCATTTGGATGTCCAATTGACTCGACTAGAGCTCACAAGACTAGCGTCCATCGCTCGAAAGCATCGACAAGTTCGCACGGCTAATTGGATGTGAACCGTGTGTTGCCCTGTATGCAGGCTTTATTTGCCCGAACAGGTGAGCCTCTTGCTGTTTGGAATCATTGCACCCCAAATTACTTCTGTCAAGCAAAAGTGCCGACATGTGTGCGCATGACTCAAGCCGCCGCTGACTGCGCTGCAAACCCGTGACCGCAACTGCCGAGAGAAACAGCTTTGCACTGCATGTTCAGCTCATCAGAACACACCATCAACAGCTCGTTTTGTGGATGCATACACATCCGTTGAGCGGTCATGCATAGCATCAGCGCCATGCTGGTGGCGCATTCCCACCTGCAGCGCAGCCGTTGGGCTGATCACATCTTGTACAGACAAAACATCGCATGCATTCTGTTTGCAGGTGGTCCGGCGAGCTCGCCCAGGGCATGGACGTAACAGCTGTCTCTGACAGGTCGGACCTGTACGGCCACTGCGGGTGCGCGCTCTTGGAGGGGTTTTGACCTTGTGTGTGCTTGAGAGTCCAGGCCACATCATCTCCAGTTTGATGACGGTTCTGACGGCACGCTGCGATGACGATGTGCGTGCACCCAGGCCAAACATGGCAGCATGCCTTGTGCTGCTCTGCGACATCCCCTGTGCATGTCGTGTACTCCTGATGCCATGCCACCGCCATGATTGCAGGGAGTGCCTAGAGGTGAAGTGCCGCAGCGCATCCATCCCGGCGGGCGGCAGCACGCTGGACCGCACCGGTCTGTGCCTCAGCGACAAGTCCGTCAAGGTCAAGATCGTGGACACCTGCCCGTGCGTCTACCCCAACAAGGCGGCGAGCAACAAGCTATGGTGCTGCGGCGACTTCCCGCACCTTGACCTGTCCCAGTGGGCCCTCGAGAAGGTGTGGTGTCACTGAATTGCTTCCTGAAGCCATGAAAAATGTAGCAATAGCGAATCCTCGCGAGAACTTGGAGTCCTGCAGCCGGCCTTTCGATTGATCCCATGCGTTTTAAAGCTGGAGACCGGCATGCGCAGCTTCTGCATGCCAGTGCAAGCTGCAGCGCAGACACGTTGTGCGCGAGGGCGCAAGAGAGTGGATGCAGCCCTGCAGCAGCGGCCAGACTCCTGCTTCAACATGATGAGCCCGCAGCGACCCCTTACTGCTCCGCCGCCTCCGCACAGAATGCTCCAGTCGGAGACCACGACCCCTTGGCGGTCCCCTGCCGATTGCCACCTACAACTAACGCGAACTCGTAATGCATTGTGTGCGTGTGGCTTGCAGATCGCCTCCGACACGGAGCGGTGGGGAGTCTTTGCCATCTCCTACCGCAAAGTGGATTGCTCCCTCGCCATACCTGCCACTGAGGTGCGACTTTGTATGTTGTCTTCTTGCTCTTGGTGGCGTGGCTAGCTCTGTGGCTGCTTATTTACTGCTGCCGGCGGCTGATCTCGATTGTGATGCGGCGGCAGAGGAGCCGTGAGCAGCCTTCCAAAGCGCGCGTAAAGTTGTCCAGGATCGCTGCTCGACAAGAAGCAGCAGCGTTTGGCAAAAACAGAGCCGGCTCCGCAACTCATAAATCAGTCAGTATACGTATTGGTTCATCTTCCTAAAATGTATGCTATGGGCGGCCCGCCCCGGCGGTGCCGGCTACTGCCAGCGCAGCACTGGAAGCGCACGACAAGTTGATGCCAGCGGGGCCGACCGCATGATTCCTTCTCAGGCGGATGTTGACATTTCCATGTCACCGCCTGCAGGAGGTGCCTGCATTTGCTGGCGCGGCACCAAATCCGCGCCCCAGTGTGAAGCCAGCAGGGCTGGACATCTGAAATTGCACTTTTTGTTTGATTTCTCGGGCGCTTGTGCTGACACTCAGCTGTCATTGCCCGCAGGAGGCGCCGGCATTCGCTGATGCGGCACCAGACCCGCACGCCAACATGAAGCCAGCGGGGTTGAACTGTGTCGCCGCCGCGAGGCAGGCCTTGCGGAAAGCGGTCGTGTCGAGCAAAGCGCAGAGCAAGAGGGTGAGTGCCTGAAGTCACATCAACATTTGAGCTTCATTCGCCTCGGAGCGCGCACCCTTTATCACCCAAGTTGCTTGCACATGTCCAGGTCCCAAGGACTGGCAGATGGTCCGCAGTCAGATCCGCCCAGCCTACAGCTGGTGCCCAGGCGGCGCATGCAGGCTGCTGGCGGCTGGGACAACTTCCAGCTGTGGGGCCTTGACAAAACTATCGAAAAGAACCTAGCGCTAATCTTTTTGTTATACTTGCAACATCCAGGCGGCGCAGACGACAGCGCAGTCGGTGTACTGGCGCCAGTGGTGGGACACCTTCCAGACCTATAGCTTTGCGAAGAAGCGGGGGGTGTACCAGAAGATTTGGGACCGCATCCGCGCCGGCGAACTGACACGGGCAGGCCATGGAAAGCCTTGAGAATGTCGTACACGGAGGGATGGTGCAGCCTGCATTCGCTGGCGGCAGGGCAGGGCGCGGCGGCAAGGCGAGCGCAGCAGGCGCCAAGCAGTGGCAGCGGCGGCGGCGGCAGCGGACTTCTCTTCTAGATATACTGCCGCGGCGGCTCTCGACGTGGAGGCGCATCAGCATGGCGGAACGCCGCCGCTCGGGCTTTGCATGGACGGCGGCCGTCCGACAGATAGAGCTAGAGGACCCAGAAGTACCCAATTCGGTGGCAGTTGACTGATGGTCGTGACATGAAATGCGGGGCATGACGGCTGCATGCCGGGTCTCGCAGCGAAGGCCAGGGTATCAGCCGTCATGACGAACCTACAAGCGACTTCGGATGTGTGGGTTAGGGCAGCGTTGCTCTGCATGTGCCCAGCGTTTCGCTTCGCCTCCGCAGTCCCAGCAGATGCAGCTTCTGCTGAGACTGCTGCCGAAAGCAACGAGCGCGGCGCATTCATGCAGAACAATGCCCAGTGCTTGCTTCGCTAGTAAATAAAATTCAATGTAATTGATTCAAGCAAACAGGGAGAGAGAGATTCAGTGGCAGCGACAGCGGCAGCGTGCGCCAAATGCAGAAGAGACATGTGTAAATCAGGCACCGTGTGTTGTGCAGCAGACTGCTTTGTTGGTGACCGAACTGCTTCTTCAGTGGTTGGCTGGTGTGTTGCGTCGCATGTTGCTGCACCAGTGCGGACATGGGCTTGCTTTTGACAGTAGTGTGGTAGGTAATATGACGACCTCTGAGGACAACACTTGTGCCAGCCGTGCTGCTCGGATACATGAATTTGTTCGCTCGCTGAGTGACAGTGCGCCACGCAATATGTCCCCGCTTCACTGCAGCAGCGGCAGCTCCTGAGAGCGACTCGCCGCGGGTGTATTTTGGGGCTTGTTCGTCAGTTGTTATACCCACACCGTAGTCAGTAGTCACGGGCATGAATCGCGCAAAAAAAAATCGCAGGTCGCCGCGTGTAGTCAATTCGCGTAGATTTCCGCCGCTGAAACATACTTCTACCATGGGAGCTTTACTGTTAAGTACTGCGACTGTCGATGGACTCCCGCTGGAGCCTGGAAAATTTCGGAAACAATTCACTGCGTGATTCATGCCCCCGTGACTACGGGTGATAATCTCGCGCCCCCCAGTGCAGAGCCAGCCCTGTGGCAACACCAGCGGCGCGAGCCGCCAGCACTGCTGTGGTCGACAGAAACCCTAGAACCGGTATCGTCGCGCAGCCCAGTGCATCGCCAGCCCTGTGGTGACGCCCGCGGCGTGCACAACCAGCGCCTCTGCCGCTGCCATGGCCCGCCTGGCGGCTGCAGTGCTGCCTCGCGGCCTGCAGCAAAGTGAGTCATTCCCGTGAACCCCTCCCCATAAAACACAAGCCACGCATTTCCGCCTGTCTCTGATGACAGAGAACTGGCGAGCTGGCTCTGCATCCAGCTGGACATGAATGAATTGTGGGCAACTGTCCGTGACAGGAATTGTGAGACAGCGCGCCAGCTTCCTGTACAATCTCAAACCTACGCACCGGCCGTGCCTGCCGGCGCCGCTGCCGGCGGAGGTCTGAAACAAGCCGGGAACCTCCACCGCCCACGCCACAAATGCCGGCACAAGGCTCAGCAGCGCCGGCGCCGCCATGGCCGCCAGCAGCTGAACCGCGGTCAGGCGCAACGGGAAGATTGCGACGCCGGCGGCGGCACTCTGCCATTTGGTACTGCTCCTGCCGCTGCTGCTGGGAGGCTTGCTAGGGCGCTGCGAGGCTGGGGCCTGCCGCCGGCCGGCCGCCGCCGCTCCGGCTGGCGCCGAAGTTGCGGGTTTGCCGCGGCTGCTTCTGGTGTTGTAGCCGTGGCCGCCCTTGGAGTCCCGGGCGCCAGAGTATCCGCCGCCGCCGCCGCCGTCGCCGCCTGCCGCCGCCCACTGCCCAAACGCCGGCAGCCCCAACGCCGCAAGCAGCCGCCGCAGCATTCTACTAATGGCGTTGGCCGCCGCGCTGGAGACTGCGGTGTAGACTGCGGTGTAGACCGCGCCGAGGGCCCCGCCGGCCGCCAGGTTTGGCGCCAGATTTGACGCGAGTCTGCTGGGTAGCTCCCCCAGCGCCGGCGGCCGCGGCACCGTCAGAATCACAGTTCCTGGAGCAGACACGGTGGCAAAGGCCAGGAGAGCCGCGAGGCCGGGGCCGCTGCCACAGGCGCGCCAGAGTCGCACGCGCCGTCGCCGCTGCGCCGCCCACATGAGGGCATAAACGACCACGGTGCCTGCAGGGGAGTAGATCAATTGTTCAGTTGAGAATAACCAATATTTGAAGCGCAAGACCGTCGTGCGCACCACAGGCGGACGCGGCGGCGCCGCTGCGCCATCCACATTGCGACGTACACTGTGGCGCTGCCCGCGGGCAAGCGTAACAGGCAGTTGATTGGAGCAGCATCTACAATAGAAGCAAGACTGTGATGCGCTCGCCACAGGTGCACACGCCGTCGCCGTCGCTGCTGCGCAGCCCACGCCGCAATGCCTGCAAGTGAGGCGAAGAGCTGTTAGATGGTTCACAGAATGCGATCACAGCATGCGTGCTCGTGTTGCCCACATGCGCAGTATATGTTGCCGGCACTGCGCCACCCGCACCGCACCCTACACCACCAGGCGCTGCGTGCAAGCATGCATGGCACTTGCAATGTCCCCAGAGTGCATATATTGCCATCGTTCTATAGCAGCACGCCTGTGCAGCAGCAGGCTGTTACAAACCCTCGCGTGCATGCCCAAAGTATGCCCAGCACCGTCAGCCATCGCTGCCGATGGCCGAGCAGGCTCGAACCGCAAGGGACGTTTGCGCCAGCTGGCTGAGGAGCAGGAATGGCAGGTGTGCGACTAACACAAGCCACAAGCGTTTATGGTATGCTTGTCTGGACGTGGACGTCTGCAGCGCTGCGGCCTGGCCAAGGACAGGCCGTGAACCTGCTGAGGGTGTCGGCTGCTGGCAGCAGCACCGGTAGTGCAGCTGGCATCCCAGGAGGTGCGGACAAGAGCAACACGAGAAATGGCAAGATATAAAGACAAGTTCGCCTATGCACACTTCAAATATGGCTCTGTATGAGTCTCAGAAAATGTGTGTTGTGCGCGCCTGCAGCAACAGCGGCCCATGGCGAAGCACGCCTGGATCACCCTCTGACACAGGCAGGCGACTATAAGTGTGACAGCGCTGCTGACCTGCCATAAAGATGGCGGCAAAGCGAGCGCCGCCGCCCACAGCCGCCTCCAGCCGCCGGCCGGCCGCCAGAGTGAACAAGGCGGCCGCTGCCGCACGAGCTGCTGAGTCGTGGCACAGGCCTGGAGTTTTGCCAGAAACGCACTCGAAGGCATTCCACAGAGAAGCAGCATGAACGCCTACGGCTCCAGCGCAGCACCCATCTGGCGGCACAGGCCTGCGGGCTGGAGGCGACCCTCGAAACACGGTACGAAGAAGCATTGAAGATCTGTGTTTGGCTATCGTATGACGACAGCGGGTAACGACTTGTGAACTTGGGCGGTCGGCCTCAAGCATGTTGATATCACGAGTCAACGAAGGCGTTGAGGATCCAGGGACATGGTCTTGGTCACCTGCGAGGAGGCAGGCGGTCGGCCAGACGCCCAAGCCGACTTCTGGGTGGCGCCGCACCACCGTTGCCGGCAAATGCTGGTGAAGATATAGTTGCGGTACAATGAGGGAACAAGGCAAGTCACCTGCCAGGAGGTAGGCTGCTGGCCAGGCGCCCGGGCCGACTTCCAGGTGACGCACGACAGTCGCCGGCAGCGCCGCCCGCTTGACGAGGTAGCACGCGAGAAAGGCCACCGCCAGCAGCGTAGGTGCGGACGGCAGCAGCGCGCCCACCTGCGTGCATCCAAAGCCGCTCTGTCTGCTCGGCAGCTCAGATTCCTGCGACCATATGCCGGCTACTTGCAACATGGCGGAGCTGCAGACACAGCTTCACTGTCTTTGCAGCAGCGCTGATAAGCGGAGGACCCTTCCACAGAAGCTGTGGGCCGTCAGTGCACCAGCCAGGGCTACGGCGACGGCGCTGCCGTAGCCCAGTGGCCGAACACCTTTGATTATGAGTGTTCAAGGCGCTGCCGATGCCCAGTGGCCAACAGCCTGGCCAAACCACACGCACTGGTGCGATATGTAGGTTTGTAAATTGTGTGACGCACCAGCCAGGGCAACGGCAGCGGCGCCCAAAGACCGAAAGCGCCGCCAAAAGCAAGATCCCACTCGCGGTCATACACGATATACATACTGTAACTTGGATGGTCCAACGCACCAGCCAGGGCGACGGCAACGGAGTCCAGTGGCCGAAGGCGCCGCCAAACCACAGGCCCTGGTAGCGTGCCACTGTTGCCACGCCCAGGTTGTAGAAGCGCAGCCCCATGCCCGTACTCCGCTGCAGCCGCAGCAGTGACGCTACCGCCAGCCCTGTGAATATATTCAATGAAAACTGGATTACTTTTTCGAAAAGGCAGGTTGTGAGAGCGCAGCCCTATGCACATCGCTTGCTGCTCGCAGCAGCAACGCCACAGCCAGTCCCTGTGCATGAGCAGAGGGACGCATCAAAGTACATCCGTTCCAGAATGTCAAGTATTGAGTTTGAAATTGCAAACGCCTGCTGCAGCCGCAGCTGCGATGCCGCCAGGTGCGGCCATGCAGGAGCGTCACGCTTCTGGATTCAAACGCATGCAGCAACACACAAGCATACAGGCAACCCATGCCCAACCTGTTGTGCTTGTGATACACAACAAACACGCATGTAGGCGCCCTGCTGCGCAGGAACGTGGGGAAACTGCAGGGACAAGCCCCACCTGACAGCGGCCAAAGCCTTGTGCGCAGCCCTTGTCCTGAGATGTGAGAGTTTGAAGGGAATATCAAAGAGACTTTTCGTGCCAAACCTACCTGGCCAGCAGCCAAACCCCCTGTGCGAAGCTCGCGATGCGTACTCTGCAAATGACTCCGATTTCGTTCGAGGGGTTGTGATGTATGGTATTCGAGGTTCAGAATTCGAGGGTGTGTGAAGTATGGTGTTTACCTGGCCAGCGGCCAAAGCCCTTGTGTGCAGCTCTTGACGCGTACTGCGCAAAGGACTCTGGTCCCGGCCGCGCCGCCCATGCCGCGGCGGCAACCGCCAGGGCGGCCGCCAGTATTCCTTTTCCGCCGCTTGTAATGCCGCCGCCGCCCGCCCTCGCTGCCACGGACCGTCGCGCCCGGCCGGCCAATCCAAATACCGACCCAAATATCGACCCGAAAAGCCCGGTGGCCGCAGCAGAGGGAGCGCTCGAGCTCCTGGCAGCGCCGCCGCGGGTCTGCCTCCCGCCGCCGCCGCTGCTTCTGCCACTTCGGCCGCCGCCGAGGCCCGCAGATCGCAGCAGCGGGTCCAGCATTGGGCCGAGGTCGGGAGCAAAACTGCCGTTTCCACCTCCGCCGGCCCTGGCGCCGCGGCGGCTGCCGCAGCCGCTCACGCCCTGCGGGCGCGCTGTGCACATACATCAGAAACAGTCTGCAAGGAGGGTCTATGTCAGGTTTTTGAAGATTCGTCCAAACATTTTAGCTTCCAAAGCCATGCACGCGCATCAGGAGGTTCAGCTAGAAGGAGCCGTCGGGGTTTGGTCTCCCAGGTCTAACATGCATGCCCGAGTCAGTCAGCAGGAGATGTCCAGGTGTTGCGAATTCACGAAGCCTGGGCAGATGAATTCACATTGTTGGCGAAAAAGCAAAGAAATGTCACCCGCTGGGCGTCATTGTAGTCGCCGGACTCACGCCGCCACTTCCGCAGCGTTGGCGCCCACTGGCGACGGCTCGCCCAGACCTAACCATCGTTCTCACTCAAGTTCAATGAGGTGGACAACATTTCGTGAAACTCACCTGCTGCGGCGTAGAAGCGCTCCCGCTGTCGCCGGACCTGCGCCGCGACATCCGCAGCGTCTGCATCCTCTGGCGGCGGCTCGCCCAGTCCTCCGCCGGCGGCAGCGGCTCCGCCGGCGCCGGCGGCAGCGGCTCCGCCGGCGCCGGCGGCCCCTGCACTGTTGCCGGCGGAAGCGCCAGGCACGCCGCCGCCACTCTGCGCATACCGCGCCGCCTGCAGCGACATGGCACGGCCTCAACATCATGCCAGGGCTGCAGTATGCGGTGCAATGTAAATTCAGCAAGTATGCAAGGGGGCCTGGATAAGGTAGAGTAGGAGACAAAACGGCACTTGTCCTGCTGACCTGTGGGCCCGGCACACATCGAGAAGGTCTCGCCCTGGGGTGGGATCTGCAAAACATGAACCACCGCCGCCGGCCGCCGCGGGCCAATGGTCTACGAGTTTCGAGCGTGCAAACAACAGAAATTGACATGACCCATACAGAAGTCTCACCCCAGAGTAGGATCTGCGAAACAGAGAACAGCTGTCGCAGCCGCCGGCCCAGGCTGGCCGCGAAATCGCCGCCGGGCGCCCTGTGGTCGAAACACCGTCGGAATTTCGGCACAGAGGGAGTTGGAGGAATGTCCAGAGAAGTCGCACCCCAGAGTAGGATCTGCGGAAGGTGAACAGCCGTCGCAGCCGCCTGCCCAGGCGCGCCATGAATCCGCCGGCCGATGCCGCAGGACCGCGGTCGAAGAGCGTCAGGTGCGCCAGCCCCGCCAGGATGCCCGCCAGGTGGCCGAGGAACGATGCATTCGGTGTCACCAGGGAGATGAAGACCAGCTCCGCCCACGCCACGTACTGTACGGTGTTGTCAGCATGTGTTGTTCATTCGGAAGTGTAGGAAAGCGCACTAGAAGTTGTGAAGCGACGTAGGCGTCAACAACACTCAACAGCCGCGCGAGGGCTGAAGCGCAGCGCAAGTGCCCAAGTGGCAAGGGCAGCAGGTAGCAGTGCACGTATGGACAGCCGCAAGCCGCCGCAATGCGTCCAGCGGCAGACCTGATTGGGAAAGCGGCAGCCCCCGGGCTCAAAGGTCCAGCAAGTGGCAGCTAGAAGCAAGTGCTGATTCCACTGGCGCCAGACATGTAGATATGGTTACGGAAAAGCGCACACCTTTGCGGGCAGGCGCACGCCGTACACCGTCTCCATGTCTGGAGACCGTGCATTCAGCACCACCTGCAACCCGGCACAGTGAACTCGCATTATCAATTTTCAATCATCAAATTACATACCACGTCGCTTTGGCGTAGGCGTAGTGGCTGCCTGCCAGGCCGGGTGCATGCTGCGGCCGCCAGGACTTTGTTGTGGGAACCTGGGGATGCAACTATATCAAGTACTCACCTTGAGCGCAAACAGCACGCCGGAGAAGCTCATGGCGCAGGCGCTGCAGAAGCTGCCCGCCAGGCTGCATGCTGCAGCTGCTGCTGTGAGGTTGCTCTGATATCTAGGCAGCGTTCACTGAGAATTCGCACCTTGAGCGCAAAAAGCACGCCGGAAAAGCCAACGGCGCAGGCGCTGTAGTAGCTGCCTGCCAGGGCCGGCGCCACGGCCGCCAGGGCGCGAGCGAGCAGCACCAGCAGCAGCTGCGACACGAGGAGCAGCTCTGCTACGAGAACCGCGAAGCGCGCCGAGCCCAGCGCCGGCTCCAACACCACACCCTGCAGCAAAGGATAACGTATGTAAACAAGTAGTGAAGCGTGAATAGCAGCTTGGTGATGCGCGCCGCCAATTGCGACGAGTCCAGCGCTGGCTCCAGCACCACACCCAGCAGCGAAACGAAGCACTTCGCTATTACATGTCCACGAAGAAAAACATGAAGAAAAACATACCTTCACACACTGAAATGTGAGAGTTTTGGCGTGTCTGCGGGTTTGGCTGGTAGCCTCACCTTCCACAGGAGGGATGCCATGTTGTAGTACACATGCAAATCATCTGCGGTAACACAACACGCAGGTCAACTGCAGGCATCGATCGGAGTCGTGCGAGACACAGTAATGTTTACAACTGCAAGCTTGCGGTTTGGCATGAGTGGACGATTGTGGTGGACGCGTCACCTGCATGCAGCAGGCCACTCCACATCACGCGGCCCCACTCCTGTCCCTGTGTGCAAAGACCATCGCAAGCTCAGAGCTACGACCACATATCTGGCACAAAGAGCAGTGCGGGCGCCCATGGAGTTGCTGTGTCAAAGCGAGACTGCTCCGGAGGCTCGCTGCTTTGACATCCAGATGCCACCCTGCGCCAGTCACACAATAGAGTGCAGCTTCAGGGTTCGACATTAGCATGCACGAGCGCACCTCGAGCACACGGTAGGGCTGCAGGCACGCAGCGTCGGTGGACGGCACAAACTCAAAGCCCTGCGGCTGGAGGTACAGCGCCACCATGACTGCGTCAAAGAAATGCAAAAGTCAAAAAGGTGTTGATGGAAGTTTCAGAACATTCCATATGTTTGGCGAGTGTGGCGACCGTCAGCCCGCTCCAACGGTCGCGAAATCCGTGCCGTCATGCATAGTAGTGCGGTCAGGCGCGTGTGGTGAAAGCGTGTTATGGCAGCACGCACGTCCAACGAGGGCCAGGGTGACGGGCGGCTTGTTGGGCAGGCGCGCGATGTGGTGGCCTAGCGGTACTAGCAGCGTCATCAGCGCGGACGTCTCCTGCCGCCGTCGCCGGCCACGGCCCTCTGCTTGGAAGCCATAAGCTGGCGCCATCGCTGCGCGCCGACAACAGTCCTAAACCGGCCGGCTGGCTCCTTGCCCTGAGCGCGATTGCTGCTGGACTTCAGCGCCCAGTACCGGAGCAGGAGTAAATTTGCATGTATGTATTCAACACTGCCAAGGTCCAACAGCGGCGATGACCCAGTACAACGTGACCGTTTCGCGTGGCAGTGCGCGAGCCCACAGGGTAGGTTGAAAGGCTTCAAAGTCTCGTCTCGTTAAAGCCATGATGAAACCTCGCGAGTCGCGAGGGTAGCGATCAAAGGTGTGGAACAAATTCGAGACAGGAAAGAGTGCTCGCGCCCTGATCAGACCTCCGTCGACGGCTACTTATCGTCAAGGCTGAGAAATTGTGTGAGTGAACGAAGATCAGCCGCTGTCGCCAAGGCGAAGGGTTGTACATGCTAACGTCAGCAGCAGCAGTTGAAATGCCCGTTGCCCCTGGTTCGTCAGCTCGTTTTGGCTCACTTGCTTGTTTGCATGATTAGACAGGAAAAGGATATCCTCGCCGCCGGGTGCTGCAGCAGTACGTTTCACCGCAGACGGCTGTGGCGATCTGCCCTTCGATCCGTCGCGCTGCACGAGGTTTGCCATCAAGCAGGCATGCCGGCTCGGCGGCACGCGAAACCGTCTTTGGCAGCAAGACTGTCGAATCATCTACTCACGCGGATCTTCGCGCACCTCCCGTTTCGAGAAGGTGCGCAGGTCCACACTGGTGACCTGAGGGACAATGCAGCTGTAGAGGTGGCGTCAATTGACCCTTGTCAGAGTGTTAGCACGGTGAAGCATCCTGGCGATGTCTGATGGTGCTTGCAGGTTCAGGGCAGTGGCAATGTGCCGGTCATGGTGCGACCAGCTGACTCCGCCGGGCCCGCTCTGGGACCCATGGGCTGGTTCACCTTCAGACCAGTCGATGGGCGTTTTTCCTTCTCGTTTCCTACGACCTTGTCAATCTTCTGCGGGGCTGCTGCCGGCGTTGGTGATGGCGTCGGCGGGCCGGCTGCCGCGGCTGCACAGCCTGCACCTGGTGCGATTTCCTGCGGTTTCTCTTTCGTGTCTAGTCTTCAAAGTCTCCTGTGGGGCTGCTGCCGGCGTCGCTGGCGGCGGCTGCGGCCCAGCCGCCGCAGCAGCACAGCCTGCTTGCATCTGGTGCGCTTTGCTTTGTCTTCTCGTTTCGTTCACTCGCTAAATCTTTTTCGGGGCTGCGGCCGGCGGAGGAGGCGGCGGCGCGCCTGCTGCAGCAGCTGCACAGCCTGCACCTGGTGTGTTTGGCGTGTGCTGCATCTCGGTCATTGCAAGGGTCACAAAAATGCAAGCTCTGCTGCAATCCCGACTTGCCCTGCATCCATGTCTTTGCGTGATTGGTGTCTCGGACATCACTGCTTCATCATACTCACCGCCTCGACGCAGCGTTAAGCCTCTGCGCCGTGGCTCATCCGGGCCCTCTTTTATTAAGACATTTTTTATTTGCGCCGTGGTCGATGCACCTCGGCGCCCAGTCCGTCCGCCGTTCAGCTGTTCAGCCGTGCAGCCGTTCAGCTGTCACCACATGCAACGGTCGTGACACGTTCTTTGCAGGTGGGCTGCGGGCTGCGTGAGCTGCCGCGGGACCTGTCGTCTGTCAGCCGGTGCTCGCCTGCATGCCCGCGCTTCAGGAAATCGCTGTTGGGGACCGCGACGGTGGGGCGCCACTGAGCGCACACAGCAACGGCATGCGCACGCTGACGAGCTGCAGGCGCGGGCGCTGCCTTCGGCGCCGCCGGTGCGGGCGATCGAAGCCTTTTCCGACTCGCACGCATGGTCGGTCGCCGGCGCGGAAATCGATATTGAGGTGGCAAACGCGCTGCTGGGCCGGCAGCTTGATTGCCGGGTGCTGGATCCCGACCCCTGGGACACACAGGTCGGCGACCAGACATTGAATTCGAAAGGGGCTTTCTTCTGTCCCTGTGTTCCAGTGCACCTTCCCTGTTGGCTTTGTGTGACATGCCATAAGCTTTGGTGGCAGACCAGCTCTGCAGTCTGCTTCTGCATTTGCTGGCAACTTCATGGCTGGTCCTCACTGCCGTCTTTCCTGGCTGCAGGGTCCGCTGCCAACCACGACGACTCAGACACGAAGCCATTTAATCATTGATGCGATATGGCAGACAGAAAGTGAGTAAACCACGAGTCAGCGACAGCAGCCAGCTTGTGATGGCAGCCCGCTTGTGCAGTGTCAATCAATGACAGGCATAGACATTGATTTGGACCGTGCGTTTTCATGCAGCATGACCCATCTATATGCAGTGAAGAGGAAGCGCTGTGTTGTGCCAATAGTTATTTGACAACACACAACATGGTCGCAGCACCTTCAAGAAACAGCGGCGCACGAGCACATAGTAATTCCTGACCATCATATTTTCTGCCCACTATTTCACCAGGTTGTGCACAAGTTCCGCCACAATTTCTGACCACCACCAAACATGAAATTTCTAACTACCGCAACTTCCACGCCTCGCAAAGCGACAGCCTGGTTGGCGCTTCTAGGCCGAGTTGTAACTTCATGCGCGGTGCGGCCAGCTGCAGCTGCCTCGGCGTAACTGTCCAAATAACGCGCTCCACCCCATTCACATCACTGGATACGGCTGGCTCAGCTGTGCCTCTTCTGCATACTCCGTCCTAATCATCCGCCTCTGCTTGGGGCCCGGAATCTTCTGGTGGACGCTAGGCCATTATCAGATGACGCGGTTCGCTTTCTGCGACAACAGACGGCGGCAGCATCAGAAGTGGTCTAGTCTGCAAAAGGCGCGATTCGGAATTATTCAGTGCGCTGCCGCTTCAAAATACATGCGAAAATCACAGCAAGCTCAAAACCCCTACCAGCGCAACAAGGACTGCGATCAGGATGATGGCGAAGATGACAAGCGCCTGCAGTGACAGCACAATGCTGGCCGATTCACATGCCGTCGATTGACAGCTGGGCGTCAAGCTGTGTGGTGCAAATCATGCAGCAAACCCCCTTCCGAATCAGTGTCATGGGCGCGTCTGGCGTATCCACGCAGGGGTTGAAATGCAGTCGTCCAGTGCACTTTCCGTGCACAGGAGCACCATGCGCTCGTGCAGGATACATCATGTATTTCATCTGGAGGACAAGAATAGCAGACTCACCATGAGCAGCAGGCAGCACTGCAGCTTGCGTGTCTTCTTCTGGATTTGCTTGGCTTGCACGATCTTATTAGTGCCACGCTCCACGTGGTCCTGCGCCGACGCCACCTGCGATTGGCGCCGATATGATGTCTTTTTTTGCAACATTGGGCTGCTCGAGCGGCAGAAGCGAAGCATTGGCAGAAGCCAGCTGGCTTCAGTAGGTGATGCGTACATGGGTCAGTACAACAGGTACTCAAGGAACAATTGGCGAATGTACGCTATCAGGTCGTGCTTGCAGGGCCATATCGTCCAGCATTTGATGGGCCTCGCCGCTCACAGCCAGCGGCATTCTGTCCTATTGAGGAACGGCTTGGGGAAAGGACTGTGAGAAAGATTTGATCAAAACCAGAGCAAAGTTCAACTGCACGTGCATCGCGATGTCGTCCAGCATCTCACTCTGGCCGTCCCGCCAGTGCGGACAGGTCAGAACGATGGGTATGCATAGGACCATATTCATATGGCAGCATCTTATGGTTTGACTGTCAGAAGGAGACACACATGCGTCGCGATGTCATCCATGGAATTTGACCTTGCGACGCTGGTGGACGGCCAGGGCGAGATGCTGGCCAGCATCTCGCAAGGTCAAATTGATTAATGTACAAACCTGACAAGACACCAGAACAAGAAACCAGGAGAAATTGGGAATCTCACGTGTGTGGCAATGTCGTCCAGCAGTTCCCCCTGGCCGTCGACAAGAGTCGTCAGGTCCAGGAAGATCTGGTTGAGCTCCAGCAGCGCCGCCTCAATCTCTGCGACCTTGGAATGCCGCTCCTGGATCTCCGACACCGTTTCCTGCACCTGCGGAATATAAACGCAGGGGAATCCGACTGAACACGGCGATAATAGACATTATGGCATCTGTCAGCAGCGCCGTCTCGATTTCCGCGACCTTGGAGTGCCGCTCCTGTATTTCGGACACCTTCTCCTGCACCTGTAGTTTTGAGAACACCGGGGATTTAGACCGTGGTTTCTATGCTTCGCAATCGCTTTTTGGCTTGGAGAAAGGAGTGCCACCTCGATTTCCGCAACATCGGAGCGCCGCTCCTGGATCTCCGACACCGTCTCCTGCACCTGTGGAATATAAACGCACGGATTTCTGCTTCGAGAGTTGAGGTCTGGCCCCCTCTCTGTTAGAACAGCAATTTGCTTACCTGGCCGCGGCCATGGTCCTGGATCGCCTGCTGGAAGACAGTCTCGCTGCCGCCAGTCTCCACCAGCTTGTCGACTTCCGCATCCTCTGGCTGCTGACCAGTGACGGTGTACACCCGCCGCCGCACCATCTCCCTGAACAGAGGATTCAAAATTTGAATGTGTATCGTGTCGATGTGTATGACTGGTTAACTTTTGCCACCAGTGGCGTCTCCATCAGCTTGTCGACTTCGGCCGCCGCACGACTGCGTACGCCTGCCGCCGCACAACCTGCCTGCGATGTTGCTGCTGCCAGGGTAATTGAACTTCTGTGCTTGGCGGCAGTCTGCTCTGCGCTGCAACCTCTGGCTGCTGGCTTGCAAACGAATACACCCGCTGCCGCACCACCTCTCTGCAACGCAACTCGACAAACACCGGCGTGCGTGGAACTGAACCCTCTTGGAATCAGGAGTCGCAGTGAGATCGTCTAATGCTCTGCTTTGGGGCTGTTATCCACCTGTGCTCATCCTGCAAGCGCTGCCGCAGCGGCTGGAAGTCGGCCATCAGGTTCAGCACCTGCTGCCGATTTTCAGCCCAATTTTCTTGGTGTCGGATCAATGGAAGGATCAAGGGCTTAGGACCCGTATTCTTCTCGCCTATGCTCATCCTGCAGGCGCTGCCGCAGCCGCTGGAAGCCGGTCATCAGGTCCAGCAGCTGCTGCCGCAGCCCGGTGGTCGTGGTGGCGCGCGTTCGCGCAGCGCTGCTGCCCGGCTCGCAGCCCTGCATATCAGACATCACAATCACATACACATTATGTTGCATTGGGGCACTGCGGTCAATTCATGGTTCAGGCTGCTGCTGCAGCAACCCGGCGTTTGTGGAGGGTTTTACATTTGTGGAGGGTTTCACACGTGTACGCCGCACACTGCTGCCCACAGCCCTGCATCACATAACAAGGATCTTCCTTTACATGATTGGCTTGAGCTAAAAGCTAATTAGCTTGATGAAAGCTCCAGCCCGTCGGTCATTGTGGCGCGCATGCATACGGTGCTGCTGCCCAGCCCGCAGCCCAGCGCGCCAGCCCACCAGCACTGCTCAAACTGTTTTCTGTTTCAGATCCCATGTCAAGTTGGAAGAGGATCTCAGGCCTTCACATGATAGGACGCAAGGGTATGAAGCTGCTGGTACCTGCATGCATGTCACCTCAGTCTGCATCGACGCCCCCATCCGCTTAGCAGTGACAGCCACAGACTCTGGCCTCTCTCGGGTTAATGTGTGTCGATGAATGCGACTGCAGTGTGACATCACACGCTGCTGCGAATCCAAATTCAACTCAAGGAGCAATGCGCACCGGCTGCTTGAGTGACGCCGCATTGTCTGCATCCAGCTTCTCCAGGTTGGCCTTGATCATGCGCGCCGTGCGGTTCACGTCGTTGATCTGGCCCTGCGTGCAGTGTGTTTCCGAAGCGTTTTCTTGCAGCGTTAAAAGTCAGTGGCTGTCAGGATTCTCCAGGTTGGTTCATGTCGTTGATCTTGCCCTGCAGTGTACATGGTAGAATGCACACCAATCTATCGGCCGGGGTGGCGCTCGAGGATGTTTTTTGCCAGAAATATTTTGCTGACGAGTTCTCCAGGGCATGCAGCTCTTGGTCAAGAATGCTGTGCGGGTAGAAACTGGTGGTCTGGTTCTGTGTTGCCAAAAACGCAACATGATATCCCCGGTACATGTCGTTCAGATACATACAGGATGACTCTGTCCACTAGTCGGGTTTATGACTCACCTGCAGCTCCTCATGCAGCTTGCGCATTTCCTCATGTCTCGTTGAGACCTGCGCCCGCTCGTTGGTCGTCAGGATCGCCGCCTGGCTGTTGCGCACGCTCTTCAGCAGCGCCTGCGGCAACAGCAGCGATATTATTGCCGCGACATGGTTCGTGCCGGGACAGTCGGGCGACGGCGTAATGCAGGGCACTATTCAGCCATCAGATGCGCACATGCAGGTCTATCAGATTCGAGAGTTGTAAACCACAAAGCCTACCTGTCTGCTGTTGCAGCTGAATTGAGTGTTTGCACATCCGTGCTCATCTCGACATTGAGATATGGATGCGACTGCGCCCGCGCGGACGCAACTGCCCCGCAGGATATGCAACAAAAATAATCAGCATCAAGTCAGCTTGCCATGGACGCAATGAACCCACGTTGCTGCCCATAACCTGATCGAAGACTTCTATCAGCATGTAGGCGTCGGCCGCCGGCGGCGTCGGCGCCGGAGTAATTACTCTTGTAAAACGCAAGCTTCAAAATCTCAGGATATATTTGCAGAAACGTGATCAACACCCAGGATTTTCACCTATCTTGATGCCCACAGTCTGGTCGAAGACTTTGTCAGCATGTAGGCTACCGGGCGGCGGCGTCGCCGGATTGACAAGGCCCTTGTAAGATAGGACATCTTGTAAAGAAACCTGAAAACAAACCCACCTTGATGCCGACCACCTGGTCGAAGAATTCTGTCAGCATGTAGGCATCAGCCGCCGGCGGCGGTGTCACCGGGGTGACTGGGTCCAGTCGCGATGAAGAATTGCCGGCGTACTGGGTGCGCAGCGGCATACCGTGCGAGCTGCTTCAACCTTCTGAACCGTCGTCCTCCCGCACCGCCGACAGCGGCTGCACATCATGTGTCACGGCCAAACGTTTTGGCTCGGCAACATGTCGGGTCGCAAAGGATTTGACATTCCATTGACATGCAACAACTTGTGGACCCTATGCGGCGCTGCGGCGCTGTGGCACGCCATTGGGATGATGGGCGGTGCTTCTCAGGTGCTTTGGCGGCAGCATGCGTCACTCGACAGTTGCCTCCTACAACAACAGCTGGGAACGGGAGTGCAAACCTTCAGGTTGCCCAGGAGGTTGTTCATGGGTCCTTTTCAGCCGCGATTTCCGCAGGCCCTGTGGACCAGGGAGGGGCCCCCTGTGGATTGGTTGGCAAAAGGTGCTAAGCCTAGTTCGTCGCTGACGGGCAGTCAAACTCTGGTGCTTCTCTTCCTGAAAGGCTCGAACTTGGGCCTGTACTGCAGAGCGTAACTGAGCAAGTGCAACCAGATGGATACGCCTCCCCCCAGTGCAAAGCGTTGAGAGTTTCCGACAACTTCACACACTGCGACAATGCTGGCAACACTGACTGCAACCAGGTTCCTCCGGAGTCAGCTGGCCATTGCTCAATGCAGCGCGTCAGGATGACCCTTGCACGACTTAACCCCATGCGACACGCGTCACACTACATTGGCGGAAAAAACACACGTGGCGGCCTGCCGCTGTAACCTGAAACGGCGGGACAAAATTGCTTTTCCAACACTCAGCCCGACATTTTGAGCCTTCGTGCGAGGCTAATCTTGCAGAGGCACTAGAATCAGGCGATGCACACTCGATTGTGGCGCCGGCCTCTGTAATGCAGTTGCGCTGCCGCTGGCGGGACTTACGTGCATATATGCCACCTTGACGTTATATAACGTCAAGGTTACCAGGTTGAGATCTCATCTAGATTGCTTGTCGTAGGTGGGCAGGCCATGAAGACCATCGAGCCTGCGGCGCCATAAGAAACGTCCTGTCCTTGCAATCAGCTGCTGACGCATGCCATGCTATCCTGCAGTGTTGCGGCATATGCATCGTAATGTAGGTGTCCATATCCACAGCCCTCGGTGGAAACTGGAGCCTTGGAATTGATTTGAAGCAGCAGCAGCAGCAGCAGCAGCAGCAGCAGCAGCAGGCACCAGCTCTAGTTCTTGCTGAAGGTGCCACTGACGCCCTGCAGGCAATAAGACCGACCGATCTTCTGGTTGTCGGCACGCAACACCACAAGTAACATACAACGAGAGGTGGGACATGCGCAGCAGCACGAGAAAGACGACGCCAACGATGATGCCGATAATGGTCAATACCTGCAATCAGACAATAATCCAGATTCTACCCTCACAGTGGGAAGCAGCAATGGCGAGTCGGTGGCATGATGCCGTCAAAAATGGCATTGTTCCAGAACGAGCAGCAAGCTCTGCAAATTTTGAAGTTTTTGTGCATGTATGTACTGCCGCATAGTATGCGGTAGGCAGGGTGTAGCATGTAAATTGCAAACGCAGCATGCTGACAGAAGCTGATCCTGTGTGCTGGTGTCTGCACGACTCACCATGAGCAGCAGGCAGGACTGCATGTGGCACGTCCTCCTCTGGATTATCTGCAGATGCAGAGGTAATCAGATACGCCATCATGATGATCAACATATTCATGAGGATGTAATTGAAGGGCTGACAGTGCAGACAGTGACATGTTAAACATCACATGCGTGCTTCTGGTTCAAGCAGCGAGTGACCCAAATACTGCATATAATTACACCCGCAACACCATGCGCACCGACAGCTGAGCGCGCATCAGAAGAAGCAAGCTGATGCTCTTTTCACCAGGCCGCAAGGGAACAAGATCGCCTCTGTATAGTTTCAACTACTTTTTGATAACGATGTCGCACGGTTATAGCCATGTGCAGAGTTCTGTCCCTGCTGACCGGGGCTCCGGCTCGACGGCGACGGCAGCCTCCGCAGGCATCAGAGGGTGCCCCGCCTCTCGCTATTCGTGCAAAGGCCGAATTGCAATCAGCTCTCGGCGGCCTGCGTGACTTCAGCCCAGCGCAAGCGGCACAGTGCGCAGACTGCGACGTCATCATCAAGCCCGAGCGCACGTGTGCCGTGCTGCTGCCTTGACCCTGTCTCTGCCTTGCACGGGTTACTCACGTTCACGTGCCGCCGTCATGACCGTGCTGTCTATATTCAAGTATACTGGTCGATCCACATTCGGAGGCACAGCGTGAAGAGTGCGCGGCGCCTCTCACGACGCAACCTCAGAGTGATGCATCACCACAGTGTCTTGACAGCGCACCGGTAGCAGCAGGCGGCGTTGTCCGCAGCGAGCGAGTCGAGGCGCGTCTTGACGAGCAGCGCTGCCCTGTTTACCTCCGCAATCTCCGCCTGCACAAAGCCATCTGCAAAGTTGAAATTGCCAGGTCCTGTCGCATTCTCTCGGAGCGCTGCCGCCCTGCAGAGATCGTGCAAGGTGTGCAGAGCAGTGGTAAAGGCCAGCGCCCGCAGTGTTCAGGGCACTTCTAAAATAACGCAATTCCGAGAGGTCGTTTTTTCTCAACTGCATGTCCTCGCGTATTGCGTGCATGTCGTGCATTCACCCCACCTTGATGTCGGCAACCTGGTCGAAGAAGCTGTTGAGGCTTTCGTCAGGGGCGCCGCCGTCTGGCGCGGCGCCGTCTGTGAGTGCGCATGCAGCAGTGTTTGGCTATGCTGTTGGGTATGGCAGAGGGCTAAGCGATGCAGTTTCAGTTGCCCTTCCAGAGAGGCAAGGGACATGCGCCTCAGCGCCTCCACTAGCGGGTGGCGACTGCCAACTCACAGAAGACGCCACCCTGATCTGAGCAACAGCTGCAAGTACCCGAAGTGAAACGCGCTGACTCTCACCTGCACCGTGCCCAGCAGATCGTTCATTCTGCAGAGCTGCGTGAGCGTCCGCCCTTAGGACGCTGCGTATACTGGCGTGACGCGGCTCGACGGCGGTCAGCAACCACAATGTAGGCCCCGCTGTCCAGCCTTCGGCCCCCTGCTCGAAGGCACCTGGCGTCTGTTCAAATAGTGCCCGCCAGACAATTCATCGGCGGGTCGAGGTTGCACTTTATAGATTGCCACTTGAACCGTTTCGAGAGGCATTTGATGCTCTAAAGACAGAGTAAGAGCTTCTAGACTACAGCTTGCTGAGCCGTTACGATATCTTAGCACTGCCAACTTGCAGCTGCCGGTCCTCTCCGCTAGGGGCGCACAGGTAACTGTGAGGCGCGGTGCTCTGACAGCATGATCAAGATCAAGGTGTCCTGTTCTCCCAACAGTACTTCTGAGACAGGTACTGAGCGACTGTTCGCCCTGCTCACTCCCTTTGCGCTGCATCAGTGTGCAGGGCTCCCCGCTGCGACCCTAGGCAATGAAACAGCAATGCACCTTCCCCTTACGCAGCCTTGTGCATAGGTAGCCTCCATGCCCCCTTCTGCTGATGCTTCGGCGCCGGGGCATCGGCGGCTTGTTCGGCGCAGTTGGTGCACCAGCGTCTGCCGCCGCCCCCGCACCGCGACCACCTTTGCGGTGGCGGCGCTAGCGGCTGCGGCGGCGGGCGCTTCCTCTCCAGCCAGCGTGCGACTCGCCACAGGGCGCATGCTGCAGCCTCGTCACGTGCTGCACCGCGCGCCGCCCGCTGAGCGCGCTGGCTGCCCTTAGTACCGTCACTTTTTGGTGACCTGAGCGTCGGCAATCACCGCGAGCTGTGACGCGTGTCGTCTCGGCGCCGTTCTTACTTTGTGACCTGCCATGCATACATGCTGGGATGAGAAGTTTGATGACCGTAGGCAAAGCAAACAACTGAGCAAACAACAGGGAGGAGAACAACAAGGGGAAACAACAGAAAAAAATCGATTTAAAATTCGGAAAAATGCCCACCTGCCAGGCGACAATTCCCACGATGATCGCGATGATGATTATCACGAAAATTAGAAGGCAGCACATCAGCTTCCGCGTCTTCTTTTGAAGGACCTGCGATGCCCAACCAACGACTCAGCACGACCTGCGGCATGCTCAAGAATGACTTTGACGCATCTCGGCTCAGCGCCGCAGTCGGCCAAGGCATAGCACACGAGCTTTGGGCACACGGAAATGAGCCAGCGAGACAGACTCTTGCCACGAACATGATCGAGCCTGCAGACTCACTTTTGCGTCCACCAGGGCGGTGGTGCCCGCTTGGACGTACTCCACTGACCGCGCCACCTGCGCACACAGTCACATGCAGAGCGTCATTTTCGACAGCTGATCGGCACCTGCTCAAGGACAGTCCTAGGCATCGGGTTTGAGCAGCTGCTGGTGGTGCAGCAGAGGGCAGCGTGCGGTCTCGCGTGGAACATATGTGGGTGACTATATGATGAAATCACCTGCGCCTCGATGTTGTCGAGCATCTCGCCCTGCGCCTCCACCAGCACCGCCATGTCCTGTGCAGCAGAACACCAAAACGATTCAGCTCTAAATCATCGCACATTTGCAAGGGATAAGCTCTGACTCTCTGACTCGAGCGTCTGCGTCTCAGCTTTCCAATGGCGGTCATGGTGGGCCTCGATGACGCTGCCAAAACCAAGAAACAGCTCTGTACCACACAGCAGGGGGCGCTGGAATCAATGCCACCGGTTCCTAATCAATGCCACCGGTTCCTAATCAAAGGCGCACCAGGAAGATTCTGGTGCAGGTCCAGCAGAGAGAGGATGGTAAAGCAGATTCTGCTGGAAAAGGCGTCAAAACTCGCAGCATACCAGAAAGATCTGGTGCAAGTCCAGGAGACTCTTCTCCAGCTCCTTCACAGCCTCGTGCCGCTCGTGGATCTCCGCCACTGTGTCCGCCACCTGGCGTAGCGTTAGTGAGCAACGTCAGCACCACAACAGTGCGTGTGCGGAGCACAAGCTTGCACGGCTTCATGCCACTCATGAAGCTAAGCTATGCCCGCCACCTGTGGCGGAGTGTCAAGAATGTCACTGTCATTGTGATATGCAATGCAGAACAACGGCGCCATGCTGATCGTGAAACCCAATCAACGTGTTCGCCACCTGTGGCAGGATGTAGAATGTACTGCAATCCTGGGGGCGCAACATTTCATACGCAAAGTCAGCACAAAGACACCGGCACGGTGACCGCGGCCCTGCTCCAGGATGGAACATGGTGTCCGATTGAGAATACTGCGGCTTTGTGTTGCAGAACCCTATCGTGTCAATGGCATACCTGGCCGCGACCCTGCTCCAGGATGGCCTTCTGAAAGATGGTCTCGCTCTCCCCCGTCTCGATGAGCTGCTCCACCTCCTCATCGCCCGGCCGCTGGCCTGTGACCGTGTACACCCGCCGCTCCACCACCTCCCTGTTGCAAAGGAAGGTTTGAGTAGGCAACATGATATAAGCAAGCAGTACGAATATGAGCTGCTCCGCCTCTTCGTCGTGCGGCCGCTGCCCTGTCGCCGTACACACTCGCCGCTCCAGCACCTCCCGTTGCAGACGTACGCCGCCAGGCAGATGCGGCCAGTTCCGCATTTGCGCAAAGCGATTGGCGGGCTGCACCGCTGTCGCCATGCTAGGTCGCCGCCAGGTGACCGTGTCACATCCGTTGCTCAGCCAGCGAACCCACAGGAGCCAAAGGCGTCACTGGGAGAGCCGCATATCTCTGCTGTGCATTTACAGTCCTCTGACCTGCCACACCCTGCGGCTCCGCATTCTCTGTACGCATCCCGCAGGGGCTGCGCGGTAGGCCCTTCCTTTTGTTGGTTTTTAAGTTATTTTCACTGTGCACCGCAAGAGTCTCACCTGTACTCGTCCTGCAGGCGCTGTCGCAGCTGCTGGAACTCGCCCATGAGGTCGCGCAGCTTTTTGCGCAGCGCCGCCGTGATCGCCGTCCGCGTGCGCTCGCTGCTGCTGCCCGGCCCGCAGCCCTGCAGCAGGAGTTGTGTGTTAGTGCCATTCACCGACGCCCAAGGGCTTCATGCAGAATCATGCGCGCAAGCTCACAAAAAATGTGACAAGGGGCATCCAGGCCAGATACTGCATGAGGAGACTGTGTCACTTGCCGCATACCGTCTGCCTGAGGGCCTTGGCATTGTCCGCATCGAGCTTCTCGAGCCGCGCCTTGATCGTGTGCGCCGTCTTGTTCACCTCGTTGATGTCACCCTGCAGCGGACAACGTGTATGAAGGTTTGCCGGCCTCAAGTTCTGCACACTTCTGCAGGTCTGGGACCGACCCTGATTGTTCATGCACCATGATCGCGATGCCCCGCACTCACACGCGCTACTTGCAGCGCCCGAAAACCTCGACGTTGTGGGCGTCTGCCGCGCCGTACGTCAGCAAATGTCAGCAGCCATGAGCATGCCCGAAAGCTGCAAGACTGCAACCAGCAGACGCCGCCAACACAAAGCACATGCTGCGTATTCCTGAAACCGCTGCGGAACCCCACCTGCATCGCGTCGCGCAGGGTGCGCATGTCGGCGCCGCGGGTGACGACCTTAGAGCGCTCGTGCGACTCCTGCAGCTTGCCCTGGCTCTGCCGGATTGACGCCAGCAGGTTCTGCGGCGCAGCACACGGTGGCGTGAGGACAGCGTTGTGAATACAATGCTGAGGAGGTCCGTGCTGGCAGTTGCATGCCCCACCACGCACTTTGCCGTGTGTCGCGCGGCGCCGTCACCAGCAAGATCCGATGCAGCAGTGGCACTGCCTGTGTCAAGTGGCCCGCTCAGCATGTCTCGATCCATAGCTGGATCATGGGAGTGATGTGCGTTGCCGTGCCGCCTTTTCATGAGGCAGACTCTGTTGGGCATGTGCACTCTGTCAGGCGCCCAGAAGGGCATGCTCACCTTGATGTTGGCGACCTGCCCGAAGAAATCCTCCAGGTTTTTGTCGGGGCTCTCCTGCAGCGGCGCCCCCGGCACGCCTCCATCCCCGTACCCCGGTGGTGGCGGCGGAGCGCCACCGCCCTGCGATCAAGCATACAGTGTCATGCAATGCGCTCTTCCGGGTCTGGCATCAGCACGTTCCAGGGCGTGAGGCCAGGCTCCTGCATAGACTTGCCGGGCGTGACGGAAGCCGCGTCCGACAGTCCGCCGGCGAAAAGCTGGTGCAGCAGGCACCGGCGCAGCTGGCAGCACAACGGACTGCAGCTGCTTTTGTGCATGTCTCTGATGCACAGGATCGCATGTGTACTTGGTGGCGAGACGATGAGTGCAGCAACACGCTATGGCATATCTGAGATCGAGAAGACTATCACCGAACAGCTTTGCCAGCGCAAGCAACATCACTTCAGGGATCAGAAGCAGATGGAGATAACCTTAGGCTCGTCAGCACCAAGCTGCGAGTGGCTGCCTGTTGTATTCTGGCAGATCGGCACTAGTGTGCACAGTACTGCAGAGCCCCCTGTCCGGTGCGGCACCCACCTTGACAGCTCCCAGGAGGTCGTTCATGCTGCGCGTCTACCTGCCCCGCGTCCTCAGCGGTGCTGCAGTCGCGTAAAGGCTGCCGCAGTCTGGTGCCGGAATGAAGTCCGCAGCGGGAGACCACGCAGCCGTCGCGGCAAGTTCGGCTACGATTGATCCATCAGAGGGCCACGGTAGCCTCCTGTGACCGGTGCCGCCCCTTCAACGCTTAGAGATGCAGGACTTTGGCCAGTGACAGCTGAGGTGCGAGGCCTGAACGACAAGTTTTGGGGCAGGGCCACGCTGAATCGTGGGTCGCGGTGCAAAGCAGGCGGGGTCGGGGAGTGGCGCGATGCAGCCGGTGCGAACGCAACATCTGCTTAGCTGCCAGAACGAGGCGCAGGATTGAATGACGAGACCGTGACGAGGAGCAGCTGTCATCAAACCTTGACGACTTGGAGCAGTTCATTTGCAGCCGTCCTAAACAGTCTTTCAACCGGCTCAAAAATGTAGATACGATTGACTGCTCTCTATGCAATTCACAGCAATGGTTCCAAGAATACCAATCCCGGGCAGCGCTGCGCACCCCTGGCGCCCGGAAAGAGCATATTCAGCAATTCTGAGCAGCGGCCGGTGGCGCGCAGCGGCCGTTGTTCCCCTCAACAGTTCATTACGGACCTCTATCGTTTGGCGTCGTCACGGCCAGGTCGAGCAAAGGCGCCTCGGACTGTCCTTTTCTAGACAGCCATGTAAGAGCAGCAAGGAGCTATTGCCATGGCCTCCCGCGCCCGAGCCTCCAGCGACGCAGTCACAGGCCGTCAAGGCCGACAGCTGACGCCGAGGCCGCTCACAGGCCGGTGGCGGAGCCGCCGGCAGCACCGCCGGCGGCGGCCGGCGCGGCCGCCGTGGAACCGGGTAGGCCGCCGGCGGCCGCGGGCGCTGCGCCGGGCGAGCCGCCGAGCGCCGTCACGGAGATGGTGCCCGTGATGAGCGACCGCTCCGTGAAGCCGATGGAGTGGTCGATGGCCACCTGCGACACGTGTTGCAAACCCTAGAACCAATGCGTTTGAAAATGCTGCCTGGAGCACCAAGTTTGGTGATGATGGTGACTGAATCAAGCAGCCAGATTAGATCGTCAGAATTTCTGGTGCAGGTCATCTGTGATGGACGACGCTGGTGACCGTAGGTACGCGGTGCGTTATGCTCGTGGTACATGCGATCTTGCATGGCTACTAGAGGCGTTTTCGCCGAAGCCATGATGTACAAATTGAGGTGCGCACCGCGTTGACAGGCTCGTTGGCGAAGGCGTTATTAAAGATGCGGCCGGCGCAGTTGAAGGCGTAGACCGCGGGGCCATCGGTGGCGGCGGCGTTGGATAGGAAGGTGCAGTCGCTCACGTCGCCGATGGTCGCCACCTGCAGCATTGGTGACACCAAGGGTGTGAACACTGCGGCGACTTGAGGACAAAGCACTGGGGCCACAAAGCACTGCGGGGTGACACACCGCTGTCTTAGACGGTCATGGCGAACTCCGCGGAAAAGAATGTATGTGAAGAGCCTCGTACCTCGAAGAGACCACCGCCGCTCAGTGCGGCGTTGTTGTTCTCGAAGAAGATGTTGCTCACGTCGCCATTCAGGCCGCTGCGGAACAAGCCGCCACCCTGCAGCATTGGAATACTACAGGCTCAATCGATCAGTTCAGACCCCCTTGAGCGACTGGAAACTAGGCTAGTGCCATACAGAGCTCAGCTTTCTGCTCTTGTGTGGGAAGCACCATGCACTGCACGCCAAGAGCAAGTCGGAGGCTGGATTCCGTCCTCGGTTTTTTCCCTGTGATGCAGACCATGCGCTGTGGGCTGGCAGGCGATACAGCTCACATTTGGGGGCTTATACACTACAAATTACAATAGGGCAATCCGTTACACACCTGGCCGGAGAAGGCCAGTGTGACGGTGTTGTTGGCAAAGATGCAAGAGGAGACGCCGCCGGTGCGGTTGTTCTGGTACAGCCCGCCGCCCAGGTTGGGCGCCTGCAGCGGAAATGACCTTCGAATTGAGACGCGAGGGTAGAGACAGTATATACAGACGTGATTGGAGGCTCGACATGCAGGAGGGAAACGCCTGCACTGGTAACATCTGACATGAGGCTGTCCCATGGCGGAGGCTCGGAGGAGGCGGCACAGCAAAGAACACAGCTGCTCTTTGGCCATGCGCCACACCCGGTGCAGACCTGGAGTGGCGATACCAGACAGGGCTTTGCAGGATGGGCCGTGCTGCGTCACAGATCCAAACTGACATGATGAAGCCTTGAGGGCGAAGCATTGAAGGCGAAGCATTTCCGCACCATGTTGCTGACGAAGATGGAGTTGGAGACATTGCCGGAGCCGCCGGACTGGCTGAGGCCGCCGCCGGAGCCGAAGCTCTGGTCGGACGATGAACCGACATTGTCCTCAAATGCGCACTGGTCCACAGTGCCCTCGACATCCAGCTCGAACAGCCCGCCGCCCGCCTGCGCATTGTTGCCCGCAAAACTGCAGTAGCACAAGCCATGCGGTCAGTGACAGGGCGCACTGCAAGGGGCTGCTGCGGCTCAATGTATACTTGGGAAGGGTTGTTGCTCGCAAGCCTCTTTCGATGTGGTGGGCACACGCAACTTCCGGCGTCAGAACCGGCCCGTCAGGCAGCCTGCTGCTCCCGCAGTTGGTGCGATGCAAGTTGTTGCAGGATCAATCGCTATGCTGCACGTACAGCGAGGGGCTTCCAAGGCTGAAATAGTACCACATGTCTGACATAGTATCGCACCGGGTGTTGATGACGTCGGCGATGACGGACTCAAAATATACGCCGCCGCCCTGGCCGGCGGTCGCCGTGTTGTTCAGAAAGTCGCTGCTGGAGATGCTGCCCGACTGCAATCAGGGAGACACAAGGTTCAGGGCGGTGCAGGGTATTGAGCATTCCTCTTCTGCTGCCCTGCCTTGAGAGAGATGACTTCCCGCGGCTCCAGTTCCCCCGAACTCAGCGAACACACGCGAGAAGGCAGGCGGCCTGCTTGGCCGCGCAGCTCCCGCGGCCGATCAGCGGAGGGGCCGATATAGTTATATTGTTGTGTTCATCCAGCAGAGCGCGCACCACATCCGAGCCGAAGTAGCCGCCGCCGATGGCGCCGGCCGAGTTCTGCACGAAGGACGAGCGGGCGATGGTGATGTTGCCGCCCAGCTGCTGGATCGCGCCTCCATTGTTGGTGGCCTGCGCACAGATTTCCCGGTCAAGTCACCCATGTGCAGACAGTGCGTGGTCGAACCCGAGTGACCGCCGCCCAGCTGCCCGAGTAGCGCTGCCATGATGGTGGCCTGCAACCTGTGCATGCACAACATGTGGCATCAAGTCCAATCGTCGGAGTGAATTTCGATGCCACCAGTGCACTGTATTCTGGGCAAACGTGCACTGTTGCACTGGTTGATGGACATGCGGCTTGGTCAATTCCAAGTTTGAAATTGTTCCCTGGCTAGTTGTAAGATTTTCTCCTCGTCAGTAAGTCTTTGCTGTCAGTCTGCGGATGCCCTGGCTCGCCAGGAGGGAGCAAGACGTAGTTTAGGTTTTGGAGCTCACCGTGTTCTGGGCGAAGGTGCACTGGTTGATGGTAAGCCGGCTGCCCTGGTAGGCCAGGATGGCGCCTCCGGCACTGCCCTTGTTGCCGACGAACTGCGTGTTGGTGAAGCTGGCCACCGAGCCCGCGCCCACGACGACAGCGCCGGCGTTCGACTGCAGCAACAGGCAATTGAGTGGCGTCGGTGGTCGTCATCGCCCTGGTTCGAGTGCAGCACTAGGACGCAAACTGGCGAGAGCGGCGTGAGTGGTGTCAGTGGTGTTCAGGGCGAGCTCACAGCTTGAATAGAACCACACGTTGGGCAACATAACAGAAAGGGCGCGGCCGGTTGCCGTATTTGCGATGGCTTCCGCGCACCTGCGCGCCCAAGTTGCTGCTGGAGGTGCACTCGTCGCAGGCCATGGAGCCCTCCTCGAGGGTCATGACCCCCAAAACAATCGGGAAACAACATTAGGAACTCTACGCACCTGCGCGCCCGAGTTGCTGTTGAAGATACAGCCGTCGCAGGCGACAGAGCCGTCCTCGATGGTGATGACGCCCGTCTGCCGGCCGCTGTTGGAGGTGAAGTTGGTGTTGGTGAAGTTGAAGAAGGATCCAAAGCCATGGATGACGCCCTCCGGCGTGCCTGCAAAATCAGCATAGTGTTAATAAGTGATGTGAGGTACATGTAATGGTGTTGTGTAGTTGATGAAGGAGCCAAAGTCGTGGATGATCCCTCTGGCATGTCTGATGGTTTGCAGACACTTTTCACATCGGCATCCCAATAGCTTCAGCAGCATATGCCCCAGAATTGCCGAAGTGGTGCCCTGAGCCTCAAGAGATTGGGGCACGCAGCGCAGGTGGCCGGAGCACTGAACGCTGCAACGGAAGCCGCAAGCTGCAGAGCCGCACCGCAAGCCAACAGTCCAGGTCTTATGGAGGTTCACGCACCGGTGTTGCCGGAGAAAGTAGAGTTGACGACCTCCACGTTCGAGCTGTTGAAAACAAGCGTGTAAGGCGTGCCGGCCAGGTTGGCGAACTCGCTGTTGACGATGCGCACGTTGGCGTTGACGAACTGCAGGATGCCGCGAGGGCCCGGCAGCGTGTTCGGCTGAAAGTCCACGCCTGCGGGGTGAGGTTGATGTTTCAACACAACGATGCGCACATTGGCGTTGACAAAGGGCGGCACGCCGCGCGGGCTTGGCAGCATGCTGGGCAACAAGTCCACGCCTGCACAATGAGGGTTTAGGGTTTCGAAACACACTATCATGGTGAAAGTGGTTGGTATTCCACTCACATATTGCGCTGTGCTGTGAAGGCAGCCTGAAAACTGCAGACACGCCTGCTTCTGGAGCAGGGCTGAGGCATGGCGATCAAATTTGATTTGCAAGTGAATGCTTGCCCCAGTAGGCAAAGCCAGTATACAAGCAGCACCATCAGCCTGGACCTGAAGCTGGTAGAGGATACATGTGAACCATGTGAATTACCCATGTGCGCTAAGTTTTCAGAAACCTGCTGACTGACAGAGAAAGAGCGCATACCAGTCAGCCGGGAGCTGAAGCTGGTGGAGGAGGCGCCCGCGCCGTACACCGTGAGTGGCGCGCCCGCGCCCGTGCACGTGATGGTCGCCGAGCCCGACGCCGTCGCGGGCGTGGAAGACGATGTCGCGCTGGACGAGGTGGCTGCAAAAAGAAAAAGCAATTTGCTTCGATGGACCTGCTTCAAACTCCTCAAAACCCTTTGCTAGGTCAGCTTTTAAGGAGCCAGACGCCGTCGCTGGCATGGAAACGTGGCACTGGACTCCGTGGCTGCGGCAGACGACGAAAAGGGTTCCGTGCAGAGACGAGTGAAACACAGGTGGCTCGCCGCAGTGAGCGTCCTGGGGGCGCCCTGAGGTAGGCACAGCTACACAACATGTGGGAGCATGGTGCACTCCCTTGTTTGTATGACCGCCACTCCAGGCAGAATGCCACTAGCAGCAGAACTGGCACGTGGGACGGCACAACCACACCTAGTCCATGCACTCTGTGCGTACCATGGCATTTGCTAACATGCGACAAACAAATGAGGCAAGCAAATTGAGCCCAGGAATGAATACCGGTTTCTCCCACCTGTGCCGCGCACGGTGAAGGTGCAGGTGGCAAGACCGCCGCGGGTGGCCGGTGCGGTGGGCGCGGGCGTCAGCGGCGTCACGGACACCGGCACCGCCTTCAGCGGCGGCTTGGTGATCATCTGATCCACCGGCGCCGTCGTGATGCCTGTGAATGACACAAGGGCGGTCATAAGTGAGTTGCACTTTGGACGAGTTAATCGCGGACGTTGCGACCAGCGGCCTTGCGACTGGAGCTGCTGGCAGCAGCATGCCTGGGAGAGGGGGGAGCCTGCCGCCTGATGGCCTGGTGCCTGCCGAAACCAGAGCGCGGCATCAATACTGGCAAGCGTCAGGCATGACACACGATGCCAGCAAGGTCTGCCTGCCACGGCGCATGCATAACAGCACTCCAGGCTGCTGATTGGAAAGTTTCCAAGAGCCACCTGTGGACACTGTGCCAAGCGAGCCGCCGTTGATGGACGAGGCGATGCTCTGCGCCGACAGCGGCGAGGCGGCTGGTGCGGCGGCGGTGGCGCCGCCCGCAGTTGCCGTTGCGGGCGCCGTTGCCAGGCCACCGGCGCCGGCTTGTGCGTTTGTGTAAGCCGGCACGTGTGCCACCACCAGCGCCAGGGCCAGCAGACCCGCTAGCCGCTGCACACACCGCATGTTGCCCCGAGCGTCCAAAGCCGGCTGGCAGTGCTGTTTCCTGCCGTGCTTAACCACTGCAGGCAAGCGGGTTCAAGCCTCAGCAGAGCTGACATTGACGGGTTCGCATGCAGGCTGCTGTGCCTGTGGGTCGCCATAGGACGGCATGCAAGCTGTCGAGCGGCATGCCTTGAAGCCGTCCGTGACAGCAGGAAACGCCCCGATGTGCCTTTCTCTTCCCGGATTGCAGCATGCGGAGAACCTTCCAGCCCTCGCACAGCTTGTGCACGCAAGGATCTGTTCGAAGAATCGCCCACCCACAGTGAGTCAGCGCGTCCGCAAAGGGTGCAGACGCATCGCCCACGGCAGATGCCAATGTGTGTAAGCCACCCAAAGTAGTGGCGCATGAGACGCGGCAGCTGCGCCTTCTGTGCAGACGCCTGAGGCCCGTTGCCGAGCCGCACCCCAGCCTATCGTCAAGCTTGCGGCAGCTGCAACTGGCAAGGCCGCCGCAGGCCAGCTTTGAATGAGTGTGGTGGCTGCGCCAGACCCTGCTGGCAGCGCCGCCCCACCCCCGGCCGGCCCCGGTGCACCGATCTCTTCCACATCCGGCCGGTGCGTCATGCACACCTGACAGGATCGCTGGGGGTCCCGCCTTGCGTGTGTCCGCCGGTCCTATAGCGGTGCAGCGTCCTCAATCCTCTGATCCTCGCCCGGCGCTCAGCTGATGCTCGCTCACTGTGTCTCACGCTGAATTTTCTCGGCCCAACAGCTGTTGCTGCCATCTCCTTCCAGCTGCCGCTTTATCATCGCCCTTTGTCAGCTTCGTATGACGTAATCTCGAATCGGCGCAGCTTGCTTGCGCAGTCTCGATGAGCGGTCTACGGTGAAGCAGCATTGATTCCATCTTTGTTTTGGCGCACAAAATCCTCCTTCGCCAGAACAGTGATCAGAGGCAGCCACCTGTTTGAAAAGCAAATGCTTGGACCAATCAATCTGCCAACTTGAAGCAAACGCGTCCGGGACGCTCACACTACGTTCGCAGATGCCACATTAGCTCTGTAACCAAGCATACCTCGGGGTAGGCATCGGCAAGCTTGAGGCGGCACATTGCAGCAGTCAACGCCTGAGCAGCACGCCCTGGGACAGAGCTTCGGCGTTGCGGTATATCGCTGCGGGTCTGTAACATCAGCTTAGAGGTATCTACACACCAAAAATCTGGTGTCTTGTAGTCAGCAGACGGGGACGAGAGGCGGTGCTCGCTTCCGAACCGGCCAAGGTCGGCCCGTGCCGCCCTGCAGCACGGCCGAGGCGACGGGTCGCAGCAGGCAGGTGCCGCAGCGCAGCATGCCTGCTTGCGGGACGAGCCTTCGCCAGTAAATCCAACGGTGCCATGCAAAGGTAGGTTTCACATCATGCCTGATTTGCGCTCATGGCGTGCCCTGTGCGGCGCCTGCTGAGCGCCCCTCCCGTGCAAGGAGGCTCGCCGGTTCAGCATAGATCGACAGCGTGTCAGCTTTTACCACCAAGCTCTACTAGGAAGCAACAGTCACCTCGGACACGTATTTGATGACATGTTCCCACAGCAGTGCTATGACGCCACTGCTGATGTGTGTCGACCCTGCGTGGTCGCGCGGCAGTCTTGGTCAGAGTACGGATGCATTGCAGCACTAAGAACTCGAATGTTTAGATGTGTCTGCTACACGATGCTTTGCCACGTTTAGAGTTCAAGTCGGCGCGTCTCTTTTTCTGTTGCGGCGGCCGCATGTCTGGACTTTGAACCGCCCCGTTGTGTTCTCCCCTCAGGTACAAGCTGCAGCGGCAGCTTGGCGACGGAACGTATGGCACGGTGTGGAAGGCGACCAACCGGGCGACCGGCGAGACGGTGGCCATCAAGATGATGAAGCGGCGCTTTGCCGCCTGGGAGGAGTGCGTCAGCCTTCGCGAGGTAACCGCAGAATGACAACACATCGTAACTCTGTACTAGCTCGAGGAGTTGCACCCCTGCGGATCATGACGAAGCGGCGATTGCCGTCTAGGAGGAAGGCGTCGGCCTGCGAGAGGCCAGCATGGCATCGTGAATGTGCGTCATCGACATTGATGCGTGCTCTGGACGAGCTGCACCCAGGCTGACCCACAATAGCTGACAGTGGCAGGAGAGGACTAGCAGGAGGCCGCATGCTTGCGCAATCGGACTCCAGGAGAAACACCCTGTGGGTGATGACCAAGTCAGGGGCATGTTTGAAAAGTCCTAAAGCGTAATGGCATCGCGCGCCGCAGGTGGTTTCGCTGCGGCGGCTGAGCCACCCGTCCATCATCAAGCTGCGGGAGGTCATCCGCGAGAACGAGGAGCTGTTCTTCGTGTTCGAGTACATGGTGGGTGGTTTGGGATCTGCGGTCATTATGACTTTTGGTTGTGGCAACACAGAACGATGCACTGCATCAGCGGCCCGCACCAATGACATCTGCATGCGCTGCGACATGGACGCCATGGCGGCCGCAGTGATGGCCTTGCTCAGACCACAAGGCCACAAGGCATGCTGCTTGTGCAGCAAATCCACACCGTGACTGCAACCTGCACCAGCGCTTGAAGCCATGGGAGCGGCCACGGGTCGAGATTATATTCAAGACGCACCTTGCATGTAAACAAGAGCACAAACCATTCAAGGTCAATCCTGATTGCACTTGCAGGACTGCAACCTGCACCAGCTGATGATAGCGCGGGGCAGGCCGGGGAGGCGACACGATGATGCACATTTCCTGAAACACTCACGGTTCTGGATCCAAGCATATCAACTCTTTTTGCAGGAGTGCAATCTGTACCAGCTGATGAAGGCGCGGGGGCGGCCGATCGGCGAGGCGCGCGTGCGCGACATGACCTTCCAGATCCTGTCGGGGCTGGCCTACATGCACAAGCACGGCTACTTCCATCGGGACATGAAGCCTGGTGTGCCTCTGACGACATGATGCGTTCAGCGAGGCCAATGTGCACACTGGCGGAAACGCTAAGAAATTACACTGGGGTGCACAATTTCATAATGATGTACGCTGCTTCAGCCTCAAGCAGGTGCTGGCCAGAGCCTGGCTGGAGGACTGGCACTTGGTCCACGTGGCTGCATGTAGTCTCGCAGTGGTGCTCGGGAGGGTCGCCTCAGTCCTTGAAGCTTCCAATCGCTGCATGCAGAGAACATTCTGGTGACGCGCGATGTCGTCAAGCTCGCGGACTTCGGACTGGCCCGCGAGACGCGCGGCGGCGGCGGCGCCTTCACTGAGTATGTCTCCACGCGCTGGTACCGCGCCCCCGAGGTGAGATTTCAACCACGATTACTAGAGGTTCGATCTTTTATGTCGAGTTCGCTGGTCACAACGTCGACGGCGGCGCCCTCACCGAGTAAATGTTCACGCACGGGTGCCACAACCCCCGAGGTGAGGTTGATGCTCAGGTCTGGGCAGAGTTCCAGTCACGTTTGGGGAATATATCACCAATGCCTGTTGTCGTCGGCAGCGCCGAGTACGTTCACGCGCTGATACCGCGCCCCCGACGTGAGACAGATGCTAGGCCTTGTTCGAGGATCCACTCGTTCGTCTCTATAGCAGCACCTACACCAAGTACGGTACCGCGCCCCCAAGACGATGTCCAACCCTTTTTATGCCTACCCTATTGCACGCGTGCTGCATGCAATTCTGTGTGCAGAGGATGCAGACCAGATGTCGCACAGAGTCACTGATACACTGTCAGGGTCGCGGTCTTCTGGAGGTGCTCATGCTGGGACGCTGCCCCATGCTTGCACAGGACCATCATGTGCAGATGCTGCTGTCGGTGCATGCTGTGTTGGGCTCTGTATGGGGCGCACATGGACATCTCTGCGCAAGTGTTTCGAGCAACAGATACTCGAGACTATGTATCTATCTTCCTCCCGCAGGGCTGGCAAATGCGCACAGGGCACAGATGGACACGTCTGCGCTGTCCGCCATCATGGCGGGCGCTTTCACAATCCTTGGCCCTTTCAATATGGCCAGTCGGATTCATCTTGTCTACCGTAGGTGCTGCTGCGGGCAAAGGTGTACGGGGCACAGGTGGACATGTTTGCGCTCGGAGCTATCATGGCGGAGCTGTTCACCCTGCAGCCGCTGTTCCCGGGTGCCTCCGAGGTGCGCGTGACCTCCCTTGCATGCGCCGTGGTATGAGGAGGCCTGCAAAAGCAATGTGTTAACCTCACTGCGGACTGACCATTCACAGCAGCTGGGCAAGTGCAGCAAGGTCTTGAAGTGCCTGACCATCATGGCCTGCTTGCTGTTGACCACGTGCAACGCTGTGTGCCAATGCTGGTTCCACGCTGATGCATGCGCGCAGCCGGACGAGTTGTCCAAGATCTGCGGCGTCATGGGCAGCCCCACCGCCGACAGCTGGCCGGAGGGCCTGCGCCTCGCCGCCGCGCTGGGCTTCTCATTTCCTGACGCGCAGCCCCAGGTTCGCCTCTAGCCACATGCATCTTCTTGAGAAGAATTCGATTTGCTGTCTGTGGAGCTGGCCGTTGGCGCCAATGGCGTGCGACCTCGTGACGGCACTGTGCTCCTAGGGACTTGATACAAAGTTATTTTGCAGTTGGTCACAAACCTTCGATGCACACGCAGCCGATCGGCAGCCTGGTGAGCGGCGCGGGTGCGGCTGCGTGCGACCTCATGACGGCGCTGTGCTCGTGGGACCCAGCCAAGCGGCCGACCGCTGCGCAGGCGCTGCAGCACCCCTTTTTCCAGGTGGGCTTGACACTGCTGCACATCTGGCAGCGCCTGCCCTGGCCTGCACTGCAGCACCACCTCGCCAGATGTACTATCCAGGCGCAGCATCTGCATCACCTGTCACATTCCTTTCGTCACTTTTATCTTGTGCAGCCGAAACATCCTGGCAGCATGGTGCTAGAATTCCCACATGTGACGAGCAGCAGCGTGCACGTGCAGCCATCACCACATTCAGCATGCTCCGCAGCTGAGTGGTAGCTGCATGCCAGGAGCCTCTTTGGCCACACGATGCCTGGTCTGCCCATCAGATAAACCTCTGCCTGCATGCCGCAGGGCGGCCCTCAGCCGATGCCTGCGTCGCTCGCCACGCCTGACGTCCGCGCCAGCCGCGGCGGCGGCCGCCCCGAGCCGACGCCTGTCACTGGCCACACGCCCCGGCAGCCGCCGCTGCAGCACCACCTGCAGCTGCATTCCGCGGCGGCGGCGGGCGGCGGCCTGCGCGGGGCCGGCCTCCCAAAACCTGGCGGCTTGGCGCCGCTACTGGTGGCACCGCTGCACCTGTACGTCAATGGTGTGTCACGCGCCGGCGTGGGCGCAGGCGGCACAGGCCGCAGGGCACCGCCGCTGCGTGGATCCATCTCGCAGCTGCCGCAGCAGGTGCGATTCATTCAATGATCATCACACTCCAGGTTTTGATATATTTGCGCAGTGGCCGCAGTGCGCTGCCGCAGCACGGCTTCATCTCGCAGCTGCCGCAGCAGGTGATTCAGCAGTACGTATCATCCAAAACGACTGTGGCACCTTGCAGGGCGCAGAGGATACACTTTTACACAGACTCATTTTCAGAATGTCCAGAATGTCGAATGTGCCATGTGCCATCGTTTTTTGAGCAGGCCAGGAGCTCGACTTGTTGGCATGCAGCCGATTGGGCAGAAAATAGTGCTGCGACATGCTGTATGGGCTTGTGCAGGTGACAACACAGCAGCAGCCGCAGCCGGCGGAATGGCCGCCGCAAGCTGCACAGCCAGCCTCGCACCACGGTGCTAGCAGCCAGCATCATTACCCTCAGGTGCTTATCAGCAATACACATCAAGTGATGCCAAGAAATGTGTTTCATCGACTTGTGCACTGGAATTGACCGCACAGTTGCAGCTTGAATTACAGCTTGACATTCCCAGTGTTCACCTCGCTGCATGACACTCACCGTGTATCAAGATCTGACGAGCATGCTCCTATAGGCGATTCGATTTTGTTGACACTTCAGGTACCACCGCTGCAGCTGCAAGCGCCACGGCAGCCGCAGCTGCACGGCCACAGGATGCAGCAGCAGCAGGGCGGGCGGGGCGGGGCGCCGCTGCAGCAGCAGCACCTGCCGCCGGGCCATCAGCAGCACACGGCATTTTCACGCGCCGCCGCCGCTCAGGACGCGGCGCAGCTGACGCCAAAGGCCACGGGACTGGGCCACACCTTCCCCAGGTCAGTATGTACTATCTCCACAGATCATGTAAGGGTTGCAGGGTCTAAGAGACATTGCAGAGTGCCGCCTTGTTTAGGGTTTATGGGTCTAATACGTGTTTCTTGAGGACCTCTGAGAGACCGCCGTAGACAGATTGGTCACCTTGCACACTGTGACCAGCCATCAGAGTGCGAAGAGGTTCGTTGATCTGTGGCGGTGGTGTTTCAAATGTTTTTGAATCAAAAGGCAGCTGCTGCTGCCGCCGACACCAGGCTGCTGTGCGCTGCAGTTATGTGCATGATACGCCCTGATTTAAGCCCTGACACGACCCTTTGCTGACGTGACGTGGACATCGTCTGCAGGATGGCGGCGCTGAAGCGGGCGTGGCTGCCGGGCTTCAGCTTTCACGGGCGCGCCGCAAAGCAGGCGCCACACGCACTCGACTCCTCCTCGCCCCGCGCCGAACGCCGCTCCACCCGTACGCTTTTCTTCCAACCTCCTGAAAAGTCTCACAGAGGCAGTCACGTTGCCGGCTGTCCGTTCAGATTGGCGGTCTCAAAACGCATCCAATTTGAGCCAAGTAGGCAGCCGCCGCACACATACGTTACCTCGGCCCGGTTCAACCGCAGGCACTCTTGTGCAGCCTTCCAGCATTTGAGATATATTTGAAATTGCTGAGGACGAGGAGGACGTGAAGGACGTGAAACTGCTGAGTCAGCCGGAATGCAAAAACCTGCAGGTGGATCACTCGGCGGCGGGGTGGCTGCCCACCCTGGAACACAGCAGCAACAGCAGGCCGCCGCTATGCGCGGCCGCCGACTGCAGCCACAGCAGACGCAGAGCCCTGCTTTTGGCGCCGGTGGCCGCGGCCACCTACCAGCATCTCAGACATTCGAGCACCAGGCGCGGCAGCCGCACCCCTATGGCGGCGGCGGCGGCGGCGGCTTGCACGGCGCCTTAGGGGCAGCCGGCCACCATGCACAGGTCCGGGGTCTATCCACTGAGTTTATGCTGCTGGAATGTGCGATGCTCGGGACTCGAGGCCGGTGATTGTTCCATTCCTGCACGGCGGCATGCAGCCGCAGGCAGCTGGCAGCTGGCTAACATGAGGAAGGTCCTGCATGGCGAGCGGCAAGACGAGGCCTGCTATTTACATCTTGCGCAGCCACTTTGGGTGCAAAGTTCGACATCTAGATGCTGGGCCGGTGATATGTATGTCTTCGACTGATCACGTTCCAAACCAAAACTGCAGGCGGTACGCCTGGGTGTGAGCAGGGTCGCATCGCTGCAGCGCCTGGGGGAGCAGGGCGGCCGGCCGCAGCACAGCGTCACAGCCCCAGCCGCGCAGCACAGCCCGCAGGCGTCCGGGCAGTGGAGCCTGCCGATGGCAATGCCGGCGTCGCTGCCGCAGCAGCCGCCGCAGCAGCAGGCGGCGGATCATGTGGTGGGTGCGGCGCGGCGGTCAGCGTCTAAGGACATGCGGCAGTCAGCAGACACCTCGGCTTCCGTGGACACCCGGGCGTCGACGGACACGCGACGGTCGCGGCTGTCGGTGTCGATCGACCCTGGCGACCTGCCGCTGTCCCAGCTTCCTACCGCCGCCAGCAGCGGCGGCGGCGGGTTTAGCGTAGCAGCGGCCAGCGGCGCCATACCCCTGGCTTGCGGTGCTTAGCGATCCATCGAAACAAGGCGGCAGGCCACATGCAGGACTCTGGCAGCTCCCTGCGAGCAACAGCTCTAATTTGTTTGGTGAAACTGCTTCATTTTGCTGCGCCCAACTAGGGGCGAAATTTTGCAGGATTTGGTGTCATGGCAGACTTTCGAGATTCTGGAGACTCTACAAGGCAAAGGATCACCACAGTGCTGTTTGATGTGACCGAGAAGACGCGAGTTCTCGCAGCTGGCCGGGAGCTCACCATTCTTTGATTTTTGATGGACGACTGCGTGCAATCCAAAATAGGCTGCGGCGATCCGGCGCCGCCGAGGTTTAGCTCATATGCATTGTACATTCGGCACAGCGCCCGACAGATTTGAGCCACTTGCACATCACGAGAGATCCTGTTGATTACTGTCACGCAGGACGATGCCGCTGCTGCAGCGTGTCTGGCAGGGTCATTGAATACTTTCAGGCCTTTATCATCGGGCATGTGTCGAGTCATACGGCATGGTTCCACTGTTCACAGAGACATCTGAACTGTGCACAAGGGACTGGCGGACGACTGACTATCGATTCGCAGGTGCAATGTGGATCATTGCCGCCGCCGCCGTGGCCACCGCTGCGGCGCTATGCGCATGGCTCCGCCACACTGCCCACATGTCTGACTGCTGAATTAGCGCAAACCACTCTTTCGATGGCGCCTATGCAATGCAGCTCGAACGAAATTTGCCTTACATTGGCCTAGGACGTTTACAAATCCACGCTGGCAGGAAAATTTAAAATCCACGCTGGAAAATGTAAAATCCACGCTGGCAGGAAACCCTTTGCCAAGGCGCGAAAGTGACAGCACAATGCCAGTTGCAGCTGCCTCGCGCTATAGTTGCAGATGGCACTTGCCTATCAGGTCGCAAATTTGCCGAGTGCACTGCTCTTGGATTGCTGACAGTATTGGTTTGTTGACAATACTGCAACAGCAGCGATAGGTTGTGCAGCTCACACCATTGCAACTTCTGCGCAGAAACTAATCGCAAAGACGTGAGACGAGGGCCTTCCGTCCGGCAGTTCTGTCACACAACTTGCACATCCTAGGTCCTTGAGCGACTGTTCAAATAGGCAAACCTAGGCCTTAGAGCCATGCTGGCAGCCGCAACGGGATGTTATTGAAACAAAATTACCCGGTCGCATCCGCCCTGCGAGTTGCGCTCAATAGCAGCACTGCGGCTATTGGTGCCGTCAAGGCGTTCCCTACAGCCTCGCCGGCGGCCTCGAGCCTGGCGAGTGCGTCGCACGTCCCCGAGGCTGCGCTCGGCTCTGCTAGGAGGCACACCTACAGCCAGCTCGTGTCGCTGCGCGGCTGGCAGAGCCAGAGTGCCGTCAGCCAGCCCGCGTGCCGGAATATCGGCGGCATGCCACCCTTGGGCTTGGGTGCGCTCGGCCTACCATCCATGCAGCCAGCGCTCGGCCAGCACGCTCAAGGTCTGCCGGCGACAGCAGCGGCGCCTACGTCACCGCAACCGTCAGCCGGCGGCCTTCCTGCAAGGCTGCACGTGACCTCTCGTCGCAGTGCTGCCGCGCACGCCGCCGCAGCCTCGGCAACGTGCTCAGTACCAGTCACACCGACGCGGCAGGCGGCGCTGCAGCGACGGTGCTTCGGCAGCGGCGCCGACCACGGGGCAGGCGGCAGCCACAATGGCAGCGGTGGCAGCGGGAGCGCCGCCAGGCTGGCGTCCGCCAACCTGTTTGCGCACCCAACGCTGCGCAAAAACGTCAAAATCTGCAGCACCTGCTCGGCGTCGGCATCGCACTCGGACTCGCTTCCGCACAACAGCCCCGGTGCGCGATCGCAAAACCCTACAAAACCAGCTTCGGTGCTTGAACTTTGACACACAATCATCGGTTGCTGCTGCAATTGCGGACCAGCACCCGCACAACAGCCCAGGTGCTTGGAATGCATTGCGCACAGTCACTGGCCCTGTCACAAGTAGATAGCATGTTGGAGCAACACGCACTGCAGGTCCGCAGGCAGCATGCGTCGCCACCGTCTTGGCTGCGAAGTGCCGTGTGGCTGAAGATCACACGTGTGAATCCAGGGTCGGTCAAGGGGGCCACCCTGGAGTGGGAGGACCCCAACTCGGACCTGCAGCTGCAGCGGCGCGCGCACCTGGTCTGGGACGAGGGCGGCCCCAAAACGGCCTTCATCGTCAAGAAATCGGGCAGCGCGCGCACCTCGAAAGCACTCAAAGATATCGCCACCTGGTGAGCAGCTCACAGTAGTGGCAGTGAGAACAAGACAACGAAATTGTGAAGTCTGAAGTATATGAGGGTTCCCATATGGTCTCGCGC
>JAABUM010001046.1_pt1 | contig 43503 bp, 45 predicted proteins | sample 5559161 | NCBI WGS metagenome assembly JAABUM01 (sample SAMN10711868, study PRJNA513369) | rock metagenome | isolation source: Antarctica rocks | place: Antarctica: Victoria Land, Siegfried Peak nord
GCGGCTTATGTGCCCGGGTCATCGCAAAACTCACGGCTCATACGGTCGGGGTTCACCTCAATGTACGCACAAACCAGCCCTTGTTGGCGCTCAAGGCCTTCGATCTTATCTAGCACAAAGGGTTACTGAGGGATTCGCGCCATGGCAGGGGCGTCCCCCGCGCTCAGGCCGGCCTGGGCGCGGGGGACGCCCCTATAGCGGCGGCGAGTCCATGGCGGGCCGGGCGCGGGGTCACCCGTACGGACGGCTAACACGCGGCGCGGGATACTGGATGATGGGCTCAGGTCCGCGGTCAGGTGTAGTCAGCGGAGGCGACGGTGTACCCAGGGGCAGTCACCAACACGCGCCACAGCGCATAAGCCAATGCGCCGCGGGGGTCCTGGAGCCGGGCGCCTGGTAGGGGCTGCCAATCACGGGTACCGATTCGTGTCCCGCCACTGACAATCAGGTACTGATACAGCAGGTGTGGTAGACGGCCCCGCCGGACTGTGACCGACACGATGGCGCTCTGGCGGCGCAGATGGAGCAGGCGATCCGGTGGAGCGGATGGTTGCACGGAGATGGCGATGGACGGCCACGCTGTCCCAAAGGGGGTGGCGCGGCTCTCGTAACTGGTTTGGGCAGTGAGTCGTAGCTGACCACTGGCCGGTAGCAGCACCAGGAGGATAGCCGTGCGAGTCTGACCAGGATTGAGCCTATACGGCGACCGGTTAGGGCAGCTAAACAGGGGAGCCCACGGTAGGTGATAACGGGGGGCTGAGCCACCAGTGACCATGATAAACGGAGAACGTTCGCAGGTGCCGGGCAGGACTGCCCCCTCGAAGCTGAGCGGCCCGGTGGAGTGATTGCGCAGCAGAATCTGAACCGGCAGCATTTCCCCCAGAAAGTACTGGCCGGTTCTGATGCTCACCGTTATCTCCAGGCCATGAGCAGAGGCCGTCGCCTTTGTGAACAGGCCCGCACCAATGCCTGCTTCAGTCACGGGGGCGTGGATAGTCACAGCGCGGACCTGGTGGCGCCTGATGGTGTCTGCCGCGGTTATGGGGGAGGCGATAGCCAGAGCAGGGGCCACTGCAAGGACGCTGAGCATAGTACCCGTGATGCGGGTGATACGCACTGCTCGCCTTTCTCTAGATGCCCCAGGCGCTTCATCAGGAACTGGCAGGCGGCAGAACATCATTGGGGCCGTCTGGCGCGTCCAGCAGGATAGTGGGGATCAGGGCGCGATCAAAGGCATTGATCGCCGCCGGACCCACGTCGGTGACGGCCTGAAGACAGCGCCGGGCTCCGGTGAGCAGCACGGCCACATTGATGCCCTGGCACCGCGGGGCGTAGGGGGTAAGGCGCTCCAGCCCCGCGCGCAGCTTGGTTGTAGCCCCGTGGTAGTTGCCGCGTAGCAGGTGGTGCAGGCCCACGCCGACCAACAAAATGCCCTGGTAGAGCGACCGCACCGGGTCCTGTTCGCCGCGCCAGAGGCCCTCCAGCGTCTCATGCGCGTCCCAATACTGGCCCTGATTGAACTGCTGCACGGCCAGGAGTAGGGCTGGTGGGGCAGGCTGTCCGCAGCGATCCGTGGGCAGCGGCGGCCCCTTGGGGATCAGGGGCAGGCCGGTGCGTGGGCTGTAGGGTGGAGAGTGGGGTGGCTGATCGCTCATGAGGCGCGCTCCGTGTTATGACCTCAGGGGCCAGCCCAGAGAAAAGCCCAGCCCCGATATGAGCGCTCATATCGGGGCTGGGCGCGGCTAACCGGCGCGAGTGCATCCAGCTACATAGCCGCCCAAGCCGGCGCGAGTGGCTCCAACTCGAATAGTGGCTGACTTGCTCATCGCACGTACGCCTCCTTTCGAGACGACATCCTCGACTGGCCGTCCCACCTCCAGTATCGCGCATGATCCGTGCCATGTCAAGCACCCGATCCACGGCCCCACCTCTGTGATGCTTCAGATGAGCGATAACACCCGCCTTTTGACACTACCTGACGTATCATCTATTGAAGGGAGGCGCACCCGTGTGGTCGCCATGCTACACTATGAGCCATGATCGTAGGAGGGCCGCGAACTGATGAGCACCGCACGCGCACGACTATCCAACCCCGCTCCGTGGGCCGAGGTTGTGCCCGAAATAGGGCCGATGACGGTCGATCTGCTGCTAGAGTTGCCAGACGACTGCTACATGTACGAAGTAGTCAATGGAACCCTGGTCCGTATGGCTGGTAGTGGTGAGGATGCAACCCGCCTTGCCCTCCGTGTTGGCGCGCGGCTGCTGACCTATGCCGAAGATCAGCGCCTTGGCGTGGTCACGGGCGCCGATGGCGTCTACAAGTTCCCAGGCGCCGAAACGGGGTTACTGCCCGATGTGGGGTTCTATGCGCTAGAGCGACATCCACGACACCACGACACCTCCAGGCCTATTCCCTTTGCCCCCGACCTCGCCGTCGAAGTGGCGTCCCCATCCCAAGACGCCGACGCCATGGCGGCCAAGGCGCGCGCCTACTTTGCCGGTGGCACGCGCCTGGTGTGGGTGATCTGGCCACAGGCTTGGCATATTGATGTGTGGCGCCCTGATCGTCTCGATGGTCCGGCAGCAACGCTCAACATAGGCGACAGTCTTGATGGCGAAGACGTTGTGCCCGGATTCAGCTATCCGGTAGCCCGCGTCTTTGCCGATCCGCTGGCGTAACCCGGCATAAAGGCGTCAGAGCGCGGTGGCGAGGATGCCGGCCAGGGCCGCGCCGCCCAGGATATAGAGGGCGTCAACGCGGGTGAAGGCGGCTAGCAGGCCAGCCAGCACGGCCACGGCGGCGCCAAGCGGGCTGTTCACGGTGGCCTGCACAAGTTGGGCGCCCACGGCGGCGATGAGCCCCACCACGGCCAGGCCGATGCCCCTGGTCACCGCGGCCACCACGCCCAGGTGGGCCAGGCGGCGGTGCAGCGCGGCCCAGCCCAGGATCAAGAAGGGCGGCACGGCGGAGGCCAGTGTGGCGGCTAGCGCGCCGGGCAGGCCACCCATGAAATAGCCCAGGCTGGTCAGGAACAGCCCATTGGGGCCCGGGCTGATCCGCCCCACGGCCAGCGCCGTGCTGATCATGTCGTCGGTGGCCCAGTGGCGGCCCTCCACGAAATCCTGCCGCAGCATGGGCAGCGGTCCAAAGCCGCCGAATGAGAACAGCGAGGCCTTGAGAAAGAGCAGGAACATCAGCAGCGTGTGGGTCATGGCCCGTGCGCCTGCTGACCACGGGGGAGCGCCAGCGCGCCGGCGGCGGCGCCCAGCGCGATGACCAGCGGGGCCTGCCAGTGCAGCACAAAGAGCAACACGAAGGCCACCACGGCGATACTCACGTCGGTGACCGCGGTGGTGAGCCGCCGAGGACCCTGGCTAACCGGCCAGATCGTCGCCGCGATAGCCACGGTCATGCCGGCGGTGGCCGGGACTACCCCACGTAGCGCGGCCACGGCCAGTGGCGCGTCGCGCAGGGCCACGAACGCCGCGCTGAGCGCGATGGTCACCGCCGCGGAGGGAGCGAGCAGGCCGAGCAGGCCGCACAGCAGGCCCGGCCAACCAGCCAGCATGCGGCCGATCAGCAGGGTGTGCGACAGGATGTTGATGCCCGGGGTGATCTTACTCAAGCCGAAGGTCAGACTGAAATCATCGGCGCTCATCCAGCGGCGGCGCTCCACGATCTCTCGCCGCATCAGCAAAAAGGTCGTGCTGCCGCCGCCGAACGACGAGAGGCCGATCCTGAAAAACATGATCAGGATGGCGCGGGGCGTGGGTGGTGGTGTGGTCATCTCTCCCTGGTCGGCGTGGGTATGGGGTCCGCTACTCCCCTACGAGGGTCCGCGTGACGCCCTGGCGTGGTTGGGCATGGCCCAGGCCGGTATACTTAATGATAGACCACCCTGGCGCGCCGGGGACGACGCGGCGTTGGCCGGGAGCAACACGGCGGGAGCGACAAGAGGGGCCAGCATGAAGTATCGGCAGTTAGGAAACACGGGCCTGACCGTCTCGGAGGTGGGCTTTGGCGCCTGGACGGTGGGCACCACGTGGTGGGGCATCAGCGATCCGGCAGTTGGCGTGCGCCTGCTGCGCCGGGCCTTTGACTTGGGCGTCACGTTGATTGACACTGCCGACGCCTATGGCAACGGCTTGGGCGAGTCGCTGGTCGCCGACGCGTTGCGCGACCATCGCCAGGAGCTAACCCTGGCCACAAAGTTCGGCTACGATTTCTACACCCACGGCGAGCGGCGCACCGGCCAGCGCGAGTTGCCTCACGATTTCTCGCCGGCCTTTGTGCGCCGTGCTCTGGAGGGCAGCCTGCGGCGGCTGGAGACCGATTATATAGACCTCTACCAGATGCACAATGTGCGGCTGACCCACCTGCAGCAGGATGACCTGTTCGACCTGATGGATCAGCTCAAGGCTGAGGGCAAGATCCGCGCGTATGGCGTGGCCCTGGGCCCGGCTATCGGCTGGCAGGAAGAGGGCCTGTACGCCCTGCGACAACGCCATGCGCCGTCCATCCACATGATCTACAACGCCCTGGAGCAGGCGCCGGGCCGCGTGCTGCTCGACGCGGCGGCCCAGACGGGGGCCGGCGCGCTGATCCGGGTGACCCACTCGTCGGGCTTGCTAGAGGGCAAGTACACCGCCGAGACGACGTTCGACAGCAGCGATCACCGCAGCCATCGTAGCCGTGAGTGGTTGCTGTCCGGCCTACAAAAGCTGGAGAGCCTGCGCTTCCTGCACGAGGAGCGGGGCATGACCATCGGCCAGGCCGCCCTGAAATTTATCCTGGGCCAGCCTGCCGTGGCCTCCACACTGCCCAACATCTACAACGAGGAGCAGCTGGAAGAGTTCGCCGCTGCCCCCCAATGCCCCGATTTGAGCGCGGAGGACCTGGCGCGGGTGGCCGAGCTGTACGACAACGCGTTCGACGCGCAGCCGGTGGGGGCGCGATCATGACCGGGCCAACCCGCGAACTTGACCCAATTGACGCGCGGCTGCTCAACCGCATTCAGGAGGACATCCCCACGGTCAGTCGGCCGTTTGCCGCGCTGGGCGAGTGGCTGGGCTCCGACGAGGCCGATGTGCTGGACCGCCTGCGCAGCCTCAAGGCGCGCAACATCGTGCGCCAGATCTCGGCAATCTTCGACACGCGGTCGCTGGGCTACAAGAGCTCACTGGTGGCCATGGCGACCACGCCAGAGAACGAGTTGCACGCGGCAAAGGCGCTCAACGCCCACCCTGGCGTCACCCACAACTATAAGCGCAACCACGATTTCAACATCTGGTTCACCGTGGCCGTGCCCCCTACCACGTCGCTGGAGGAGACTGTGGCCGCACTGCACGAGGAGGCCGGAGCGCTATCCACGCGCATCCTGCCCACCCTGCGCCTGTTCAAGATCGGGGTGACCCTGGATATGACGGGCGCCGAGGACCCCGCGCGCCGCTCCGCCCCAGCCTACGGCGACGCTAACCGGCAGGCCACGCCACCGCCGCTCTCCGCCGAGCATATCGCCACGATCAGGGCCATGCAGGATGACTTGCCGCTGGTGTCCCAACCGTACCAGTTGGTGGCCGAGCGCGAGGGCCTGACTGAGGAGGCGCTGTTTGCCCACGCCGCCGACCTGCGCCAGCGGGGTCAGCTACGCCGCGTGGCGGCGGTGCTGCATCACCGCAAGGCCGGCTTCCGGGCCAACGGCATGGCCGTGTGGAAGGTGCCCGAGGCCGAGGTGGGCCGGGTGGGCGAACAGATGGCCCAGTTCACCGCCGTCAGCCACTGCTACCAGCGGCCGGTCTACCCCGACTGGCCCTACAACGTGTTCAGCATGATCCACGGACGTACCGATGGCGAGTGCGAGGCCGTGGTGGCGGCCATCTCCGAGGAGACGGGCATCCGCGAGTGGATCACCCTGTACAGCTCGACCGAGTTCAAGAAGACGCGCACACGCTTCTTTACGCCGGAGATGGAGGAGTGGGAGCGGCTGCACCTGGAGCCGCGTCGCGCCGCGCTGGCCGCCGCTCACTAGTCCACCACAGCGTCCTTGCAAAGCGTCAGGTTGATGCAGCCCAACTGGACCAGGCGTGCCGTGGTGGAGTAGTTTAGCCGCCGGCGGTCAGGCGGCGGTGGACCACGCGGCCCAGGCCCAGGGCCAGCAGATTGAACACAAGCAGGGTGAGTACCAGTACCGCCGCCGTGCCGTTGGCCACATCGCGGGCGTCGGGGGCCTGGCTGACCGCGTTGGAGTACCACAGGTGGACGGCCAGCGTGTCACCCTGCCGGAAGGGGTTTAGGTCGAAGGGCCGTCGGATATCCGTTGACTGACCGGCGGTGAACACCAGGGCGGCGGTCTCACCGAAGATACGGCCAGCGGCCAGGACCACCCCGGTGATGATGGCTGGCAACGCGCTGGGCAGCATCACGCTGTACACAGCCTGCCAGCGGGTGGCCCCCAGGGCCAGGCTGCCCTCACGCAGGCTAGGCGGCACGGCGCGCAGGGCGTCTTCGCTGACCCGCACGGCCAGGGGCAGGTTGAGCAGGACCAGGGTGAGCGCGCCGCCCATCAGGCTCAGCCGCCAGTGCAGCCCGATGACGAAGATGATCACGCCGAACAGGCCGAACACGATAGTGGGCAAGGTGCCCAGGGCCTCGGCGCTGAAGCGGATCGCGTTGGTAGCCCAGTTGCGGCCGGCATACTCGACCAGGTAGATGGCCGCGCCCAGGGAGAGGGGCACCAGAAACAGCAGGGTCAGGAACACGATATAGACCGAGTTGAACAGCTCGGGGCCAACCCCGCCCCCGGCGTTGATCTCGCTGGGCACAGTGGTCAGAAAGTGCCAGGTGACCAGGCCCAGGCCCTGCTTGAGGATCACGCCGAGGAACCACAGCACGATCACAATGACCAGCGCGGCGATGGCCCACAGCACGACCGTGGCGATGCGATCCTGGGTGCGGGCGTTCACCGGACCACCTCCTGGTTGCGGCTGATCAGGCGCACCAAGGTGATCAAGATGAACGAGATGAGCAGCAGCAGCAGGCCCATGGCGAACAGGGCGTTGTTCCAGGTTGAGCCGGGCATTGTTTCGCCCATATCGCTGAAGATCTCCACGGTGAGCGTTGAAGCGGAGCGAAACAGGCCATCGGGCAGATTGGGTTGGGCGCCGATGACCATGGCCACGGCCAGCGTTTCGCCGATGGCCCGGCCAAAGCCGAAGATAACGCCGGTTAAAATGCCAGCGCGGGCGGCCGGGATGAGCACCCGCCAGATCGTCTGCCAGCGGGTGGCCCCCAAAGCCAGGGAGGCCTCACGCAGGCTAGGATGCACGCTGCGCAGGTTGTCTATGGCCACGCTGGCGATAGTGGGCAGCACCATCACGGCCAGCACCAGCGCGGCGAGCAGCACGCCCTCGGCGGGCGACTGATTGAACAGGCTGCTCAGGATACCCTCGATCACGGTCAGGCCGATCCAGCCGTAGACCACCGAGGGGATACCGACCAGCACGGTCAGCGCCGGGGTCAGCGCGCGCTGTGCCCACAGGGGAGCTAACTGGGTGGCGAACACGGCGGCGCCCACGGCCAGCGGCGCGGAGATCAGGATAGCCAGGCCCGTTACAACCAGCGAACCGGCAATAAAGGGCAACGCGCCAAACTGGGGTGGGCTACCGTCGGGCTGCCAGGTTGTGCCGCTGACAAACGTCCACGGGGAGACCACGCCAAAGGTGGCCAGAGCGCGTGATGCAATGAAGACAGGGATGCTTATCGCGCCGACGACCAACACGATGGCGCAGACGAGAAATAACACGCGCGACACGATGTCGGCGTAGCGCCGCCGGCGCGCCCCCTGCAGGTTGATAACGGCCATGTGCCTCCTGCTTCCCTACCCGGGCTGCCGCCACGTCGGCGCGTCGTCGGCAGCGTCCAATCCTACCGATTGTCACTCTAGCAAGGCTCCGTTAAGGTTGTGTTAAGGTCCGCGCCGTTGGTTACGGTTAGTCCATCACGGCGCACGGTTCCTGGCCGTAGGGGCAGGCAAAAGTTAGGGTAGTTCAGCCCATCTGTACTACTAGTAGTAGCTTCCGGCATAGCCTATTGAGGCTAGCCTCGTGTAGGTGGTACGATGATACAGTACGAAAGGGGAGAGTATGCCCGACGACACCGATAATCCCACGCCGCCCCCGGACGGGGGAACAAAGATCAGCCAGGGTCCGTTGCGCCGGATCAGCCAGATCCAGGTGAGCCCGGCCAGCGATCCAGAGGCGGCCCGCCTACTGTTGAAGCCTGAGGCGCCTAACCGCCGCTACTGGGTACGCCTCAATGTCAGCCCGTTGGGGTGGGTCGCCCTGGTGGAGCAGAGCGAGGGCGGCTTTACGTCTACTCTGGGCGATGTGCTGGACTTGAGCGGCGGTGGCTGCGTGATGCTGCTCTCCAGCGTACCCGACGATATCCTTAACGGGCAGCGCGAGGTAACCGTCTCGATCCGCCCTGGCCCCGATCAGATTGTCACATGCTCTGGCGATGTGCTGGGTTGGCAGCAGACGGACAACGGGGTGGAGCTACGCATCGCCTTCCACTCTACCGACGCCGCGGTGCAGAAGCAGCTCAACGATGTGGCCTACACTGCTCGCCTGCGCCTGCTGCAGATCGAGCACGGTAACCAATAACCAATAGATTGCCGCCGGGCTAGCCGTCCTGATCGGTGGGGCCTCGGTGGGCCTCTTGCTGCTCTCGCCAGCGCCGCGCCTGCTCCCGCGCCCGTGCTCTGGCCCGGCTGATCTGGCCGTTGAGGGCGATGCGCGCCGCTAGCAGCACGAGCAGCACCACGCAGACGGCGACGGTGAGCGCGGTCTGTGACGGCATGGTCTCCCCTCTTACCAGTTACCTGGGTGCCCCTGCGCTTGCGGCACGGATGAACCGCGCCGCGGGGCCGCCAAGATGAGTGTACCACCCGATGGGTACCTCAGGGGCAGCGCCGACAGGAACGCGGCGAACACGGTAGATGAGTGGACCACCCGATGCGCCGCGCTACCAGGGCGGTTTCAGACGCGCTGGTGTGGCGCCCCGTATCGCCACCACTGATGGTATAATCCTGGCAGAGGGTACATAGGGTCCAGCAGCGTTGGGTGGAGGCGAAAGGGAGAGGTATGGCGGACACGGTCGTGGGCATTTTTCGCGACATGGCACACGCCGAGCAGGCGATGCACGATCTGCGGACGGTCGGTTTCCCCGCGTCGAGTCTCACGTTGAGCCCCGCCGATCAGACCCCAGACGGCGAGCTGAAGCTGGAGGCGCACGACGCCGATGAGACATACACGACCCGGGGGGCGATGGTGGGCACCCTGGCCATAGGCACAGTTGGCGCGGCGATGGGCTTCTCCGGCGAGCATCTCTCCCCCCAGGTGCCCGTGCTGAACAACCTGCCCAGCAGCGTCTTTACAATGCTGCTGATGGGCCTGGCCGGCTGGTTGGCCGGTGGCATCATCGGGCTAGGCGTCTCCAAGACCCATGACACGGCCATCGCGCCGGGGACCGAGATCGCGCTGGCCGTGCGCGCGCCAAGCCGCGTCGAGGAGGCCAGGGCCATCCTGAGGTACAACGGCGTGCTGGATGTGCGCGGCGCCGACGCCGCTGAGCTAGCCGCCCGCGCCTGAGAGCGCCCCACTATGGACCTCTTTTTCCTGCGCCACGGTGAGGCCGGCGACAGCGCTACCTGGGCGGGTCCTGATGGCGAGCGCCCCCTGACAGCGGCGGGCCGCCTGGAGCTGGAAGCGCTTGTGGAAGTGCTGATCCCTCAGCGGATGCGGCTGGACAACCTGGTCAGCAGTCCGCTGGCGCGCGCTTATCAAACCGCCGAGATAGTGGCCCAGCACACCGGCCAGGGCGTTGAGGTGGATGACCTACTCAGACCCGGTTTTGACCTCAATCGGCTGCGGCAAGTGCTGCGCCGCTATCCAGCGGCGCGGCGGGTTATGCTGGTGGGACACGAGCCGGATTTCAGTTCCACGATCAGCGCGTTGATCGGCGGCGGCAGCCTGACGCTCAAGAAGGCGGGCCTGGCCCGGGTGCGCCTGCCCGATGTGCACGAAGCGCGTGGCACCCTGCTCTGGCTGACCTCGCCTGGCCTGCTGTTGGGTGATAACTGAGCAACCGATCCCGCACTGTAGCTCTGACAGGTTGCTAGTCCTGCTGGTGGGCGCCCTGGAGCGCTGAGGGGCTTGCCTCGGTGGTCAGCGCCTCTAGCTCAGCCAGCAGTGTCTTGTGGTCCGACCACCAGGCCGTAAAGGCTGTGTAGCGCTCCTCGCGGTGGCGGGCGACAGTACGCAGTAGGGTGAGCAGCCCCTGGCGCTCCGTGGGCGCGCCCGCGTCGTCGGGCGGGGGAGCGGGGATCGCCCTCGCGGCGTCAGCCTGGGCCAGGCCCTCGCGCAGGGCGGTGACGCCGATCTGGCGGCGCAGGCTGTCCAGCAGCACGTCGGCGTCGTGGATAGCGCCCAGCAACTCCTGCATCTGCTCCACGTTGCTCAGGGCCTCGTCTACCGACCCCCTCAGGCCCGTTTGCAACAGCTCCAGGCTGTAGCGCAGGCGCTTGCCGGCGATACGCATGTTGTGCAGTTCGACCACAGCGGTGGGATCGTCGGCGTAGGCGCCCCATACCGCCAGGTCGGCGATGCGCGCGTGTAGCACCTGGCGGGCCGCCGTCTGGAGCTGGACGCGTCGCCCAATAGGTTTAATCCGCCGTGCTCGGGCCATAGTTGTTTGCTATCCCTTCCATAGCCGCGCTGCCATGGCGGCGTAGTCCTGGTCGTCCAGGTGGGTAAAGTAGGCCAGCAGCGCGGCGCGGTTAATCGTGCGGCGGGCCTCCTCCAGACGGCTGAGCGCCGCGACGGCCAGGCGGGCCTGATCGCCGGTTTCCTGGCCAAGGCCACGCAGGCTGTCCAGCAGCACATCGGCGTCGCGCACGGCGCCCAACTCGGCGGTTAGCCGAGCGGTGAGGCGGCGGAAGGCCTGCCGTTCCTGGTCGTCGTGGGCCAACGCGGCCATATCCAGCGCCGCGCGCAGCCGGCGTGAGCCGACCCGCATATCGTGCAGCGCCTCGACATCGCCTTCTACCGTGCCCGCGCGGTATTTCCACATCTCCCGAAAGCGCGTCCACACCATCAGGCCCGTCGCCGCGCCGAAGGGCATGGTGGGTGTCAGGTGCTCAATCGCATGGCGCCTATTCATCCCTGGCGAACCCGCCCTTCCGGCTGGGGCGGCCCGCCAGCCGGAAGGGCCTGGGAGGCGACCAGAGGGGCGGGCGACTCCGGCCGGTCAGCCCCCAACGCCGTATTGGCCGCTTCAATGGCCGTGGCGGCCTCAAGGATGTCCTGTTGAGCCTGCGCCACCTGCTCGGCCCGGCGGGCCAGACGGCCCTCGGCGCGCTCCAGCTTCAGACGCAGGCGGGCCACTCTGGCGTGGGCACGATCAAAGGCCTCCTGAGTGCGCGCTAGGCGACGAGCGGCACTGCGCGGCGGGGTGGTAGCGTGACTATGGTGGGGCTGCTGAATAGGAGTCACGTTTGTCTTCCGCCTCTACTATCGTTTGTGGTCATTTTATGAATCCTGGGGGTGTCTACCCGGCAACCTCGACCGGTGTTGGGTACTGCTGGGGCCGCTCGGCATCCCAGCGCTCCTGCAGAACCGCGTAGGAGACCTCGACGCGCGGCGCGTTCTGCAGGCCCAGCGTGCGCAGGCACTCGGCGATCAGCGCCTCCGGCGGGCCTGATGGGGCGTGCAGCGGGGCCTCCACCTCCACAAAGGAGCCGAACTCCAGGCGATCCAGGGTGATGCTCAGGCCCTGCCAGAGCCAGGTAGCGCGCTCCTTGCGGTAGGTCAGGATCGTGTGGAAGCCCAGCCGGGCGAAGACGGTGGCGCAGGTGGCCGGGTCATCAGCCTGATACTCCTGCTCCTCGCGGGATTTCAGGTCCTGGTCCTGGCTGGCTGGCCCTTTCCAGGTGACCCGCACGCCCGGCTGGCCCGCCACGGTACGCAGCCGGAGGCGCTCCAGGCGGTGGGCTAGCAGCCCGTCCGCCGTGTCCAGCACCTCGTTGGTCTCCTGCTCGACACCCTGAAAGGCGGCGCCCAGCGCCCGCAGCCGCTGCTCCACCGCCGCCAGATCGCTGACAGCCAGCTTTAGCTCCCGTTCGCGCGGCGCCGCATCGTCCATGGTCCCTCAGTGGCCTCCCTACGTGCCCACCCACACGACTAAGGGTTTGTTGCCATAGTTTACCACAACGGCCCTGAGTCGGCACAACCAGTAGAGCGAAGGCGTTGAACCGGCCACGGCTGGGGGTGAAAGCCGGGGCGCAACGGCCCAGACGATCACGACCAATAGAGCGAGGGGGTTGGCTGGATGATGACCCGCGCGGCGGCGATCAACTCCTCGGGCGGGTACGGCTTGGCGAAGTAGCGGGTGGCCCCCATGCTCAGGGCGGTGGCGCGGTCACCCTCGGCGGCCCTGGAGCTGATCATAAACACGGGCGTGGCAGCGCCGCCGGGGCTATGACGGATGGCATAGAGGGTCTCCAGCCCGCCCATGCGGGGCATCTCCACATCCAGGGTGATCACGTCCGGCATGCCTGAGGCGGCGATAGAGTCGAGGGCCTGGCGGCCATCCTGGGCCGTGGTCACGATGAAGCCGGCCTTTTGCAGCGTCTGGGTCAGGGCCACGCGCATACTCAGGCTATCGTCCACTACCAGGGCACGGGCCGGGCCAGTGGAGTTGGAGGCCTCGGGTGGGGGCCGGCGCAGCCGCGCTGGCCGCGCCTGGGCCAATACCTGGGGCAGGTTGAGCAGCGGGGCGGGCTGGCCGCTGGCCAGGATCAGCGCGCCCAGGAACAGCCCGCTGTGGCGTAGCAGGGCAGGCAGCGGCTTGATCACGGCCTCTTCCTCGGTGACCAGTTCCTCGACGAGCAGGCCCACTGACGCGCCCTCATAGGGGATCTCCAACACGTGCAGTTCACCCAGGCGGGTATAGCTGGCCGTGCCAGCGCCCAGCGATAAAGGCAGCGTGACCAGGGGCAGGTGGCGGCCGTCGGGCCGGCGCAGGCGGGCGCCGCCGCCTGGGGCCTCTGGGTCGGCGGGATCGCTCTCCTCAATGTCACCGACGCCCACGAGATGCACGGCCCGCACACCAGTCGCCGGCAGGGCAGCCAGCGCTGAGCCGTCGCGGACGACCAGGGCACGGGCCAGGGAGAGCGTCACGGGCAGCCGCAGCGTAAAGGTCGTACCACGCCCCGCGCGGCTGAACAGCTCGATCGAGCCGCCCATGCGGGTGACCGTCTGGCGCACAATATCCATGCCCACGCCGCGCCCGCTGAGGTCGCCGATAGTTGGCGCGGTGCTGAACCCATGGGTGAACACAAGCTCTTTCTTCTGCTGATCGCCCATGGCGGCCAGCGCCTCCGGGCTGATGACGCCCCGCTCCAGGGCGCGTGCGGCCACCATAGTGGGGTCAATGCCGCCGCCATCGTCGGCGACCCGCACCACCACCCCGTTGCCTTCGTCGCGGGAGGAGATCGTGATCGTGCCCATCTCCGGTTTGCCGCGGGCCTGGCGCACCTGGGGCAGTTCGATGCCATGATCCACCGAGTTGCGCAGCAAGTGCAGCAGCGGTTCGTAGATACGGTCGAACACATTCTTCTCCACGGCCACGTCGCCGCCGTGCATGCGCAGGGTCACCGCCTTGCCCGTGGCCCCGGCGGCGGAGCGCACCGCGCGATCCAGGCGCACGCGCAGGTTGCCCAGGGGCACCAGGCGAATGCCCAGCAAGGCCGAATGGATTTCGGCGTCCAGGCGCTGCTCGGCGGCGCCCAGCGCCCAGCGGCTGACGATATCGGCCTTGAGGTTAGCCAGGACGGCACTCTGATCGGTGACAGCCTCTGCTAGCTGGAGCATCAGGGTGGCCAGCGCGGATGTCGTCGCCGCGCCGCCGCGCGCGGCGCTATCGCGCGAACTGGCCTCACTGAGCCTGGCCACGGCGTATTCAGCGGACAGCAGGGCCAGCAAGCGCTGAATGCGCTGCGCCGTGGTGGTGGCTTCGGTCGCGGCCTTGACCAGCTTGCTCAGGGCGCCCTGCGAGGCGGCCCGATTGGCCAGCAACTGGGTCACCTTGTTGACCAGTTCGTCCACGCGGTCCAGGCCCACATTGAGCGTGGTGACCAGGCGCTGATCACCGCGCTGCCCGCCCTCCGGCGTAGCTGCTGGGCTAACCAGTTCGGGGTCCGGGGCGGCCGCCCCAGCCGGGGCCGTGTCCGGGGGCGCCGGGGGGGCAGGCTGGCCGGCGCTGGCCGCGGCGGCGACATGGAGCTGGTTGATCATGGCCTCGTCGTCCGCCGTGGGTATGGGCGGTCCGCCGCTCAGGCTCACCTCAACAGCCAGGCGGAGCAGCGGCTCCGCCGCGAAGAGCAGGCGCAGGGCGGCGGGTGGGAGCGCCACGCCGGTGTTCATCGGCGCGTCGAGCAGGTCCTCGCTGGCGTGGGCCAGCCGGACCACCCGCTGGAAGCCACACACCGAGGCGGCGCCCTTGAGGGTATGCACGGTGCGGCGCGCCTCACGCACGGCCTCCCAGTCATCGGCCGCACGCTCCAACGCCTCCAGCTGAACATGAAAACCATCGAGTAACTCGGCGCTCTCCTCGGCGAACGCGGCGGCCAACTCAGGGTTAACCGCCGGCGCGCTAGCCGGGGAGGCGGCCGAGGAGGCTGAGGGCAGCGACGCGGGCGGGGGGCTGGCCGGTTCACCACTGGGGCGGACCGCCGGGTATGAACCGGGTTGCGAGTCGGGCGGGGCTGGCGGGGCGTCGGTGGGGGGTGGCGCGCTCTGCTGAATCCGCCGTAGTGGGGTAGGGGCACTGGGCGCTGGCGCCGGTGGGGGCAGGGAGGCCAGCGCGGCGTCGGTGGGCGGCTGAGGGGTTGCCGTGGCTGCCGGGCTGGCCTGCTCGCCTGGACCCAATGGAACCAGCGGCCCGTCGGCGCGCTGCAGGATGGGGGCCTGCTGATCTGGCGGCCCGGGCGGCGGCTGATCGGGGGACGTGGCGAGGGCGGGATCAATACCCAGGGCGTCGGCCTCGTCGGTGGAGAGACCAAATAGGGCGGCCAGGTCGGCGTCTGAGATATCCGAGCCGTTGTTCATCACGACCACCCCACCTGGCGCGCGGCGGCCGGCTGAGCGTGCCAGACGCGCAGGCTCTCGCGCAGTTCGTCTAGCGTCAGCGCCTGCACCTGCAGAGCGCTGGCGAGGGTCGCGTTCAGCTCTGAGGCCTGCTCGGAGAGGGTACGCATGCGGTGGGCGATCTCGCCCAGCGCGGGGGCGGCGGGCAGGTTGGCCGCCTCAATGCTGGCGTTGCTGGCCAGCACGCGCAACTGACGGGCCAGCGCGCTGAGCGCGCGGGCGGTCTCCAGGGCCTCGGCCACGTTATCCACGGCGCGGCGCAGGTTCTCCAGGATCTCGGCCCCGCCGTCAGTGGTCTGGCCGCTGGCGGCCCCCTCATCGTGGTTAAACACATATGCCATGATCACGTTCCCCTCTGGCGGCGCCTGATCAGCCCCCCTGGCCGACCGTTTCGCTATTCTCAAGCAGCGCGTTGGCCCGCGCGGCAAGCGTGGCCTGCTCGGCGGCTTCGCGGGCGGCGGCGCCCGCGCCAGTGACCAGGGCATCCATCCCTTCGGCCACGGCGGAGGCGTCGCGGGCCTGCTCCTGGCTGGCCCGCGCACTATCCCGGTTGAGCGTGGCCAACCGCCCTACCACCTGCTCAATGGTCTGCAGGGCGTCCCCGGCGGCGCCCACGGCGTCGGCGCCCCGGCCCACCTGGACGACGACATCCTCGATCACGCTGACCACCCGGCCGGTCTCCTGGCGATTTGCCTCAATGGCCTCCTGAATCTCGGCCAGGGCCACCTGTGATTGCTGAGCCAACTGCTCGATCTCATCGGCCACCGAGCGGAAGAAACCCGCGCTGTGCGGATGGCGCGACGCCTCAATGGAGGCGTTGCCGGCGATCAGATGCAGCTCATCGGCGTTGTCCTGCACATGGACGACGGCCTGGCGGACAAACTGGGCGCTCTCGCCCAGCACCTGCACCTGCCGGGCGGCCCGCAGGGTGGTTTCCCTGATCGTAATGATGGCCTTCTGGGCTTTGCCCAGGGCGGCCTGGCCAGCCTCCACGGTGAAGACGGCGTCGCTGGCCACGCTGGCAGCGGCGGTGGTGTTCTCGCTGACACTGGAGGCCGACACGGCCATGGTCTCCATCCGCCGCATGCTCTGGCTGGCCGTGGCGGCCTGCTGGCGCATGGAGTCGGCCGATTGGCCGACCCGGCTGATCAGACGGATCATCGCGGCCCGCGGATCGGCGGATAGGGCGACGGCGGCCTGCGCCGCCCCCGCCTCGATGGGGGCAACCGGGCCGGGAGCGACGGGCGCATGCGGCGCCGCGGCGGGTGGGGTGGTGGCGACGGGCGCCGGAGCGGCCACCTGGTTGGCCCGTAGTTGGGCGTTCACCTGGGCGACGAGGCCACGCTGGGCGATCGCCCGGGCTGGAGGCCTGTGGACCAGCCGCCGCAGCGGGGCCAGCGCCGCCCAGACCACGCTACTGCCGACCACGGCGGCGGCGGCGACACAGACCAGCGCGGCCAGCAGGCCAGCGCCGGCCAGATGGATGGCTATGGTGACCGCCAGAGCGGTGATCAGCGCCGCCGCCATGCTGGCTAACCAGACAGCCGACTCCACCGGCCAGCCTCCCATGTCGAGCAATCGTCGCCCCTCCCCCGAGGCCGAGTGAGCTGGCTGGTCGCCCGCGCCGATAGCCATGTGCGGCCCCCCCTCCTACACGCGCTGCTTAACGACGTCTTCCAGACGCTTGATCAGGATAGCCCCGTTGAATATCTTGACCGGCAGGTCTTGCAGCAGGGCCAGGCCAGCCAGCACGTCCGTCTCGGTATAAGGACCCACGGGGGTCACCCGCCGCATGCCCACCTCATCATCCACGGCCAGCCCAATCTGGTGGTCCTGCCACTCCAGAAAGACGAGCCGCGCCGTTGGCGTGGGCGCAAGGGGCTGATGGCCCAGGAACTGGCCCAGATCTATGACTACCTGCACGGTACCTTGCACGCTGAGCAGGCCCAGGATCCAGTGGGGCACGGCGGGCAACGGCGTGGCCGGGCGATAGCGCTGCAGCCAGGGCAGCAAGATGGCTGGCCCTGCCTGGGGAAAGCCATACAGCGCGCCGCGCAGGCCCACCACCAGGACCGAGCGGGTCTGGTCCTCCGCGCCCTGGTCGGGCCACGCGGCGCGCGGCGTCATGCCTGGGATTCCTGGGATTCCTGGGCCCCACTGGCGGCGACCGACTGGTCGGGGTTGGGCGACCCGGTAGGCCGCACGGCGGTGGCCACGACCTGGCGCATGCGGTTGCCAATGATCTTGGTATAGAGGAAATCGCGCAGAGCCCGCTGCAACTGCTCCTCCTTGATCGGCTTGGTCAGATAGAGGTCGGCCCGCGCCCACTTGCCGCGCACCTTATCAATGAGGCCGTCGCGGCTGGTCAGCATGATCACGGGGATCTCCTTGAACGGCGAACGCTTGATTGCGGCGCACACATCAAGGCCATCCATTTTCTTCTTGAGTCCCTTGCCGGCGGCCGGGGGTTCGTCCGCGCGCGGCACGGGGTCCTTGAGGTTGATGTCCAGAATGATCACATCGGGCCGTGAGGTAGCGGTGAGGCGCAGTGCGGTCAGGGCATCCTCGGCGAAGGTCAGATCGTACTTGCTCGCCAGGATCAGCGTGTAGGCGTGGCGGATGGTTGCGCTATCCTCCACGATGAGCAAACGAAAACGCTCGGCTTCCACCATGCCCTCCTTACCGCGCCGTGATCTGGCCGCTGGTCAGGCGGTCAATCCCGTCCGCCGCGCTCCACTTCTTGTGTCAGGGGAGGTCGCCGCGCGCCTGGCCGCTACCTCGCTACAAGATAGTGTATGCCCAGGCGCTACCATGAGTGTATCACCCATTAGAGTCAGCCCATGTGGGGCAATTGACAGAGGCGCCGACCGCCTGTACCATCAGGGCAGAGAGTGGCCGCCAGTGACGCCCCTGGGTTTCTAGGGTCAGCCGCGTCCAGACCCAGGGCAGACGCGCTGGGTCTGAGACTGTGCTTTCCGGCCGGTAGCGCCCAGTGGCGCCGATCAGGGCGACCGGGTGGCGTCGCGGCGTCTACTGATGTAGGAGGTACCCTGGGTGCTCTATTCGTCTAGCGGTGGATCATCACGCTACAAGCGGGCTCTGCGCATCATCGGGCGCTATCTCAACCAGCGCAAGGCGCGGGTTATCCTGGTGGCCGAGATAGAGGAGGGCTACCTGTTGCACTTCGCTACCGATGGCCGCCTTGATCGGCTGGAAGGCTTCGCCATTCACGACGACGATCTGCTTGATCTGGAGCACGTCTTTCGCGCCCGGCGGGGCGATGTGCGGCCAGCCGGCGTCTTTGCGGGGATGCAGTCGTTCTTCGGGTTCCGCCGCGACGAGGGCTTGCAGTTCCAGCGCAGCCACGCGGTGTGCCCGCAGGGGTATGAGGAGACCCTGCGCACACTTGGCTCACGGCTGGACATGCAGCGGGCCCAGAACATCATGGTCACCGAGATGCCGCACCAGATCGTGCTGGAGTACAATACGCCCGTCTACGGGGCTGCCGCGCGATCGGGCACGGCTTCGAAGGCCAACCGGCGCAACGAGACGTATTCGCGGGCCGCGCTGGAGGAGTTGATCGCCGCTGAGCGCCGCCGCGCCGCGCAGGCTATCGTAGGCGCCGCCGAGCGCATGCGGCTCGACCCCAACGATCATCGCCTGTATATGGACGCGGGGCGCATGTTCCACGACGAGGGCAACTTCTCGGAGGCGGCGGACCTCTACCGCATGGTTGTCTCCCTGCTACCAAAGCATATAGAGGCGTATTATCGCCTGGCTGAGCTAAACCTGGAGCGCGCGCAGCACCGTGAGGCGATTGATTGGCTAAACAAGGCCCTGCGCCTGGACCCGCGCAGCAGCCGTTGCCATGACCTGTTGGGCACGGCCTACCGTCTGGCTGACCAGCCCGAGCACGCCGTCCAGGCGTTCCAGCAGGCGATCACCCTTGATCCGCTCAACCGCACCTATCGCATGCACCTGGCTCAGGTTGCGCCTGACGCCCCGTTCTACGCGGCCCCCGCCCCCGCTGATCGGGACCTGGCCTCCCTGGCCGGGCCGCTGGCCGATGCCCAGGCCACGGCTGCCCACGGCGAGGCCAGTGCCCAGCGTGCGGAGCGGCTGCCCAGTAGCCAGGAGGAGCCCCCGGCTACCCGCCTGGGTTCACTGGCCGCTCGGTTGGGCGACAACACCCTGGCCCCCGATGAGCACAGCGTTGAGGGGGATCAGGATGCGGTGGACCAGCAGAGCGATGGCAGGCCAGCCGCATCGCCTGGCCCCAGCGCGGTTGAGCCCACCTTTGAGCGGCGCCCCGAATCCTGGGCCGAGCCAGCGCCGGCCACGTCTGGAGGAGTGGACCCCTACGAGGCCGGCGACGGGCTGGTCCCTGCCCAGTCCACGCCGGGCCAGGAGGCCCCCCCACCGCCGCGGCCCGCCACCATCGAGGGGAGCGCCCCAGGCAGTTTTGGCCAGGCTCCGCCGGATGGGGATCTTGCCGCCGCGGCCCACCTCAGCGTCTCGGCGGTGCCCGAGGATAGCATAGGGGCCACAATCGCCACCCTGCGCGGGTTGCTGGCCGCGCACCCTACGCAGCTAGACCTGCATCGCAAGGTCGGCTTCCTGCTGGCGCGCCAGGGGCGCACCGCCGAGGCCGCCGCCGAGTTTGCCCGCGCGCGCGGCCGGAACGACCAGTAGACGAGGTCCCTCCGTGTGGTCCATGAGGGCCTTTCCGGTCTACACCCCCACACGATATTAGAACTAAAGTGCTATAATAGAAGCACGATATGGCGCGGTATGGGTAACAGGGTAGGACTGGTGGGAGGGACGACAGGGATGGCCAGACAGGCGGCTTTTAAGCCAGAAGAGCACTTTCGCAACCTCAAGGGCCAGCAATACCTGGAGGTCAAGTGGCGCGTGGTGTGGTTCCGCGAGGAACACCCTGAGGGATACATTAAAACAGAACTGGTGGAGCACGACGCGCAGGGTGGCCTGGCCGTGTTCCGCGCCCAGGCTGGCTACACGCTGGCCGATGGCCGGGAGGTCTACGCGACAGGCTACGGCAGCGAGACGCGCAAGGACTTCGGCGACTACCTGGAGAAGAGTGAAACAAAGTCGGTGGGCCGGGCGCTGGCCATGCTGGGCTACGGCACGGCGCAGGCCATGGAGTTGGACGAGGGCGAACGGGCAGTGGTGGACAGCCCGGTAGATCGGCCGGCGGCGCGGGGCGCGGCGGCGCGGGCGCCGCTGGCCATGGTGCGCCAGGCGGTGGACGTGGGCGAACTGCGCGGTCAGGTACACACCGCACTGGCCGGTGACGCCGAGGCGGCGGCCCGCCTGCCCAAGCCCGCCGAGGAGATGAACGAGGAAGAGCTGGCCAAGACGCTCAGTTGGCTGACCCGGCGGGCGCGGGCGCTCTCTTCGTGAGCCTGACCTAGCGCTGGCTCAGCCGGCTTGGTGTGGTGGGCGCCGGGCCTGACCTTACAAGGTCATGGCACGGGACGGGGGCACGACAGTGCCTGTGCGACAAAGAAGGCGATCTGATCCTGCGCTAGTAGCTGCTAGCACGCGAGGCCGCCGGCAACAAGCGCCGGCGGCCTCGGCGCGTGCGGGACAGCAGGGCCAGGTCCTAACCTGCTATGCTACGCTTCGTCAGTGGGCAGCCGCGTGGGCGGCAGGTAGCCTTGGCGGAGGCTGTGTTGCGCCGACCATGGTCATGCTCGCCGCCGGGAGGAGAGGACGAGATGCGTTTCGGATGCTGTGTGGGCCTGGATGAGCTGCCGATTGTGGAGGATGCCGGCTACGACTACGCTGAGTTGGCCGCGGCGGCTGTGTTGCACGCCGAGGAACCGGAGAGCGCCTTCGCCCCGACCCGGGCCGCCGTGCGCGCCGTGGGCCTGCCCATTGAGGCGTTTAATGTCTTTATGCCTGGTCATCTGAAGATCACTGGCCCCTCCGTGGAGGTCCAGCGCGTCGAGCGCTACGTGGCCACGGCCTTGCGGCGGGCCGCCGAGCTGGGGGCCACGGTGCAGGTGGTGGGCAGCGCGGGCGCCCGCAACGTGCCCGACGGGTACCCGCGTGACCAGGCCTGGGCGCAACTGGTCGGCTTCCTGCGCATGGCTGGGCCGCACGCCCAGCGTGCCGGGATGGCGCTGGCTATCGAGCCGCTCAACCGCGGCGAGAGCAATATCATCAATTCGGTGGCCGAAGGCATGCGCCTAGTTAATGAGGTGGGCCACCCCGCCGTGCGGGTGCTCTCCGATCTCTACCATGTGACGCTGGAAGACGAACCATTCGACGATACGGCGGCGGCAGGGCAGAGCCTGATCCACGTCCACGTCGCCGACACGGGCCGCCTGTACCCGGGCAGCGGCCAGTACGATTACCCTGGCTACATCGCGGCCCTGCGCGGCGCGGGCTACAACGCGCGTATCTCCGTCGAGTGCGGCTGGGGCGATTTCGCCGCCGAGGCGCCGCGGGCGCTGCGCTTCCTGCGGGATAGCTGGGCCAGCTGATCGCGCGCCGCCAGGCAAGGCAGGTCAAAGGGCAGCTGATCGCGGCGCGTGGCCCGCTTCCTGCCTGCTTGATGAGGGTGTATCAACCAACGATCAGCAGGGGAGGTAGGCAGTGAAGGCGAGCCAACTCAAAGGGCGGGCGGTGGTCACGCTGTCCGACGCGGCCAAGGTCGGCCACATAGACGATATCCTGTTCGACGCGCAGTACCGGCGCGTGCTGGGCCTGCGGATCAAGAAGAACCTGCTGGGCCACACCGAGGCGGTGACCCGGGAGAGCGTCAGCGCGATGGGGGCCGACGCGGTGACCGTGCCCAGCCCGGAGACGATCAACGTAGAAGACCGCTTTGCCGAGTTAAGCGGCGCGGCCACCCTGAGCGACGCGCACGGCACAAAGGTGGTCACCGAGAGTGGCAGCATGCTGGGCATCATTGAGGATCTGGAGCTGGACAACGATGTGCGCACGGTAGCGGCCTACACGCTGTCCGCGCCGCTATGGAACCGCTTGCGTCATGGCGAACCGAGGGTGGCCGCGGCCGATGTGCTGCGCCTGGGCGAGGGCGGCATCATGGTCGTAGCTAACTCCGTGGCCGAGGCGATCAAGGCGTGAGCGACGGGCCAGCGCGGGCAAGGCGGCCTGGTTTGCCTGTGCTGGCCAACCTAGCCGCCTGAGCCGACAGCCCGCCTGGGCGCGGCGGTGGGACGGACTCTGGGGCGGCCTTTGCCGGTCACCTGGTGGGTCGGGCGGGCGTGGGGCGGCAGAGGTGGCGCACTTCGTGGGGCGTCAGGGTGGCCCCGTCGCGGAGCACGTGTTCCAGCACGTCCTGGCGCACGCCGTAGGGGTCGGGCGCCGCGCCCTCAGGCTGGGCATAGGGCAATGTTTCGGCCAGAAACGCCCGGGCCTCCTCTGGCAAATGGGCGATGGCGTCGCCAGCCCGGGCGGCCGTGGACGAGTGGTCAGCATACTGGGCTGGCAGGGGCAGGCTGTGGACGCGCTCACCGTAGCGTCGGTTCTGGGGCAGCCCAAACAGATCCTCCAGATCGGCGGAGCCGTGCTGGGCGCGGGGGGCGACCAGGAACGAGGCCAGGCCAAACAGACTGTCCAGCGCCCTATCGCGATCATCGTAGTAGCGGGGGTCCATTACCTGCACGATCTTATCGAAGCCGACCACAAAATAGAGCGTGTCCAGATCTGGCAGAGCCGAGCGCACGGCCAGGGCCTGATCGGCGTACAGCCCCCGGTTGATCAGGCTGGCGCTGAACAGTGCCGCGTCCGACCCCGTGTCGTTGATTCGCTCCAGGAGCAGGCGCAGCACGAGCAGGCGATCCAGCAGGGTGGCCCGGGTGACCGCTTCCTTATCCACCGTCACCTTGCTGATGGTCAGGGTCACCTCGTCGGCTAACCCGGTGGCCGCGGCGGCGGCGGCCAGGGCCAGGTGGGCCATCGTGGGCGGGTTAAACGAGCCGGCCAGCAGGGCGAGGCGGCGCGGCGTGGGCGCGGCCTGGGGCGTCACCCGCAGCCAGTACGGCGACCCCTGGGGCCGCAGTGCGGCGATAGCCTGGGCAATGGGCCGCAGCAGCGCGAGATCGTAGAACCGCTCAATGGCCATGGCATCGGTTGGCTGACGCATCACCCCTCCCCGGCTAGTATACTCACTCTACGATCAGGATAGGCGTAGTCTGCGCCCGTATGACGCCGGCGGCTAGTGGTTCGTCAAGCCCTTTTTGACACGTTGCCTGAAGCCTCTGCCTGAGGCCATCAACATCTCAGATAACAATTGACCAACCACTAGTGGCGCAGCAATCATCAGATGAGGGGTTCGTGCTCTGGCCGGAGCGTCCCATACACGCACGAACGCGGGCGCCCACAAGGGGACGCCCCTACATGGATCACGCACGTCAGCTCTAACAGGCGACTAGGCAGATAGTAGTGCCTCTCGCCCCCGTGACGTTGAGCCGGTGACACTGGACCCCCACGAGGTAGAATCCTTGGGGTAGAATGGGGCGAGTAGGGAGGCCATGCCCGTGTCCAGCGTGATGACTTTTTCCAGGGCAGGTCTCCTGGCCGGCGTGCGTCGGAGCTTGCCCGTCGCGCTCAGTGTTGCAGCCTATGGGGCCGTCTTTGGCGTGCTGGCTCGCCAGGCTGGGCTGAGCGTTGAGGAGGCAGGGCTGATGAGCGGGCTGGTCTACGCCGGTTCCGCCCAGTTTGTGGCCCTGGGCTTATGGACGACGCCGTTGCCGATCGCGACCCTGGTGCTGACCACCCTGGTGGTTAACCTGCGCCTCCTGCTGATGGGGGCCACCATGAGGACCTGGTTCGCCGGGGTGCGCCCCCGGCGGACTTATAGCACGCTGTTTTTCCTGACTGATGAGAGTTGGGCGTTGACCCTGCGCTGGTTTGAGGAAGGCGGACGTGACGCTGCCTTCCTGTTGGGCAGTGGCCTGACCATCTTCGTGGCCTGGCTGGGGGCGACTCTGGTCGGCCACACGGTGGGGGCGCTGCTGCGCGACCCAGCTCGGTGGGGTCTGGATTTTGCGGCGACTGCCGTGTTTGCCGCGCTGCTGGTGGCGCGGTGGAAAGGCCGCGCCGACGTATTGCCCTGGGTCACGGCGGCGCTGGTGGCCGTGGGTGTGGAGCGCGTCGTGCCAGGCAAGTGGTATATCCTGGCCGGAGGTCTGGCTGGCAGCCTGATCGGGGCGGTACGTGACCGTGCGCGGTGATGTGCTTGCCGCCTTCATGGGCATGGCCGTGGTCACCTACGCCGTGCGCGCGGGGGGCCTGTGGCTGATGGGCCGCGTGACACCCGGGCCGCGCCTGGATAGCTGGCTGGGGCAGATCCCGGGGGCCACCCTGGCTGCCCTTGTTGTGCCCGCCGCGCTGAGCAGCGGCCCCGCCGGGCTGTTCGCCCTGCTGGCCACCGTCGGCGTTGCGGCGCGCACGCGCAACGTGCTGCTGGCCATGCTCACCGGCGTGGGCTGCATCTGGCTGATGCGGCGTCTGTTTTAATCGCTGAGTCGCAGCATGCGGCCTGGGCCTGCTGGGATGATACCGTGAGCGCCTGCCCTGGCCGTGCTGGTGAGGCCAACGGGGCAAAGGACCCGCGCCGCGCGAACGGCTTGACAGGGTCAGGGTGATGCCGTATCGTGCCGGTAGCAAAGAAGGGGGCGTAGCCCCCGATGAGTGACAAAGCTGGGTGATGAAGAAGGGATTAGACACGATGGCTGTGCAGCACGCCGCCGAGGGGCGCCCCGGCATCGACAGCATGGAAGACTACAAAGAGGTCTATGCGCGGGCGCTGCGCGACCCCCAGGGGTTTTGGGGTGAGCAGGCGACGGAGTACCTGACCTGGCGGACGCCCTGGCACACCGTGCTGGACGAGTCCAAGGCGCCGTTCTACCGCTGGTTTGTGGGCGGAGAGCTGAACGCGTCGTACAACTGCCTGGACCGCCAGGACCCCACGCGCACCGCCCTGGTCTTCGAGGGTGAGCCGGGCGATATTCGCACCTATACCTATGGCGAACTGCTGGCCGAGGTGTCCCGCGCGGCCAACGGCCTCGCGGCCCTGGGCGTGGTCAAAGGTGACCGGGTGGCCATCTATATGCCCCTTGTGCCCGAGGCGTGCATGGCCATGCTGGCCTGCGCCCGCCTGGGGGCCACCCACACGGTGATCTTCGGTGGCTTCAGCGCCGAAGCCGTGCGCGACCGCGTGGTGGATCTGGGGGCCAAGGTGATAATCACCGCCGATGGCGGCTGGCGGCGCGGCAAAGCCATCGCGCTCAAGGCGCGGGTGGATGAAGCCCTATCCGCCACGCCCACGGTGGAGAAGGTGGTGGTGGTGCGGCGGACCGGCCAGGATGTGCTGATGCAGCCGGGGCGGGACCTCTCCTGGGACAAGCTGGTGGCTGGCCAGGCGGCCGAGTGCCCGCCAACCTGGGTTGAGGCGACCCATCCCCTGTTCGTGCTCTACACCAGCGGCACCACGGGCAAGCCCAAGGGCATCGAGCATGGCACCGGCGGCTATCTGCTGGGGGCCACCTACACCACGCGTACCGTGTTCGACCTGCGCCCCGACGACGTCTACTGGTGTTCCGCTGATATCGGCTGGGTTACAGGCCACAGCTACACGGTGTATGGCCCCCTGGCCCTGGGCGCTCAGGTGGTCATCTACGAAGGGGCGCCGGATACGCCGGGCTTTGATCGCTTCTGGGACATCATTGAGCGGCACAAAGTCAGCGTCTTCTATACTGCCCCCACCACGATTCGCACGTTTATGAAGTGGGGGGTGGAGTGGCCGGCCCGGCACGACCTCTCCAGCCTGCGCGTGCTTGGCTCGGTCGGCGAACCGATCAACCCCGCTGCCTGGGAGTGGTACCACCAGACCATCGGCGGCTCACGCTGCCCCGTGGTGGACACCTGGTGGCAGACTGAGACCGGCGCAATCATGATCTCGCCGATTCCCAATGTGACCCACCCGAAGCCCGGGTCGGCCACCTTCCCCCTGCCCGGGGTGGTCCCGCTGATCGTGGACGCGCAGGGGCAGCCCGTGGAGAAGGGCACCCGCGGCTTCCTGACTATCACCCGGCCCTGGCCCAGCATGTTGCAGGGTTTCTGGGGTGATCCACAGCGCTACCGCGACGTGTACTGGACCCGCTACCCGGGCATCTACAACACCGGTGATGGGGCCATTGAGGACGAAGACGGCTACCTCTGGCTGTTGGGCCGCGCCGACGAAGTGGTCAATATCTCCGGCCATCGCCTGGGCACCGCCGAGGTGGAGTCGTCGCTGGTCGCCGATCCGCACGTAGCCGAGGCGGCCGTGGTGGGTGTGCCCGACGACCTGACTGGCCAGGCTATCGTGGCCTTTGTGACCCCGCGTGGCGGCGTGGAGTTTAGCGATCAGCTCAAGAAAGAGCTGATGGCCCAGGTGTCGTCCAGCATCGGCTCGTTCGCCAAGCCGCGCGACATCATCTTCACGGCCACCCTGCCCAAGACGCGTAGCGGTAAGATCATGCGCCGCCTGCTGGGCAATATCGCCAAGGGAGAGTTGCTGGGCGACACGACGACCCTGGAGGATCCGGCGGTGGTCGAACGCCTGCGCACGCAACACGACGAAGAGGGCTAGCCGAGCCGCCTGGACCTAACGGCGTGTTTCGCCAGCGCATAGGGGCGCCCAGCCTAGCTTGGGCGCCCCTATGCGCCGTTGGGTCCGGTCAGCTGAGTTGTCCTACGTACACGTGAGCCCCCAGGCAGAACCGGGCACGGGGGGCATCTCCACAGCCAGGGAACGTGCGCCGCGTATACCAGGCCCAGGGGCTGCACGGCCAGCGCCGGCGAAAGCAGGTGTCTGGGGCCATAGGCAGGCGGCCTTTGCGCGATCATGGCGTGAAACATGCTAGGGGACTAGGCTAATGCCTGCAACTGTGGTATTCTCGGGTTTATAACGATGGAACAACCGCGTCAGACACGGCGCGGTCTGGGGAGGCACGCGGATGATAGATGCAAGCGGCGGGAGTCGGCCGCGGCGCATTCTGGTGGTGGACGACAATCTCGCGATAACCGGGTTTATCGTTGAGGCGCTGCAGGGCGAGGGGTACCAGGTTGACCATGCCACAAACGGCATGGAGGCGCTCGCCCGCTGCGCTGCCGCGCCGCCTGACGCTATCCTGCTTGACCTGCTGCTGCCGGCGATGGATGGGTGGCAGTTTATGGCTGCGCTGCGCTCTCAGACGCCCGACCCTCCTCCGGTCGTGGTGATGACGGCTAGCCGGGTGGCCTGGACCCACGCCTCGGAGGCCCACGCCGCTGCCTATCTGGCCAAACCGTTCGACATTGACGAGCTATTTGCCACCATTGAACGGGTGCTGCCCCGCGGGGAAACAATGCTGCCACCGCCGTCCGCCGTGCCCAGCGGCGATCCGGTGACCACCCAATAGAGCGTGGCTCACGTTCGCTTCGACATAAAGATGGTTCGCGGCCCGACTGAGCGCCACCGCGATTGCTCCCCACACAGCCAGTTCGAGCGACGTGACACACCGGTGGGTCAGGGAGAGACCTGGGCGCCCACCAGGCTGACGGCCTCACGGCAGGGTAGGCGAGGGGCCGTCAGCGGGGCGTCGGGTCGGCGACCGGATCAGTCCAGTTTGACCGTGCGGCCGGTATTGCTGCTCTCGTAGGCTCCCAGGGCGACGCGCACGGCGGCGATGCCGTCGTCGGCGGAGACGAACGGTGGCTGCTCACCGCGTACGGCGGCCAGGAAGTGGCGCGCCTGCTCTCCGGCGGTATCAATCTCCGGCGGGGTGAGGGTCTGGGGGTGCTCGTCGCCGGCGCGGTAGACGATCACGCTGTCGCCGCTCAGGTCAATTGTGCCCCGTTCGCAGATCATGTGGAACAGCAGGGTATAGGTCGGCGGCCAGGTCCATGAACACTGCAGCGAGGCAATACCCCCGTTGCCCAGGCGAAACACGCCGATAGCGTTGTCCTCGACATCGCCCTGGGTCATCAGCAGGCGGTGCGCCTGGGCGCTGACCTCGGTGAAAGAGCCGCCATACCAGCGCAGCATATCCAACATGTGGACGCCGTTGTCAATAAAGGTGCCGCCGCCGGACTTATCGCGTTGAGCAAACCACATCTGGGAGAGCCGCTCATACATACCATGGCCCACGGCGATACGCGCGGCCACCAGCTTACCGTAGTCACCGCTGTCCAGCAGGTCCTTGCCCATGCGGAACTTGCCGATGAAGCGGTGATTGAAGCCGATATATAGCGTTTTGCCAGTGCGCTCAGCCGTCTCCTTCATCCGCTGGGCGTCGGCCAGCGTGGTGGCCATGGGCTTCTCGCAGAGCACCCCTGCCCCGGCCTCCAGCGCCTGGATAGTCAGCGGCGCGTGCAGGTAGTTGGGGGTGCAGATGCTCACCGCGTCAGGTCGCTGCTCACGCAGCAGCGTGGCCACATCTGAGTATGCTTTGGGGTAGCCATACTTGGTGGCGAACTCCTGGGCGCGGCCCGCCTCCACGTCGCAGACGGCCACCACGTCGGCGGTGTCCGTGTTGGCCTGATAGCCGCGCGCATGTGAGTTGGCGATGCCGCCCGTCCCGATAATAGCTACGCGCAGCCTGGCTGCCGTGGACGTCCTCTCTACCATAGCTCTCTCCCTCTCCCTCTCCCTCGACCACGCATCGCCGCGCCGCTGCTCCACCGGAGCCGCCACACGGCCTGGACGACGCTATGCACAGTAGTCCAGTATAGCAGAGGCGGCCACCGGGAGGGCGGCGCGTCCTGCTCTAGCCGCTGCTGGCTGGCCAGGCGAAAGCGTCAGGTTGCCGTACACACGACGACTACCGAGCGGCGGTGGCTAGCGCATCGTTGAACCTCTTGAAAAAGGCATCGTAGTCCCCGTTTACCTCGGCGAAGCGCTGCGGCTTCACCCGCTCCACACAGATCTCGGTCGCGTCGGGCGAATTCGTGAGGATGTCCATGGTCTCGGCGATGAAGTCTTTCAGCGGCATGGCGTTGGGATCGCTTGCCTGCCTCGGACCCGTCAGTTCCGTCTGGACGTACGGCGGTATGAGTTCGAGGACCTGCACGGATGTGTCCCTGAGCTGGTAGAGCAGTGATTGCGTGTAGGAATGGATTGCCGCCTTCGTCGCGCTGTAGGTTGGGGTGGTCGCCCGCGGCACGAACGCTAGCCCGGACGACACGGTCATGATCACCGCGTGTGGCTGTGTCTCAAGCATCGGCAGCAACGCCGCGGTCAGGCGGATCGGCCCAAGCAAATTCGTGGCGACCGTCGCCTCCGCATCGGCAAACGCGCCCTCTCGCAGGGACTCCGATCTCATAATGCCAGCATTGTGGATGACCATGTTCAGAGCCGGGTAGTCACGCGTGAGTTGTTCCGCGAAGCCGCGGATCGAGGCGCCGTCCTCGATATCGAGGACAGCGGCTTTCATCCCCGGATTCGCCGCCGTTGTCTCGTTGAGAGCCTCTTTGCGGCGGCCTGCGATGATGACCTGGTTCCCGTTCGCCTGGAAAGCCTCCGCGAGAGCGCGGCCAATACCGGAGCCGCCGCCTGTAATCAGGATGGTGTTGCCACGCATGTGCATGATCTTTCTCCTCTGTGTTTCTCGCGCCGTTCGGCCAGCGTGAGCTGTTGACACTGATAACTTTATCACGATATCAACGATAGCGCAAGAAGCGGCTGCTGGACCAATTGGTTCCGCCTGACTCGCCGGTACTCAGTGGCTGGCTCCGCTGCTGGGCCGGTGAACATTGCTGGTCTGCTCTTCGACGTCACCGGTATGGGCAATGGCGCTAGAAAGCCAACTGCGCCGGGGTTTGGGGGCTAGTGAGCCTGGGTGGAGCGCAGTTGGGCAGGAGGTGAGTCGGCGAGGTGGGCGCTGGCCCTGGCTTGCAGATCGGAGAGGGCTTGCAGGGCCTGCAGCGGGGTCATGTTGAGCACGTCCAGGGCGGCCAGGTCGGCGGCCAGAGCCAGTGTGGCGGCGGCCTGCGCGGTGTCCGGCGGGGGCGGCTCCTCGGCGGCCTCCTCGGCGGGTGGAGCCAGGTCTATCAGGTTGAGCAGGGGCAGCTGGCCAGAGGGGTGGCCCCGGCGGCCCCGACCGCCCGCCGCGCTCTCGGCGCGCTCCTCCAGCGCCCGCAGCACGGCGCGGGCGCGGCGGATCACGCCGGGGGGCAGCCCGGCCAGTTCGGCCACGTGGATGCCATAGCTCTTATCGGCCCCGCCGGCGACCACTTTGCGCAGGAACACGATGCCGTCGCCTTCCTCCAGCACATCCATGCGGTAGTTACGCAGGCGGGGCAGGGCCTCGGCCAGGGCGGTCAGCTCGTGGTAGTGGGTGGCGAAGACCGTTTTGGGCCGGGCGCGGGGGTTGTTGTGCAGGTGCTCCACCACGGCCTGGGCGATAGCCAGCCCATCCAGGGTGCTGGTGCCCCGCCCGATCTCATCCAGGATCAGCAGGGAGCGCCCGGTCATCTGGCGCAGGATAGCCGCCGTCTCCACCATCTCCACCATAAAGGTGCTCTGACCGGTGGCCAGGTCGTCCTGGGCACCCACACGGGTGAAGATGCGGTCCACCACCCCGATGCGCGCCCGCTCGGCGGGCACAAAGCTGCCGATCTGGGCCAGCAGGGTAATCAGGGCGATCTGCCGCAGGTAGGTTGACTTGCCGGCCATGTTGGGGCCGGTTAGCACGACCACCTGCCCCTCATCGGGGTCCAGCAGGACATCGTTGGGCACAAAGGGGTCCTCGCGGCGGGTCACCTCCACCACGGGGTGGCGGCCGCCCACGATCTCCAGGGCGCCGCTCTCGTCCACCTCGGGGCGGGTGTAGCGGTTCTCGGCGGCCACGGTAGCCAGGCTGCAATAGGCGTCCAGGCCGGCGATGGCCTCGGCGGTACCCAGCAGGCGGGCGGCGTGGCCAGCCACCTGCTCACGCAGCGCGGCGAACAGCTGGGCCTCCAGCTTCAGGATGCGCTCCTGGGCGTTGAGGATCAGCTCTTCGTTGCGCTTGAGTTCGGGGGTGATATAGCGCTCGGCGTTGGTCAGGGTCTGCTTGCGCGTGTAGGTGGGCGGCAGATCACCGCGATAGGCGTTGCTGATCTCGATGTAGTAGCCAAAGACGCGGTTGTAGCCCACGCGCAGCCCCTTGATGCCCGTGCGTTCGCGCTCGGTGGCCTCCAGGCCGGCCATCCACTGCCGCGCGCCGCTGACCGAGCCATGAATGGCGTCAAGCTTGGGGGAGTAGCCGGGGCGGATGGTGTCGCCATCGCCGATGGCCGCCGGTGGGTTGTCCCCCAGGGCGGCGGTGACGGCGGCACACACGTCGGGGCAGGGGTCCAGCCCGCCGTGCAACGTGGCCAGGGTGGGGGCCAGGTGGTCCAGCGGCGCGTCGTGCTCCCCCTGCTCACCGCCGTGGCCGTCCAGCAGCCTGGCCGTGGCAGAGGCCAGGTCGGCGGCGCGGGGCAGGGCGCGGGCCAGGGCTAGCAGGTCACGCGGGCCGGCGGCGCCCTGGAGCACCCGCCCGGTCAGCCGCTCGATATCGCCGATTGGCCCCAGGGCCTGAGCCACGGCCAGGCGGTCGCCCACCGAGCGCAGCAGGGCTTCCACGGCGTCGTGGCGGCGCCGCAGGGGGGCAACATGACGCAAGGGTTGGCCCAACCAGCGGCGCAGCAGCCGGCTGCCCATCGGTGTGGCCGTGCGATCCAGCACGCTGATCAACGAGCCATCGCCGGCCTCGCCAGCCATAGTGCGGGTCAACTCCAGGTTGCGCCGCGTGGTGGCGTCCAGGGCCATAAACTCATCATCGCCGCGCAGGGTCAGGGGGCGCAGCTGGGGGACCAGTGAGCGCTGCGTCTCGCGCAGGTAGGCCAGCAGCGCCCCCGCGGCGGCGATAGCCAGGGGCAGGTGACCCCACGCCTCGCCGTCCAGCGTGGCCAACCCATAGTGGTCACGCAGCAGCCGCATCGCCGCCGGCAGGGCGAACAGGTGGGCGTCTTGGGGGGACATATGGCAGCCGGGCGGACCGTGCAGGGGCGGCGGGCCCACCTCTTCATCGGCTCCCGGCACGGGGGTGCGCGGCCGCCGCGGGGCTGGCCACAGGCACTCGGCGGGGGCCACGCGGCACAGTTCGCGTTCCAGCAGGGCCAGCGCGTCGGCGCCGCGCAGTTGGCTGGTGGTAAACTCGCCGGTGGTCACGTCCACCCAGGCAAAGCCGGCCTGCCCCTGGCCAGGCGCCAGGGCGGCCAGGTAGTTGTTGCGCTTGGCGTCTAGCGCGCCCAGTTCGGTGACCGTGCCCGGTGTGATCACGCGCACGATCTCCCGATCCACCAGTCCCCTGGCCGCGCGGGGGTCACTCATCTGCTCGCAGACGGCCACCTTGAAGCCCTTGACCACCAGGCGGGCCACATATGTTTCCAGGGCGTGGTGAGGCACCCCGGCCATGGGCACCCGCTCCCCCTTGGCGAAATCGCGCCCAGTGAGGGTCAGGTCCAGTTCGCGCGCCCCGATGCGCGCGTCGTCGTCGAACATCTCATAGAAGTCGCCCAGGCGGTAGAACAGGATCGCGTCAGGGTACTGCGCCTTGAACCGCAGGTACTGCAGGCGGGCCGGGGTGCTCATGGGGAGGCGAGCCGCCGTATGGTCGTCTGGCGCATGGGCGCGCCTAGTCGTCGCGGGCGTGGACGACGATCACGCTGATGTTGTCATCACCGCCGTTGTCATTGGCCAGGCTGACCAGGCCCTCCGCCGCCGAGCGGGGGTCATCGGGCGGCGCGGCCTGCACCGTAGCCAGGATAGCGTCGTCGCGGACCATATCCCACAGGCCATCCGAGCACAGGATCAGCGTATCGCCAGGCTGCAGCGAGTGGACCGACACATCCGGCTCGGCGTCCATATCGCTGCCCAGGCTGCGGTAGATCAGGTTGCGTTGGGGGTGGGTGTAGGCCTCGTCATCGGTGATCTGGCCCATGGCTACCAGAGTGGCCACCAGCGAGTGGTCATTGGTGACGCGCTGGATAGCGCCCTGGCGGATCATATAGATGCGGCTATCGCCCAGGTTCGCCACGATCGCCTTGGCCCCGACCACCACCACCAGGGTGGCCGTGGAGCCCAGCCCGGCCACCTCGGGGTGCTCACGGGCGTGGCGCAGGATCGAGCGGCTCGTTTTATCAATGGCCGTGGCCACGCTATCCATGAGCGAGGTAAACAGGGGAGCGACGGTGGCAGGCCCGTTGCCGGACTGGGCCACCACCTCCACATCGTCGTCGGCGGGCCTGGCCGTGGTGGTCCCATCGCCGGCCACCATGGGATGAGGCATGGTCGGCTCATCGCGGGGGGATAGGCTAGCCTGTCCGGACAGGCCACGGGCGATCTCCTCGACCAGGGGCTGCAGGTGGATGGTTAGCGCCTCAATGGCCAGTTCGCTGGCCAGGCCACCGGCGCGCAGGCCACCCATGCCATCGGCCACGATATAGAGGCCCACCGAGGGGCCAGTCCAGGTATACAGGTGGTCCTGGTTCTCCGACCGGCGCTGTCCAATGTCAATCGCGCTGCCCGCCAGTAACCGCACTGCCCGCCTCTTTCCGCTGTCGCTCCGCTGCTCCCCAGCGCCCGCTAGTCTCTCATTATAACACTGCCCACACCACGATCATGCCCAATCCACCAACTACCAGGCGGGCCGTGGATGGCCCGCCTCAGACCGCTGCCCCAGCTACACGCCGAGGCTGGGCAGGCATAGGTGATGGTCATGGATGCGCCTGCCGCGCTGCTCCTTCCTCGCGCCGTGCCCAGGCGCGCCCACGGCATGCTCTGATCTAAACCCTAACGCATCCTGAGGGAAGCGTGACCGGCGCCACGCCGTGTTTGGCGACCGGCGACGATATTGGTAGCTTGAGGTGAGGCCCAGCGCGGCGCTCGTGGACAGACGTAGGGGAATCAGGTCAAAGTAAGGAGCGAGCTCTGATGAGCCCACCGGAGTCGCCCAGTAGGTAGCAAGAGAGATGCGTGACGGCAGCCGCATGGAGGCGGTCCTGGCGCTGGCGAACACAGGCGGCCGTAGATCAGGCCCGGCCTGCTGCCCATAACAATCGGGCGGGGACCAAGGCAGATTACAGCGTGGGCGGGCTGGCCTGGTGGTTCAGGGCAGCGACCAGTTCCTGGGGGGCCACGGTGACCACGCCGAAGCGGCGGACCACCAGGCCAGCGGCGACGTTGCTCAGGTACGCCGCCTGCGGCATGGTGGCCTCGGCAACCAGGGCCAGGGTGAACACGGCGGCCACGGTATCGCCGGCCCCGGTGGGGTCGCGCACCTCGCTAAAGGCTCCCTCGGGGATGGGCAGGAGTTGTACGGGGCGGTCCCGCTCGAACAGGGCCATGCCCTGGCTGCCCCGCGTGATCAGGATGCCCCGCGCCCGCATACCCTCTAGCAGGCGGGCGCCCACGGCGTACAGGTCGTCCAGCGAACGGACCTCGCGGCCCACGGTGGCCACGGCCTCCGGCTCGTTGGGCGTGGCTACCGTGATATTCTGGAACCGAAACAGGTGGCCATGCGAATCCACGGTGATGATGATGCCCTGGGCCTGGGCCAGCGGCAGAGCCGTCTCAATGACCTGCTGATTGATCACGCCGTTGTCGTAGTCAGAGATCAGCAGGGCGTCGGCATGGGACAGCTGAGCGGCCAGGAAGCGCACCAGCGCCTCCTTGGCCGGCGCGCTGATCTCGCTGCGGTCCACGTGGTCAAAGCGGGCGACCTGCTGAGGGGCCTGTTGGGCCGAGCCGCCGATCAGGCGGGTCTTGGTGGAGGTAGGTCGGCCCCCCTGCACGAACAGGCCCTCGGTGTTGATGCCCGCGTCGGCCAGCTGGCGGGCCAGGGTCGCCCCGGCGGGGTCGTCGCCGATCACGCCGGCCACGGCGACCTGGGCGCCCAGCGAACGCAGGTTGGCGGCCAGATTGGCCCCGCCACCGGGCACGATATAGCGGTCGCTGACCTCCAGGATGGGGATAGGGGCCTCACGCGAGAGCCGGGTAGGGCTGCCGATAATGTACTCATCGGCCACCATATCGCCCAGCACGACCACCCGCCGCCCGGCCATGCGGGCTACCAGCTGAACCAGCGCGCCAGGCGTCGCCAGCCTGTCGGCCCGACCCGGAGTGGCGTCAGGCGCCACCTGCCCCTCCACGCTCATTGATCACCGTGGGCCGAGCGCGGTTGGGGAAAGATCAGGTTGAAGGGCAGGGCAAAGCCGGGGAGCAGCGCGTCGTCGGTCAGCGTGTCGCCCCAGCGTAGCACGCGGGTCGGCGCATCAGCGTCATGGATGTGGATCACGCGGCGCTCAGGATAGACACACCACACATGGCGCGCGCCGCCGGCAAGGTAATCCTGGACCTTCTCGGCGCTATCGGCGGCGCTTTCCGAGAGGCTGATCACTTCAATGACCAGGTGAGCCACGGCAGGGAAGTAGGTGTCGTCATGCCACGACCAGCCACTCGCGGCCAGTTGCTCGGCCGGCACATAGGCGCCATCAGCGCCGCGCACCTGGTCAGGATCGTCGGGCAGGGTGAACTGCATACCAAACTCGCCGCCAGCCACAAAACCGACCAGCGCGTGGCAGGCGTCGCTGCCCTGCTCAGGTCGCCAACCAAGAGACCGGGCGCGGGCATCAAGATACCGATCAATTGCTGCTAGCAGCTTTGTCTCCACCAGCCCATGCCTGCTCTTAGGTGGTGGCATAACACGGACGTCCCCTCTGACAAACTCGTGTCTGTAGCCATCCTCGGGCAAGGCCATGAACTCGGCCAGGGTCAGACTGCCCGTGTGCAGGACCATGCGCCCTCCTCCCCCACGCTACTCTCCCCAGTGTAGCGCATCGGCAGGCCGTGGCGAACACTGAGTGCCCTCACGTGGGCCAGCCCGTCTGTGTACTGGCGTACTCCTCGGGCAGCATGGCGAACCAGAGGGTGTCGCAGGGTTGCCCGCTGGTGTTCAGGTCGGCGCGGCGCAACCGGCCCTCCAGCAGGTAGCCAGCGCGCTCGGCCACGGCGCGGCTGCGCGTGTTGGCTGCATCGCAGCGGATGATCACCCGCTGGGCGTGCAGCGTCTCGAAGGCGCAGGTGGTGAGCAGCCGCACGGCCTCGCCCACGTAGCCGCGCCCCTCGGCGGAGGTGCGCACCCAGTAGCCGATCTCAAAGGCGGGGATCCGCCAGTCGTGGGGGTGCAGGCCCACGCCGCCCACGAATGCGCCGTCGTGGGTGAACATGCCCAGGGTGAACTCCTCGCGCAGCAGGTAGCGGGCCTGGCTGCGCCGGATGAAGGCGCGGGTGTCGTCGGCCGTCTCATGTGCGTTGTACCAGGGCAACCACGGCTTCAGGCGATCCATGGACTCGTGAACCGCGCGGTGGACCGCCAGCGCGTCATCGTCGTCAAATCGGCGCGCCACGATGCGCGGCCCCCTGAACTCCCGCGGGATAGTCAGCAGGATAGGCTGCCTCTCCGCTTCCGCCATCTCTCCCCTCCCTAACCTCGCCACGGCCTGCCCGACATGGGCCGTTGGGCCCGCACTCTCTACGCGCCAGGGTGACCAATGGCGCTGTGCCGCACCAACGATACCACACCGGCTCAGACGGGGATCAAGCCCTATTCCAGGATAGTGGGGTTGGCTACGGATGAGCCAGCCTGGTAATGACGCGCCTCCAGCCTCTATACCCTGGTGACCTCCGCGGCGGGGCGCCGGGGGCTTTTGAGCCCCTCCGTTGTGGGGTAGCCGATGTAGAGTGCGGCTTTGGTCACGTCCAACGCCGCGGCAATCTCGTGCAACGAGGTGCGGGCATAGTCCCGGCGCGCGCACAGGGTAAGGGCCACGTCTAGGATGCGGGCGCGGCTGACGTTGGTGGCGCGGCGGGACCATGGGTCCTCCTTATGGTCAGAGGGCGGCGCACGAATCACCTGTACGGCAGGCTACTCCCATGGTACACTAGCAGCATGTGCGCCTCTGCGCCCGCCGTGGATGCCGCGATCCGCCGCCTGAGGTGTGACCAGCAGCGGTCCGGATGGGCCCGGTGGTGACACAGCCCATGAGGTGAGCGATGTCGACGCCCCTTCTCGTCACGAAACTCTATCAGCCCCCTTTGCGGCCGACCGTGGTCCCCCGCCCCCGCCTGATCGAGCGGCTGAACACGGGGCTGTACCGCAAGCTGACTCTCATCGCGGCCCCCGCCGGCTTTGGGAAGACCACGCTGGTCAGCGCTTGGGTCGCCGGGTGCGGGCACCCGGTTGCGTGGCTGTCGCTGGACGCTGGGGATAACGATCCCACCCGCTTTCTGCTGCATGTGGTCGCCGCGGTGCAGACGATTGCGCCGACGCTTGGCGCCGCGGTGCTGGAGGCGCTCCAATCCCCGCAGCCACCGCCACCCGAACCGCTGCTGACGGCTCTGCTCAATGAGATCACCACCCTCCCGGACCCAGTCGTTCTCGTTCTGGACGACTACCACCTCATTGAGGCCCCACCGGTTGACGATGCCCTGACCTTCCTGCTCGCGCACCTGCCACCGCGGCTACACCTGGTCATCGCCACCCGTGAGGATCCCCCGCTCCCGCTGGCCCGCCTACGCGCCCGCGACCACGTGACCGAACTGCGCGCCGCCGACCTGCGCTTTACCGCCGCCGAAGCCGCCGCCTTTCTCAACCCGGTGATGGGTCTCACTCTCTCGCCGGCCGACATCGCCGCCCTGGACGAGCGCACCGAAGGCTGGATAGCCGGCCTGCAACTCGCCGCGCTGTCCTTGCAGGGCCACCAGGATGTGCCCGGATTCGTCCGGGCCTTCGCGGGCGACCACCGGTACATCGTGGACTATCTGGGCGACGAGGTGCTGCAGCGTCAGCCGGAGGATGTCCGCAGCTTCTTACTCCAGACCGCCATTCTCGACCGGATGACGGGCCCGCTATGCGAGGCCATTACCGGCCAGGAGGGAGGCGCCGCGCGGTTGGCTGCCCTGGAGCGCGGCAACTACTTTGTCGTGCCGCTGGATGAGCAGCGCCACTGGTATCGCTATCACCACCTCTTCGCCGACGTCCTCTCTGCCCATTTGCTGGCGGAGCAGCCCACTCAGGTCGCGACGCTGCACCGGCGGGCGAGCGCGTGGTACGAGCACAACGGGTCAGCGACCGAGGCGATCCGCCACGCGCTCGCCGCCGCGGATGTCGCGCGCGCGGCGGACCTGATCGAGTTGGCCGTGCCGGCCATGGCCCGGAGTCGACAGGAGGCCACGGCGCTTGGCTGGCTCAAGGCGCTCCCCGACGAGGTGGTCCGCTGTCGGCCCGTCCTCAGCGTTGAGTATGCCGCGATGTTACTGGTGAGCGGTGAGCTCACGGGCGTGGAGGCCCGACTACGGGACGCCGAGCGGTGGCTGGACACGACGCCAGACAGGCGAGAGCGACCGGACGCTCCCTCGGCTGAGATGGTCGTCGTGGACCAGGCGGAATTCCGCCTTCTCCCGGGCTCGATCGCCGTGTACCGTGCCGGGCAGGCCATGGCGCGGGGCGATGTGGCCGCCACTGTGCACTACGCCCAGCAGGCACTCGCCCTCGTCCCGGAGGACGACCATCTCCGGCGGGGAGCGGCAGCGGCGCTCATGGGGCTCGCCTCCTGGACGAGCGGGGATCTCGAGACAGGCCACCGGGCGTATGCCGAGGGTATGGCTCGTATCCAGAGGGTCGGGAACATCTCTGACGTCCTCGGCTGCTCCATCGCCCTGGCGGATATTCGGATGGCGCAAGGCCATCTCCACGAGGCAATGCGCACCTATGAGCAGGCGTTGCAGCTGGCGGCAGGACAGGACGAGCCGGTCCTGCGGGGAACGGCGGACATGTACGTGGGACAGAGCGAACTCTACCGTGAGCACAACGATCTCCACACCGCGACGGAGCTCCTGCTGCGCAGCAAGGAGCTGGGCGTGCTCGCCGGGTTGCCCCAAAACCCCTACCGCTGGTGCGTTGCCATGGCGCGCGTACGGGAGGCCGACGGGGATCTCGACAGCGCGCTCGACCTACTCTGTGAGGCCGAGCGCGTGTACATGGGAGACTTCTTCCCCAATGTGCGCCCGGTCGCGGCGCTCAGGACACGGATGTGGGTGAAGCAGGGCCGCCTGGACGAGGCCCTCACCTGGGCGCGGCAGCAGGGCCTGTCCGCCCAGGACGACCCGAGCTACCTGCGCGAGTTCGCGCACCTCACCCTGGCCCGCGTGCTCGTGGCCCGGTCTGCGAGCGATCGTCCCGACCGCTCCCTTCTGGAGGCCATGGGACTACTGGAGCGTCTCCTGAAAGCAGCGCAAGACGGTGGGAGGACGGGCAGCGTCATCGATATCCTGGTCGTGCAGGCGCTCGCTCACCAGATGCGCGGCGACATCCCTGCCGCGCTCCTGCCGCTGCACCAGGCGCTGACGCTGGCTGAGCCGGAGGGCTACGTCCGCCTGTTTGTGGACGAAGGCCCCCCCCTGGCGCACCTGCTCCGCGTGGCCACCACGCGCGGGATCATGCCCGCCTATACCGGCACGCTGCTGGCTGCCTGTGACGCTGCGCACCAGCGGAGCGCCGGCGACGCGTCTCGCCCCACGCCCCTGGTTGCGCAGCCGCTCAGCGAACCGCTCAGCGAGCGTGAGCTTGTCATGCTCCGACTGCTTGGAACCGAGCTGTCTGGACCGGAGATTGCCCGTGAGCTCGTGGTGGCCTTGAGCACGGTGCGCACCCATACCAAGCACATCTACGGCAAGCTTGCCGTCACCAATCGCCGGGCAGCCGTCACACGGGCCGCGGAGCTGCATTTGCTCTAGCCGCACACCAGCGTGGCCCGCGCCGGCCTCCCCCTCGCCCGGCCAGATAACCCAGCCTATCCGTACTCGCCTGGCCGGGCGTCTGTCTCGCGGGCCTCCTCCCCGCAGCAATAAATCCCCACATCCCTCCCCACATGTGGGGACGACACCTCCCCACATCCGCTCGTACAGTGTGAGTGTGGCAAAAGAAAAGACGACTGCACCGACGTGCCGCGTCAGCCAACGGGAGGGAGGGAAGGGACGAGGTGCCGCATGAGGGACACACAGGGAGCAAAGGAGGGCCAGGACGAGTCGGCACGGTACGAGATACGCCTCAAGGGACACCTTGATACCCGCTGGGCCGACCGCTTCGAGGACCTGACCATCACACTCGACGACAACGGTACAACCCGGTTAACCGGCCCGATAGTCGATCAGGCCGCCTTGCATGGCGTGCTACGAAAAGTACGTGATTTGGGAACGCCCTTGCTCTCGGTCACGCGCGTTGAACCTGCGCAGTCAGAGGCGCCAGATGTCACACCGTGACACGCGCCACTACCTTTCAATAAAGGAGACACGACCATGATGAGCACCAAGCCGACCGCACTCCATGCCGGAGCGGCGCTGTCAACGGGGCGAATGGGCGTCCAGGTCAACACAACGAGAAAGATTGCCCTTGGGACGGGCATACTCATGATCATTACCTTCATCACCTCGATCCCCGCGCAGCTTATTTTCTACCACCCTTTGCTGACCGACCCCGCCACGTACATCGGTGGCGCCGGCGGTGACACGGCCGTGCAGTGGGGTGCGCTCCTGGAAGTCATCCTTGTGATCGCCAATGTCGGAACCGCCGTGGTGCTGTATCCGATTGTCAAGCGGCAGAACGAAATCGTTGCCCTGGCCTACGTCACGGAGCGGGTACTTGAATCGGTCGCCATCATGGTCGGCTTCTTCAGCCTCCTGGCGGTCGTGACGTTGCGGCAGGGCGTCGCCGGGGCTGGCGGCGCCGATACCGCCGCGCGCGTCACCGCCGCCAGGGCGCTGGTCGCGGTCCATGACTGGACGTTTCTGCTCGGGCCCGGATTCCTTGACGGCCTGGGGACGGGGCTGTTGCTGGGCTACCTGATGTACAAGTCGGGCCTCATGCCCCGGGGCCTGGCTCTGTTGGGGCTCATCGGTGGTCCTCTGGTGATGGCGTCGGGGATTGCCGTGCTGCTCGGGGTCTTCAAGGCCGGCGCCGCGGGGCAGGTCATCGCCACGATCCCGGAGATCTTGTGGGAGCTGTCTGTCGGTCTCTACCTTATCGTCAAGGGGTTCAAGCCGTCTCCTATCATCTCCGGGTGAGACCCACTGCGCGCGCCATCGACCGGCGGGCCGCATCCTGTAGGATCGTTGCCAACGCGCGCAGCGTCACCCCCTCGACCATAGTGGTCCCAAGAGAGCGTTGTCACGGTAAAATGCTGTGGGGTAAGCGGAGGAGAGCAGGAGAGACATCTACCTGCTGGGACAATGGGGAGAACAGCCTTCCATCTTTATGTCTGTTGATCAACAACCTTCTGAGCCGAGTTAACGTGACAACGCCAGTGCGGGGCCAGTCCAACGCGACGGCCGGTTGTGCAGGCCCGCGCTGAAGATGTGCAGGATGGCGGCGGAGTTCACCAGGAAGATGGCCGAGTGGACCACCTTGACGGCGACGATGGCGCTGCTCCGCCGGAGATCTATCTCGTGCCCGGGTGAGCTCATCCTGTGCATAAAGGGTGGCGCTGGTTGGGTCATATGTGGTCTCCCGCGGGCCTCTGCGGTGGTCACGGTGTGGTGACACGGGCAGCGTGGGACCACGCCAAGGGTGTGGTCGCCGCCTCGACGCGTCGCTTGATGCCCAGCAGGCATTTGCGCATCATCACGATGTCAGTGAACTCGACGAGCAGGTCGAACAGCATGACCAGGGGCGAGGTCCAGCGGTAGTGCATACGCACACGCGTGATCAGGCGTGTCTGCTGCTGATTGAGCGGCTCCAGGCCCCAATACCAGGTGGTATCGCCCGCCTTGTCCCCCCACCGCATCCAGCGGTTGGGCTCGAGTGCTTTAACCCATTGGCCCTGTTGGCCATCCGGGCTCAGCGGGATCACGTCCCCGACCGCCAGGTGCTGGAACTGGGGCATGATCCGCTCGGCGCTGGGGTGGCCCAGGTTGTCCAGCCAGTCGTAGCTGTACCAGCCAGCCCGGGTGACCCCGATCTGGATCAGCCAGGGCCAGATCTCCTCAGGCCGTGCGGTGATGGTGACGGCCCGAGTGGCGTTGAACGTGGGGTGCAGGACATGGTCATCGCCGGGCAGCGGGCGCGCTACCTCATCGTCGGTGGCGCCCCAGCGGAGTTGCCAGGGCCGAAGCAGGCGCAGGTACGCGGCCAGCGCCGCGCTACCACCCAGGGCCAGCCCGCTCACGCCGCGCATGGTCAGGAAACGTGTCATGGTATCCTATTCCCTCCTTGTTTTGTTTGTTGAGTGGCCGCTGCCGCTGCCCATGTCAATAGGGCTCGGTCTGGTCGTACGTGATCTCGGTGACCTGGCCACGGAAGTAGCTGAACGCACCGGCCTCCAGGGTGTAGGCCACGTCGGCCTTCATCGGGATGTTGTCCGCACTCTGTGCGTTCTAGGTTTGCGTGCCTGGGCACTCACCGCGGACGTGGGGCGCGGTCCCGGGAGGAGAGTGCGGAGGTACCTGACCAGCAGCCCCAGCCCCACCAAGGTGACCACCGCGAAGACCGGGGCCATGCTCAGGGACACGGTCGGGTCGGCGAGGCGCTCGAACACCATATCTACGATGACACTCAGCCCCACCAGGGTCATGGTTGTGAGGGCCATGCCAGCGAGCACGTATCCCCAGGGGCGCTGCTGCCACAGCCAGAGCCCTGAGAGCACGGCGAAGGGGAGGAAGAGGCTCAGGTCCAGCACCTCGACGGGGTTGGTCACCTGCGCCGTCCTGGCCAGGCTGGCCGGGATGGTGTTGCCCATGATCGCGGGCACGATGTCCTTGAGCCAGGTCAGGCAGAACAGGGCGGCCACACCGATCAGGTAGAGGGAGATGGTCCGCACGGGCAGGCCAGAACCGTGGCGGGCACCCACAGCCTGCGGGTCTATCCGCACGAGCAACGCCACCAGCGACCAGACCGCCAGCGAGAGGGCCGCCACGTAGACCAGGAAGAGCGGGTTGAAAGCCACATCGAAGGCGTAGATCACATACATGTACAGGATGTGGCCCACGACGCCCAGCCAGACGACCTAGGCGCCCAGGGAGCCACGCGCGGCCAGGACCAGCGCGGCCAGGAGGGCAGGGACGGCAACGACCAGTGTGGTGCGCCATTTAACCGAGCTATGTGTTGCTCTGAGAGCCGCACTTGGCGCTAGTGTGAGGGTGCGACGGCATGCGTCAGCACGCGGCACGTGCTGAGGTGTGAAGCCCGTCAGTCAAGGGGC
>JAABUM010001050.1_pt1 | contig 43380 bp, 84 predicted proteins | sample 5559161 | NCBI WGS metagenome assembly JAABUM01 (sample SAMN10711868, study PRJNA513369) | rock metagenome | isolation source: Antarctica rocks | place: Antarctica: Victoria Land, Siegfried Peak nord
TGGCAGCGTCTACGCAGCTCAAACCCGTGCCTTCTGCTGGCAGGTGGGTCACGCTGATCCATGACCTCCGCTGCTAGAAGTTCTCCCCCACTCGTGTGTGCATGCCGCTGCACTGGTGCATGTTGTTACCACAGTATCCTCCAAGCTGTACCGCGCTGCGGAACTTGGTGAGTGAGCATGAAGCGAGCGTCATTGGCTGCTGCTCAGGAGGCGGCCATTGATGAGACATTGCTCGCAGCATATGCATCTCACGAAGCCCGAAACTCGTTTTCCAACCTCAACACCTCAACACTCCGCAGGCCGGTGCGCGCCGCGGCGGCGGCGAAGCGCGCAGTGTCGGATGCGACGATGATGCCGCCGAGAAAGCGCTCCCGCTCGATGTCTTCCCCCCGCTCCTCACGCGAAGTGCGACGCCCAACACTTCAAACCCTGCAGCCATATCTCTGCTGCTGTAGCAGCCCAAAGCTTGATGTCTTCCCTCACCTCCTGCTGCAACATGCCTTGGGCGATTATCAAACCCTGCAACCACATTCGCTTGTGTTGTTCTCGACCAGTCTCATTGCTTCCTGTTGCCTCGCTTTGCCCAGCTCGACGTTCCTATTGTTTGTTGGCACGCGTCTGATCCAGCCACCGTTCCATGGCCACTCTGAATATGCTCCCATCCCGCCCAACCGCACCCCATGCCACCAAGCTTCAAGTGGTCATGCCTGCAGGAGCACATCGGGCAGAACAGCAGCCCAGAGCGCGACGGCACCAGCGCCAGCGCCGCGCCGGTCACCTCGCAGCCGTCGGAGCGGCCGTCGCCGCCCGCCACCAACACCAAAGTGAGGCTCCACACTTATGCTTGATTGTCTTAGCCGCCTGTGTGTGGGGCTCCATGACGCTGAGACTGCCTCATTGCCTCTGTTTCACTTTCTTGTGTTTTCAATATTGCAGCAGTGTCAGCCGTGAAGCGCATCTGCTTGGCTGACGCGCTTGCTGGTGTTGTTTCCTTTCTCGGCTGCTGCCTGCCTCGCGCTGACGCCGTGTGTCCTTCACTCCCATGCAGAAGCACCACGCCAGGCAGCGCACCGGCGCTGGCGGCAAGAAGCGTGCCGCCGACTCCATCAGTTCAGACTGCTCCAAGGCAGGCATCGAGAGGTCAGTGTCTCGACTGATCCTGTTCCTTCGCGAATGCCTGCTCTTGCGCGGCAAATTCTGCCCTGCACGACACATGTCAGCCCTCACTGGTTGCTGGGGCCTGCACCTGTGCTGCCGCCATCTGGTGCCGACACCACATCTTCCTAAACCTGACGACACCTGACAGCTCACTCGAGCAGTCGGCACGACGCCGCATTGTGGAGACACTTCTGTGATTATCACAACCCAAGCAAACTGCTTGGGTTGTGATTGAGTCGTCTTGGTTCCTCCTGCCCAGCACGCCTCCTGACGAGTTCTGCGCCTGAGCTGCAGGGCGTCCAAGCATGACAACAACGATCCCGAGTCTGCGGGACCGCCGGCAGCGCTGCACTCGGCGGCAGACATCCTCCTCTCATTTTCAGGCTGCTGCTGAGCCGCCTCCCTGGATTCACGGGCACCAATACACAAGGCCGCGTTCCATCAACCACACAATGATTTGCTATGATTTGGACACTCTGTCTCGTGAAGGTTGGAGAGCCTCACCTCCCAACGGGTATTTTAAGACCAACAAGGCCGGAATAATGTTTCCAAGAACACTGGGTCAGGGTGCATACCTGCACTCACTTGGCTGTCGGCAAAGTTTCGGGATGCTTTCGGTGATGATTCATTGGTTTGGCGACTCTGTTTTTGGCTAGCGGCCTTGTGGGCGCATGCGGCAGTGCATAGGGCACCATGCCTGCTCGCTGCGCCGAGTTTGTTTGCTACCTACATTGCGAGTGATGGGCAATATTGAAACGACACAATGGCGGCCCTGCTGGCTAGGCTTGTGTTTCCATCTGTGATCCGCCTCACTCTGAACAATTGGCAGCACACAAAACAAAGCCCCGCTGTGTCATGCGCTTGCCGTCAGAGTCACCCAACGTCAATTCTTGGTATTACCGTCAGACGATGTGTCAGTCAGTGCCTACCTACAACCAACCTGCCTATCGTGACCCAGGTGCACGCTGCTGCTCAGGCCTCAGAATGACACTGACTAGGTATCTACAAACCAGCACACGGTCTGCCTTAACTGTCCGCCACCTGCTCACGCTGCCCACATGATTGCCAGCAACAAAGCTCCACCGCACAGCAGCCACGACGCTGCCATCCCGCTGCGGCGCGCCGCCGCCGACGGCTCCAGCGCCGGGGCGTCGGCCCCCGGCGGCGGGCTGGGCGGCGGCGGCGGCTGTGGCGCAAAGACCCCGGAGCCGACGCTGATCTGGTATTCCCCTGTGCTTCCAGTGTTGCCCGCCAGGTCGGTTGCGAACAGCGCAAAGGTGTAGGTGCCATTGGCGAGGCTGACGTCCATTGGCGACGCTATCGTATGGAAGGCTGTTGAGGCGCTGACCTGCGCCGCTGCCTCCGCCGCTGCTGCTGACTTAGCCACTGCCGCCGCCGCTGCTACCGCAAAGGGCGACCGCTGGACCAGCGACTTGCCAGCCGCGGTAAGCCGCGCTGCGAGGCCCTGCCTTATGCCAAGCCCCTCTGCCGTCGTCTGCTGGCCGCCGATGCGGAAGGCACGGGTGGAGGATGACGTCATTGGTGCCAGTCGCCCAAGCACCCTGCAGGGAGGATTCATGTCAGACTCAGAATGACAGCTTTGTTGTGCGCAGCCTGCAACGACAAGCCGCAGACTCCAGCCCTAGTGATTGCCAATGCAAAGGCTGCTTATCTGTGCTCATCATGGCATGCTCGACAGATTGCATCCATGCACGCCGGTGCGCCGCTGGCGGTGTTCAATGCAGCGCACACCCAAAAATATCCGCGAGAGTGTCAAAAGCACAGGAGTTGCGCACTGGTCGATGCCGGAGCCGTCGGCGCCGTCGCTGGCGGCAAAGACGATTTTGAAGGCATTGCTGCCCATGGCCACCTGCCGCCGCCCCGCTGGCCCGCTGACTACTGCCGGCGTCGAATCGTCTCTGCGGCGCAGAGTGGTTGATATTTAATACTAATCGAGAACCAACGGATCCGGCAAATGCATTCATCATGGTGACCAGCGCCACCTGCCGCCGCCTCGCCGGCCCGCTGACGACCGCCGGCGTGGAGTCGTCCCTGCAGCGCCGCAGTCAAAAAATATACTCCGCAACAGCCTCTTTGGATTCAACTGCAGAACGACATGAGAGATTCTGCAAGGTCTGCCGCAGATGCATGCCCATCAGAGGAAGGAACTTCGCAGGTTTTGAGCTTTTGAGGAAATCTCCTGCCAACGGTGCAAGGAGCGCACTGAGGCATGAAGCTGATGTCATAGGTGGGCGGCGTGGTGTCGACGGTGAAGGACGCCTGAGCCGGCGGCCCCGTCACGCCACTGCTGCTGCTGCCCTGCACCACAAAGACATAGCGGCCATCCGCCAGGCCCGGGTACGACCTGCGGGCAGCTGCGCGAGCAATTCAGAGGTTGACAGTGCAGGCAGCTGCCTTTGGGTGCGCTCTTCGTTGACAAGCTCGAATTCCTTATCCCCTGCCGGTGGGTGCAGAATTCCCAGAGTCCCGGGTCAATGAGATTCTGCTGGTCTGCAGGCGCGCAGGCGCAGGCACAGGCACAGGCACAGGCTGATTCAGGGTGCCGATCAATATCCAAGTCTCAGGGCTTGAGCAAGGTTACGCGGAAAAGCCCTGTATGTCTTGTGCATGTACAGTATATACAAGTGATACGACGTACATACAAGTGATCGAACTCGGATGTCGAAAGTGACAAGGGCGCACTGAGGGCTGGTGCAGGCGCTGTAGCTGGCGGCCGCTCCGTCGCGCGCCAGGCTGCACTGGAACGCCACGTCGCCGCTGGACACAAACGCAAACTGCGCCGTCCTGGCCCTGGTCACGGTGGCCGGCGCGGACACCAGCCGCACGACTGGCACGGCGGCGCCGACAGTGAACTGCGCGGACGCCTGGTAGCCTGCCGCGGCGCCGACGGTGCGCACGGAAAACACATAGACGCCATCCGCCAGGGTTGTGAATGTCTGCGCGGGCAGCATTGCAAGACTTGAATGTTGCAAAGCCGCACAGGGACTCAAACGTGGTGATTGGGCGCCTGATAGCCCGCAACAGCGACGGCGGTGCGCACGGAAAAGACATAGACGCACGTCCGCCAGGCTCGTGAACGCAGCAGACATGCAGATGCCTGAATCGGTGGACACTCGATCCTTAGTCGCCTGCAGGGGATGCTGGGCAGCAAGCCGGCACGGCTCTGTCCTTCGTACACTACAAAGCTGGCAGCCACAATTGCGCGTTAGCCACAGTTGCATTTGATCAGAGAATCTCGCAGTCAAGGCGCCTCTCACCTGGGGGGTGGCGCAGGGCGGCATACCCCCCCTTGTGCCCTCCACGCCGGCATTCAGCGCAATTCTAAAGCACTGGCGAGCATGATACATTCTGGAGGAATGACAACATGTCTCGCCTGGGGGCTGGTGCAGGCCGCGTAACCTGCCACGCTGTCCACGCTGGCGTCGCTCGCGTCGCTCTGCCGCTGCAGGCGGCACTGCAGGCCCGGCGGCGCGCCGCCGCCGGCCACCGTCTTGAAGGCAGCAAAGGTGATCCGGCTGGCAGCGGCGTCGACGGCGGTTATCTGGGTGTAGGACGCCATGGACACTGTCCAGGAGCGTGTCACGGGCGAACCGTTGGTGTTGCCGGCGCCGTCCTCCGCCTGGATAGTCAGTGTATAGCTGCCGTCTGGCAGCGAGGCATAAACCTGCGGACGAGGGTTTGAAGTTTGGTCGCTGCTTTCGGACAATCTGGAGTTTCCGGCTTCCATCCCGACATGGATGGTCAGGGTGTAGCTGCCGTTTTCGCAGCGACGTATACACCTGAATTCGCAGGACGTTGGTTTCCACAACGTCCACAGCCAGGGGTCATCGACGTGGCAGCACGAGGCAACGGCTGTCCAGCAAGGCCGCTGGCGGCAACAGGCACCAGCAGGCTGGGTGGGGCTGCGAGCTGTGTGAGGCAGCAGCGGCGGGCAATGTGGCTGACAGCAATTTGCGATTGCTGGAGGCACAGCAGCATGTAGAGGCACAGAGCGTTGCATTGAAGTGTCTAGGATGGCAGTCCCCTGAAACTCAAAGATACACAGTAGGGTTTTACTCACCACAGGGCTGGAGCACGGCTGGTACTGGCCCAGCACCTCCGGCGGGTCCGTCGGCGCCAGCGGCACGGCGGCGGTGTTGGCAGTCGTGGGCGTGCGGTCCAGCTTGCACTGGAAGGCCACGGTGGAGGCGTCCACACCGGTGAAGACCGCCGCCGCGCGCCGCGCAGAGGCCGTAAAGGACGAAACGGTGATTTTGGGCGGCGTGACGTCGACGGCAAACAGCTGCGAAGTCTGCAGCGCAAACCCTGCACACGCAGAGCACACTGTCTTGGCATTGTGCTTCCCCGACAGTCTGTCGTTGCGATCGCGATTGGCGCTTGCTCCCCGCACTGCTGTGTCCCCGTGCTCTCCTGCTCACACCAGACCCCTGCTTGGGGTGCACTCTGTCCACGGGAGTCGCTGTGTGCAGGAGCGGACGCTAAAGACGTAGTAGGCTTCGGGCAGCGGGGCGCAGACGCTTGTCAGGAGATCTCAGTTTTCGATTGGAAAGACAGCCATAGCAGGACTGGTACACCTCCTACGTCTTCAGCGCGGACGCTGAAGACGTAGGAGGCATCGGGCAGTGCGGCGTAAGAGCGAGGAGAGGCGCAGGTGGTCCAGTCGTGCAGCGGCGCCGGCGCCGTGGCGCCCGCCACGGTCGCCAGCCGGCACTGCACGCCGCTTGGCGCGGCTGCGGGGTCAGAATTGCAACTATAGGTGTAAGGTTCAGCGACAATCCATTCTGCAGGCATCGTGGCCGGGTGCCGGCAGAACGTTTGGCGGTGGGACAGCTGGCGATTTCAGTGCAACTGGAATGAAGAGTCGTGCTGCTTGAACTTGTCGCATCCACGTGACGTCCTGGATTGCGCACCGCCGTTGGCTGTGAAGGTGAAGGCGCCGGCGCGGGCATCGATGGTGCCCGACGGCCCCGTGACGTTGAACGTCGGCTCCGTGCACAGCTGCGGGTCAGGGGCAGTGCTTTAGGGGCAGCAGATGACTGGCCGGTCTCATGATTTCATGCATGATGGGTCGTCCTTCTTCGGCACCTTCAGCGCTGTGACGCAGTGCCCCGTCCTTTGCCAAACGAATGTGCCCCTGCTGCCCCATCCAAATTCACATGCACTCGACACGGCTGCTCCCACCGTGGAGGTGGTCTGGTCCCAGCCAGGGTTGTAGGCGCTGGCCAGCTGGCCGGTGAAGGCGCCCTGGACCGCCAGTGAATATAGCTGCGCCATCGGCAGCCTTGCCGCGGTCACCGTGATGACCACGATCCCTGGGTCCAGGTCGTCTATGGTCACCTGCAGTGGGAGGAAATGCGAATCGTGGTTCCAGAAGCGCAGGATTCGCCTCAAGATGCGCTTGCGCCGCATTTGTGCAGCATCTGCGACAGGATGCAACTGCGCTGCCTTTCACATCGCCAACGAAGCGAACCCGACGCCATCAGTTCCTTGCGTATCAGCAGCACCTGGAGGCACAGGGTGTCGTGGCGCACCCGTTCGACGTTGTTGACGACGTCGGGCTGCCCATTGCCGTACAGGGTGTACCCGGCGAGGCCGCTGGCTTGCACCACCAGATCCAGGTTGTTGACCAGGCACGTAGCTGCCGACGGGCTGCAGGCACAACACTGCCGGCTTGAGAAGGCTTCAAGACACTCTGCAGTCTGCATCTGGATCCCCATGCACGGCAGCACAGATCCAACGCGCATGCCCGAGCTGCCACGATTTCATGGCTTCATGCGATGAGGCGGTGTGCGTCACCTGCACGGGTAGTCTGCCCAGACGAGCGTGATGGCAATGGAGCCGCCCGTCGCCCGCAGGCAGTACTTGTGCTCCTGCCCCGGCGCCGTGAAAGGCGCCTGGTCGACGACCTGCGCGCCACATGAAGGGGGTGCCTTATATTATTCGGGGACCTTTTCGGCATGTGCTTTCGAGAGAATGTCAGAACAGGCATGCAAACGTTTTGGAGAGACTTTGGCCTGCAGGCTGCTTAGACATCGGTGCAGCATGCTGTCTCTGAACTGTGTGCTCAGCCGCTGGCCTGCATGGCAGTCGTGCGAGTGACCGTCGCCCGACACCGGGGCGCCCGCTGTGTTCTCGGGCACGCTGCAGCAACGCGACGCAAGCAATGCGTCGCAGTCCCATGTGCATACCTGCAGGTTCATGCCATTTGGCGAGCTGGCAAGCGGCAGCGAGTTGTCCAGCTGCATTCTGCCAAAGCCCTGCGAATCGCAATTTTGAACTCGGATGGACAGGATTTCCTGGAAAATCCACTTCTGCTCTCTTTGCAGTCGCACCGCAGTTCTGACCCTGCAAAGCATGTGCACCTTTGCGTCATGTCAAGCTGGTTGAGCGACGTACCTGTCGCACGGACGGCGCAGGCTCGAGCGGCACACCGTCATACAGGGCATTGTCGCTGGGCGTCACTCCCTGCATCGACGCAGCCCCGCCTACAGCCAAAGGACATGCACTTGGTGGATGCGTTAGATAGCTGAGAGCATGTACATCTTGCTGGAGTGACCTCCTGTGGCGTACACTGAAACACTGGCTGCATGCCTTAGGACTGGTCATCTGATGAGCAGACGGCCAGCCGTTTCATAAAGATGCTTTACAGCGCCGCCAGAAGGTCACAGCAGGGCTGACGTTAAGATGACCAGGCAGGCGCTCACCAAGTGTCACTGTCCTGACCAGTGTATGCGCCTGGTGACATCCACACAAATAGAAATGGCCGCATTTTGCAGCCTGCTATCGGAAAAGGCAAGCACAGAGCTATATGGTTGAACTGCCGCACCCAGCATGACGGCCTTCACGAGCGGCGCCGACGGGCTGAAGCCGTGCGCGGTCACCGCGGCGCCCGATGGGTACCAGCCCTGCTGGAAGTACTGGCGCACCACCGCCGCCGCGCCGGCGACAATGGGCGTCGCCATGGAGGTGCCCATGTCGATGCCCACCTCGCAGGTGGCCTGCCCCACCGCGCCACCGCCGCTGCATCAGATGCATGTATGATTTTGTATAACCGGGTGCAGCAGTGCTGCTGAGTGTCTATTCAGGTCAAGAAGCAAGTAGTGCTCTTGCTGCATGACAACGGGAACATGCACGCACGCTTGGTTCACAAGCTGGCCGGTGCCGTTCTTCCCGTCAGCACGATTCGATCCCAAAACCTTGCTCTCTGCAGAATTGTTATCGCAGGCAAGCTAGCCAGAAGATGGAACAGATCACGATGGCATGAATCAGCTCACGGGTTTGCTGAGATGGTGGTGCCGGGCGCCACGATGTCGGGCTTGATGCGGCCGTCCAGCGTGGGGCCGATGCTGGTGAAGTAGGCCAGGCTCTCGAAGCGGTCCGTCGGCAGCACCGCCGCCGCGACCACCAGCTTGAGCACCTGCAGCGCGGGCAGTCATTCGTGGGCATGCTTCCATTCCCTTACCATTCCCCACTGCATGCATCCTTCACCACTGGGCAGGCACTCGACATCGCCATCGGCACGGAAAACACAGACGCGGGTCGCCAAACCCAAAGGCTGAAAATTGTATTAACGCTTGGTTTGCATCAAGGGTTTTTGGTCTGGAAACCCTTGGTGTCAGAATTTGACGAGACCAATGAACGCGCCTGGCCGCTTGCGAGCGCCGCGAGCAGCGGCGTGGCGGAGTTGCGGGGCATGGAGGCGGTGGGGATGGTGATGCTCGGCGGGTCAAAGCCGGGCGTCGGGGCGTCGGCGTTCATGCGCATGAAGCCCGTATTGTCGGAGTTGCTGATCAGCACGGCGGCCGCGCCCGCGGCTATCGCATTCACCACCTGCGCAAGGCGTCAGACAAATGTTGGGTACAGATCGAACCGCATCCTGCAGCATGACAGACGCACATACACTTTCACGTGCAACACTCCGCAAAGGATGAATACAAAGTGTCAACCTCATGTCCTTCAACAGGAGGTTGTTCCACCTTGGACTCGAAGGAGCAGTTGCCCCGCTGGAGCAGCACCGCCTTGTTCCTGTACAGCGACGGCCGGTTGAACGGCGTGCAGCCATCCAGCGGGTCGACCGCCGCCAGCGTCAGCGGCGCCGAGCCCGTGGAGGCCACCAGCCCCGTCAGCGACGGCCCGAAACCGGCGAGCATGACGGTGTATGCCTTGCCGTCCGCGCCGCTGCCCTGCGTTTGAAAAAGAGCTATGGTCATCCTACGTCATTGGTTTCATGTATCGGTGATCGTGAGCTCCTGGATGCTTGTCTTTGTGGTGCAGCAATCCAACGAAAGCCTGCAGCAGCTTCTGGCCGCACAGACTTCCATAGCCATCATCACACTACTTTTCCTCGTTGTTTGTTAGCGGTAATCAGCGGCACCTTGAGGCCGCCGGTGACGGTGATTGTATAGATGACGCTGTTGATGTTCAGCGCTGGCTGATAGATGGGGAAGGAGCTGCTGTCTCTGTACAGTGACGTCAGTCCGGCGCCTGCAGAGAACTTCAGGAGCTTGTCTGCTGGACAATGTACAGAGCAGCGGCAAAAGCAGCACATGAAGTCAAAGCACAGCCATGCACAATGTATGCAGGATGGCTTCGGCAAGAAGAATGAAGCCAAGCAAAGCCGCACCGACGGAGATGCAATTCTTGGCCGTTGACGGGGAGGCGATGGTGCCGTCGACGAGCCGGGCCCCGTAGTTGCCGGCGGCAAAGACCGGCAGGAAGTCCTGGAACAGCCAGGAGAAGAGGTCCACGCTCTGCGAGTTGGTGTCGTACACCGAGGCTGATGTGGTCCAAGAGTCTGAATGCACCCGGGCGCCCCTGCAAGCATATGTGCATGGAAGCACGCAGTGAGGTAACTCGTTCATGAAGCAGGCAGCCAAGGTCAAACGTATTCGCTTGATGCTCGATCGTTGGTGTGTTTCTCAAGAGTCCTGCAAGATCTGCAATCGTTTCCTGACCGAAATGCTGATAAGCAGGCCATTCACCTGACATATGGCCAGGGGTAGTAGCCGGTCGTCAAGTTGTATGGCACTCCAGCGAGGCTACCCGTGTTTCCAGAGCCTATGTCCGAGAACGCGAGCTTCGCATCTGGCGCCATGCCTACCCACCACGATAGAACGCCTGTGCAGGATGGGCAAAATTCTCGCATCTCCCGCCAGTCTAAAGTGCGGCGGTGGTCTGCTTCAACAATTTGCTACAGAATTCCTGTGCGCACACCTGCTGTACGCTGCCGCCGGCATCAGCGCAGGACCGAAAGCAAACAGCCCACCGTTCTGAAAGGAACCGGCGGCGCTGCCGGCGCAGTGGGTGCCGTGGCCGTTGCCGTCGGTGGTGTCCTGCAGCGCCCGGTACATCGCAATCTTGCGATGCGTGCTGCTGTTGAACAGCTTGTGGCCCGTGGAGTCCAGCGGCCAGTTGCCGGCGCTGGTGTCCGGCAGGTTGGTGTCCCGGAAGAAGCAGCTGTCCAGGTTGATGCCGGTATCACCCATGCCCACAATCTGCCCTGTGCCCTATTGTTTGAAACCAGCACGCTCAAAGCTTCTCGCTGGGATCATCACAAGCAGTAAAACCGAGTGTTGACGCATACAGCGTATTGACTGCGCTGCTGTAGGGGGCCCAGCACCAACGTGATGGTTCAAATACACTCACCCTGAGGCCTGCATCCCACAGCGGCGTCTTGCCCTCGTCGTTGTACGCGTAGGCGCCGTTGGCCAGGTTGGCGACGTCGTAGATGCTCTCCGAGGCGCCGCACTGCGAGATGGCGGTGCCATAGTAGTTGGCCGCTCGCGGCGAGGAGTGCAGTGTCAGCCAGTGCACCGCAGGTTGGCCCGCCAGCAGCGATGCCGCGGCGTCCAGGTGCTGCAGTGGCACCTTGACCACCAGCCGCTCCGCCGTGCTCTGCGCAATGAGGCAGTCGCCGCCGCTGCCGCCGCAGGCCGCCGCCAGCCCTGCCTGCGATATACGATGCACACGAACTGTAGTTGAGCCGGTAGAGGCTCACTCCTTGCCTTTTCCAAGTGCGCACATCCCTCAGGCGTGGGCTGGAGGGTGTGCCGCAACAATGCTTTTGCAGCTGACCTGGATGGTTTGCACTGTGCGCGCCGATGCCGCGGCGTCCGCGCCAAAGCCGGCTGGGTCGCCGCCACTCGTCACCAGCTGCAGGATGCGCGCCTGGGCGCTGGCCTTGCCCGCCTCCGACAGGCCCGCCGCCAGTGGCAGCAGCTGATGCACCAGCATCACGTCGATTGCCACGCGCGGGCTGCTGACGCCAGAGGCGTCGGCGACATGATCGACGTCCACTGCCTGCCACGCCGCCGGCGTCAGCGCCTGCGCCGGCGACTGCGCCCGCAGGTCTGAATTGTCTGCCGCCATTTCCAGGGTTCGACCCACGCTGTCGATGCCCTGCTCGTGCACCGCCTGCCGCAGCGCTGTTAGCTCTGGCGACTGCCGCTGCACCGGCAGCCACTCGCCCACCCAGGACACGCCTGCACACAGAGGGTTTGGGTGAATGAGATTTTCTGAGGCCCAGAAAATCTCGATGCACATTACTTGATGCACAGTACTTGCGGCCTGCACATTATGGAAGCTTCTGTAGAGAATTGTGCCCGGCTCAGGAAGCTGATGCGCTCACCTGCCAGGGCCTCCACGCTGGCGACTGCAGCCGGCGGCAGCAGCGCCAAGATCGCGTTGTCGGGCAGGTAGCTGATGGAGCTTCCCCGGAGGCTGGAAATCTCTGCATCGAACGCTGCGAGAATGCCCGGCGACAGCGGCTCCTCGAAGGCAATGATGAACTGCAGGTGGCATAAATTCGGAAAGCGGTGAAGGCTCAAAAACGGTCGGTGTGTCACAGGCGCACTAGGAATGGTTCAAACTGCACTCCTCAGTCCTCCTAGGTTATCACACATGCGGCCCGGGACACATTTCGCAACTGCACCTGATGCAAGTCTGCTGCGGCTGCTTGCGGATCATCCTGATCCGCCGCCTCTGTTAGTGCACGCCTAGGGCTGCAGATCCGACAAGAAATTTAAACGAAAGCACGCAACAGATCAGGTGGACAATGTGCATCGCAGTGTCTTCGCAGCGGGGTCAACAGGCGATGTCCGACGATCCTCGCCGCACCTTGCGGGTGCATCGCACGGGTCGATGTGTCCGCTGCGCAGCCTGATGACACTGCGCGTCGGGCTGCAACTTGATGTCGAATTGACCTGGTGAATATTGAGCGGAGCAATCAAAATTGCCAGGACGAGCAGCTGCACGCGCCGACACCGCGGCAGGGTCATCGCAAGAGAAATTGGCAAGGCCGCCCTTGTCAGCTAGAAAACGTCAATACATCATTCCGAACGGTACATGTTCGCGATGCGATCGCTGGTGTCCGCCGCGAGCACGAGCACAATGTGGCGCGCGCAAAACGTGGCATCCCTCGCCTGCTTCCAGAGCATTCCCCCTGCTTCTAGCCAACGTTTGCACCTGAAGCCAGCTGAAGAACCTGCATCTGCTCGCTGCAACTCATATCCTATCCTCAGAGCTACTAATAAGCTGTGCGCAGCGCTGCAGGTGCACCAGCCTTCGTTGCTGTGCATAAGGCTTTCTTTGGCTACACAACCTGGGAATCGACTGGTTTGAGACTTGCCTGCAACCCGAGGCTATCAACGTTCAGCACAGACAGGGATCTGTATCCTGCAACTCCGTTTGAACTGACTTGATCTGAATAGCATAAGGGCTGGTCAGGCACGCCTTGCACCTGCTGCCTGCCAGGGCGCCAGCGCAGCCAGCGGAGCAAGAACCGTTTCCAGCTGAGGCAGCAGGGCTGCCAGCATGGGCGCGAAGAATGCTTTCCTCAGCCCGAAAGCGGTGAGTCCACTTTGCCGCACCAGCCGATGGACCTCCAGCGCACCTGCGGCATATCCGCGGCACTCTGACGCTGGCGACACCTGTTGTGCTCGCAGATATCCAACCGCATCAAGTCCAAGGGCCTGCAGAAGCTGCGCTGGTACTGCCAGATGTGCGGCAAGCAGTGCCGCGACGAGAACGGCTTCAAGTGCCACCTGGACTCGGACTCGCACAAGCGGCAGATGATGGTGTTCGGCGAGGCGCCGGACCGCGTCATAGACGGCTTCTCGGAGGTAGGTTCAAATCAATCATCAAATTTGAACCCCATTACTATCAAAGCGCGTTTTTCCGTGAACAGATGATAGCTTCGACCGACTGCAGAAGAGTGTGTCGGCCGTGAATGATGTCCAGGAGTTTGAGGCCGACTTCCTGGAGCTGCTGCGTCGGTCGCACCCCTTCTCCCGCGTCTCCGCCAAGACCGTGTACAACGATTTCATCGCCGACAAGTGGGTCCCCTCCTTTATCTTCAGCACGCTTTTCAGCAAACATCTCTGCAGTTGTGTGAACGGGATGCGATGCTTGTGCGCCAGCAATGCCTGGCACTGCTGCCAGCTGGAGTGCTGACGACTGCTGCTGCGAGTGATGTGCGGCAGTCGGACACCTCTCGCCACTGAGCGCAAGGACACTGAGATTGCACATGTGCTCGTCCAGGCACCACATCCACATGAACGCCACCAAGTGGCTGTCGCTGACGGAGTTTGTCAAGTACCTGGGGCGCACGGGCAAGTGCCGCGTCGACGAAACGCCCAAGGGCTGGTTCATCTCCATCATCCAGGAGGACCCCATGGCCGAGCTGTCTACCGAGCGCCGTGTCAAACGCGACCGGTGCACCTCGTGCTGCCATTCCACATTTGAAACCACTGTTGTGCACCAGACACATTGAAAACACGGATGCACCGTACACACCTGAGCCGGATGCTGCGACGTGAGTTACGGTCGTTGGCAATGGCCGTTGCTTGGGCTGGCCCCCACGGCGTCATATCATCTCCACTGTCAGACCAGCCGGATCAGGGTTTGTTGTGCTTTTGACGTGCAGCGCGGAGAGGGAGGAGGAGGAGCGGCACCAGCGGGCGCTGCAGGCGCAGATCGAGCGGGCAGCGGAGTTTGCAGAGCCCGACGCCGAGGCGGAGGCGCCCCTCAATGGCGGCGCGCTGGAGCGGCAGGTGGGCGACCTCTCGTATTCATGAAGCCTCGGAACGTCTGAGCCAGCTGACCTTGCCGGTAACCGCGGCTGGGCTTTGACTGCGCCACACCAGGAATGGCGCTGCAAATATGTCGTACAAAAGATGAGACCACGCTGCCACAGGACCTTGACCTTAAGCAGCAGCACCTCTCTTGGCGCAGGAGGATGACAAGCCTCTCGCGTTTGGCGGGCTGGCAAAGCCGAGCCGTGTGGCCGCCTCGCCAGCGGACAAGCCTAAAGTGACGCCCGCATTTGGTGTTGGAGACTCGGAACGGGATAGGTGACCTCTGCTGCTGGAGGCTACTGCACAGTCATCATACTGGCTGTGAGACTGGCTTCTCTCGCTACTTCCCTGTGTCAGCCTCAGCCTCAGCCTCAGGTGGATTGCAGGCGGTCTGCTCCGAGCAACGTGCAAGGTGTCTTCACTTACTGAGTCTGATGCATGCACAGGAAACGGTTGCGCTGCGGCGACGGGGCGGCGGCGCAGCCTGCAAAGCCCCGCAGCAAGCTGGAGGCGCTAATGCAGCAGGAGCAGCAGGCCAAGGCGGCCAAGGCGGAGCGGGAGAAGCAGGCGCAGCAGCGGCAGCAAGCCGGCAGCAGGTGCGGTGACTTTCACTTCCGTGCCCTGAGCATGTGCCAGCACACCATTGCATCAAGCGAAGGCGGAGCAGGAGAAGCAGGCGCAGCAGGCCGACAGCAGGTGCAGCAGCATGCAGGTTGCAGCTTTGTGCCGCCATCCGCCTGCACATCTGGTCTGTTCGCGCTAAGCTAGACTGCTGTTGAAAGGCTCACGCTTCCTGTTGCCGCGCATTGATCTCTGTCCAGGCGCTGGCGCATGTCACTGGCTGCAATGCGACTGTACGCCATACAATTCTGAAATGTCCGGGTGCGCACTGCAGGGGCTTCTGGCTGCGGAAGGGACTGGTGGTGAAGATAATGTCGCCGGAGCTCAAGGCGCAGGGGCTGTATAAAAAGAAGGGCTCCATCGTGCGCCTCGTCAACGACCAGGTGCTGCAGATCCTTCACCCACATTGCACTGCTGGAAACGCATGTGGCATCAGTTTACCCGGCAGTGTCTGCTGCGAAGATGCTGGGCAGCGCAGCGTAACCAGCGCGATCCGCGCAGGGGCCTGACCTCTAGTGCACACCCACCGAGCCTGACGGATTCTAGCGAAACTGCAACCGGTAGAAACTGAGGATTGCATGCATGTGCGCACAGGTGGGGGAGGTGGAGCTCTTGGACGGCAGCGCCACGGTGCAGGCTGCGCTCTCTAGTGCACCTGAATTGCAGCCTGGTTGTAATGGCCATCAAGGAAACGACGAATGTGCGCGCAGGTGGGGGAGGTGGAGCTCTCGGACGGCAGCGCCACGGTGCAGGTCCACCAGTCGCAGCTGGAGACGGTCATTCCGCAGCCCGGCGGGACCGTGCTGCTGCTGGCGGGCCCCCATCGCGGCGCCACGGGGATGCTGGTCTCCATCGAGGAGGCCAAGTTCCAGGCGCGCGTGCGGGTGGCGCCGCCCGGTGGCCAGCCGGAGGAGGTGGCGGCGGAGTATGAGGACGTCTGCAAGGTCCGCGCATGATGACCGCCTGGAGGCATCTGTCATCATGCACAGTTGGGCCCTGAGGCAGGGGCACGCGGCGCGTGGGCGAGTTCAGGACGTGTTTAGGCTCCTGAGCTGTGCGAATATGTACACTACCTTGAGCACGCCATGTACTTGAGCGTGTGTGGAAATATCAATGACAAATCAGTGCTCACACGAAGTTTGGTGGCAGCTGCGGTGAACACGTCGCGCAGGCCGAAGGCTGAGTGCAGTTGTCGTTCTTGCCAACTTTACTTGCCTGAAGATATTGGAATTGCAATCAAATTTTGTGATTGTGGAATTCGAAGTGGTCGTGCGCAAGCCACAGAGACCAGCGAGCTGAGTGACGTCTAGCAATCTATCAACACCAAGCCCGGCGGACGTGACACGCAGCCGTCGTAAGCGGACGACCCCCTCTCATGTGCATACAGAATGCATGGACCAACTGCCCTGGACCGGCAGACTCACGCGTCGCCGGCGGGTGATCCAGACGTTGACCATGCTTCGTTGTTGCAGTGCAGGCAGCATGATGCCGTCATGCGTGCTCAACGTGACACCGGTGGCGCCAGTCGCCCGTAGTAGCTTGCACCAGCAGGCTCGGCAGCTACCGCTGCAGCGTGCTCTGACCAGCAGGTGTTGGTGCTTGCATGCATCAGCCTGTGGCCAACAGCAAGGCGTGCCATGGGCGTCTCTGACAATTTTGACGTTGTGTTGCAGGCCGACTGTGCGTTGCGCTGTCAAGGGAAAGGGTGGCGGCAAGAAGAAGGGTAAGGTCGCCTCGAGCCCAGGTGCCGCCTTGCCGCCTTGCGCTGTGGCACCATCAGCCCACAGGATTACCCCGTTCACGTCCGGTTGCTGCTGAGCCGCACGTGCCTCTCCTGCAGCTGTTTGTGTGCTAATGATGCTGGCTAATGACTGTTGTCTGACCTCCCGAAACTGCAGACGCAGAGACGCCGCAGGCCGATGCGGCGGAGACGCGGGCGGACGCCGCTGACGCTGCAGGGGACGCGGTCAAGGATGCCGGCGACCAGCTGGCTGACGCGCTCGGCAGCGGCGTGGGTATCGCAGAGGGTGCAGTCGCTGACACTCAGGCCCAGGCGGCGGTGAGCACCCATTCCGCTTGTCTGCCAGCACCGCACATGTCGCAGTCTATGCTCAAGGACTTGCGCCTGTCCCGCAGCTGTGGCACTCACATCATGGTGCTGGTGTTGAAGCTGGTCAGTCCATCTGGGTTCCACTTGGCGTCAGCGACGGATGCTGCCGCAGCTCAGTCGTGGCAGCTGTGCCGTGCGGCGCATGCGCAACATGCCGCGGCTTTGCATGCACCCATGACGTGTGATGGCTGCTGCAGGAGGGCGCTGCCAGCACAGAGAACGCCGCGCTGGACACCGCGCTGGACACCCCGCTGGATACCTCGCTGCAGTCGGCGTCGCCCGCGATGCGCCGCGCTGCCGTCGAGGCCGACACCTCGCCGCAATCGGCGTCGCCCGACGCGCGGAACACCGCCGCCGAGGCGTCCGTGAGCGCGGGGGACACCCGGCGTCAGGCGGCCACTGCCTCGGTGGAGACTCGCGGGCAGCAGAAGGTGGGGCAGCGATGCAGTCCGAGTTGCTGACTGCCTAGGAGGGCTTGCTCTTAAGGCTGTTCCTGCTGACCAGTTTCTATTGGCTAGACTGGCGGCATGCTGCCTGTTGTCGCACTCGATCGTCACTCTGCTTTGCCGACGTCAGCGGTGCAGAGCTGCTCACACCGCCGCTCACGCTGGCCACCAGCCACAACCGGCTGCCAGATCCTAGCGTACCCTTACCTGACAAGGAACGCCATGCCTGCAGCAGGAGGACGCTGCTGACGCGGAGGACGCGGTGAGGGAGCAGGCGTCGGAGGTGGCAGAGGCGGTGTCCGAGGGCGTGGAGGCCATTCCGACGCCCGCAGAAGCGGTGCAGGGCGCGGCGGACGGCGCCGCCGATGCCATCAGGGGTGCCGGACAGGTGCACATGTTCTTGCAGAGGGCAGCATCTGACTTGCAAGGCAACTGCACCACGTGGTGCATCCTCAAGGCCGTGATGGCCCACATCAGGCGACCAGGCTTGGCAATATACGTCCAGTACGAAACTCCAGAACACCTGCCGCCCAGTGCGCGTTGATCTTTTGAATGCCACGATGTGGATGTCAATTCTCTGGCCTGCAGGCTGCCGGCCAGGCGTCCGATGTCGCAGAGGACCTGCAGGAGGAGGCGGAGGGTGTTGCGTCGGACCTGCAGCGCAACGCGCAGCAGATCACATCAAAGATGTACCTATCACTTAGACCAATTATGTTTCGCCCCTACAGGCTGCCGGCCAGGCGTCCGATGTCGCGGAGGACCTGCAGGAGGAGGCGGAGGGTGTTGCGTCGGACCTGCAGCGCAACGCGCAGCAGGCGGGGCAGCAACTGCAGGCCGGCCTAAACGAGGCGGCCGACCAGGCTCAGGACCTCGCGGCCGAGGCTCAGCGCGCTGCCGAGAACGTGCAGAAGGGTGCGCACCAAGGAACTCGTGCTGTCACACTGCAACCGCACCGAGTATATATATCAGCAGGACTTTGCAGCTGTGGCGCAGCGCGCCCCGAAAAATGTGCGGAAAGGTGAGCTGTCACCTTTTCTTTCCGGTGCGCACCAAGGTACTTGTGCTGTCGCGCTGCAACCACACTGAGTACACCTACCAGCAGGGCTTTGCGGCCGAGGCGCAGCGCGCGGCTGGGATGGTGCGGAAGGGTGAGCGCCCAAGTCGTCGTTTTCGCAGCTGATGTGCAACACTTCTGCGCGCTCCATTCCTGCAGGTTTGGGCGGTCGGTGATGTCATGTGGCCGGCGTGTAGAGACCGCATGTGGCAGCAGCAAGCTCATGTGCGGAAGTTGGTTATGCACTTGACATGCACAGGCAGCATTGTTCCGGCTGCCATGTGCAGCCATGTGCAGTTGCCTTTGCGGATCTACATTGCTCCGGAGTACAATCAGAAAAAGCCCTCCAATTTCCTGGCCTCACCTTCCAGCGCCTTGCAAACGCTAAATGCCTTGCACCCGCACCGCTGCCGCAGGCTCGCCATACCGGCGCGGCCGGGAGCTGATCTCCAACACCGCGCCGCTGACGGCAATGGCAGAGGCCGCGCCCGGCGGCGCCTCGGGCGAGGAAGCGGTGCCTTACCTCAAGACGCGGCTGCTGGCCAGCGTCGCCGGCCTGGACCGCGGCTTTGCCGCCACCGGCCGCCAGGTGTGCTGCTCACCATCGCTGCTCCTCATTGTAGTGACATCATGTGGCAAGACGAGAGGAATACTCTGACTGTGCTCTTGCACATCAAATTTCGATCTTGAAAGGCATACTGGACTGCCTGGACGACGCTCGCTCTGCCTCCGTGCAAGGTCAGCTTCACGAGGCTCTCGTATGACGCTCAGGTATTCACTTTCTGTCCCCCCCTGTAGGCGGACCTGGTAGAGGGCGCGGTGCAGGCGCTGGTGACTGCCGCCGGCCCCGTCAACCTGATGGCCTCGCCCGCAGGTGTGCATATGGCCATACTGCACAACCTCTGCCCGCTTCGAGGCTGCCAGCTGCATGATGGCATTAGTGCCAACATTCAAGATCACGCTTCGGGGTGTCTTTTGGGGCATCTGCCTGTGGCGTCGTTCCTCTCCGAACCAGGTCCGACAGCTGAGTGGCAGGGTGCTGCGCGCACAGGCCCTTCAGGCGGCGACGGGTCGCCGCCGCCCTCATCGCGGCCGCCCTCGGGGCTGGCGCAGCCCGTGTCAATCACCACTGCCGGCGTGACCTCCATCTCGCCAGAGGTCACCAGCATCTCGCCTTCCGCCGCCAACAGCGTCACGCCCGGCGGCGCGGGCATTCCGGGCGGCGCGCCATCGCCGCTGCAGCCGGACGCGCCCGCGGCCGCGGCGCCGCCCGGCGCAAACCTGCTTCCGCCGCAGGTGCAGTCCTGCTAGGGCCATGCATCCTCGTGTCTCCGGCCGCGCTGTTGAGGCTGGCCAGTTCCTGCTGCTCTCACGAGACCAGCCTGCAGACCGGTCCCTGCAATTACAAGAGCAAAGAAAGCAGCCTCATGCAGGCTGTGTTCACATTTGTCATGACACGGTCAAGTGCTCATTTCCTGCCATCTGTGCGCCGCACCGCAGGAGGCTGCCATTGCGCCGGGCGCGGGGGCTGGTGGATCACGTCGCGGCGCTGGAAGATAAAACCATGACACCAAGTGCCATCTGCTGCATCAATCTCATCTGTGTGCTTTTCGAAAGGGCTGCCGCTGGCGCTGCCGGGCGCGAGGCTGGCGGCTGACGCCGCAGCACAGGAAGAAATTCCATGAACTCTAGTGCCACTCGCTGAACTAATCTCACCTGTGTGCTTTCCCGAAGGGGCTGCTGCTGTCGCCGCTAGGCGCGGGACTTGCCGATAAATACAATGAAACAATCATGTCAATTCCTGAATCATTGTCATTTGCGCACCGCGCTGCAGGGGCTGCCGCTGCCGCCGCCAGGCGCTGGACTCGCCGATGCCGCCGCGGCGCCCGGCTCTCCCGGCGCCGTGGGTGCATCGTGGGGCGCAGATTCCGGCGGAGGCGGCGGAAGGGGAAGCGGAAGCAGCGGAAACGGCGGCCAGAAAGCAAAGAAGACGCCGCAGAAGGAGCTGCTGGGCGGCGTGTGGCGGCTGGTCTACTCCAGCGGCTTCGCAGGCAGCCGCTCGACAGGCGGCCGGCGGCCGGGCGTGCCGCTCAAGCTGCTGCCCGCCGACTTTGGCCAGGTGCGGGCCTCCTGTTCCTGTAGACGTCCATTGTTGTGACTTCCTGCGGGCAGCCTGTCCACGGACAAGCGTGCACGCCGCTCAAGCTGCTGCCCGCCGACTTCGGCTAGAGCCCGGCGGGTCTCATCATCTGGCCTCCTTTGACCGCGCTGGCTTCTGGTGCAGCAGAAGGTGCATGTGTGGGGCAATGGCATGTAGCCGACTGCAATTCGAAACCAGGAATTCCACAAGAACACATCTGCAAACGCATTGGTCTGTGGCTGCAGGTGTACCAAGACGTCGACATGCAGCGGGGGCTGCTGAATAATATTTTGGTGCTGATGCGGGGCCTTAAAACCTTACAATTGTCCATCTTACAAATGCAGGTGTACCAGGGCATCGACACGCAGCTGGGACGGCTGGACAACGTGGTGGAGCTGACGCGGGAAGCGCTGCCGTCGCTGCCCTTCGCGCCGCGCAACCAGGCGGCCGAGGCGCTGCTGACGCTCAAGCACGCCCTGGAGGTCACGGGCCCGCGCACCGTGCAGATCACCTTCACGGGCACCGACGTCAGCCTGCAGGGTGGGTCCTTGAGTAACCCACAACATCCCCTCTCGTCCGATCACAAGCCAATACCAAATGCATGCAGCTTACCTTTACGGGCACTGACATCAGCCTGCAGGGTGCATTTCCAGCGTTGCGGAGGGTCGTGTACTGCGCAGAGCAGCTTCACAGGCTGCAACGTCAGGCTGCATGGCTGCATCGCTGCCTCCCCTGAAGCAGCCCCCATGCGCTGGAATGCCTGCTGAGCACCATTTGGGACAGCTCGCCAGCGCCAAACGGGTGCATTGTAAGCATTGCCTCTTCTCTTTGAACTGCCTCCTCTCAGCTCTGTTGCTTCAGGAACTTTCACAGGCAGGTGTGTCGGCGCGTCGCCTTCAGGGCATGTGTCTGAGCTTCCAAGCAATGCAGAATGCGCCTTGCTCATCTCCCTTGAAAGCAGGACAGGCGGACTGACACCCTGTGTGCCCGCAGGTGGCATCGCGGGGCTGCTGAACAACATCCCCGAGTTCACGCTGCCGGAGCTGCCCGACAACATGCGGCCCAGCAGCGGCATGCGCGCCGCCAGCTTCGACGTGGTGTTTTTGGACGAGGTGCGCCGCTCCCCTCAAAAATCCATATTATAGATATGACAATTTTTCTCATATTTACAGCAACATGGAGGCTGTATTGCTCTGTGCACCCTGCCAGGCCTTGCATGTCAACAGGAGCACGGAGTGAGCACCTGTTCCCTGACAATCGCCTGAATCGCTGGCCGGTGTTGCCACAGGACATCCGGGTCACCCGCGGCGACCGCAACGAGATCCGCGTCTTCGTGCGCACCTGAAGTGGCGAGGAAAGGGGTGACAGCGCTGGTCATTGTGATCAGCAAAACGGTAGATAATAGTAGGAGTCGGGCTTTTTTTAGCAGCATTTTTAGCTGCTGAATTGCTGATGCTGCAGTATTTCTGCGGCAGCGTCTGCTGACAGCCGAGACAGAAGGGGTGTCAAAACGGTGACGTGTAATCTGTTGGATTCGATTGTCATTGTTCGCGTTTGATTCTTTGATTTGAAAAAGTTGGCAGTGCAAAGCAGCCCAGATGTACACAAAGATCGATCGCCAAGGCCGCCTGCATTGCCAAACGACATGCAAGGAACAAGTCTGCTGAGGCTGATGTGGGTGTGACCCCGGCCCGGCCAGATAGGGTCTGTCCAGGCAAACCACTATCGGGAGCCACAAATCCGAGCCATACATGCGCTGCATGATGGTGCTCCGAAATCAAGCAAAAAATTTGGGTCGAGCCACATAGCCGATCAAATCCGATACGAAACAGGGGTTCCTAGAGACAATTCTTGTGGCGCTGCCCAGGGACATCCTACCAAGCACCAGGCACGTCTACTGAGTAGTGGCTCAGACGCAGACTTCTGGACGGCACAGCGAGCCAAGGCCGGTGCTGCAGCGCTGCCATAGTGCAACACTGCACGCTTGTACGCGCCCTTGCAGCTGCCCCGCCGCCGGCTGCAGGGCACTCCACCTGAGCGTTCCGCCTCTCGGCGCCTGCCCACAAAATTGCCGTCGGCACGACGCCTTGCTGACACGCCGGCCGCCGGTGCTTGGTGCCAGAGCACCGGCCCCCGGCGCGTCAGGCAAAGCGGTCGATGCGAACGGTCACGGCTCTGCCACCAATGTCCGCGTTGTTCATCTTCTCAACAGCCGCCCCCGCATCCTGCGCCGTAGGGAACGACACCGTCCCGAAGCCCCTGCGCCGTAGCACGCACAGCGCCGCCTGACCAACCGATGTGAGCTGTAGAGAGGTTTTCGTGCTTCCACTGGCATCTGCTTAGAGATCGCTGGAAGCACCTGCAGGTTTGGGTGCTTCCTTCCTTGGCAGACCACTCTGCATGTTAGCCTAACAGGCGGCAGTGCAGCTTTGACCTCTGTTGAGGTTCCCACACGATTCTTCCTGGAGGATCAAGGGCACCTGGATCGGCCGCTGCTGTCGATGATGACGTCTGCACGCTCGATGTTGGCGACGCCTGCCTCCACAAACGCGTCCTTCAGCTGCTGCCACGAGCACGTCCATGGCAGGTTGTGCACCACCACCTGCGGGCGGCAATTCAGTGGGTGCACGCCGGCAGAGCCTTGCATCTTGTCGCATTTAGTCGCGTCGACACCTGCTGCCCTAGCATGGTTGCTGGCGCTGCGTGCGCCTGGTGCCAGGAGCAAATCAAGAGGCAGGCATGCCAGCGGCGACAATTCGGCCCGCGTCTGCTGACTGACCCGGCTGCATGCCGGCTGACGAGTCAGGCACTGGCCAGCGACATTTGTGCGGCTGTGGCTGCCAATCTGCCTGTGCTGAACTGCCTGCTGCAATGTAGCATCCTACCTGTAGACCGCTGGAGACGCCAGGCGTGCCGGGCGGCGGCCGCCGGTCCGCGACGCCGCCACCCGGCCAGCGGCCGCCGCCGCGCCCCTGCCCCGGCTGCCCCTGCTGCTGCTGGCCTGGGTAGCCGCCATACTCCGGCATGCCGACCGGCATGCTGCCTGGAATGCCGAGCGGCGGGCGCATGCCGCCGGGCATGCCGGCCATGCCACCGCCGGGCATGGCGCCGGGAGGAATGCCATGGGGGCGCTGCTGCTGGTACATGCCTCCCATGCCGGGCCCCGGCGGGTAGCTGCCGGCGCCCGGGTAGCTGCCCGGGTACATCTGGGGGTAGCCGTACTGCTGCGCCGCCGCAGCGTACTGGTGCTGCAGCTGCTGCTGCTGCGCCGCCGCCGACGCCAGCATCATCGGCGACGGCGGCTGTTGCTGCTGCAGCTGCCCCCGCCGCTGCTGCAGCTGTGGCCTCTTTGGCGCTCCCTGCGTCACACAACAAGCGCCCCTCTTTGCCGCAGCTTTCGCCCGGATGTGCACGTGCGAGGCAGGAACGAGTAGCCACATGATGTGCATGCTGCGGGGAACTTGCAAACCGTGATGCGATCTCAGAGACTTGGTGTTGTTTACCAGGGGAGGCGCGCCGCCGGGACCACTGACGTTAATGGCCTTATTTCTGCCATCCTCGCCGGGTTCCACGTCAAATTCCACCGGCTCGCCCTCCCGCAGGCTGCGAAAGCCCTCGGCGCGTATTGACGTCTGCAGGGGCACGGGATCTCAGATCTCAGCAGCATCTCTGCGGCGGCGCATGGCCCCAGATGCGCTTTGTACCATTACGGTGCTTCACTGCAAGCATGCTTCGAATGTCTGACTTCATGCCTGCGACACCTAGCAGCCAAGCTGACGATCAAATTCAAGTAACTCATTCAGGCTTCATTTCGTGCCAGAGAAGCCTGGCGGCGGCGGAGCGTTCTGGCAGCGCCACTGCTATCCCCCGGAACGCCCGCGTGCAGGACCTGTACTTATTGTGCTGTTCCGGGAAAGGCACGCTGTCGCGAGCACATGTGACGCTGGGCGACCGCAAGGTCACCAGGGTGTCAGACATCGGTCGAAATATTGGAGCAAGGCCACAGCCCCTGGCTCTCGGATGCAACCTCACGCCATCTATCGCATTCAGAGCTACTCTTAAAATGTGTTCACAGCAGCACGGCTGCCAAGACCCGGTCTTAGCGTCCATACCCATCAGCTCATGCACGGATGTTGCAGGAGGTCCACTTACGCTTGTAAAGGCGTGTCCGCGGCGCTGCTGCATATCCTAAGTTGAATCGTTCGCGCTTGGCACTGCTGGGACCGGTCAGGTGCAGCGTCCAAGGCGCTCGCAGCGCCGAGAACCGTACCCGGAAAGGTCAGATATCTTATTGATCTAAGGCGCTCGGGACGGCGAACGGTGCCAGCTTGTACTCTCAGAACCTACCTGATGTACAAAAAGGTCGTGCTGAGCGGCTCCCTCAGTCTCTTTGGGCGCACCGTCCGCCTGAATGAAGCCAAAGCCTGCAGAACATTGGCGCACAACCCGATGGTCAGAACGTTCCGACATGAAGGAGAGTGGCGGCAAACGCATGCTAGTATCATCAGGAATCCATTTCGGGTTCTGGGGAGCAACTACTGCGGCGGACAGAGCATCGAAGCCCGCCTTTGGACGCGTTGAACCAGCGCACCACCCCACGCAACCGCTGCGCCGGCTCCTCTGCAGAAGTGCACAGCAGTCGCATCAGAGGACGTCGCGCATGATGCTTTCCAAAGAACAGAGCAAGCTCCAGGCACGACATGTGCGCACCGCCGGTGTCCTCTCGCTGCTCCATGCTCAAGCCTGCAAGGTCCGAAGCGAGTTCGTCCGCGCCGCTGGGCTGTGCCTGCTCCATGCTGCCTGGACTGCCGCAGACCCGAGGCTCCGTAGAACTAGACAGGCCAGGGATTCACGCGAGGTGGCAGTCAGGCCTCAGTGTGAGCTAAGGCGGTGCAGTGATCAGCGCGAAAAACCCTTTGGCCAAACACACAAGCAGGATCTTATCGAAATCCGAACAAGCAGGATCTGCCTCATTTTCGACAGGCTGTCGTGGCCTTCGCATTTCATGTTTGCACATATTTGAATCGCCGATGAGCGATTGCCGCTGAAACTGAGTGAAACAGTTGCCAGCAGGTTAGAAAGCTGTATGCCATCGATGTCGGGCAGCACCGCCTTGCAGAGGGCGCATCGCAACCATCACAAGCAACTGCTGTCTGAAATGCCATCGCTCGCATCGAAGGTTCTTTCAAAGCACTCACACAGGCAGAGGAAGCGACTCGCACCAAACTCAACAAGGCCAAAGAAAATGCTTTCCTGTGGCTAACGAAGCAGCACTGAAAGCGGAGACCGCCGCCGCCCACATCTTGTGGATTGCGACACACAGCCAGGCTGAGCTGCAAGTCCCGCGCACAGCTAGTCACTACCTAAACAAAATTGGGTGGCCCTGATGGATGCAAGCATCCACGGCAGCATGCTGATCTGTGAGGCGCTGTTCTGGCCGCCCTGCCCGCGGCCAGCGAACAGAGTCCGCCGCGCCGCTGCTGCGCAGATTGCCACTGACCAGACAAGTCTTGGGCATCCTGCTCCTGCGCACACCAGGTTGACATCACGCCAGAGGCGCTGTTGCGCCGCCAACGCCGCCGCTGCAGGATGGCCGCACCAGAATGCTCTGACCAGTGGCCGATGCCGCCCGGCGCCTGCGCCGCTGCTCACGCGATTTGCTGCACCGGCGAGTCGGAGATGCTGCTGCGCTGGAGCGGGCTGTACTGGCCTGACGCCACGGAGTTCAGGTTCACCTGCGGCGCCCCAGACGCCTCTGCCAGCCGCGCCAGCGTGAACAACACGTCCTCCTACAGCCAGGCAGCCAAAGCACGGCGTTAGCGTCTGTGCAGCGAGGGTACTGGGAGTTGAGCACACGCCACAAAGCCAAACAGACAGAGGATTCGGTGAACTGACACAACGGACTGCAAGTCATGGATGGAAGCAGCAAAGACTGCAAATGCAATCACGAGGACAGGCGGCCAGCCAAACGACGTCTCTGGGCCGCCATCTGGAAGCGTTGCCATCTGGAAAGATCCAAACGGAATGCTCACCGTGTCGTTGACATAGAAGGGTGCGCGTGACGGCTTCTGCCCCACTGTGCACGCAAAGACCTGCGCCAACAGCACGGCTGATGGTCATCAAGGAGCATGTTGAAGGAAGCATTTTCTGCCGACCAGGGTGCAACAAGACGCGTGCATGGCCAGGGACCTGCGGCAAACATTTCACTTAATGCGCCATGGAGTACCGATACAACACAGTCAGGTTCTGGGACGCGCCGGGTGCAAGAAGAGCCCTCACATCTTTTCTTGTTCGCTCACCTCGGCGGGCAGGTGCGGCGAGAAGGTGACGTGCTCCATGGCAGTGAACATGTCCTCGTCGGAGCGGTCGTCGCCGATGCACAGCACGAACTCCGGGGCGGTGCCCGTCTTGGCCGCCGCCGTCAGGATCGCCTCCACCATGCCGCCCTTGCTGACGCCCTGCAGGTTCCGGGGACGGCAGTGCCAAGCCAACGGGAGGCTACTGCACAAAAGCTGCACAAAATGGGGAGCAGGTCCAGGCACGCGCATCCTGCGCCAGTGCTGCGCACGCCCAAGAGCACTGGCAGCAGGTCACCCGGCGGCAGAAAAGCGCTGCGTGTTTTACGACACCTTGTCTCACACAGCATGACGAAGACATGATTTGCATTGTCCCACAGAACGTGACAGAGAAATCATTTTCAACAATGATGGAAGGCGCACCTGGGGCTTGACCTCCACGATGGACTGGCCGGAGATGACCTCAACGGGCTCATTGGCGAGCACCCCTTCCAGGTGATCCAGCAGCTCCTTGGCCTGCCACGCCCCCAGGTCCGGGTCCGCCTCCCTGTAGTGCCACACCTGCGGGGCCACGGTTCAGGGGTGTCAGGTGACGACATAGTTTGAGGTCCGGCGCATTTCGCGGCGTGTTGGGTAAACAGCGGGATTCTTGGCACTGTCAGCGAGTAGGCGGCATGTGGGGCAGCACTGCAGTGTTGATCGTTTCTTTCGCCGCATCAACTGTTTGTGGCGCCGCATCCGGTCTGACTCTAATCAAGAATGCGCACGAAGGCCGGCTGCGAATCCCCCTGCGCGGTGTCAGCGGCACTTCATAGAGCTTGGTGCAACCCATGCCCCCATCCTCCAGCACAGCCCAGCGACCAGGCTGCGTGATGACTCACCAGCACAGAGTCCTTGGCCTCGATGATGGAGCCGTCGCGTGGACTCAGTGTACATGTTCAGATCAACATGGGAATTCTGGACTTTCAACCCGAAGTTCAGAGGGTCACCCGCGGAGGCCTTCGACTCGATGTTCGAGCCGTCAGTGGACTCGGTGTACAGCTCCAGAGCGGAGCATGCCTTAATCAAATCACCCAATTTGCAGTTTGCTTCGCTTCCTTTGCCAAGCGGCGGCAGGACACACCAGTGCTGAGTCCTTGGCCTCAATGTTGGAGCCGTCGGTGGACTCAGTGTACAGCTCCAGGATGGGGCGCGTCATCTCCTTCCACGCCGCCTGCTCGTCCGGCTCCCCGAATCGCGCCTCCCAGTCGGTCGCCCCCGGCGCCCTGAAGAAGAAGCCGTGCTCCGCCGCCAGCCCCAGCCGCTCCTGCAGGGCAATGCGGTTGGATGAGCATGTGTGATTGCATTTGGGAGGCTGAAGCTTGCCATTTGCCGCGCCCGGCGCGCTGAAGAAGAAGCCACGCTCCGCCGCCAGCCCCAGCCGCTCCTGCGCGCATTGCAGACACGCAGATGTGATGAGACTTGGGGAGATGTGCTACAAACGCTCTGCCAGTCCCGTGACAAGAATATGCGATGAAAGGGACTTGCACAGCTGCAAAGCAGTCCTGTACATGCGGGACTATGAGCCTGTGTTTGGCTGCGTCAACTGTGTAGGCGAGAGCGAAAGTCTGGATCATTTTGTAGCTGCACAGGCAGGCTGAGAGAGGGCAGAGGGCGTCAGAGAGGGACACACCACGGATGCGAACCAGTCGCCGAGCTCGTTGCGGCCGCGCCCGGAGATGATGAACACGTCGTTCTTGGGGTCCGCCGTCAGCCCCCGCAGAATGTCCAGCACCTCCGGGCTGGGCTTCGTGGAGATGCTGGACGCCGGCAGCAGCGTGCCATCGTAATCCAGCAGGAACAGCCGCCGGTTGGACCTGCAGATGGAACGCAGGGGTCAAAGCTACAATGTGTTGGTCATTGAGATGAAGCGTCGAAGTACAGTCAGGGACAGCTGCCGGTTGGACCTGCGTGTGTGGCGGGACCGCAACCGTGAGATGGCATCTTTGGTTCTTGTCGCTTGCACGTTGCGCCGGCTCTATGATGTGCAGGCTCGTGCAACTTGTTCACCGATGCGCCAGCGAGCATTGTGGCGGACCTCATGCACCAAATTCGGAGGCTCAGGCACATTCCAGCAGGAAACAACCCGACGCACCGGCTGTAGGCGTTGAGCAGGTGCGGCAGCTCTAGCTTGCGGAAGTGCTCGGTGAGAGCCACCATCTTGAAGGTGTTGAGGCCCAGGCCCAGCCCGTAGCACTTCATCTTGCCATGATCCCGCGTGAACTTCTGCAGGTCCGACGTGAACGACTGCGCAGCACACACAGCGCACGGTCCATCAGCAGCTGCAGCAACATTGCTTGAAAGCGCAGGGCGAAATTGATCAGAACTGACAGTATCAGTCTCCAAGGCAGTCTGCGGAGGCGGCCAGCGCCCTGGTGGTCGAGACCCTTTGGCCTGCAGAGGAGGGCAGCGCACCTGCGACCAGTAGCCCACGGTGTGCTGGCTGATGTAGCGCCAGTGCTTCTCGTGCCGCAGGTGCCGGTCGCCGGCCGGCATCTGGATGGCGGTGTAGATGCCGTCCGCCACGCTGTCAATGGACCAGGGGTTCACCTGCAAGTCGTCATGAGAATGACATCATCAGAATGACTCCATTTCTTTTGCCACCTGCTATCTCCTCCAACAGCTCTGGCTGTTGTTTATTAGCTGGCTTACATGCGGGTTGAGATCCAACGACATGAACTTCGGGTCCCGATGTTTTAGTACTGGTAAGTATTGGAAGCAGCATATCAAATTGCTTTCTCACCCGGATGGCGCCGCTCACGCTGGGGGAGCAGCCGACAAACTCTGACACCACCACCATAGAGGACGTCGCCTCCTTCTTTTTGTCGGCCTCCTGCGGCACATGAGGCCGCTCTTGTGAGTGGCAGCCTTGACGCGTGGCAACATTGTTCAGCACAGCACCGCAGAGGAGCGTGCCTAGTCAATTCGATCCCGAGCCAAACCCAGACCCACTACTTCGTGGCACAGAGTGCAAGACATTCATATTGAAATTGATGAGACGTCCAGGCAGCCACTCACATCGGCGCCCTGGCGGCAGACGATGTACTCGTAGGGCACCAGGTTCATGCCGTCGCGCGTGGCGGTGACGACCGCCACGTCGGCGATGCTGTACAGCGCGATCCGCTCGTACAGCGGCACCGGCCGCTCCAGCCACACGATGGGCTTGTACGTCGGCGTGCCGTACCTGCATCGGTGCGCATCGAGGTGCGCATTCGGAAAGTCGAGATGTTTGACCCTCCCAAGACCAGAAGAATTCTCTGCTGCGTCCCAGGATGTCATTGAATCTGAACGCAGCTGCCACAGAGTCTCTGGAGCACGCTTTACATCAGAGTGCGATGATGCACTGCAGGGAGCATCCTACAAGACGGCGGACGCACCGCCTGTTGATGTCCTCCACGAGCTTCACGCAGTAGTTGTGCAGCTCCGTGATGTCCGCGCCCGAGGACCTGCGATGATAACCCTGTCTGCTCAGGCATCGCACCGCCAACAGCTCCAGCGCCTGGACTCTCGTTGCATTCCAGTTGCTACCACCGCCGGCCTGTACCGCCCAGACTGCCTTCGCCCACACCGCACTGTGCAGAGCTCATGTGGACAAAGCTCTGTGAGGACAGACAACCGCCGCTGCCGCGCCCATTGGCACCTATGTGCTGTGCGCCAATGGCACTGACTTATTCTGCTCACCGGGGGGCGTTGGTGACTTGCACGAGGACCAGCTTGCCGCGCCAGTCGGCGTGCTGCTCGAGGAGCCGCTCAACCGCCTGCAGCTTGAGCTCGATGCCCTTGAACAGGTCCATGTCGTCCACCCCGATCAGCACCGTCTGGTCCTTGAACTGCGCCTGCGCGATTGGAAGCACAGTAACAGCATCAGCGAGTGCGCATAAACCCTGTGAGTCCGCACCAACACATACAGTCTGGACCTGAGACCGCGACTGTGCATTGATTAGACACCATGGCGAGCGTCAGCCACAAGCGGGTCTGCAGCAGGCTACATTCTGAAGCTATGTATGGCACTGACGGGCTGTGTATGGGTGTCTGCAGAGTTGAAACACGGCAGCCGCAAAGCAGCAACTACCACGATCGTTGATTCGAGCTGCGCAACTATCTGAATGGACAGCACCTTCAGCTCGCCTCGCCGCCAGATGGTGTCCCGCCACTGCAGCCCCGCGAGCAGGCGGTCGCAGTTGACGCCCGTCGGCATGATCTTCACGCCCACATTGCGGCCGTAGTACTCCTACAAATGCGAAAACATGTCATCACTGAACACAGGAACTTTGCGTCTGTTTAGTGTTTACAAGACGGAGAGATTCTGCACGCGGCGCAGATTCGCATGCATCAAATCCTTTAGCATCTCTCACCAGCATGATGGCGCCGCGCGAGGTGACGTGCTCCACGCCCAGCATCCGCGAGCAGCAGGACAGGAAGTGTCGCGCGTAGTCGAAGGTGTGGAAGCCTGCAGGGTGTGTGTTCGGGCGGCGTGTCAAACCCTGATGGAAAAAAGTGAGAGGAGCAGAATGCGGAGAAGGGCCATTCACACCTCAGTCTGCACATGACTCACAATTAATGCGGCATTTGTTAAGAGCGCACCTACGAGGTCCGCGTTGAGCAGCGACCGCAGCACTTCATCCCGCTTGGGGAAGGTGCGGAAGATCTCCGAGGACGGAAACGGCGAGTGCAGGAACAGGCCGCAGCGCACGCGGTTGAAGCGCTTGCGCAGCAGCGACGGCAGCACCATCAGGTGGTAGTCGTGGATCCACACGTAGTCGTCGTCCATGTTGACTATTTCCACCAGCTTGTCCGAAAACGCCTGGGGTCCATGAGTCAGGGATCAGCAACAGAGCATGGCGGCGCAAGGGCATCAGCCGGTCGCAGATGCAGTGCCTGTTACAGTCTGTGACAGGGACTTGTGTTCTATCATGGCAGGCTGGAGCGTCCCCACGCACCTTGTTGGCCTTGACGTAAGCCTGCCAGAGCGCCGGGTCGAAGCGGCCGGAGCTGGTCGGCGACAGCGGCAGGTCGTAGTGGAACAGCGGCCACAGCTGCTGCTTGCAGAAGCCTGCAGATATATATTTTGATTGCTAATCAGACCCCCGCCGGTGGATTCTCCCGCAGCGCGAGACATCTACAGCCTGCTATTATAGGGGATTTCCTGTCATAAGAACACTTCAACGAAACTGAACAAAAAAGGACAGGACGGCAGGCCCTGGCGCCCCACCTTTGTAGTACTCCTCCTTCAGTTCCTTGCCCAGGAAGACTGGATAGCACTGGTAGGTGCTGAAGAGCTCCACTGCCACTGCCTGCAGCCACAAGCGTTTTCGACATCCAGCCGCTGTTGCCTTGAGTGCAGAGTCGCGCAAGGCTGCACGCGAGGCTGCATATGTAACTCCCAGGCGTGGATTGACACTGCAAGGACATCCATGCGCACCTCCTGCTGCTCCGGCTCAATATCCACAGTCAGCGTGCCGACGTGCAGAATTTCGATGTCCGCACCCAGGCCCTCCTGCAGGCAAGCCCGATTTGCACAATTTTACAGCCGTAATCCTTGATATCCGCAAGCAACCACATGCATTGCAAATAAGGCATTGTAATGCTGAACGCAGTGTCCAATAAGGCTCAGGCATGGCCGCGGCAGGGCGTCATGTGCCAGAAGACGCACATGCGCCTGGGCGATGAGCGCATCCTCGTCCCACTCGAAGTCCCAGCTGCTGCCGTCCGCCGACTGTTTCGATTTGATCGGCAGGTGGTTCGAGACCAGTATGAGCCTGCGAGGCAGCGACAGGACGGTGAAGCATGCTGCGCTGGCATCCCGATAGCGCGTCAAACCGCGCGCTCACCATTCTAGGTCGCACAGCGTTTTGCGACATGCAGCCTCACCGCTTCTTCGGCCTGGCGTCTCCGCTGTCAATGGAGTTCCTCGAGCCGCGGGCGGGCCGCGCGCTGAAAGACAAGGGCCCACCGCCATCCAAGTCGACGCCACCAGTGCCACCAGCAGGCCCACCATAGTTGCCGCTCGCTAGCGCCTGCAGGTCTCTGAAAGAACCTCCCAGGGAGCCCCCCATCGACTTCATCATGGTGAGCCGAGGGGGGCCTCCAGTTCTTTGCTGTCACCAGGCCACACGGGTGTAGCAGCCGATGTGCAATCTGAGACTCTGGCAGCCCTGATACTGGATAATGCTCAGCAGTCAGCAAGTTGCAGCATCGATCTTGGATGCAGAACAACGCACGCCGGCAGCGTTGTCGAGTGCAATCGGAATGTGCCCACAACAAGAGCGCGCCCAGTCAGCTCATGGCTGGGGCAAGATATAGGGTTCAGCACTCCACCAATTCCTGCTCCATTGCACAAGACATTGATGACCTTTGCCTCGACTTGCATGTGCTGAGCCTGGCCTTTAGCAGATGCTGATGTGCATTACAAAGCTACGCACAGCAATCACAAGTAAACATTACAATCCAGATCCATATCCACGCTGGCCATTGTGGCGAGTCATCCACAAAAATCGCAAGGCGCAAGCTCAGCTGAAGAATCAATGCGATACGCTCGACATGAGCTATGCCAAGGCTTGGACATCAGACAGCCGAGTGGCATATGCGGGCACGGTTCCTGCTGAGCCGAAGTCACGCCACGCTGTGGGCGCTATGTTCGGCAAGCTAATCAAAATTGCGGGGTTTCTATGCGTCATGACGCTTCCTACATATACACTCCTGTCTTTTGAGAGGGCCATTGGCGCCCCGTTGCGCCGTCATGCTGCCGCCTGGTTTGATCGCAAAGGGCTGGCGCTACATGTGCCACACCAGGTGGCGGGCTCTCAAAAGCCCCGTCAGGCGTAGGCGGACAGCACCGCCGCGCTCTGCGATCGACCCCGCATGGTACTCGGGCGGCCGCTGCCAAACTGCGGCATGGACGCCGGCTCCAGATCGAAGACCGCACCATCCGGCAGACTGCCGCTGACTGTGCGCTGCCTTTCGGCGGTTTCCTGCTGCGCTGGGCTGCTGCTGCGGCTTCTGCCTGTCTGCCCCTGGCTGGCAAGCTGCGGCTCAGGTTCCTCGCGGCCCTCGTGGCCCTGCAGAGCAAGATGCGACGGTCAGAAGCGTGGACACATGCACGCGACCCGCCAGAATTGAATTTGTGCGAATGCAACATGCACTCGCATGCATGCATGTATCTGCACCTGCTGCCAGTACAGCTGCTGCTGCTGCTGCTGCTGCTGCTGCTGCTGCTGCTGCTGCTGAGGAGGAATGGCTGCTGGCTGCGCAAAGGCTGCCGCATGATGGTGCTCCTCTGAGTATGACGCCCGCCCGCTGTGGCTGGATGCCGCCCGCCCGGATGACCTGTGAGATAGACGAATTGCGAATATTCAGCGGATTGAACACGAGTCGCAACAGCGTTGTAAACTCCTCCGGTCCTCGCCATAGCGCCGCCGCCAGGAGGTGCCGACCAGCGTGTGTTATGCATGATTCGACGTCCCGACAGCGTGTTTTGAATCAAAAAACGTGACGGCGAACAGCGTGGCGCTGTACGCATTGGCCCTGAATCTGATGCCAACCTACAATTACCTTGGGGTTGGAATCTCCCACGGGGCGGAGCTCTGGCTGCGGATGGAGCTGGCCTCAAACACGCACGAGCCGGATCGCAGGGGCCCCTCGGTCGCCGGCGCCAGCTCCGACAGGGACTGCAGCTGCTGGCAGCTGGTGCTCTTCCTCATGCCCTCACCGGCGGTGCTGCCGCCAAAGCCTCTGCTGCTGCCCAACTTGAGCGTGCCCAGTTTTCGCTCAACCAGTCCGCCAGACTGGGTGTTACGGTCGCTTTTCCGAAGCAGAACCGAAAGCGGGCTCGACGGCACTCGACGCCTGCTGGGGCTGTGCGAGTCTGAGAAGGTTGTGCTGGCATGCGAGTTTGTCGGTGACACATCGCTGCTGCCAGTCGTCTGAAAGCCGGTGATGCGAACTTGTGGGACCTCTGAATCGCAGCGCACTGTGCGCAGTTCGGGCAGCCGACCGTCCATCGTGAATCAAGCTTGCAACTTCACGCTTGTCTTGCAAATTGCAGCACAAACTGACGCCGTGACAATGCATTGTGAGGTCCGCCGAGATCCGAGATGATAAATGTCTCATCGGTTGTTAGATAGCTTCCTCCAAAGTGCAGCCCTGGTAAATCTTGGTCCGAGGAGGCCAACAAGCATATGACTCGCAGAAAGAACTCACACCGAGCACGATACAACGCTAGCCACAAGTGCCTTCAAATTCAGCTGGCCTCCTCGTTTCTGCCCCGATACTCCGGCTTCACCTGCGAGCGGCGGGTGACGCCGTCAGCGGCGTCGGCCGCGCGGACAAGTATGACATGCAGACGCAGCATGTGCATGGTACTGAAGCAGAAAGGGGCGTCGCAAGCGCTACCCACGTTCAGTCATTGACTGACCTGCCACTTGTCACGGTTTGGGCCCGTCTTGTTGAGAATCGCGACCTCATTCAGCACCTCCTGCGGCGTTGGCCAGGAAAATCATTGCATGTTTTTGCACACATGCAGCCGCAGCGGCTGCAACGTTGAAAGGCTTTGCAGTGAACTCTACGGGCCCGAGCACCGTTCATTCTCACTCCCAGCAAGCGAAAGACACGACACATGGCGTCGCTCACCTTGAGCCAGGGCGCCGGCTGGTCTGTCTCCCGCTGCAGCTGGCTGAAGTTCCATGTCGTCTGCTTCTCAAACAGCGCGAACAGGATGTTCTCCAACTCGTCCTTCGCCATGCGCAGCCGCTTGTTGTCCGTCACCTTCTCCGGCTGCGTTCAAACCAGAGTTGGGGGCGTCATGTCGCGGAATCATCACACGTCATGGCTGCACTTGACTATCGGTTCTTCAACTTGTCACAGCATGTGAGATCGTCGGTCTGTGCCATCTGTTAGAAGAATCAAGCAGCGATGCCATGGTACGCAAAAGGACACTAAACGCCACGAAAGCCAGAAAAACTGCCGGCCAACCTTTCGCTTGGTATATGCCGAGGGCAGCGGCCGCATGAGCAAATTCCGCGGATCGTCTATGACCTGCATCACCCGCGTTTTGGTGGCCGCAGCGTGCTGCCTATCCCGCGTCAGCGACCGGTACTGCGGGTCCAGCTGCAAACCGGCGATGGTGACCATTCAGATAGGAATCATATGCACATCACATCAGGCTTGTGGCACTGGAGGTGCGGGCAAGCTGGCAGCGTGCGCAGGAGTTTGGCATCATGATGATAGCAGGCTTCACCTGGCGCTGTGGGCCTCGGAGCATCTCCACATCGAAGCGCTGGTCCACACGCCCCTCCACGCCTGACGCATGCAGTAATTGAATGGCGTTAGAATGGCTTAGTGGTCTGGCAGGGCGCACCACTTCCAGAGTTGCTCAAGTCAAAAGCAGAGCTGAAATGCCAACAGAGATTTGCTTTGCATGATGGGCAGCAAAAAAAGCTCACCGACGCTGCCGCCATGCTGATGGCCGAAGCTGTAGGCTGACTGCGCGCCGTCAGTGTGCGGCCGCATGTTGAATTCCTTCGGTATGTTTGCAAAGTCCTCGGGGTTCAGATCCAGCCTGAAGTCTGCTGCGGTCTGTACATCCAGCGAAAGGCTATGTCTGAATGACACGAGTGGCGACAGCGTGATTTAGTAAGGACGTCTAGCAAGGACGTCCAACTGCCGCTGCGTCTTGAAACCAGCATGGAAATGCAGCCCAATAGCCAACAAGTCTCAACTCACCTGCATGGCGTTTTGTGTGCAGCGGACGCGCCCGATGGGCTTGCCAGGCACATCTCCACCCGCAGTTGACTGCGCCGCGAGCGCATGCAGGCGCTGCGCCACCATCGGCGGAAACCTCACCAGCCACATCTTCTTCTCCGACTGGGCCACGTCCAGGCCGTCAGCCGACATGCTGATTTCTATGTGAGGCAGTCAAGTATGTGGTCTTTGCACCGAGCGGTTCCGGATGTGCGTTGCAGATGACTTCTATTCGCTAGTTGGGCGACAGCGATCCTACAGTTGAAGCGGACGCATGAAGACAGAGAAGACACTGAGACTTGCAAGTGCAACTGCAATTGAAAATACTAATAAAAGAGCGGAACAACTGCAAGTCTCATGCAGGAAAAGGCGGGTTTTTCATGCACAGACGGATAAGCACACGCGGTGATCATCATTTGTCCTTTGCACGCCACATTGGTTGCTTAGCACACACGACTTCACTGCTAGGCGGCCAGACGTCTCCCGCATCGCAAGTGGGGATTGGCAGCAGTGCATTCCGTGCGCCCCGCCACAGCAACAAGCAGAGCAATCGATCGATGTCAGCTCGTGCCGTGAAGCAGCAGCTGAGAGCTCTAGCAGCTGCAGATCGTGACGGCGCTGCAGAGGACGGCACCATCAAGCAGGTGGGCATGATGTTCGCAGCACAGGTCGCCGCCGCCGCTGCACCATCCGTTTCAGCCTCTGTTATGCACATTGTGCTTGTGCTTGACGGATCATGTTCCTGTGTGCTCAGCGGACCGCTGGCAAGGACAGCAAGAAGAAGCGGAAGGCGCTGAAAGCAAAAAAGGCCCAGCTGAAGGCGGCTGCTGCCCCCGCGGCGGACGCAGCGGCCCGGCGCAAGCAGTATTTGAAGCACCTAACTGCCGTCAGCCGGCATGAGGCCCGCGTGCAGCAGCTGATGAGCAAGGTATGGCAGACTGAAAGCCGAAGACATCAGCCCATCTGTCTAAAGCCTGGTTGCATTGGGCCATGGCATTGGCTCAGGGAAGTCACACCATTCGGTCTGGTTCTGCAGGCTCTTGGTCTGCCGGAGGGTGTGGCAGCGCCAGCAGAGGAGACGGACGAAGACCTCGTGGCGCTGTTTGGGTGACCGCGGCACTTTTGCAAGGCAGCCAACCTGCAGCTGGGCAAGCCGGAGCCATCGTTCAGCGGTGCACCCCCAAATGCAGCCCAGTTGTGCAGCGCTCACGAGCAGAAGCCGACTCTTCAAACTACACAATGACAGCATGCCGCTGCCACGGACAGCCGCGCCGCGGCCGCAGCGGTGCCGCGCCCATGCCGCTGCAGCCACAGCCGCACGGCAGGCGGCAGCGGCAAGCAGACGGAGCAGCGTAGCATGTGGCGCGGCCGCGGGCGGCGCAGACACCAATGCCCTTGGCGGCTTCCTCAACATGCTCGGCCAGATGATGCAGCAGAGCCAGGGCAGCAAGCAGGCGCCCTCGGGCTCGGCTCTGTCAGTCAGCGACCTTACGTACCAGCCACCAGGTGAGCCTCGCTGCTTTCATGAGGCGTTCACGCGAAGCCTCTGCTGGCAGTCCGAGTGGGAGCATTGACGCTGTACATCTGAGGATTGGGATTTCAGCGACGCTTTCGGCGGATGTGCAGGCACGAGCGCGCCGCTGCTGCAGCACGTCGACATGCGCCTTCCCGCCAACCGCATGGGCCTCATCTACGGCCGCAGCGGCGCGGTGCGCAATCCACTCGCTATGCATGAGTATCGTGGCTCGATCCCGCCTTTTGATCGCACCATGCCGCTGGCATTGTCACGGCGGCGCCACACCGCAGAGGAGCGCTTGCCAAAGCCACATGAACCCACATTGTGCACTTACATAAGGTTTGTATCTGTTCTGACGCACAGGGCAAGACGACGCTGCTCAAGATCGTCAGCGGCCTGGCGCAGCACGACAGCGGCGACGTGTTCATCGGCCCGGCGGCGGCCGCAGCCGCCGCAGCCGCAGTGGCGGCTCAGGCCGCCGGCGCCAGCGCCAACGGCAGCCTCAACAGCAGCAGCGGCGCAACAGCAGGCAGCAGCAATGGCGCGGGAGGCACCTCCAGCGCGGGGGGCGGCGCCACGGCCGGCAGCGGCCTCGCCGCCGCGGCGCGCACGGCGCAGACGGGGCTGGTGTTCCAGTTCCCAGAGCGCCACTTTCTGGGCGCCACCATCGCGGAGGAGCTGACCTTCGGCTGGGCGCAGCGCCCCGAGGACATGTTCATCCGCCAGCAGATGTCCCTACGCCTGGGAAAGGTGCGCTGTCAACCATTGCGCCAGCTATTTGCAAGTCCGCAGTGGATCGAGTGCGGCCTCTGGCGCCGGACCCTCCTTTGCAGCGGAATCAGGCAGCACGGTATGAGGAGAAGGACCGCCTTGAGGGTTTGCGCCCACGGCTTGTATCACACCACACGCCATCGTCACTCATCGCCCTGTGGAGGCGCCACTGGACTCACTGCAGGGGAGGTAGTGGTCACAGTGGACAATTGAGCGGGACAGATGGAGATTTGTTGCAACTCGATCCTCTGTTCTTCGCTGCCCCACAAGCTGCCTGGCGGCGGCGGGGCTGGATGGGCTGGACATGCAGGCGTCGCCCAACTCGCCGTGGGGCACTGTCCATTGTGGAATCTGTATCCACTTTGTTCCTCTTTTCTCGCTGCTGCTCCAGGTGCTGGCGGCGGTGGGGCTGGAGGGGCTGGACCTGCAGGCGTCGCCCAACTCGCTGTCGGACGGCTACAAGCGCCGCCTGGCACTCGCCGTGCAGCTGGTGCGGCCAGAAAAGCCTGCCAGCGGACCCCTGCTGTTCACTGCAGTCTGGCCCGCAGCTTCATGCTGCGCGCACACGATGGCTGGCTGGAACATGCGGCCCCAGTGTCGGGTGTTAAAAGGACACAACGATCACCCCTCTTTGATGTGTGAGAAGGTAGTAACCGCGACTGCAGGCGCGCGGGCCGTCTGTGCTGCTGCTTGACGAGCCGCTCGCGGGGCTGGACTGGCGCGCCCGCGGCGACATCGCCGACCTGCTGGGTGCGCTTTTGCCTGCGGGCTTGCAGCTTGCGCTGCGCGCTGCTGTTGCGCGCTGATGTTGGCGTGCGGGTGCCGCCATGTGGGCCCAGTGTTCTCGATGTAATGCTCTTGATGCAGATCAGCTACCTTGCAAATCAGATATCAGTGCGATTGCTATGATGTCTGCAGGCAAACTGAAGCAGGAGTGCACCATCGTGGTCGTCTCGCACGATCTGCACGAGTTGTATGAGCAGGTACGGCAGTGCTCTGCCAGAAAATTTGATTAGGTTTTACATGATGTCACCTATCTGGGATGCGCAAGCTGTTCGCTGTGGACAAGCTACCGCTGACAAGCGAGTCGAGATGCGGCGCCCTCCAATCAGGTGTCGTGACAATGCAGGTGGACACGGCGTGGGAGATGCTCCCTGGCGGCAAGCTGCAGCACCGGCCAGAGTGGCGCATCGCGCTAACAAGCTCATAGTCCCTTGCAGCCGTCAACGTGTCTATGTCGATGTCGGGTATTAGCTTGTCAGATGTATGTAGTTGCACATGACCAGATCATGGTCATGGTTGAACACGGTTGTGAGCATATTTGTGAGTCAGCTCGTGAATGCGTAATGAACGACTGAGTTGATCGCTGTGACATCATGACTTGGACGCTGTGACATCATGCTGTGATGGTCCAGTTTCAACTCCTGGCTGAGACACAACGCCCATCAACAGCACCCTGATTCGTCCCCATGAGCGAAGCAATTCACTACCACTCAGCGTGCGTCTGCTGTGCAATGTTCCCAAACAGCTCAGCGCTTGGCTTATGAGTAGTCACAACGGTGCACATCGACATGTGGTTGGGAGCATCCTCTGAGTGAGGCGCCAGGCGCCCTCACGACTCGAACTGCCAGTCGGCACCGGTCTGCTCCACGAGCGTGTCCCACAGCTGGCGCCGCAGCCGCGCGTCATTTGCGGGCGCCCGCACGGCGTTGCGCCGCGACGACACAAAGTACTCGCCGCTGGTGCCCGCCAACGAGGGGTCTACTGCGGCGTTATACTCATCGTTTGCTTGCTGCAATGCGGAAAACGCAGTTCTCTTTCTTGCATTTCCATCGTGGAAACCTGTTTTCCAGCAATACTTCATATTCAAGCAAAGGGCCGGGCTGATGGGTCATCTGATAGTGAAAGCAAACATGCGCATCATGTACACACAGCATGATGCGCATGTTTGCTTTCACTGCAAAACCAGACTGAGACAAGGTGTCGACTTGTGGATCATGGTTGCCGTGCAACATGTACAGTACCTTGATGTCGATGCCGCACGCGCCCCAGCCCTGGATGAGCATCTTCGTGTTGACGGTGCCTGCGAAGCGTCAACATCAACGCTGAGAAATGGTTGACAGCACTTCCAGCAGCTGTGTGTCAGAGTGCCCTCTGCGCTGCCCGCATGCAAGCAGTGTCACATAATGGCCCTGGGGCCGGGGCTGACGCATTTAGAGACATTCGCCCACCTGGGTCCAGGGAGTTGGCGGTCACTTTGGATTCCGATTGCTGCAGCTTGTTCGCCAGCTCAACGTTGAACATTTGCATCGCCAGCTTCGATAGCGAGTAGGAGCTGCATTTGACATCATGAGTTGTCAACCTGATGTGCTGCTTCACAGCGGGATGATACTCAACGATTATCAAAGGATAGACATATTCGACTGCATTTTGTGCAGCGATGTGTGATGCGCATAATGGCACAGGCAGCCGCACTCGTGGCTGGAGAAGCCCTTCTCCTGGTTGAGGTTGTCAAAGTCGAGGCTGCCGCCGGCGCTGATCGAGGAGATGTTCACAATCCGCTCATTCACCTTCAGATTTCACGCATAAGAGCGAGTGTTACCAGTGGCCACGCCTTGGCAATCAGCAGAGACTGAGCTGTGAAACGCAGTTCAGGAACACGCACCGGCACCACAGCCAGGGCAGGGCACTCGCCTGTTGGTGGGTCTGTGCTTATCAAAAAGGGAGCAACAAGAGGGCAACGCACCGACTTGAGCAGCAGGGACGTCAGGAGGAAAGGCGCCAGCACATTCACTGCCCAGGTCATCTCGTAGCCGTCCGCTGACAGCTGCTTGCGCTCCGCGAAGATGCCTGCGCAGCGGCGCGCAGGTTCGCAACGTCAGCACACCGCCTGAATTGGCCAGACTTGCGGATCCGCAAGGCAGGGCGGCGCCGCAACACGGATACACCGAGGAAGTATCTATGATAACGTGTTTCCACCAACAGCTCCAGTGACGATGACGCCATAGAAGAGACACTACCTGCATTGTTCACGAGCACATCCACGCCGTCAGGGCCTGCTGCTGCCTTGACGTCATCAGCAAGGCGCCGCACCTGCGCACAGAAGCTTGGTCTGACTATATTGACCTCCGCAAAGGTTTTGGACCCTCATGTCTTCAGATCGATGGCCAGCTCGGACTTGCAGTTGCAAAGCTTGCAAGCGGTTGCGGGACCGATGTGCTTGCCTCTTTGAGCGAGGACAGGTCTGCAGACACGGCGTGCACCGCCGAGCTGCCGGAGGCTGATCTGACAGCGTCGGCAGCTTTCTGCGCCTTCTCAGCATTCCTGCAACCAATGATTCGAACTGATGCTGCTGGTTCCGTGCATGCTGAGATGCGCTTTCATGCCTGCCAGTGCAGTTGTGTGAATGCCGCGGAAGCTCGACTTGACTGTGTCATTTCGTGTGCAGTAGTTATGCAGATTGGATCACAAACCCCACCTGCCGTGCACGATGACTATGGCGCCTGCATTTGCAAGCTTCGTTGCGGTGTGCTTGCCGATGCCGTCACTCGCACCTGCGCACATGCAGATGTGGGATGTGATTTGGCCATGCCATCGGAGCGTTGCACTGCATGCATTGCTCATAATTCAACGAGGCGTGCTCTTGATGCAGCTGCGCCACAGCTGCAGCGGCGCCAGCAGGTGCATGCTGTTGAACAATAGCCACATGATGCTGTGGTGCATGCATGCAGCATTAGTGTTCACACCACATTCGTAGCACCTGTGACAAGGAAGGACTTGTTTGCCAAATTCAGCGCTGCCCTGGGGCTCATGGCTGCCCGTCGGTTGAGTGCAGCACGGTGGCAGCGATACGCGGTGGCGTTGCTGGACGCGATACAAACACGGTTTATGAGAATGAATGTGCAAACGATGGCTGAAAAAGATGTGCGTTGCCATCCTGCACCAGGCTTTTGTGTGTTTTTCGGCTTTTACTGCACGTGGGATGACACCAAACCACGCACAGCACGACATGCGCGTGAATATCGCGGCATTCTGGCGTGTTGGGGCGGCAGACGCCACCATGCAGCTGCGGAAACGGAAGCAGGCCGAAGTCGAGACGACTGCAGAGCCAATGAAGCTGGCGCGAGTGGCGCAGTTGGCGCTGACGGACCATTTTCGGACGAGGAAGACCGTGCATGTGCAGACGGCCTCAGGCAAGCTCACAGCGTTAAAAGTGACGACCGCAGAGGTGAAGCAGGCCGTGTCCGTCGCGGCTGACGGCGCCTCGCTTAAGAAGGCCGCTCCTCGCAAGCGGGCGCCAAAGGCAGCACCAGCGCCGGCGCCGGCGTCAGCGGCAGCGCAGGAGGCAGATGGTGCACTTGGCACAATGGAGACGCCGCAGCGGCGGAAGCGGACCG
>JAABUM010001051.1_pt1 | contig 43372 bp, 38 predicted proteins | sample 5559161 | NCBI WGS metagenome assembly JAABUM01 (sample SAMN10711868, study PRJNA513369) | rock metagenome | isolation source: Antarctica rocks | place: Antarctica: Victoria Land, Siegfried Peak nord
TGCTGCTGATCAACGCCTCCTACCAGGTGCTCAGCCGGGTGGCGTGGCAACGTGCCGTGACCCTGGTCGTCACCGAGGTCGCCGACATCCACGAAGCGCACCCGGACAAGATGATCCACTCCATGCATCTGTCCATCCCGTTGCCCACCATCATCAGGATGCGGACCTACGTCTACACCCCGCGGCTGCAGGAGTGGACGCACGGGGTGACGCGTGGCCGGATTCTCCTTCGCGACAAGCGGACCTGCGGGTACTGCGGGCTTCGCGGTGACACCATCGACCACATCATCCCGAAAAGTCGTGGCGGGGCGGACAGCTGGGACAACCTCATCACTTCCTGCGCGCCGTGCAACAACACCAAGGCCGACCGCACCCCGGTCCAGGCCGGCATGAAGTTGCTCTGGGTGCCTCGCGCACCGAGCGCGCAGGACGCCGACCAGGAACGGGTGTGGCTGACTCTGAGTGAGGCGGTCTGAGCTTCGCCCAGGGCGCCAGTGACCGATCACACGCAAACGCAGACGAAGGAGGTGGAGGCAGTGCAGACCCAGATACGAATGCAGGCGAGCATTTTGGCATCCTCGGGCGTGGACCCGTGGCGGGTGCTGCTGGCCGGTGACTGGCACGGCAACCTGGGGTGGGCACTGCGGGTGGTGGATCACGCCGCCGATGTCCACGCCGAGGTGATCGTGCACGTCGGCGACTTCGGGATCTGGCAGGGCAGCGCCGGCATGAAGTACCTGCGCCGCCTCGATCAGCGGCTGACCGAACGCGGCCTGCGCCTGGTCTTCGTCGACGGCAACCACGAGAATCACGACCTGCTCGCCACTTACCCGGTCGGCGCTGACGGCACCACTCCCATCACCGCCACCATCCGCCATCTCCCGCGCGGGCACCGTTGGGTGTGGCACGGGCACATCTGGCTCGCCTTGGGCGGGGCCACCTCTCTCGACCGCGATGTCCGCGTCCCCTGGGTGGACTGGTGGGCCGGCGAGGCGATCACCGCCGCGCAAGCCGCCCGGGTGATTGCCGACGGACCGGTGGACATCATGTTGTGCCACGACGCCCCCGCAGGGGTGCCCCGGTTGGAGCAGAGAATCGGACCGAACCCGCAGGGGTTTCCCGCCGAGGCGCTGCTCTCCGCGCACCAGCACCGGATGCTGCTGCGGGCAGTGGTGGACGCGGTGCGCCCATGCCAGCTCTGGCATGGTCACTACCACTGGGCCTACCACGACGAACTGGTCCTGGATGATTCGCACCGGGTGCAGGTCACCGGGCTGGACATGGACGCCACCACACTCGAGCTAAACACTGCGATCCTGGACCTGGACTACGCACATCTGCCAAGGAGGTTCGGCATGCCGTTGTAGTTGCGCTCACCGTGAGCGCCAGGACGGAGATCGGCCATGTCCAGAACGGACAAGGATCGCCCGCAGTGGGTCCGGGCACATGATGACCTACGCAGCCGGGAGCACCATTGCTGCACCGGCGCCTGGATGTACGGCCAGGCCAGCGCGTGGCGAACCCAGCTGTACTATCCGTGCGACCTGGACACCGGCCCCTACTCACGGTGCCGGCGCTTCGAAGCGACCCGCCGCTACCTGCCCGGGCCGCCCCGTTGGTTCACCCACGCCGAGTTCTACGGCCCGGACCGCGCTGCGGTGCGGGCGGCGGGCAGGGCGGCGCTGCGCGAGCACAACACGTACGGCGACACCGACGTCGAGGTCCCCACAGAACAGCACCGCCACGGCGGCGCCTGGGCTTGGTGGTGACCCCGGGCCCCGGTGGCGGTGCTGTTGGTGGAACTGGTTGTGCGGTGGAGCTAGCGGTACCGGTCGGTCTCGCTGTCGTTGTGCTTGCCGGACTTGGCGAGCCCACGGCTGATCATATAGCCGATGGTCAGCAACACGATGTAGAACCACGCCTTGTCGGCGAGGAAGTAATCCGACCGGCCACCCGGAGTGTCACCCACCAGGTCGGAGGCCACGCCTGCCCTCGGTTGTGTGTCCCTCCCGGCCGTGGGCGACGGGTTGACGGTCGCGGCACAGGTTGTGGCTGCAGGCTGGTCGATGCCGCGAACGCGGCAGCTCGTTTCAGCTGGCTGAGTCCAGGAGAACGATCTTGCCGCGCGTGTACCGCTCGGCCAGCTGCGTGTACGCCTCGCGCACCTGCGCTAGCGGGAAGGTCGCGGCGATCGGGATCGTCAGCTCACCGGACTCGATCAGTCTTGCGAGGTCGGCGAGCACGTCGGCGGAGGTGACCTGGTAACCGAACACGGTCTTGGCGCCGAACCTCTCGGCGGCGTCGAAGTCGATGATCGTGACTACCCGGTCGGCAGCAACGCCAAGCCCGGTGACGAGTTCGACGTACCCGCCGCCGAAGGCGTCGTAGGCGGCATCGATGCCGTCAGGCGCGGCTTCGCGCGGCCGCTGCCCGAGGCCGTCGCCGTGGTGCACAGGCTCGGCGCCGACCGACCGCACCCATTTGTCGTTCGCGGGTCCAGCCACGGCGAGCACGCGCACGCCATCGTTGACGAGAAGCTGGGTCAGGATCGATCCGACGCCGCCGGTCGCTCCGAACACGACGGCGGTCTCGCCCGAGTTGGTGCGCACGGCGTCGGCCATGCCGTGGGCGGTGCCCCCGGCGACGTACATCGAACCTGCCTGTTCCCACGACACCGACGGTGGCCGCGGGGTGAGTTGGTCGGCGGGCACCGAAACGAACTCGGCCTGCGCGGCCCGCTCGTCGGTCCAGCCGATGACCTCGTCGCCGATGTTCCAGACGCCCACCTGACCGCCGACCTCGACGACGCGCCCGGCAAGATCGCTGCCCTGGCCCGACGGGAAGGTCGAGGGTGCCACCTCGGCCATCGCGCCCACGCGGATCATTATCTCGCCCGGGTTGATCGACGTCGCGGCAACCTCGACGAGGACATGGTCCGGCCCCGGCGTCGGCCGCGCGACCTCGACCACCTCGAGCACGTCCACAGGTCCGTAACGATCGAAACGAATAGCGCGTGGCATGGCGTCAACGGTAGCTCCCGCGGGCTAACGCTTCACCGCCCCCTGGGGTGCCGCGCCCGCCATCCGCTTACGGCAATGAGTCGGCGAGCGTGGGGCGGGGCTGGAGGTCGAGGGGTCGGGTGTTGAGATGGAACGTCACCACGGGATGACCCCGTCCTCGTTGTAGAACCCGCCGGTCGGCCCGTCGTCGGGGAGGGTGGCGAAGCGGATCGAGATGGCTGCCCCCTGCCCGGGCGTGCGGGTTCCGCGGTGCCCGGCGATGTCGCTGGCGACGTACCCGGGGCGGACGGCGTTGATCAGAATGCCGGTGCCCTCGACGCGGCGCGCGTACTGCACGGTGACGGCATTCAGCATGGTCTTCGACAGCGCGTAGGCGGCCATTATCGTTCCAGTCCGCAGGGTCAGGGAGGCCGTGTCCGTCGAGACGTTCGCGATGCGCGGGGACGGCGAGCGCTCTAACAGCGGCAGTGCGCTGGTGATGACCCGCATCGCCCCGAGGACGTTGGTCTCCCCGTCGGTGCGGATCACCTCGAAGGACACAGTGAGGGGTCCTGCACAGCCCGTATGACGTCCATGCCGAGTTCGGCAGCGCGCCGATCTTCACCGAGGGGTAGGTGGCGATCCTGCCTGCGGCGCATTCGCTGGCGCGCCGCTCCCACCTCTCTCTCGCGGACGTTGTCGACGTACCGGACCTGCTTATCGCTAGATGGCCGCAGCATGACGGGTCCTACCCACCCGGACCCGGCCCGGAGGTGCACACCCAGTCCCAGCTAGCTAGCGCAGCTCGTGTCCCTGGGTTTCACGCTGCTCGTCATCCCGGCCTCGAGCCGGGCTTGGCAGTGGCCTGATCACGTCGCGGTATGCGTGGTCGACGCGCCACCGGTCACGACACTGCTTGCGTGGCCACGGATGAGCCGCTCGCCTGCCGTGCTTCGTCCTGTGGCAGCTGCAGCCACTGCCGGCGAACGAGCCGATCAATCCGGCTCATCGCAGCTGCCCGGTCAAGTGCGATGAGCCCCATGACCTCGTCCGCGTAACGCTTACCGCCTCGCCCAACGAAACGTCGTGCGGGCGCGCCGCACCGCCCGGGAGCAGTGACAGAACACGGCACCTAGCGGCGACGGGACGGTTCAGCGACCTGAAGGCGGGCTGGAGTGGAAGGCATCATCCAATCGGTCAGGCACCGTGCGCCAGGTCAGTCAGTGATTGCCACCGCTCGGGTGGGCCCACCGTGAGCGCCCTGTAACTTGAGTGGGAAGCCGACGAAGGTAAACCGGGTGCCCACGACTTGATCGAGGTTCGCCAGGTTCTCGTAGTGGGTGATGTGTTCGCGTCGGCACATCATGTGGCAGGGGTAGCTCGTGCTGGTGGGGTTGTCAGGAGTCGGACTATCAACTCCGAAGGTCTTCACGCCCCGCTTGACGATCCACTCACTGGCAGACTCCCCGAGCCCGGGGAATTCCGAGAGGTACCGCTTATCCCCGGAATACCGATTCCAGGTCGCGGTGTGGAAGAGCACGATGTCGCCAGGGCGGACATCGACGGGCGCTGCCGCCTCGATCCGGTTCAGGTCCTCGGCCGTGATGTCGGTACCGGGCGCGAATTCGGAGACATCGAGGCACACAGCGGTCCCGTAAAAGAGGTCCAGGGACATCTGCTCGATCGTCTCAGCGTTGGGGTCGGGGTCGAGGTGAGAGAAGGAGTCCACGTGGGTCGGGCCGTTGTCGTTCAAAATGAAGCCGCTGGTCTGGAAGGAAAATCCGCCGTCGAAGCGGGGAGCCGTCTCTTCGTGTGTCGCGTGCTCGAACTGGACGGTCTTGAGGTGACCGGGGTACACCTTCATACCCTCGTAAATGTCTTGCGAAAGGTCAATCAGCGCCATGTGGAAATCCTTCTCATCGGGGGTGTAGTTCGGGGGTGGAGATGACGAGGTCAATACATGACCGCACCGGCCGAGACATTGAGATCCTCACCAGTGATCCCGGTGGCGGCGTCGGAGGTGAGGCAGGCGCAGGTGGCAGCAACCTCCCCGGCACTCACGAAACGGTCCATCGGTGAGGCCGCAGTGAACGTTGCGCGCGCCTGGGACTCATTCATGCCGCGCTTGGCCGCTTGCTCGGCGATCACGGCATCGATTCGTGGCCCGGCGATAGCTCCGGGACACACCGAATTGACGCGCACGTCGTACTGGCCGAGTTCGGTGGCCAGGGAACGCACCAGGCCCGGCACGCCCATCTTCGCGTTGGCGTAGGGCGTACGCCCGTGCAGTGGTCGCTTGCCGGTCATGGAAGAGATGGCGATCAGCGATCCCGCACGGCCCTCGATCAGCGTCGGGATGAAGGCGCGCAACTTCAGAAAGACCCCGTCCAGATCGGTGGCCAGGCAGGAGCGCCACTCGTCCACGCTCAGCTCGTGCTTGGGTGCCGTCGGGCCGGCGACCCCGGCATTGGCCACCACCGTGTGCAGGGTGGCGCCGTGCTCGGCTGCTCGCGCGCCTACTTTCGCGGCGAGCTCGTTGACTGAGTCCTCCTCGGCGACGTCACAGCGCAGCGCCCAGCACTCGCCGCCGGCAGACTCGATCGCCTCGACCGGGCCGGACAAGGACGCGGGATCGCGAGCAGTGGCCGCCACCCTCATGCCGCTGCGCGCCAGGGCTGCGATGGCCCGTCCGAGACCGCGGTTGGCGCCGGTCACCACGGAAACACGATCACCCACTCAGCTCTCCTCCTGGGCCGCGCGGACGGCCGCCAGGATGCGATCCGGAGACATCGGCAGCTCGGTCAGCCGGACCCCGAGCGGGGCCAAGGCGTCGTTGACGGCGACGTTGATGGCGGCCGGCGCCATCATCCGTCCCCCCTCCCCGCCACCCTTGATCCCGTGGGGGGTGTAGGGCGAGGGCGTCTCGATGTGGCCGATCTTCATCGGCGGCATCTCCATCGAGGTTGGCATCAGGTAGTCCAGCAGGCTGCCACTGATGAGCTGCCCGTCGGGGTCGTAGACGAACTCCTCGTGCAGGGCCGTGCCGATTCCCTGGGCAGTTCCCCCCAGGATGTGTCCGGCGAGCGAGCGCGGGTTGACCAAGGTCCCGCAGTCGTGGACCGCGGCGTAGTCGAGGAAGGTGACCTTCCCGGTCCGGGGGTCCACCTCCACGACCGGAATGTGGCAGGCGTTACCCATGAAGGGGTAGAAGACCCCGAGGTCCTTGCGGTCCGCCGACGGCATCGTCATGTACGGGTGGTCGAAGACCTTGGACGCCTCCAACCCCGACTCTATCTCATCGGGGAACGAGTGCTTGAACAGGTGCAGCGCGATGGCGACCTCGGCCAGGGTCTTGCGCTGGTCGGGAACGCCCTTGACCGAGTAGCCGCCATCGAGCCACTCCAGGTCGTCGGCGTCGACCTCCAGCATGTGTGCGACCGCCAGGCGGACCTTGTCTTTGATCTTCTTCGTGGCGCCCTCCACCGCACCTGCGAGCATGACAGTGGTCCGGGATCCGCCGGGGCCGGTGGCCGGTAGACCATTGCGGCTGCCCGCGTAGCTGATGGAGACGTCGCGCGGGTCGCAGTCGAACTCCTCGGCTACCAGCTGCGCGACCATGGTCTCAGGGGAGTTGCCCCAGGCCGCCTGGGAGTAGAGCGTCGCCGCGATGCCGCCGGTCGCGTCGACCTTGAGGCTGACGCTCTCCGGCATCGAGGTCACCGGCGCGGCGGGCTCGTCGAACCAGAACCAGAACTCGGTGGCGGCGAACACCGACCGTTCCTGAGCCGAGATCACCCCGATCCCGATGTAGCGACCCTGTTCACGGGCCTCTGCCTGGACGGCGCGCCAGCGGTCGTAGTTGATGAGGTCGAGGGCCTTGTCCATCACCACGCCGTAGCTGCCGGAGTCGTAGACGTTGCCGGTGGGGATGAAGTAGGGGAACTCGGTGATGAAGTTGTCACGGCGCATCTGCACGGGGTCGAGGTCGAGCTCGCGCGCGGCCTTGTCGACCATCTGCTCGAGCATCCAGTTGTTGACCTCTGAGCCGAAGCCGCGATAGGCACCCTGCTGGTTCTTGTTGGTCAGCACGGCCTGGACGTGGTACCGGACGCTGCCGATGGTGTACGGGCCCACGACCTGCGCCAAGGCGTTGCCGTGGTGCCCCACCCCGAACTGCATGTACGCACCGTAGTCGTCGATGACGTCGATCTTGAGGCTCTTCATCGTGCCGTCGCGCATCACCGCCAGCTCGACGTCGTAGACCCGGTCCGACCCGTGGTGGTCGCAGTTGGACATGTTCTCGAAGCGGTCCTCGAGGTAGCGCACTGGACGCCCGACGACCTTGGAGGCCATCCCCGCGAGGATCGCGACCTTCGTGGCGAACAGCTTCGAGCCGAAGCTGCCACCGGCCGGGACCGGCCGCATGTCGAGCTTGTTCGTCGCCACCTTCAGCGACCCAGCCACCATGAACAGGTAGCTGGTGAAGCTCAGCGAGTTGGTGTGGATGGTCATGTCGCCGCTGCCGTAGTCGAAGTCGGCGATCGCGCCGACGGTCTCCAGGGGCTGGCCACCGGACCGGTGCCACCGCAGCCGGTCCCTGATGATGACGTCGGCGCCGTCGAAGTCGGCGTCGACGTCCCCGAAGTCGAAGGACCGCTCGTAGCCGAGGTTGGACCCCAGCACTTCGTGAACCAGGGCCGCATCGGCGTCGAGCGCTCGTTCCGGGGCGACCACCGGGGGGAGCGCCTCGTACTCGATGTCGATGAGCTGTAGGGCGTCCTCCGCCAGGTAGCGGTCGTCGGCCACCACGACGGCCACCCCCTCCCCGACGTAGCGGACCTTGTCCACCGCGAGGCACCGCCACGTGTGCGAGGCAGGGTCGGGACCGAAGTCGGGCAACGGCTCGGTGAGCGCGACGGCCTCGGCTCCGGTGATGACCGCGTGCACGCCGGGCGCCGACCTGGCGGCCGTGACGTCGATGTGGGTGATCCGGGCGTGGGCATGGGTGCTCTGCAGTACCGCGAGGTGCAGCATGCCGGGCACCGTGAGGTCCCCGATGTAGCCGCCTCGGCCGCGCAGGAACTTGGGGTCCTCGACCTTCCGGATGGACTTGCCCACCCAGGTGCGCTCGGCTTTGTGCTCACGGACCGGCGGTGCGGCCGCCTCGCGGTCGGTCATAGTCATGACGTAGTCCCTTCGCTGTCCGTGGCGCGCATCCGCATTGCGGCGGCAGCGACGGCCTCGACGATGTACTGGTAACCCGTGCAGCGGCACAGGTTGCCGGAGATGCCTTCCCTGATCTCGTCCGGACTGGGATCGGGGTTCTCCTCGAGCAGCTCGACAGCACGCATCAGCATCCCGGGCGTGCAGTAGCCGCACTGCAGGGCGTGCTTCTCCCAGAACTCGTCCTGCAACGGGTGCAGCGTCGGGCCGTCGGCCAGGTCCTCGACCGTCCGGATCTCGGCTCCGTCGGCCTGCACGGCGAATTTGATGCAGGACCGCACGCTCCGGCCGTCGAGCAGGACGGTGCAGGTGCCGCAGACCCCGTGCTCGCACCCGACGTGGGTGCCGACCAGTCCCAGGTCCTCGCGGATCGCGTCGACCAGCAGCTTGCGGGACTCGACCTCGATGGTCTTCTCGTGCCCGTTGACCTTCATGGTAACGCGGTGGCGACTCATGCCTGACCTTCCGTGTCTGAACACGCCTGCAGCGCTGCCTCGATACCGCGGCGTACGTACGCATTAGTGGTCTCGCGACGCGCCTGGGAGGAACCGTGCACGTCGGAGACCGGTCGGATCTCCTCGCCGGCCGCCTGTGCAGCCCGCCCGACCGTCTCATCGTCGGGCAGGGCGCCCAACAGAACCTGTTCGGCAGCCCGCGCACGCACCGGGGTGCTTCCCACCCCGCTCATCGCGATGCCGACGCGGTCCACCCGTCCTGGCGAGAGCGAGAGGTCTACCCCGACGCCGACCAGCGCGAAGCTGCCGTTGGTCCTCGCGAACTCGGCGAAGGACTGCCCACCCGGTCGGTGGGTGATGCGCACGCCCGTGAGGATCTCGTCGGCCGACAGGCGCGTCGTGAAGGGCCCGACGAAGAAGTCGTCGGCCGGGATGGCTCGTTCGCCGCCGGGGCCCGTAACCAGGATTTCCGCCTCGAGGGCGAGCATCACCGCGGGAAGCTCTGCGGCCGGGTCGGCGTGGGCGACGCTGCCGCCGACCGTAGAGGAGTTGCGGATCGTCCGGTGCGCGACGTGCCGCAGCGCCTGCCGCAACATCGGCGCCACCCGGGCCACGTCCTCAGAGGCCTCGGCCTGCGACATGCGGACCATGGCGCCGATGCTCACCGAGTCTGCGTTGACGACGATGCGTGCGATCTCGGTGACACGTCGCAGGTCGATGACGAAGTCCGGCTGGGAGAGCCGGAGGTTCATCACGGGGACCAGGCTCTGGCCCCCAGCGAGCAGGCGAGTGTCGTCGTCGGCGTGCTCGGACAGCAGATCGAGCGCGTCGCGCAGGGTCGTGGGCGCAGCGTAGGTGAACGCAGCGGGTTTCACGGGGCCGTTCCGATCATCGAGTTCTCCAAGAGTGTGCGGTTCCTTCGGGAGCCCCTGGGTGGGCGCCCACAGCAAGGGTCTCGTCCTGTGCTGCCTGTGGGCTGCGTCTCAAGCGACTCTCGACCGCATACGTATGCATGTCAAGGGCGTCGGAGGGAATGCATGGGAATCACGAGTCACGACGTGGCGCGGCTCGAGGCGTTTTGCAAGCCACGGTTTCGCGCGCGCTGGGCGACCAGCCCGGGGTCTCCTCGGCCACCCGAGCTCGGGTACGTCGCGCCGCCAAGACATTGGGGTACATCGTGGGTGAGACTGGGCGGGCGCTGACGACGCGCCAGACCAGCGAGATCGGGATCGTCTGCGTCGAGCTCACGAACCCGTTCTACGCAGCTCTTCCGGGCCTGCTCAACGAGGCCTTCGCCAAGCACGGGTACCGCACCACCTTCATCACCGATCGTGGGGACCAACCCCTTGCGATCGAGCCGCTGCTCGACGCCTCGCTGGAGTGGGTGGCACTCACCACTCTGGGCAGACCCACGAGCTGCCGGAGGAGCTTCGACACAGTTGCATGCCGTGCGTCCTGATCCACCGCACTGTGGACGGCGCCGGGCTGCGATGTCTGCTCGGTCGACAACGTCGGTGTCGGCCCGGCAGCGGCCGACTTGCTGATCTTCTCGGGTCACCGACGCATCGGCACCATCCTCGGACCGGAGGAGACCAGCACGGGTAGGGACTGCGGCGTGGGCTTCAAGCGTCGGCTCACCGTTGCCGGGATCACGTCGGACCCGGCACTGCAGCTCCGCGGTCCCTTCGACGCCGAGGTGGGCCGGGTCGGGCTGCAGCGGCTGATGAGCGGAGATCGGCCCCCAACCGCGATCTTCTGCGGCAACGACGTGATCGCCATCGGCGCTCTCAACGCAGCCTCGGTGCAGGGCGTCAGGGTTTCACGAGCTCACGCTGGTCGGCTTCGGAGACATACTGATGTCGTCCTGGGCGATGCTCGACCTGACCACGATGAAGATCGACCTGGGTGTGATGGCTGACGTGGCGGCCGAGCTGCTTGTGTCTCAGATTGCCGACCCCGAGTAGCCCTGCCGGCGGTGCTGTTCTTCGAGGCCTGGGGCCTCACCTACGAGCCGAGTGGAGGACTCACTCTCGATCTGATCGGCGGATTCGAAACCATGATCTCGGAGGAGGTACAACCGAGCGCGTACACCGCTTAAGACGACTCGCGCACGTGGCCGGTCGTGCACGGCGTCGCAGCGAACAAAGAAGTTGCCCTCCTGGATTGTGTTTCCACCTATACCATGTCTCGCAACTTCGGTGCTCCTGAGGAGCGAACTACCCGTCCCCGCGCCGCTCTGGTCGGCGTGCACCTGGCCGAGCCCCAGCAGAGGGCAAGACCACCCGCGAGGTCCGCCGCATACTCAAGCGCTCCATCACTCGCGAGCTCTACCGCGCCCTCTCGCACCCACCAGAGCTTGACAACACATAGAAGCGTCGATGCTAGGTTTGGCTCAATGGCCATGAAAGCCTGAGATTAGAGGTGAAATCCGTAGCATCCGCCGGGGAACACCGAGGAGCGGAGGCCCCGCCCCCTTCATCACCTTAACGCACCAGGGCTTACTCGGGCACGTTGCAGATGGCAGAGTAGGTGTACGCGCGGAGTCCCTTGCCGGAGCCGAGTTTCTTGGTCGAAACCGATCCTCAGGCAACGATCACTTCCTCCGCTCACGGCACGCTGGCACGACCAGCCACCCCAGCCCCAGGTGAACAAACATGAATAGAGGAGGAAAGAAAGTGTCAATACTAAACGTCCTGTGTGCAGGCGCCGCCCGAGGTCTAGTTAGGGCTTTGCAGGACCGCTTTACTGAAGAGACCGACGCTACCGTACGCGGCTCATTTGGGGCTGTGGGCGCAATAAAGGAAGCGCTATTGGCAGGCGAGAGTTGTGACGTGATGATCGGCAGTGCTGCCGTAATTGACGAACTAGTATGTTCTAGTGAACTACGGGGCGACCTCCTAGGCAATTTGGGATATGTATATACCGGCCTATCAATTCGTGCCGACGCGATTGTACCTGTCATCAGCACCCCCGAAGCACTGAAGACTAGCCTACTCGCAGCGGACAGTTATTACGTCGCGGATCCATTTCGAGCTACGGCCGGAATCCACTTTGCTTCAGTGTTGAAGCGGCTGGGCATCTACGACACTGTGGCAGACCGAATTCGCGGTTTTCCTAATGGCGCGACCGCTATGCGTGAACTCGCCGCAACGAAGGGGCCTGATCTCGTCGGATGCACGCAGATCACAGAAATCAACTATACCGAAGGTGTCCGATTGGTTGGTAGATTACCGCCCCCTTTTGAGCTTGCGACATTATACACCGCTGCAGTCACCAGTGAGTCGGTCCAGCCGGAATTAGCTGCTCGTTTCGTTACTCTTTTCGCAGGAGCTGAATCGCTACCACTACGCTCGAAAGAAGGGTTTGGACCGGTATAAAAATCGATTGATCGTAACTAATCGAGTTTTTGGAGGCGTGTCGGCGGTAATCTAGTATTGGTTTAGGCGGGGAAAATGGTGTCGTGCCGCAGCCGTTCGATCGCGCGGTAGGACCCAGGCAGGCGCGAACTCGGCAAAGTCAGGAGCCGGCCCGGTCGGTCTGACCTAGGCGTTTGAGGTGGCTGGGCACGCGATAGGACCGGGAACTGCCATGCCTGCGTCCTCATTATGGCTCTCCTCGCCGACCGTCCTTGTTGATGACAGCGACCCTGAACTCGGTGGGTTGGCGGCGGTTCCTCTTGCACCGCCCCCCGGGTTGTGAGAGTGCCTGCAGAAGGTGGCGGATCTGCGCAAACGCCGCGGGTGCTCCACCCGATCAGCGGGGTCCTCGCCGTGGCGTTAACCGCTATTCTCGCCGGCGCCCAGTCGGTCCCGGCGAGTTGGCGGCGTTGGGCCTAGCTAGGCGGTGTGGTGCGGTGTGAGTCCACGATCCGCCGCTGTCTGCAGCGCTTGGACGCGAGTAGTCTGGATAGCCTGATCGGCGGGTGGATGTGGCTGCAGACCAGCATGCTCGACGGGCGCCGGGTCATTGCGTTGAACGGCAAGTTCTTTCCGGCGCCCGCGACGGCGCCGGGCACCTGACGCATTTGCTGTCCGCGTTGTGCCAGCACCCCGGGACGGTCCTGGGTCAGCTGTCGGTGGGTGCGTAGACCAACGAAATCCCTCTTCTGACAATGCGTCTCGATACCATGGACATCACCGGGGCGGTGATCACGGCGGATGCTCTGCACACGCAGCGTGGCACCGCGGACTACATCGCGGCCCGTGGGGCGCACTACATCCCCCCCGTCAAGGACAACCAACTCAATCTCCGCACGCAGCTGAAAGCCCTGCCATGGAAACAGGTCCCGGTCCTGGCCGCCGACCGCGAGCACCGCCCTGGCCGCACCGCCACCTGGTCACTGAAGACCACCGAGATCGCACCGGCAGCGGCTTCCCGCACGCGGTGCATGTGCTGCAACTGACCCGCAAGACATTGCCGCCGCCCCGGCGCGAGGTTGCACACCGAAATTGTCCACGCCGTGACCTCCCTGTCCGCCACCGCCCTATGACGTGCCGAGCTTTACCCGGGTCAAGGTGCACCGTAACTTCCATGTCGAGGTCGGGAGAGCGTTGTACTCGTTGCCGGCGAAGCGGATTGGGGCAGTCCCTCGATCCCCGCGCTGATGGCGGGCTCGTCAAGCTGTTCCACGCCGGGGCTTTGGTGAAGGCCCCATCTCCGTCAGCCACCGGGGGCGCCCACCGATCGGGTCGACCTACCCGCCGAGCGGGCCGGGTATGCGATGCGCGACCTCACCGTTTCTGATCGGCACCTGCGCCGGGCACGGGCCCAGCATTGGCATCTACGCCGGATACCTCCTCAATGACCCGTTGCCATGGACGAGGATGCGGGCCGTCTACCGCCTGATCGGTTTGGTACGCCGCGACGGGGGGCCCGTCGAGACCGCCTGTACCCGCTCGCTGGACCTTGAACGTCGTATCGGTGTCCAAGATCGCGGCGATACTGGAGAAAGCCCCCGAGACCCCAGCTCCGAGGCCGCCCGCCTGCTCGGCGACCCGGGTGCTTCGCCAAGACCCTGAGCCGAGTACGCCAGGCCCAGCTGACCCTCATCCACCCCCACGGAGCAGCCGGCCATAGTCCGCGCCGACCTCAACGGAGCGGGCCATCGGCTCGCGGAGGCGGTGACCCGTCTGCTGCGGGCGTACCCGAGTGGCGACTGCGACCTTCAGCTGAACGACCTTATCGCACGAGTGCAGCCGGATCAGCTCGGCCCGAAGCGAACGATGGGCGCAGGGTATGGAGAACTCAGCGGAGCTGCACGACAAACCTGACCTCCTCAATGGCCGGAGATGTGGACCGCCGACGCTGGGCAAGTGTCGCAGGCTGCGGACGCCGACGAAATCAACCCGCCGGCGGATGGTGCGCCCTCGACTCAGCTCGCCGGGAAAGCCCACCCTGTCGGACGAGCCGGTGACACCCGGCGGCAGACGGTGAAGCCGCGGCGACGTGGCACACCGATCCGACCGTCACCCACACCCGGGATAGCGGCCTCAGCCGCTAAGGTCCGCGAAGAAATACGGGGAGTTGGTCATGGCGTGTCGTCGGTGTGGTGCAGTGTGTAGTTCCATCGCCGTGGTGGGAGGGCAGGAGGACATCATCGTGCGCATGCCTCGTGTGGCCATCGCGTCGCTTGGCGGCACCATCACCATGATGCCGCCCAGCGCGGGGGGCGGCGTCCAGCCGTCGCTCGGTGCTGCAGAACTAGTCCGGGCGGTGCCCGCGCTCGCTGAAGTGGCAGAGGTGTCGGCCGATACCTTGCACACCACCCCAGGTGCCTGGCTGCTGCCCACCGACATCGTGACCGTGGCCCACTGGGCGCGCGAGCGGGTTGCCGACGCCGAGGGCGTGATCGTCGTTCAGGGCACCGACACCATCGAGGAGACAGCCTTTCTGCTGGACCTGTATTGGGACCGGTTGAAGCCGCTGGTCGTGACGGGGGCGATGCGTTCCCCCAGCGCGCCGGGTGCGGACGGGCCGGCAAACCTGCTCGCCGCCGCGGTGGTGGCCGGCAGTGTGCTCTCGCGCGACCGCGGCGTCCTAGTGGTACTAAACGACGACGTGCACGCCGCAGCCCGAGTGCGCAAGACCGATTCGATGGCGGCTCACGCGTTCTCCTCCGCACCGTTCGGGCCGGTCGGCCGCGTGCATGAGGGCCGACCGACCTACGCGGGTCGAGCGACCCGTTGGCCCGCGCTGCCTGCCCCGCTGACCGGCCGTTCCCCGCGGATCGCGCTGCTGGAGACCTATCTAGGCGACGTCGGGGAGCTGCTCCAGCTCGTCGTCGACGCGCAGTACGACGGGGTCGTGCTGGCTGGCTTCGGTGCCGGCCACGTGTCCGCAGCCCTCGCCGAGGTGGTGGAGGCCGCGATCCCGCGGTTCCCAGTCGTGCTGGCCAGCCGGACCGGCGGCGGCCCGGTGCTCGAGCGGACCTACGGCTTTCCCGGTTCCGAGCAGGACCTCATCGCCCGAGGAGTGATCCCGGCCGGTTGGTTGGACGCCCGGAAAGCGCGGATGCTGCTCTGGTCACTACTCGCTGCCGGTCTGCCGGCCGCCCACGTCCGAGAGACGCTCAGCGCGCGCGGCGCGGCCCCCGGTGGCCCGCCGGAGTGACGGGCGATCCGGCGACCTCAGAGCTGACCGCCGGTCTGCGCGAGGATCTGGCGCACTCGCTGTTTGGCCAGTTCGGTGTACCGGAGGACGGCGGCCCGCGCCGCTCGCAGGTCGCCGTGCTCGACCCCTTCGGTGATCCCGCGCTGCGCATCGATGAAGCTCTGTGACGTCACGGGCGTCACCCCGAAGCTGCGGGTCATGACCGTCTTGATGCTCAGCTGCCCGAACGCCGAGGTGAGCACCGGGTTGTGGACAAGTGACACCAGGGTTTCGTGGAAGGCGTAGTTCGCGTCGAGGTAACGGTCGAAGTCGACAAAACGCTCGCCCACCAGCAGGGCGGCCATCGCCTCGAAGCGGCTCCGCAGGTTGGCGACGTCCTCAGGTGTCACTGCGCCGACGACCATGTCCAGCACGCCGAGTTCGATGGCGCTGCGCGCGTCGAACGTCTCATCGGAAGTACGCGTGTCGAACGGCACGACGACGTAACCGCGTTCCGGGTCGCGGCGGACGAGGCCATCGGCGGTCAGCCGGGTGAGGGCATAGAAGGCAGTCGGACGCTCGACCTCGAGCTGGTAGGCCAGGTCATCGAGGCTCAGGACGGCGTCGGCGGTGTACATCCGTTCGAGCATTTGCTGCCGGGCCCGATGGTAAACCGCGTCGTCACGGGCGAACTCGAAGCGGCCGAACCCACCCCGGAAGTACGTGAGCGGATTGCCCTCCTCGGCGTGCGCATTTACCACGCGGCCCAGGAAGACGGTATGGGTTGCGGCCCGCACCTCCTCGACGACCACGCATTCGATCCGGGCCAGCGAGTCGCTCAGCAGGGGCACATCCAAGGTGCCCACGGTCACCCGGACACCAGCGAACTTGTCGGAGCTGGGAGTCGCGAACTGGGCTGCGAGGTGCCCGTCGGCCTCACCGAGGACGTTCACCGCGTAGACCCCGGCCGCCGACACCGCCGCCGACGTCGGTGAGGAGCTCTTCAGGCAGGCCAGCATCATGGGGGGGTCCAACGACAGCGACGTCACCGAGCTCGCCGTCATCCCGAAGTCGCCATCCGCAGTACGGGTTGTCACCAGGGTCACCCCGCTGGCGAGGTGACCGACGACGTGCCGGAAGGTCACCGGATCGAACGGGGGGGCGGCGGCCGCGTCTCGAGCCGTCATTTCAGTCGTCCTTCCTGGAGGTGCGCGGCGCAGGGCCAGCAAGCAGTCGCTAACCGATGCCAGTAGAGCCCCTCGCGGGGCGACGGGGGATGGCGGAGGACATGAGACCCGCCTGGTGCGAATGCCAGGGCCCGTGAGTCGAGGAACCAGTACCGATGCCCACTCACGGCGAGCGTCATCGGCCACCGGTCAACTTCACTGCTCCCGACACTGCCCTGAGAGCGCGCCCGGCCTTGACTGACCTGGTCAGCAGCCGACGCACGAGGAGACCACCGTGAGACTGGGCTATTTTGCCATGCCGATGCACCCCCAGGGGCGCAGCTGGGGCGAGACGTTGCAGGAGGACCGGGAGGCGGTCGTGCTCGCCGACCGACTCGGATTCCACGATGCGTTCATCGGCGAGCATCTCACCGACCGCCACGAGAACATCACCAACAGCATGCTGTTCCTGGCCACGCTGATACCTGAGACGACGCAAATCCGGCTCGGCACCGGAACCACCAACCTTTCGCACATGCACCCGGTCCTCGTCGCCGTGCATGGTGCGATGTTCGACCACCTGTCCGGTGGACGGTTCATTCTCGGGGTCAGCCCGGGTGCGCTGCCCTCCGACGCCGAGGTGCTGGGCATCCTCGGTGAGGACCGCAACCAGATGTTCGCCGAGTCGATCGACATCATCACGCGGATGTGGGAACTTGACCCTCCCTACGACATCGATCTGCCCGGCAACCGGTTCAAGGTCAGCACCGCGACGACCTTCGACGATGAGGTTGGCGTCGGCGCCATCGGCCGGCCGCTGCAGACTCCCCGGCCGGAGATCGTGGGTACCGTGGTCGCCCCCTTCTCCAAGGGCGTGATCGCGATGGGCGCCCGCGACTTCCACCCGCTGTCGGCCAACTTCCTGCTGCCCCAGTGGGTCGCCACCCACTGGCCCAACTACGTGGAGGGCAAGGAGTCCGCCGGAGCGCGGGTGTCGACCGATGACTGGCGCATCGCCCGGACCGTCTTCGTCGCCGACGACGTCGCCGTGGCCGAGCGCTACGCCAAGTCCGACGCCAACAGCCCCTACCGCTACTACTACGGGTCGATGGTCCGCAAGATGCGGGCCCTGGGGCGGCTCGGGCTCTTCAAGACATCCAGGGAGCAGCCCGACGAGGAGGTCACGCTCGATGGCGTGCTCGACGACCTGGTCATCACCGGAACCTCAGATTCGGTCGCCGAGCAGATCCTCGCCTTCCGGGAACAGACCGGTGACTTCGGCGAACTGGTCTACGCCGGGCTCGACTGGGTCGATCCCGAGCTGGCCCGACGTTCCATGGAGCTGATGGCGACGAAGGTGATGCCGCAGGTTAACGACGCGCTCAAGATGAGCGGCGGCACGGGGCCGGGGGAAGGCCCGAGATGACCGAGCCAGACACCAAGCTCGACCGGATGCCCCCGCTGGCGGACAGCCAGCTGACCCCGCAGCAGCGGACTGCGGTGGCCGAGATCAGCGCCGGCCCCCGGGGTGGGGTGATCGGTCCGTTCGCCCCGCTGTTGCGCAGTCCCGAGCTAATGACCCGCCTGCAGAAGACGGGGGAGTACCTGCGCTTCTCCAGTCCGCTGGAACGCCGGCTGTTCGAGATGACCATTCTGATCGTCTCCCGCTGGTGGGACCAGGAGTTCGAGTGGGGCTTCCACCACCCGCTGGCACTGCAGGCCGACCTGGAGCCGTCGATCGCCGACGCCATCGCTGAGGCCCGGCGACCTGAGGGGATGGACCCTGCCGCCGCCGCCACCTGGGATTTGCTCGACGAGTTGCTCCGTACACGCGGTGTCTCCGACCCCACCTATGCCCGGGCGCTGTCCGAGCTGGGGGAGGTCGGCATCGTGGAGGTCGTCGGGGCGGCCGGTTACTACGCCACCTTGGCTATGGTGATGAACACCGCCCGGACACCGGCGCCTGGGGGCACCCAGCTGCCCGACGTCCGCTCGGCTAAGGGAGGACGGGCATGAGCGCGCCCTCGCTGGCGGCACCCGAGCTGCGCCGGACCGGAACCGGGCAGCCTGTGTTGCTCCTGCACCCGCTGGGCGTGGATTCCTCCTTCTGGGACGGCGTCGTCCCGGCACTGGAGGGATTCGACGTCCTCACCTACGACTTCCCCGGGCACGGCCGAACGCCGGTTCCAGCGGCGCCGTACACCATCGAGGACCTGAGCGAGCAGGCAACCGGGCTGCTGGCTGACGCCGGATACGAGCAGGTCGATGTCGTGGGCGTCTCGCTCGGGGGGCTCGTCGCCCAACGCCTCGCGGTCGACCATCCCGAGCTGGTCCGGCGGCTTGTCGTCGTCGACGCCGTCGCGGCCTACCCACCGGCACTGCAGCAGCAGTGGCGGGACCGCGCTGCCCGGACGCCGGCGGACGGGCTCAAGCCGCTGATTGACCCGACCCTCAGCCTGTGGTTCACCGCCGACCGGCTGGTCGAGGGAGGTGCGCTGGTCGAGCGTGTCCGGACGCTGCTCCTCGCCGGCGACCCACGCGGCTACGCCCTAGCCTGTCAGGCTCTGGAACAGGTGGACCTGACCGGCGTGACCGGCCGGATCGGCGCACCGACACTGGTTGTCTGCGGCGAGGACGACGCCCTGCCGTTCACCGCGGCCGCCCGGGCGCTGGCCGACGAGCTCCCGGGCGCGCGCCTGGTGTGGTTGTCACCCGCCCGGCACGCCGGCGTCCTGGAGCGACCCGAGCAGTTCCTGCAGGCGCTTACCGCCTTCCTGCGCGAGGGGGACAGCAAGTGAGCGGCGAGCCGGTCGGCGTCCTCGGCCTGGGGGTCATGGGTGGGGCGATGAGCGGGCACCTGCTCGCCGCCGGTTTCCCGGTGCTCGGGTTCGACCCGACCCAGGAGCGACGGGCCGAGCACATGGCGCGCGGAGGTGTCGTCTGCGGCAGCCCGGGGGAGGTGGCCCGGGGTGCTGCCGTCGTGATCACGTCCCTGCCGAGCGCGGCCGCTCTGCTGGCGGTGCTGGACAGCGCAGACGGACTGAGGTCAGGCGCGCGCCAGGACCTGGTTATCATCGAGGCCAGCACCCTCTCCCCGGAAACCAAGCAAGACGGCCACGACCGGGCTCAGACATGGGGTGGGGTGTTGCTCGACTGCCCGATGAGCGGCACAGGTCAGCAGGCGCGGGACGGCGATCTCGTCGCCTACCTGAGCGGCGCTCCGGAGGCCAAGGAGCGCGCGCTGCCGGTGTTGCGCGCCTTCACCCGGGCGCAATACGACCTCGGCGCTTTTGGTCAGGGCACTCGAATGAAGCTCGTGGCCAACCTGCTCGTCGCCGTGCACAACGTCGCCGCGGCGGAGGCGCTGCTGCTCGCCCAGCGCGCCGGTTTGGATCTCGAGCAGGTTCTCGCCGCGGTCGGCGACGGTGCCGGGGGGTCCCGGATGCTGCAGGTCCGCGGTCCGCTGATGGCGGCGGGGCGCTACGCCGACGTCACGGCGACCGTGGCGACGATGCGCAAGGACAACGAGCTGATCACCGCCTTCGCTGCGGGGGTGTCCAGCCCGACGCCTTTGTTCTCGGCGGCCGCCGTGCTTTATCAGGCGGCGGTGGCGCAGGACTTGTTGGACGAGGACACCGCCTGCGTTTTCGGGGTCCTGCAGCGGCTTGCCGGGCAATGACGCGGCCGCCCGGTGGTTCAGGGCGCGGGAACCTGGGACTCGGTGGGGAGCAGTCGCTGGAGACGGAGGGCGACCTGCAATTCGGTGCGCCGCTGGTGCAGCGGATGACCGAGGAGCTCCTCGACCTTGTGCAGCCGGTTGCGCACGGTGTGCTCGTGCAACTGCAGATGCTCGGCGGTGGCGACGTGACTGCCGAGCCGAAAGGATGCCTCCAGGGTCTCCCGCAGTCGCGCGGCCTCACCGGTGTCCTGCGCCAGAGAACCCAACTCTGTGGCGACGAAGCGGCGCGCCTGCGGCGGGTCGCGCAGGAGCAGGATCTCCAGGGAGACGTCGCCGTGGGCGAGCACCGGGGGAGCCTGATCGGGGCCCCACGCGTCACGCACCCGCTCTACTTCCCGAGCCTGCTCGAAGGCCTCGACGAAGCCAGTCAGCCCGGACAGGGGTTCGCTGACCGAGGCATGCACCCCGGCGGCGTCCAGCGCCGCACGCAGCCGCGACGTCATGGCTGGGGTCCACGGGGCCGGATACCCGAGCCACACGGCCGTCCGGCTGAGGTCCAAAGGCTGGACCAGGCCCTGTCGGGCGCCGGTCGCCCCCCGCATGCCGATCACCAGCTGGCTGGCCGCGCCTTCCGCGACGGCTGGGAGCAGGACGACGACATGGTGGGCGGTTAGGTCGTGGTCGAGGGTGATCAGGTCCGAGGGGGCCAGCGAGGTGCGCTCACCGCGGAGGAGGTCACGGACCAGTCCCTGGCGGACATGGGCCCGCGTGCGGCTGAGCGCGTCGTCCACCCGCGCGAAGTTCTCGGCCACCTGCGACGCCGCGTGGTCCTGGTAGTCGAAGATCATGGACGTCAGCATCGTGAGCGCGCGGACGGCTTCCGCGCGAGGAATGTCGGTCGCTTCAGCCACGATGCTGAGCCGGCCGGCCCAGGTCTCCCACATCGTCGCGAACCCGACCCGGTAGGACCGCTGCAGCGCCGTCTGGGGAATGTGCAGTTCCGCCTGGACCCGAGCGAACACCAGCGGCTGCTCGAGGCGGACCTGCGACAGGGCCAGCCGGCCGCACAGTACGTCCTGCAGCGCCTGGATGTTTTCGTGCACACTCGCCCGCAGGTGATCGGCGAATCGGTCGTCGCCAGCCTGGCGGGGGAAAGCCACCACGATGTCCCGGGCCGCGACCCGGTCACAGAGTTCCGCGAGGTCAACGCCAGCGGCCATCTCCTGGACCCACCCGGGCAGCCCGCCCCCGCCGCGGGCGGCGAGGGAGAAGTCCGGTGCGCCGGGACCGCGGTCCCCGGCGCGGCTCCCGGCGACGCTGTCGTCTGCGATGATGCAGTTACCTCCTCCTGGGCTGGGGCACGATCCCGGACACCGGACCCAGCAGCGGCCCTACTCGGCGCCGGTATAGTCGATCGCTGGCGCCTCGGCGTAGTCAGAGAGCTCAGGCAAATTCACAACGATCGGGTCGGGGTCGGAGCGGACGACCACCCACGACGTCGCCTCCTCGACGGACGCATTGATCTCCTGATGGATGATCCCCGCCGGGATGAAGACAAAATCACCGACGCCGGCCTCCGTCTTATGCTGCAGCTGGCCCCCCCAGCGGAACCGGGCCCGGCCGCTGAGGACGTAAAGTATCGTCTCCTGGGCGCCGTGGTGATGGGCGGCGGTGGCCGCTCCCGGCTGGACCTTGCTGATGAACCCGCTCAGAACCCGTGCATCCGGATTTCGCGAGTCAAAGGCCACTTCGCGGGTCAGGCCCGGCGTCTGCGGAGTGTCGGTGGACCGGTCGCCGAGGGAGGCGACGCGGATGGTCGGTTCGGACAACAGAACACCTCGTGGACTCACGCTGGGGACGTCGGTCCCGCAGACGCCTCCGGCGCCCCTCGGGTAGCGATGAGATTACACGTAGACTTCCGGTGCGCATCGACCGTGAATGCGTATGTCACAACTCGCAGGAGGGATCGACCCATGGTCGCGACGCGTGCCATGTCGGGTTGGCACCTGGCACCCTCTCAGTCAACCCTCGAGGGCGAGGGCCCTGTCGATGGGGTCTGTGGTGGCCGATTAGGGCGGCCGGTGAAGGAATTCGTCGATGGTGAGAAATTCGCGGCGGGCGCGGGGTCCGTCGGTGCCGAGTCGTCGGATGAGCTCGGCGAACCCGTCGCGGGTGTGCTGGATCGGGAAGGTCGACCCGACCCGCCCGGTCTCGTTGAGGATACATACGCCGTGGGTCTGGGCGGCCCAGTCGATCCCGACGTGAAACAGCGCAATCGGTGCGGACAGAACATCAGACCCGAGTTTTCCTGGCGGTGGCAGCGACGATCCGGCGACGAGGTTGCCTGCCGCGCGGGCACTGCCAGACGCTCAGCAACGCGTCCATCTGATACCGATCCGCCACCGCGGGAGAGCCGGGCGCGGCGGTGCCCTGACGGCTCTCGCGGAGCGACCAACTCTGGCTGTCACTCCGACCGTCGCCTCGTCCTAACAACAAGAATCAAGACGATGCCCGTCAGGATGCAGGCCCACCAATGAGCGGCATCGGAATGCTGCCCGCCACCAGGCGACCGAGAGTCGTGGTCGTCGGTGGCTCGCTCATCGGGCTGACCACGGCGCTCGTACTGCGGGACATCGGCTGTGACGTGGACGTCTACGAGCGCTCGCGCGTGCCGCTGGAGGGCCGCGGAGTGGGGATCGTCCTGCATCCGATGACGGTCCGGTACCTGCTCGAGCACTCGCTGCTGGACCTGACTGCGGTCAGCACGTCGGCGGCCTGCCACCGCTACCTCGCCGACGACGGTTCGGTCATCTCGCAGGATGCTCGGCGGCACCACTTCACCGGCTACAACACGCTCTACGGCACGCTGCTGGAGGCATTCGGACGGGAGCGGTACCATCTGGGGCACGAGGCGACGAGCATCCGGCAGACCGCGGACCAGGTGGAGTTGGACTTCGCCGGGAACCGCACCGCCACGGCGGACCTCGTCGTCGCGGCCGACGGGATCTCATCCTCCATCCGCCGCGCGCTGCTGCCCGACGTGCAGCAGCGCTACGGTGGCTACGTAGCCTGGCGCTCGGTTCTCGATGAGGCCGAACTGACCCCCCAGACCTTCGCGGCATTGAATGACTCGCTGACCTACTACGTGCATCCTGGCACGCATGCCCTCACGTACCCGATCCCGAACTACGACGGTGCGATCGAGCCGGGTCATCGACTGATGAACCTGGTCTGGTATCGCAACGTGCCTGACGGTGCAGCCCTCGCCGCGCTGCTCACCGATCGTGCGGGCCGCCAGCGGGACGTGTCGCTGCCACCGGGCGCCGTCCGGGACGAATTCTTGGCAGAACTGCGGGCCACCGCGGCGCTGGAGCTGCCTCCTACGCTCGCCGAGGTCGTCATCGGCAGCACAGCACCGTTCCTGCAAGTGATGATCGACGTCGAGGTGCCGCACATGGCTTTCGGCCGGGTGTGCCTCGTCGGCGACGCTGCCTTCTCGGTCCGGCCCCATGCAGCGGCGGCGACGGCTAAGGGCGCGGCGGATGTGTGGGCCCTTGCCGCCGCCCTGCTGGCTGCCGGCGGCGATGTGCCCAGGGCCCTGCTCAGCTGGGAACCGGCTCAGCTCGCCCTTGGTCGGGCCCTGCTGGCCCGCAACCGCGAGCTGGGGGAGGGGGCACAGTTCCGCGGGGACTGGATCCCTGGCGACCCGGCGCTCACCTTCGGGCTCCGCGAGCCGGGGGACTCGGCGGACATGCGGGTGTCCTGATGACCTGGGGTCGGTGGGGTGAGGAGGATCAGCGCGGCGCGTTGAACCACGTCGGCCCGCAGCAGATGAATGTCGCTGCCGGACTGGTCTGGCAGCGCAAGGTGATTTCGGTAGGGCTTCCGCTGGACCCGCACGGGCCGCACTCGGGTGGCTTCCCGGTTAATCCGCTGAACATCAGGACCGCAACGAGCACCGATGATCTGGCGGGCAAGCAAATCACCCTGCCGGGCGGCTTCCGCCCCGAGGACGGCGTGTACGAGTTCATGCTCTTCGCTGCACCACTGCCTATCACAGGGGGCGGCGGACTCCCCGCTGCATACCGCGGCGGTAACGTAGGCCTCGCCGTGCCCGCCCGGCCGGTGTACAGGGCGGGACCAACATCTGGTGCAGCGCACCGCGAGCACCGCGGCGTGTGTGCCGGCGGTGAAAGAACATGGCAATGAGCTGTGGGAACGGAGTGGACATGCTGTTGGAGGGGTTGGTCTCGGTCGTTACCGGTGCGGGCACCGGCATCGGGCGCGAGATCTCGATGCGAATGGCCGCAGACGGGGCGGACGTGGTGCTCGCGGGTCGTTCCACGGGTCCGATGGAGGAGGTCGCCGATCAGGTTCGGGCGATGGGTCGGCGGGCGCTCGTCGTTCCGCTGGACCTGCGGGACGCGACCTCCATCGAGGCCGCGGCGCAGAAAGCAGAGGCAAAGTTCGGCCGGGTCGACGTGCTGGTCAACAACAGCGGTGTCGGGGGCGTGACCAAGCCGCTGTGGGAGATCGACGCCGAGGAGTGGGAGGATACCTTTCGGGTCAATGTGACCGGCACCTTTCTGTGCTGCAAGGCGTTCCTGCCCGGGATGGTCGCCCGGCGGTCGGGTTCGGTGGTGGTCATCGGCTCGGCCACCGGCAAGCGCCCGTTGGTAAACCGGACCCCGTACGCTGCGTCGAAGACCGCGCTCATCGGCATGGTCCGCACCCTGGCCTGGGAGCTGGGCCCGTTCAACGTTCGGATCAACCTGCTCTCGCCGGGTGGAGTGGAGGGCGAGCGGATCAAGTGGGTCCTCGAGCAGCAAGCCCAGACCAGAGGAATTTCGGTCGAGGACGCGCGGGACGAGTTCGCGTCCGGGTCACCCCTGCAGCGACTAGTCAGCCCGGGTGACGTCGCCGATGTGGCCGTCTACCTCTCCTCGTCGCGGGCGGCGTCCATCACCGGGGACGACGTCAACGTCTCCGCCGGGCTCGCGATGTACTGACCGACCCTACCGAGGAGCAGATCATGCAGGCACCGATCAACGCGCTGGGCGACGACCCCCGCCCACGCTTCTTCCTCGTCGACGACCGGGTGCCCCTGCACCCGCGCTCGCCGCGGCTGGGCCGGTCGGTGCGGGTGGCCGGCCGGTCGCTGGCCGGGATGCAGAAGGAGGCCCTCGTCGCCGACTCGCGCAGCGGCCGGTGCTGGCGAATGGTCAGCGATGAGGGCCCCGATCTCAACGGCTACGACGAGGCACCGTTCCCGCTAGCGTTCCTGACCGCCGGGTTGCTCGCGTCCTACGCCACGGAGATTGCCGCCCTCGCCGCACAGCGGGGGCTGTCCGCCACCGGCATAGGACTGACCGTCGACAGCCGCTACACGATGTCGGGCTCGTTGCTGCGGGGCACGATGGTCGGCGGAGCGTTGCAGCCCGAGCTCACCGTGACCGGGATGCCCGCGGGCGTGGGCAACCTGGTGGCGGAGGCGGTCGCGGGAGCGGCGGTCAGCGGTCTGGTCCGCGGGTCCGTGGAGGGGCTGTTCACGGTGTCCCGCAACGGCGACTCGGTCTCACCCGGCCGGGTCGGCCGCTTTCCCGGCCCGGCTGAACCCGACCCGTGGGCGGTCTTCGAGTCCGACGCGGTCCCGGCGCCGCATGTCCGCCAGCCCCTGGTCGAGCTGAGCGCACTGAGCGACCCGCCCGGCGGCGGGCCGCTGGCCGGGCAGCCCGGCCCTGGCTTCGCGGTGGTGCAGGACCGTACGCTGCTCGTGCACGGAACTTGCTTGCTGCGCGCGGACGGCGTCAAGGAGCTGGAGCTGTCGCTAGTGCGACCGGCGGGGGCGACCTTTCGGATGCTCTCCGACGAGGGGGAGGGCCCGGGCGACGCCGGCCGTGCCCCCTCCGCGCTGGCCTACGTCGCCGCCGGCCTGGCGTTCTGCTTCATGACCCAGCTGGGCCGCTACGCCACGATCGCCCGGAAGAGGCTGGACGGCTACCGGATCGTCCAGGACATCGACTTCTCGATGGACGGCGCGTCCGGGGGGACGGGGCGGGCGGGGGCCGCGGGAGCCGTCGAGACCCACGTGCATCTGGACACCCCGGAGGACGACGATTTCGCCCGGCGCCTGGTCGACATGGGGGAGCAGACCTGTTTTCTGCACGCGTTGTGCCGGACCGGGCTCACCACCAGGATCCGGGGCGGTGCCTGAACTTGAGTTGTGCGGGCGGACGCTCAGCCGGCGGCGAGCAGAACGATGCCGACGATGGCCGCGGCCAGCCCTACCTGCTGCCATCGTCCGAGTCGCTCATGGAGCAGCATAATGGCCAAGGCCACGGTCACCAGTGGTGACAGGGTGGCGAGCACGGACACCACGCTGACCAGGCCGGCCCCGGTCGCCAATCCGAACGAGATGACACCCCCGAGTATCAACAGCCCGTTGACGGCCGCCAGTGGCACGGTCCGGAGGGGAAGCCGCAGGGAGCTGCGCCGCATCAGCGACAGGGTGAGCGCGGTGCCCAGGAGAGTCAGCCGGCTGGTGAACACGGCCCACGTCTGGTCGCCTACCGACGACTGGGCGAACAGGCTGAGGAAAATGCCGTAGAACAACGCCCAAGTGGCCGCCAACCGCAGTCCGATGGGTGCCACGGTCGTGATTGTGCGCAGTCCGGACGGGCCGCCCTGGCCGGATGCCACCAAAACGACGCCGATGATCGCCAGCGGAATACCGGCAAGCTGCAGAACTGCGGGCCGCTCGCCGAGTGCTACGGCGACGACGACCGGGACGATGCCGCCAGTCGCCCCGATCGGCGCCATGACGCTGATCGGCAGGAAGCGGCCTGCCTCGAACATCGCCGCCAGCGCCAGCCCGTTGGCTACCCCGGCGAGCAGGCCCAGCACGATGAACCGACCGTCGGGGGCGCTCGCACCACGGGCGACTAGCAGAACGGTGGCCACGGCCAGCGCGGCCACCTGACCGACGGCCAGCACCGCGGACGGGCTGTGGCTCCGGCTGAGCACCGGCCCCAGGTAGCTGGCGATCCCGAACAGCAGCGCGGTGAGCAGGCCGAAAGCGATCGCTGTCATCGGCGCGGCCGGTAGGTCGTCATGGCGTCGGTCTCCAGATCCCACGCACGACGTAGGCTAGGACGCCGCACCGGGCTCGGCAACGGGGATAGATGACCGACCGGAAACAGGTAGGTCGGTGCAGGTACGCGTGTCGCACGTCGGCGTGGGATCCGACGGTGGAGGCGGACCGTCGCGCTGGCACGGACCCCGCCTGGCAAACCGAGGGCGGTCGGTGCACCCCTCGGCCCAGCAGGGTCAGCGGTCCAGGGAGTAACTGCTCCCCCCGCTGCCGCCCTCGGGGATGATCGGCAGCAGCAGGTAGGGCGCGTCCTCCCCGCCGGTATGCAGGGTCACCGTCCCAGCGAAGACGTCGGTGGGACGATCGGTCGGGTCGTCGTGGATGAACGCCCCGGCACCCTTCAGCACAAACCACCCGACGTTGATCGGCTCCCCACCGTAGTCGTAGTCTGTCCCGCGGACGGTGAGCGCGATCCGGTATCCGGCAGGCACGACGATGCAGGTCGGCCAGATCTCCACATCGGTGTCGTAGCGCTCCCCGGGAACGAGCGGCTGCACCTCCTCGTGGGTGTGGTAGGGCCGGTAGGGCAGTGTCAGCTCGGGGTCCAGCTTCCGGTGCGAGGCGCGCAGCCAGCCCTGGCCCACCGGGGTGTGCGGGTCCATGGTGCCGGAGAAGAGCACCTCCTCGCCGTTGGGCTCGAACACCCGCAGGACGAGGAAAAGGTCAGCGTCGGTGGTCGCCGAGGACAGCGCGATCCGCGCGGCCACCGGACCGGTGATCTCGGTGTCCTGTTCCAGCGGAGGAGTCCAGAAGGTGATCCCGTCGTCGTCCAGCGGCTCGTAGGAAGCGCTGGACGACGATGGCCGCTCGGCGGTCAGGGTTTCCCCGGCCGCGTCGAGGTAGAACTTCCGCCACTCGGTGCGTGCCAGCGGCCACTCCCGCTCGGTGCGCTCAACGAAGCGTTCCCCGGGGTGCCGCACCTGCAGCAGCACGGGGGGCTGCTGGTCCCAGCCGTTGTCCTCCCCCTTGAGATAGAAGTCGAAGAACCGCTTCTGCAGCAGCCGGCCGTAGTCGGTGTAGAAGTGGGTCCAGTGCTCGAGTCCGTGTCCTTCGAGCCACTTGTCGGTCGACGCGGCCCGCATGAAGCCCTCGAAGTTGCCGCGGGGGTGCAGGCCCTGACCGCCCCAGCTGGCACAGGAGAGGAAGGGCACGGTCACCTTCGACCAGTCCGCGGAACGGCTGCGCCCGTGATCGTCCGCCAGCGGATGCTCGCGCGCCTGGCGGGCGAGATCGACACGGTTGCGGATCAGGTCCTCCTCGGCCAGCGTCTCCGGCCCGGCGACAAACTCGCCGGTGTTGGGGTTCCGCGGCGCCCGCTCACCCATGCCGTGCTGGATCGTAAGGATCTGTTCGGGATACCAGCCGGCGAAGAACGTGCTCAGGATCCCGCCGTGATGTGTCATGTCGCGGTACCAGTCGGCAGCGCCCTCCCACGGGCACATGGCGGTCAGGTGCGGCGGTTGGAGGGAGGCCACGTGCCACTGGTTCCAGCCGTAGTAGGAGATTCCGTTGAGCCCTACCTTGCCGTTGCTCCACAGCTGGGTCCCCGCCCATTCGATGCACTCGTAGTAGTCACGATTCTCCCGGGGGGAGACCGGGTCGAGGTAGCCGGGAGATCGGCCGGAGCCGCGGGAGTCGACCCGCACACAGGCGTAGCCGTCGGGCACCCACTTCTCCGGATCGACGACCTCCCAGCTCTGGTACTTGCCGGTGGAGCCGGCTGTGACCTCCGGGTGGTCGCTGACCATGGACTTCCACTGGTCCGGATAACCCTGCTGGAACGACAGGCCCTTCGCGTACGGCCCGTAAGTGAGCAGGACTGGATAGCGCCCGAGCGCGACCGGTCGGTAGACGTCCGCCCGCAGGACGACGCCGTCGTCGGTGAGGATCGGCACGTCCCAGTCGATCCTCATACCTTTGGTGATCTCGGTTCGGTGGCTCATGGAGCGCTGTCCTCTCAGGTATCCGGGCTCGTGAGTGCAAGCGTATGCAAAGAGTGCGGCCCGTAACAGTCTGACAGAGACGACGCGGCGTCAGCAGCCGGCCGGCTGGCTCCCCGGTCCGGGTGTGTGGTCGAGCGCCGATCAGTCGCGATTAGTCGAGGACCCCGTCTAGCCACTCAGCCACGAGTCGGCCAACCAGGCTCTCGTGCCCGGTGTAGAAGTGGTCGCAGTCCTTCAGGATGCGGACGTCGACCGGCCCGCCGGCTAGCTCGGCGAACCGTTCGGCCGGATACATCTCGATGTCCTCCTGGTCGCCCCGTATGAACAGCACCGGGCAGCTGATGTGCGGGGCGTTGTCGAGCAGGACGGGAAGGTTGTTCTCCTGGTCGACAAAGGAGCCAGCGGTGATGACGTAGTACCAGCCGGGCAGCAACATGAGCTCATTCGGTCGGTCCGCGGCGACCAGCGCATGGGCCTGCGCGGAAAGCTCCGCCCGTTGGTCGCCAGCGAGCATGCCGAGTTCGGCGGCGCGCCGGAACATTCCCTTGCCACCTTGGTGCGCAGACAGCAGCACCAGGGCCGGTGTGTCCGGGTGGCGGCTGGCGTACTCGGCCGCGAGCATGCCGCCGTTGCTGTGCCCGATTACCACGGGGGCCGCAAAGCCGCGGGCGGCCAGCCATTGTGCGGCCCGCTCGTTGTCATCGATCTCCTCGGCCGCAGTCTGGTAAGCGTTGCCCTCGCCGCCCCGCGTCCGCGCACTGAGGATGTCGTGGCCGTGCCGGTTGTAGGCCAGGGCTGCCAACCCAATCCCGCTCAGGTGCTCGGGCAGGAATCCCGAGGCGCCGTAGTAGAAGTTCATCCCGTTGCCGTGCATCAGTAGCGCTGCGCCCCTCGGCTGCTCGGGCGCGTAGAGCAACCCGTTGAGCGGGGTGCCGGAAGTGGGCATGGAGACGACTTCAGCGAGCACGACAACTCCAGGGATCTCGGCGGAAAACTCCGAATCTTGCAGGAAGCGACCAGCCCCCTTGGGGAGGCGCCTGAGGCACGGAGCCTGCCCCCAAACCCGCCCGCGGTGCAACCCCCGTGGCCTGGTCTTTGGCGGTGGCCAGGGTAGGCAGCTCGTCGTACAGCGCCTGGATCTGGCGTTGCACGGCGGGGTTGAACGAGGTGTGGATGGTGGCCAGCCGACGCTTGGGTAGTGCCATGACATCGGGGTGAGCGGCGATGTGGGCGTGCGGGGTTGTGGCGGTGTCGTAGTTTTTGGTGATCTTCGGACCGTCGCGGACATGGCGATCAGCAGCGCCGCGGTGTCCTCGTCGATGTCCAACTCCCCGTGCTGACGCAGCACCGGCACCAGCTCGCCCAGGATCGGGGCCAGCCGCTTACCCGCGGGCGCATCCACCACCGCCCAGCACTTCTCCAGTGCCGCGACAACCTTCGCGTCGTACTTCGGCGGTCTCGGGGTCCGGGGCTTCACCACCGGGGGCGTCAACGCCGCCTTCAGCGCCCTGCGGGCATAGTCCTGATTGAATCCGGTTACCGCGCACACCGCATCCAAAATCTCCGACTTCACCGTCCTCGACCCCGAGCGGTAACGCAACGCCTGCGCCTTCGTGATCGCCCTGCGACTCGCCATCGTCAGCTCCATCGACACAGGTGACCCGGACACTCCCGCCCACCAGCACAGACACGCCGCACACCCGGACCTTTTCCACTGAGGCAACGAACCGAGCTACGCGGACCTTCTCACTCAGTCAACGCGGACCGTTGACGCGCCCTAGCATCGTCTCGTACGGTGTGTCCCAGGTCACGTGCATGCGCATGCATGTCGAGACTTGTCCAAGTACCGAACGGCGCACTGAAGAAGGCGAGATCGCTGGCGCGCCGGTCCCCGACCGCAGTGAGGAATCGGTGAATCAATTTATCGCGCAGACCCTCAACGGGCTGACGCTTGCCGGGATCATGTTCTTGGTGTCCAGCGGCTTTACGTTGGTCTTCGGCGTCATGCGGATTACGAACCTCGCGCATGGCGCCTTCTACCTGCTCGGCGGGTACATCGCCTACTCGACGATCGAAGCGGTCGGCAACTTTTTCGTCGGCCTGGTCGTCGCCGCGTTGGCGATGGGAGTGCTGGGCGTCCTGCTTGAACGGACGCTGATCAAACGTATGCGCGGGCAGGAATTAGCCGAGTTGCTTGCGACGCTCGGCTTGGTCTATGTGATCGACGACCTTGCCCTGTCGAGGTGGGGTGGCGACCCCCTCTCGCTCCGTCTTCCTGGGTTTCTGCAGAAGTCATCAACGCTGCCTGGCGGCATCGTGTATCCCAACGGTCGGTTCTTCATCCTGGGCTTTGCCATCGTCATCGGCCTGCTCCTGTACTACCTGCTTCGCCGGACCCGAGTTGGCGCGATCGTCCGGGCCGGCGTGGATGATCGGCCCATGGTGAACGCCATGGGCATCAACGTCCGGTTGGTCTTTACGTCGGTCTTCGCCCTAGGCTCGCTGCTTGCTGGTGTGGGCGGCGCGCTCGGGGGCACGGTGCTCACCTTGGCCCCCGACGCGGATTCGCAGATCCTTACCTTCGCCCTCATCGTGGTGATCGTCGGCGGCCTGGGCAGCTTCGAGGGCGCCGTGCTCGGCAGCCTGATCGTCGGTCTGCTGTCCAACTACGGGCAGGCCTACTTCCCGGCGCTGGCCTACTTCGCATTGTTTGCGCCGCTGGTCATCGTCCTGCTCGTTCGGCCTCAGGGTCTCCTCGGAAGGTCGGTGGCATGAAGCTCCCAGGCACCGCAGCTCGCGCGTCGACCGGCGGGGTCGGTGCATCAGCCGGTTCCCGGTCGTCGGCCCCCCGATACCTCAGGCCACTGCAGGCGCTCGGGGCACTGGTTGTCCTGGTTGCCGTCTGCCTCCTGCTGTCCCGCGGCGGCTTCACCGGTCAACTGGTCACCCAGATGCTCGTCTTTGCCGTCGCCGCCATGGGGGTGGGTTTTCTCGGCGGTGTCGGTGGGCTGGTGTCGTTGGCCCAGGCCAGCATGCTCGGGTTGGGCGCCTACGGATTCGCGGTGTCCGAGACCAAGGGTTTCGGGCCGTGGGCGGCGGTCGGCATCTCGCTGCTGGTCACCCTCCTAGTCGCGCTCGTGACCGGTCTACTCGCGGTGCGGGTGCGGGGAATCGGGTTCGTCATCATGACTCTGGCTCTCGGGCAGATCCTGTTCGGACTGTCCTCCAGCTGGGTTGCGGTGAGCGGTGGGGACAACGGGTTGATAGTCTCTGCGATCCCGACGCTCGGGCCGTTGGACCTCAGTGTCCAACGGCAGCTGTCCTTCACGGTGCTGGTGATTTTCCTGATGGGCGCGGGACTGCTCTGGACGTTCGCTCGCTCCCCCTTCGGGCTGTCCCTGCGGGGCATCAAATCCAACGAGCAGAGACTCAAGACGCTGGGATACACGACCCGGCTGCACCTCTACATCGGCTACGTCATCTCGGTCATGTTCGGTGGTGTCGCCGGCATCCTGTTCGTATTCACCAACGGGTTGATCACCCCGACGACCCTGGATTTCGGGCACAACGGGATCATCACCCTGATGGCCGTCGTCGGTGGTCTCGGCTCCCTGTGGGGGCCGGCCCTGGGCTCGGTGGTCGTGCTGTTCTTTCAGCTGGACCTCAGCCTGTACATCCAGCGTTGGGCAACCTTCCTGGGCGTCGTCTTCGTGGTCGTCGTCCTCTTCGCGCCGGACGGACTGTGGGGAGTGGGCCAATCGCTCGCTCGTCGGTTATCAGGCCGGTCCTCGGGCCGTATCGCCCAGAGAGCGGATGGTTTACCGCGGGGTGAGCTACCGGATTTCGATGGCGAGAGCTCGGACGACAGCCAACTACCTGAACCGACTGCCAAAAGGAGTGCGCCATGATGAGCACTGCGACGAGCCACCCGGACACCGGGTCGCGGCCTGGAACCGTAGCGCTGAGTGTCGAGGACCTCGGCCGCAAGTTCGCCGGTGTGACGGCCGTCGAAGGCGTGACGCTCACCGTGGAAGCGGGTACACGGCTGGGCATCATCGGTCCGAACGGAGCGGGCAAGACCACCTTCTTCAACATGCTCTCAGGTGAGCTCAAGCCGACCAGCGGCCGGATCCAATTGTTCGGCGAAGACGTCACCTCGATGCCCTCGCACAAGCGGGTTGCGCTAGGCCTGGGCCGCACATACCAGATCACCCGGGTACTGCGCGGCCTCACCGTTCTGGAGAACCTCGTCGTTGCAATGCACGGACTCAGCCGGTCCAAGCTCGACCTGCTCCGTTCCTGGCGCAGTTACTCCGACAAGGTCGCCGAAGCCGAGCAGCTCGGCGTCTCCTTCGGCCTCCGACATCGGCTCGGCATCTACGCCGAGGAGCTTTCGCATGGCGAGACCCGCCAGTTGGAGGTGTGCCTCGCGCTGGCCCTGAAGCCGGCGGTGCTTCTCCTGGACGAGCCAGCGGCCGGCCTCTCCCCGGCCGAACGGGTCGACATCGGGGTGCTGCTCAAGAGCCTGCCCCCGGAACTCACTCTAGTCATGATCGAGCACGACATGGACGTACTGCGTGGGGCGGTCAGCGACATTGCCGTCCTGAACCTGGGGGAGCTGGTGACCCGGGGCACGGTGGCGGAGATCCAGGAGAACGAATTGGTGCGTGAACTGTACCTAGGTCAACGACGTCAGATCGACAAGAGCATCGTGGTTGGGCAGTTGACGAGCCTCGAGGAAGGGACTACCTCGTGATCCTCGTCGAGGACTTGCACACCTACCGCGGGCTCAGTTACGTCCTGCAGGGCATCAATCTCGAGGCACCGGATGGCCAGTGCACGACACTTCTTGGGCGTAACGGCATGGGGAAGACGACATTGATCGAGACGATCATGGGTCTGCTTCCGGCCCGCCAGGGCGAGATCGTTCTGGACGGTGTCTCGCTGCGTAACAAGGAGCCCTTCCAGATCGCCAAGCGCGGAGTGGCGCTGGTCCCTCAGGGCCGCCACATCTTCGCCTCGCTGACGGTGGAGGAGAACCTAACGTTGGCCGCGCGCGGCGCGGGCGTTCCGAACGCCTGGACGCTCCATCGGGTGTACGACCTGTTCCCTAACCTGAGTCGGCGACGCAAGAACCGTGGCAGTGACCTGTCGGGCGGGGAACAGCAGATGCTGGCCATCGGGCGGGCAGTGATGACCAACCCCCAGGCCCTTCTCATGGACGAGCCCTCGGAGGGCCTCGCGCCGGTGATTGTGGATCTCGTGGGGGAAGTCATCCGGCTGCTGAAGAAGGAGGGGCTGTGCGTCTTCCTCGTCGAGCAGAACTACAACCTGGCCGTGGAGACGGCGGACCACTGCTACATCCTCGCTGGCGGCCGGGCCGTGTGGGACGGGTCGCCGCTGGAGCTCGAGCAGTCTCCCGATGTGCGGCGTGAGCACCTCGGTGTCTAGGACCCCGCTGCCTGCTCGCCGTGCCGCGAATTGCTCATCTGCCCCGCGGGGCGGGACGAAAGATCACAATTGTGTATTAGGTTTGCCGACCGCTGGTGTTCGGGCGCCGATCTGCGCCATTATAGCTAGCGTGCATACGCAGGCATGGCCGGGCATCTACCGCCCGGCAGGTAGGCCCGCCATAGCGCGCGCGGCAACAAGGTACCCACGGGCACGACGGGGTCCCCGGAGTGCGCGATCGACCTGGTGCGGTAGCCCCGCCCCATCAACTAGAAGGCGAAGGTAATCGGGTGCTCTCAATGAATAGCGGGTCGACCTTGCGTTGGACGAGTGCGGCAGTAGTTGCACTGTCCGCGTTCGCGCTCAGTGGGTGTGGGGGGAGTTCGGGCTCGGGAGGCGGAAAGACCGCCCCGATCAACGTCAGTTTCGAAGTTCCCTTGACAGGTGTCTTCGCCTCGAACGGTCAGGACGAGAAAAACGGCTTCGACCTGGGTCTGGACACGTTCGGCCATCAGGTCAACGGCCATCCAATCGACGCCCGTTTCGTCGACACCAAGGGCGACCCGGCTACCGCGCTCACCAGCGCACGCAAGCTGGCGCAAGACGGTGCTTCGATCTTTGAAGGGCCACTCGTCTCCAGCGAGAGCGCTGCGACGACCCCGTTCCTGGGGGAGCGGAAGATCCCCGTCGATGACCTGACGCTGTGCAGTGCGATCCAGTTGGACACCTGGACCAAGGTCGGCAACGGGATCTCCTCGGGCTGGTCGTGCGACCAGCCGGCGCTGATGGCCGCCGAGTACGCCTACAAGGACCTCGGATGGCGGCATGTGACGTTGGCCGGTCAGGACTTCTCCTTCGGCTGGGAGGTCCTGGGCGGATTCAAGGCCGCGTTCGAAAGCCTCGGTGGCACGATCGACCAACAGATTTTCGTACCGACCAATGCAACCGACTTTAGCTCCTACATCTCCCAGGTTCCGAAAACCACCAATGGGGTCTACGCCGAGATGTCCGGCAGCGCCGCCATCAAGTGGACCAACGCGTACAAATCCTTCGGTCTGCAGGGCAGCGTCCCGCTCCTCGGCATCACCCAGCTGACCGACCAGTCGGTGCTGTCGCAGGAGGACCCGACGGCGGTGGAGGGCCTGCTGACCAGCGCCCAGTACTGCGACGGCACCAACACACCGGATAACACTAAATTTGCCGATGCCTACAAGGCAAAGTTCAACAGGTTCCCCGGCTACTACTCCGAGGCCGGCTACGTCAAGGCCCAGATTGTGGTCGCGGCCTTGAAGTCGCTGAACGCAGACGTGTCGGACAAGGCCGCGGTCGCCAAGGCGCTGAAGGCAGTGCAGATCACCGCTCCCCGTGGCCCGGTCCAGATCAGCGACAAGACGTTCTCTCCGATCCAGAATGTTTACATCTGCAAGGTCCAGATGGTCAACGGCAACCTGCGCAACGTGCCCATCAAGACCTACGAGAAGGTTCAGCCGCAGGGGCCGCTGAGCTACGACGCCTGGGAGAAGCACTTCCGGCACGACAGCGCCGCGCGTCCGTAACTGCCTGGTCCGGCCTGACCCGGCGGCACCGGCCGGGTCAGGTCGGACCACCGCGGGAAACCGCTCACGGCGGAAACCACTCACCTACAGGAGGATCCGTGCCGAAGAGCCAGCGGAGCACGCTTGTGAGCAGTTCCCCGGAATGGACGACGTCGCGCACCGTGGTCCCGGAAGAGGTCTTCCGCCTGCGCGTCAACGGAGAGTCCTGCGAGGTGACCTGCCGGGGAGACGCGCCGCTGCTCTACCTGCTGCGCAACGACCTCGACCTCAAGAGCCCCCGGTTCGGGTGCGGCCTCGGGCAGTGCGGGGCCTGCATGGTCCTGATCGGCGGATATCCGACACCCTCCTGCGATGTGCCGGTCCGGGCGGCGCAGGGGCACGACGTCGTCACCGTCGAAGGGCTGGCCGACGACAAGCTAATGAAGACACTGCAGGGCGCCTTCACCGATGAGCAGGCGGCTCAGTGCGGCTACTGCACCTCCGGGATCCTGGTGTCGGCTTGTGCCCTGCTGCGCAACGATCCCAGCCCCGATCGCGCCGCCGTCTCGGCCGCGCTCGAGCGCAATCTCTGCCGGTGCGGCAGCCATGGACGGGTGCTGCGCGCTGTGCGGCGCGCTGCGGACGGCGCACGCACGGCGGAGGATGAGCGGCCCACGACGGAGGACGACAGCGATGACTGAGCAGGCGACAAAATCCTCCTTCCGGGTGGAAGAGGCGACCATCGAGGACCTGCACCGGGCCATCCGGTCCGGGACGACGACCTGCGTCGAGGTGGTGGCGCAGTACATCGATCGGGCCCGCGCGTACAACGGGGTATGCACCGCGCTGGTCACCGAGGACGGTGCATCCATCCCGCCCGCCACCGGCGCGGTACGGGCGACCCGGCCGCTTGCCTTCCCCACCAAGACAGTGCCGGCCGCCACACTGCTGCCTGACCTCGACCGCTACGCCGGGCCGGCCCTGGAATTTGGGAGGATGGAACCAACGGCCTCCGACCCCGGCGTGCAGCAGCAGTTCGGCATGCTCGTGGGTCTGCCCGACGTCGGTCAGGTTAACGCACTGGCCACGCTGAACATCCGCGGCGAACGGTCCGTCACCTGCCGGGGCGACTTCGACCGTCATCCCTCGGAGGGACCGCTGTCGGCCGACGCGCCTCCGGTGTGCGAGTTCTTCCGTCACCAGCCCGACGCGCTCGAGCGCGCCGCGGAGCTGGATGCCACCTACGGCCGGAACCCTGATCTGGAGGCCATGCCGATGTACGGCGTCGTGTTCTCCTTCAAGGACCCGTTCGACACCAGGGACATGCGCTCCACCGGTGGCGCCGACGCACGCTTCGACATCGACTTCCCCGCCCGCGACCACGTCCTGGTCAAGCAGCTACGCAGTAAGGGCGCGATCATCTACGCGAAGGCCGTGAACACCGAGTATAACGGCAGAATTGGTGACCCGGGCGGCCGCCATTCTCCCGATAAGGTGCTGCCCTCCACCCTGGGCTACCAGCGCAGCACTTGGGGGGGCAACCCGGCCAACCCCTACGACACCACCCGGTCGGCTTCCCTGGGGTCCAGCGCGGGATCGGCGCTGTCGGTCAGCACCAACCTGGTCATGTGCAGCCTCGGCGAAGAGACCCGCGCGTCCTGCCGTGGTCCGTCCAACCACAACGCGGTCGCGCTAATTCTGCCGCACAAGGCGATGCTCGGCTTCGACGGTGGTGCCATCGGCGCAGACATCTACGTCGACCGCAGTGGTATCCATGCGCGCCGGATCGGGGACGCCGCGCGTGTCCTCGATGCGCTGAAGGACCCGTTCGAGGGCTACTACGACCCCCGCGATCCCTACACCACCGTGCCGCGCTCCTCGGTGCTAGACGCCAGCTACACCGATCACGCGCGCGGTTCGGGCGCCCCCGGGGCGCTGCGGGGCCGGCGTATCGGCGTCATCCGGGAATCGATGCTGACCCGTCCAGGCGCGTACGCGTCCTCGGTGATCCCCCCGGCGGCCGCCGCGGAGATCAGCGCGGTGCTCGGGCGGCAATTGGGAGCGACGCTCGTGGAGTCCAGCGACCCGCTCTGGCCGCGGGATCCGGAGTGCGAGGCCATGCGGACTGACTTCCGCCGGGCGCTCGCCCGGCTGGTTCCGATCTTCATGCCCGAACTGTTGTTTCGGTTGGGGACCGATGGCCAGCCGGTGTTCCCGGACGTTGCCGCCGCGGTCGTGCCGACCGAATTCATGCCGGGCCGCGTCTTCGGCACCGGAACCATGCAGCCGATCGACTACTTCGTGGAATTGGCGGACGAGCGCATCGCGTCGCCGACCAACCTGAATATCGCCACCGTGCAGGACCAGGAACTGGCCATGGCCTTCCGCTTCCACATTCCGCAGTACTTGACCCGCCGGGCCGCGGATTGGCGGGAGCGCGGATACACCGAGAGCCTCGTGGATTTCCCAACCCTGAACGCCCGGTCGAAATTCTGGGGGGACGACCAGCGCGCCTGGTGGCGGAACTGGGAGGAGGTGACGGACATGCGCAACCCGCTGGGGGAACGCCAAGGCATTACCGAGCGGATCATGCTGCGCGAACTGTTGCGGCGGGTCGACATGATGGTCCTCCTGGAGAACCACCTGGACGTGCTGGTCCGGCTACACACCCCGTTGCCACCTGGCCTGATCGGCCACGCCATCGAGCCGGGCACGCCGCAGAACCTTCGGTTGGAATCGTTCAACGGCCCCAACGCCGGGCTGACCGAAGTGCTGATCCCCGCCGGGTACGTGACCACGGCCTACGACCCGGTGTTCGCCCTCAGCCCCGATCGGACGGAGTACGTGCCGACCGAGTCCGACCTCCCGACGACGCTGCCCGAGCCGGGGTTGCCTTTTTCCCTCGTTTTCCGGGCCGAACCCGGTAAGGAGGACCTCGTGCTCCAGGTGGCCTCGTCCTATGAGATGGCCTCGCGACGTCGGATCCCGCCGTCCGCGTTCAGCGCCGTCCCGGCGACGGCGGAGGCTGCCGGCCGGACCGGAAAATCGCGCGGCGGCGCCGCATGACCGGCGTGCGCACCAATGCCACCGGCCCGCGGATGCCCGGGGCATCGCCGCAGGTTCTCTCCCATTCGATGCCGTTCGGCTTCAGCCTGAGCGCCAACCCGCTGCTGTCCCAGTGGGTGGAGTTCCGACCGGCGGACCGGGTGCTGCTCCGGGTCGGCAAGGTGGAGTTGGGCCAGGGGATCCTGACGGCGCTCAGCCAGATCGCCGCCGAGGAGCTGGACGTCGAGTGGTCGCAGGTGGACCCGGTGGCTGCCTCCACCGCGGGCAGTCCAGACGAAGGACTCACAGCCGGCAGTCGGTCGATCATGGATTCCGGCAGTGCCGTCCGGGCCGTGTGCGCCGAGGTCCGCCGACTGCTGGTCGCGACCGCTGCCGCCCGCAACGGTGTGTCGGAGGAGGAACTGCAGGTCCACGACGGGAAGGTCTACACCGGGGACGGCACCGCGCTGGGCAGCTACTGGACTCTGCTGGACCCTCCGATGCTCGACGTCGCCATCGTCGGGACGCCGCAGCCCAAGGAACCCCACCGGCACCAGGTCGTCGGCCGTAGCGTGCAGCGCCGCGACCTGATCGGAAAGCTGACGGGGGCGCCGTCCTTCCTCCAGGACATGGCACTGCCGGGGCAGCTGTTCGGTCGGATGGTGCGACCGCCGTCTCCCGCCGCCTGCCTGCTCGACCTGGACGAGACCGCGGCACGGGCGCTGCCGGACGTCGTCGCCGTCGTGCGTGAGGGCAGCTTCGTCGGAGTGGTGGCCGAGCGCGAGGAGGAGGCCATCCGGGCGGCTGCGCTGCTGAACGCCGGCGCCTCCTGGCAGGAGACGGATTCGCTTCCGGACCAGGCCGGTTGGACCGACCGGCTCGCGGACCAGCCCGCGGAAGAGGCGGTCCTCGAGGAGCGGCACGCCCCGTCGGACGCGGGGCCCTCGGGTGAGATCTTCCGGGCCTCCTATGCCCGCGGCTACGTCGCGCACGCCTCGATCGGACCCAGCTGCGCCGTTGCCCGATGGGAGGGCGACGAGGTGTCGGCGTGGAGCCACAGCCAGGGCATCTTCCCGCTGCGCCGGGCACTGGCCGCCAGTCTGGGCATCGATCCCGATCAGATCACCGTCAACCATGTGCCCGGGGCCGGCTGCTACGGGCACAACGGTGCCGACGACGTCGCCTACGACGCGGTGCGGCTGGCTCGCGCTGTTCCGGGCCGGCCGGTCCAGGTGGTGTGGTCGCGCGAGGACGAGTTCGCCTGGGAGCCGTACAGTCCGGCCATGGTGGCCGAGATCGAGGTCGGCGTGGACGCGGCCGGGGATCTGGTTTCCTGGCGGCAGGACGCCTGGGGAACCGGACACGACAGCCGACCGGGGTTCTTCGGTCAGCCCGGGTTACTCGGAGCGGGGCACGCGGCCGACAGGCCACCGGTCGTCGCCTCGGACCCACCGCTGGGCATCGGTGGCGGAACCGGACGCAACGCCGCGCCCCCGTACACCGTCGCCGAGCTCGATGTGCGGGCACACCGGCTGCTGGCCATGCCGCTGCGCACATCGGCGTTGCGCGGACTGGGATCGGTGCTCAATGCCTTCGCCATCGAGTCCGCCATGGACGAGCTGTCTGCGCGGATCGGTGCCGACCCGGTGGAGTACCGACTCCGGCAGCTCTCCGACGAGCGTGCCCGGCACGTGCTGCGGGTGGTCGCCGAGCAGGCGGGGTGGGCGACCCGACCGAGCGAGGACTCCGTCGGCTGGGGCGTCGGTTACTCCCGCTACAAGGGGATCTGCGGCTACTGCGCCGTGGTGTCGCGCGTGGAGGCCGTCTCGGAGGTGCGGGCGACCGATCTGTGGGTCGCCGTCGACGCCGGGCAGATCGTCAATCCCGACGGCCTGATGAACCAGCTCGAGGGCGGCGCCATCCAGGCCGCCAGCTGGGCGCTGCGTGAGCAAGTGACGTTCGACGCCCGCCGGGTAACCAGCCGCGACTGGGACACATACCCGATCCTCCGTTTCGGCGACGTGCCCGACGTGCACGTCACCCTGGTGCCCCGGCCGGAGGAGCCGCCCCTGGGGGTGGGCGAGTTGGCGGGCGGCCCGGTGGCCGCGGCGTTGGCCAACGCGCTGGCCGACGCCATCGGGGTGCGTGTACGCAGCCTGCCGCTGACGCCGGAGCGCATCGCGGCGGTGATCGAGGCGGCGGACTGACCGGTTCGCCGGCCTCGCGTGGCCACCGGGCCGAGCGCGACCACGACAGCATTGCCGGGAGAGGCGGAGCATGCCTGCTGCACCCTTGACCGAGCCCTACTTCAACTACTTCCCGGACAACTACCGTGGTCCCACGGGGTGATCATGGCTCTCGGCACCGCCAGTACGATGGGGAAGACATCGGCGAGGTCCATGTGATCGGCCAAGCCCTGCCGTCCGGCTGGGCGACGACCAGGCCTGGTTCGACGAGTGGTGCTCGATGGGGGAGAGCCTGCGCTCGGCGGCACACGAGCAGCTCGCCCGGGGCGGACGGGGACGGCGGCCAGCAGTGCCCTGTGGGCGTGCAACTACTTTCGGATCGGCGAGCGCTTCGCGGTGGAGAAGAACGCCGCGGCCCTCGACGCGACCGGGCGTCGCTGGCGTGTTTCCAGCTGAACCTCGAGCACGACAGCGGCCCGTCCATCACCCGGGTGGAGGTGCCCTACGAAGGCGGTGCGACGCTGCTCGCCATCTCGTCGAGCTCGGCCCGCGGTACTGGTGGGCTCGCCTATTCAACTGTCGTGGGTTCTCCGCGGAGTCCAGCTCGATGGTGACCGTAGGTGGTCTCCGGCGGCGTACCGGCTCCAGGTGCCTCCGGCCTGAACCGCCAGCTTGGCGGTGGTGACCGGGTGGTAACCGAGGGCATCGGCGACGACGGGGGCGGGCATCTCCAGGACGTGCTGGCGGATCGCGGCGGCGCGGCCGGCGACGGTGGGGATGCCGATGCCGTTGATGTGCGCTGCGAGTGTCTCGGGGTGCATCGGCTGCCCGGCCCGGCGCCCGGGAAACAACCAGCGCGAGCCGCGATTCGTCGCTGTGTTCATGTTGTCCCGATTCTCGATCCAGTCCAGCAGGAGATCGGCGATCGGTCTTGGGACCGGGGACGGTGGTTCGCCGAGGCGTATGAGGACCTGGTCGCCGTCGTGGACCACGTCGTCGATGGTGAGGCGGACGACACGGCTGAGTGGTTGTGCGTAGAGCAGGACGATGGCGGCCGCAACCCGGGTCCGGAGCGACAGGTCGTGGTCGGTCAGGAGGCGGCCGAGCAGGTCCACGCGTTTGTGTTGCGGAAGCGGTGTCGCCTGGCGGATCACCGCGGTGGGCAGTCGGAAACGCCCGGTGAGTTTGTTGGCCATGCACCACAGCAGGAAGGCCCGGAGGGTGTTGCGGCCGTGCTGGTTGTGCTCGACGTGCCAAGTGTCGATGTCGGTTTGGCGGCAGGTGGGCAGGGCGAGGCCGTGCTCGGCGAGCCATCGCAGAAAGGCCGCGGCGTGCTTGACCTGGTCGCCGGCATGGCGGCGACCGGCCGGGGTGATGGGCTTCGTCTCCGCGCGGGTGCGAAGTCGGGGCAGGACTTCCCAGGTCGCGAAGCGACGGACGAGTTGGGCGTGTTCTGGGTCGGTGATGTCGGCGAGGTGGCCGACCAGCCACCGCTCGAACGAACAGATCTGCTTGTCGACGGTGGGGAGCATGCCGCAGGACATCAGCAGTTCCCGCAGATGAGCGGCTGCCCGCCAGGGTTCGAGGGTGTGAAACGCCTTGTGGGTCAGTTCTATCTCCCCGCGGCTGAGGCGCCGCAGGAGATCGTCGGCGGAGCCGGTGCGGCCCTTGCGCACGTAGAGCCAGGTCAGGCCGGACAGCGGGTTGTCCATCGCGAGAAGGGAATCAGCCAACGGGACCAGTTCGGGCCGGATCCGGCCGGATCCGTCGTCCAGGATCTCGCCGAGCCGGTCGGCGAAGGCGCAGCGGGCGCAGAGCCCGCCACCATGCAGCTTGTCCTCGAAGCCGCAGCGGGTGCAGGCGAAGGACTGGGTGAAGCCGGCGCAGGTAGTGCAGAGCGCGGCGCCGTCGCCGCTGCTGCGACCGGGAAGCGCCCGTTCCTGGCCGCAGCC
>JAABUM010001052.1_pt1 | contig 43371 bp, 46 predicted proteins | sample 5559161 | NCBI WGS metagenome assembly JAABUM01 (sample SAMN10711868, study PRJNA513369) | rock metagenome | isolation source: Antarctica rocks | place: Antarctica: Victoria Land, Siegfried Peak nord
GTCCTGGGCTTCATGGCCGCCATCGTGTGCCCTCCGCATCGTCTGCTGGCCAGCCGAAAATCCGGCCGCCACTTGTCCGTCGGCAACCATTGTCCCCTATCCCCTGACCGGTTGGTAACCGAGGCGGCGCAGTGGCGTTGCCCACCTCAGGTACCCGCCCGCCAGCAGGTGGCGAGATGGTCGTCGACCATCCCGGTGGCCTGCATCAACGCGTATGCGGTGGTGGGTCCGATGAAGCGCACGCCGCGGGTCTTGAGCGTCTTAGCCATCGCGGTCGACTCCGCGGTGATGGCCGGGACCTCGGCGACATCGCTCGGCCTGGTGCGGGACCGTGCGGGCGCGAAGGACCACAGCAGCCCGTCCAGGTCGTCGATCTCCAGCACGGCGCGGGCGTTGCCGATGGCCGCCAGGACCTTGGCGCGGTTGCGGACGATCGCCTCGTCGGCCATCAGCCGCGCCACGTCGGTCTCCTCGAACGCCGCGACCTGCTCCGGGTCGAACCCGGCAAAGGCCCTGCGGAAGGCCTCGCGCTTGCGGAGCACGGTGATCCAGGACAGGCCCGCCTGGAAGGCCTCGAGGCAGATCCGCTCGTAGAGGGCGTCGCGGCCGTGCACCGGACGGCCCCACTCCTCGTCGTGGTACCGACGGTAGATCGCCGGGGCGTCGCCCCATGGGCAGCGCAGCCGCCCGTCGTCGCTGCTCACCACCCCCACCTGCTCACCCACCTCCGGTACCGCCGGCGAAACCCTGCCGGTCGGCGAACCGCCGCAGGGAGCGCCGCAGCCCGAGCAGAAAGGCCGGCCGCGCCAGCGGCCAGCCCAGCGCCCCTACCCGGCCCCACGGCAGCTCCAGCTCCTCACGCCAGATCAGCCTCGCCGCGTGCTGCCCGCGGGGTTCTACCAGAAAGATGCCCTGCCCGCGAACCAGGGTGCCGGTGTGGCGCACCACACATCGGCGCGGTGGGTCCCACTCGGAGATCACCATGGTGTCGGCGAAACCGAAGGGCCGGCGGCCGCTGTAGGCCCGCAGCTGTGACCCCACCGACTGCCCATCGCCTCCGGTCACCTGGACGGTGGTGCCGAGCATCCACTGCCCCTGGGCCTCCCAGTCCATCACGGCCCGCCAGACGGCCGGCGCGGGTGCGGAGAGATCCTGGTGCACCTGCACGACTGCCGCGTGCCTGCTCACGGGGCCTCCGCCCGCGTCTCGCTCGCGGTGGCCTCCAGCTGCGCGCGCAGCTCGTCGATCTGCGTCGCCAGCCGCTCCAGTGCCCAGTCCACCTCGCTCGCCCTATAGCCGCGCAGCACCTGCTGGAACCGCAGCGCCCGCACGTCCGCCCCCTCGACATCGTGCTCGGGCAGCACTGCGGCGGTGTGTCCGGCAGGCAGCGGCCCGAGCTCCTCACCACGGCCGAACACCATCGAGGCGGCCAGGAACAACACCCCTGCGACGGCGACCATGACGACGAGGTAGATCAACGCGGTACCCATGTCATCGATGCTGCCACGGGCCACCGACATCGACCGGCAGCCCGGCCAGCACCTGGCGCATCGCCGGCCGGTCCTGCAGGGAGACCTCGTGCCGCCGGCCCTGCCAGTGGTGTTCGTCCTGGGTGAACTGCATCAGGCCGCGCCCGGCATCCTCGACACCGCAGCGGCGCAGGGCGGTGCCCAGGATCTGCCTGCTCATCACCCCGAGCTCCAGCAGTGAGCGGTTGCGGTGTTTACGCACGCCCAGATTGACCTGCGCGATGCCGGCCAGTCCGTGCGCGGCGTGGGTGTCCAGCAGCAGTCCGATCTCCACCCCGTAGCCGGCAGCGAAGGGCACGTTCTCCAAGAGGGAACGGGTGGCGGCGTACTCGCCGCCGAGTGGCTGGATCACTTCAGCGAGCTCCGGCCGCAGGGCGGCCAGCAGCGGCCGGGCCATCAGCTCGGTGACCCGCCCACCGCCGCTCTCGCTCTGCTCCCCTTCCACGCGGAGGGGGCGCCGGTAGAAGCCCTTGACCAAGGCCGTGTCCGGCACGGTGAGCAAGGGACCGAGCAAGCCGGTGACGAAGCCGGGGTCGATCTCCACCAGGTCGGAGTCCAGGAAGACCACCAGGTCCCCGGTGGTCGCAGCGAGGGACCGCCACAGCACTTCTCCCTTGCCTGCCACCGGCGGCACGGACGGCAGCGCCTGTTCCCGCGTGATCACCGTGGCACCGGCCTGCGCGGCCCGCTCCCGCGTCGCGTCGGTGGAGCCGGAATCCAGCACTACCAGCTCGTCGACAAGCGCACCCAGCAGGGGGCGGACCGCACCGACCACCTCGGCCACGGTCTCTTCCTCGTCGAGGGCAGGCAGCACCACCGACACCGTCCGCGCGCCCTTCCGCGCGGTCAGCTCCTCAGCCGTCCACTGTGGATCTCGGTAGGTGTGGGTGTCGAACCAGTCCGTCACGCCAGACCTCGCACGGTGCTGCTCGGCGGCCGCCGGCCCTGGATGCTCGCCACCATCTCCACCACCCGCCGGGTCGCGGTCACCTCGTGGGCCCGGAATACCCGTGCGCCCGCGGCAGCGGCCAGCGCGGTGGCGGCCAGCGTCCCCTCCACCCGCTCGGCGAGCCCGACTCCGAGGGTTTCCCCGATGAAGTCCTTGTTGGACAAGGCCATGAGCACTGGCCATCCCGTTGCGACCAGCTCGTCGGCCCGGCGCAGCAGCTCCAGGCCATGGAAGGTGTTCTTGCCGAAGTCGTGGGTCGGATCGATGAGGATGGAATCGGGGCGCACGCCGAGCTCCTCGGCTCGGCGCGCCTGGGCGGACACGTCGGTGATCACCTCGGCGACCACGTCGGTGTAGCGCACCCGGTGCGGGCGGGTTCGCGGGGCGGCGCCACCGGTGTGTGAGCACACCAGCCCGGCACCGTACTCGGCAGCCACCTCGGCCATCTTCGGGTCGTAACCGGCCCAGGTGTCGTTGAGCAGGTCCGCTCCGGCGGCGCAGGCCAGCCGGGCCACCTCGTGCCGCCAGGTGTCCACGCTGATCACGATCTCGGGAAAGCGGGAACGCACCCCCTCGATGAAGGGCACCACCCGGCGGATCTCCTCGGCGGCGTCCACCGGTGCGCCCGGTCCGGCCTTCACGCCGCCGACGTCCAGGATATCGGCGCCCTCGCCCACCGCCCGCTCGGCCGCGGCCAGGGCCGCCGAGTCGGCGAAGTGCGCGCCGCGATCGTAGAAGGAGTCGGGCGTTCGGTTGAGGATGGCCATCACCAGCGCCCGATCACCCGCAACCGGACGACCGCAGAACAGGCTGCAGAACACCTCAGCCCAACCCGGCGCAGGCGTTCATGGCGGCATCGACGTCGCCGGTGCACAGCAGGTACTCCAGGGCGCGCTCGGAGACGAACCCCGGCGGCAGCTCCCGCAGCCAGCGGAACAGGCCGTCGTAGTGGCCGTGGGGGTCGAGCAGCACCACCGGCCGCTCGTGCATCCGCAGGTAGCCCGAGGTCCACACCTCGAACAGTTCCTCCAGAGTGCCCAGGCCGCCGGGCAGCGCCAGGAACGCATCGGCTCGTTCGTCCATCAGTCGCTTGCGCTCGCGCATGGTGTCGGTGACCAACAGCTCGTCGGCATCGGTATCGGCCAGCTCCCGGCCCACCAGGGCCTGCGGGATCACCCCCACCGTCTTGGCTCCGCCCTGCCGGGCAGCGTGGGCGACCGCGCCCATCATCGACGCGTTGCCGCCGCCCCACACCAGTCCCCAACCACGCGCCGCGACGGCGGCACCGACCTGTGCGGCGAGCTCCGGGTACTCGGCTTCCACCGGACCGGAGGCGCAGTACACGCAGACAAAGCGCGTCACTTGTGGGACTCGAGCACCAGGCGAACCAGCTCTTCGACGTCGTCGGTGCAGTGCAGCAGCGCCAGATCGGCCTCACCGATGTTGCCTGCGGCAAGCATGCTGGAGCGCAGCCAGTCCAGCAGGCCCTGCCAGTACTCCGTGCCGAACAGCACGATCGGGAACTGGGTGATCTTGCGGGTCTGCACCAGGGTGAGCGCCTCGAACAGCTCGTCCAGCGTGCCGAATCCGCCGGGCAGGCAGACAAAGGCCTGGGAGTACTTGACGAACATGGTCTTGCGGGTGAAGAAGTAGCGGAAGTTGATGCCCAGGTCGACCCACTCGTTGAGACCCTGCTCGAAGGGCAGTTCGATGCCCAGGCCGATGGAGCACCCGTCGGCTTCGCTAGCCCCCCGGTTGGCTGCGGCCATCACTCCGGGCCCGCCTCCGGTGATCACCGCGAACCCGGCCGCTGTGAGGGCGGCGCCGATCTCCCTGGCCGCGGCGTAGACGGGGCTGTCCTCCGGGGTGCGGGAGGACCCGAAGATGGTGACCGCGCTCGGCACCTCGGCCAGCGCGCCGAAGCCCTCGACGAACTCGCTCTGGATCCGCAGTACCCGCCAGGGGTCGGTGTGCACCCAGTCGCCGGGACCCCGGTGGTCGAGCAACCGCTCGTCGGTGGTGCTGGCCTCGTGACTGCGCGCGCCGCGCAAGAGCACCGGGCCGCGCTGCTTCTCCCCCTGCTCGCTCCGTGCCATGTCCTCAGCGTATCCAGTGCGTACTAGGTCAGGTACGCGCGGAGGATCGCGGCGCAGCGGGTGATCTGCGCCACCGGAACGTGCTCTTCCCGCTTGTGCGCCAGGTTCGGGTCACCGGCTCCGTAGTTCACGGCGGGTATGCCCAGCGCGGCGAAGCGGGAGACGTCGGTCCACCCAAGCTTCGCGTGCACCTGCCCGCCGGCCGCGGCGATGAACTCCGCCGCCGCTGGTGCAGCCAGTCCGGGCAGCGCGCCGGCAGCCGAGTCGGTGACGTCGATGGTCAGCCCCTCGATGCCGGCGAAGACCTCCCGGACGTGGGTCTCGGCGTCGGCGGGACCGCGGTCGGGAGCGAAGCGGAAGTTGACGTCCAGCTCGCAGACGTCGGGGACCACGTTGCCCGCGACTCCACCGGCAATCCGCACCGCCTGTAGGCCCTCCCGGTAGCGGCAACCGTCGATCTCCACCGAACGAGCCTGATACTGGGCCAGGCGGCCGAGCACCGCCGCCATGGCGTGCACGGCATTGCTGCCCAGCCAGGAGCGGGCCGAGTGCGCGCGGACGCCCTGGGTACTCAGGCGCAGCCGCATCGTGCCCTGACAGCCCGCCTCGATCACGCCGTCGGTCGGCTCGCCGAGGATGGCGAGGTCGGCAATCAGCCAGTCCGGCAGCTCCCGCTCGATGCGGCCCAGCCCGTTGTGCACCGCCGCGATCTCCTCGCAGTCGTAGAACACCAGCGTCACGTCGCGCGCGGGTTCGGGCAATGTCGCCGCGAGGTGCAGGAACACCGCGTCCGTCGACTTCATGTCGACGGTGCCGCAGCCGTGCAGCAGCTCTGCATCGCGGCGGCTAGGCACGTTGTCGGCAATGGGCACCGTGTCCAGGTGCCCGGCGAGCAGCACCCGACTGGGCCTGCCCAGCCGGGTGCGCGCGAGCACGGTGTTGCCGCTGCGCACGATCTCCAGGTGCCCGGCCTGGTCGCGCAGGGCCCGCTCCACCGCGTCGGCCAGCTCGACTTCGTGATGGGAGACGCTGGGCACGTCCACCAGGGCGGCGGCCAGCTCGATCGGATCGGCGGTCAGATCGAAGGAGGCAGCCACTCGTGCAGGTTATCCGGCGCGCCTGGGGCGAAAGTCGGCCGTTCGATGACGGCTCCGCAGGAAGCTCCCATCTCCTAGAAATATCTAGTAATCCGGAGGGGCAGAAAGTCATCCCCCGGACGCACCGGCACCCGGCGTCCGGCAACGACACCGGTAACCTGACGCCCCGTGAGCACACTGAATGCAACTGGAGCGCAAGCAGACGGACTCGCCAGCGTGCTGGCCGACGGAACCGTACTGGACGCCTGGTTCCCCGCGCCCGAGCTGGGCGACTTCGCCGCCTCGGCTACTGCCCGCCTGAGTGCGGAAGAACTCGACCCGGCGCTGACCGGTCTGCTCGGCCGCGACGCCGACCGTGGAGTCGAGGTGATCGGGGTGCGCACCACCATCGCCGACCTCGGCGCGGCACCGGTCGACGCCCAGGACGCCTATTTGCGGCTGCACCTGCTCTCCCACCGGCTGATCCAGCCGCACGGCGCGAACATGGACGGCGTGTTCGGCCTGCTCGCCAACGTGGTGTGGACCAACCACGGCCCCTGTGCGGTGGACGGTTTCGAGGTGACCAGGGCAAAGCTGCGCGCGCGCGGGCAGGTGACCGTCTACGGCGTCGACAAGTTCCCCCGGATGGTCGACTACGTGCTGCCAAGCGGCGTCCGGATCGCCGAGGCCGACCGGGTTCGCCTCGGTGCGCACCTGGCCGCCGGCACCACCGTCATGCATGAGGGATTCGTGAACTACAACGCCGGCACGCTGGGTACCTCGATGGTGGAGGGACGCATCTCCGCCGGGGTCGTGGTGGACGATGGCTCCGACGTCGGCGGGGGCGCCTCAATCATGGGAACCCTGTCCGGTGGCGGGACGCACATCATCTCCATCGGCAAGCGCTGCCTGCTCGGCGCCAACTCCGGCATCGGCATCTCCCTCGGCGACGACTGCGTGGTGGAGGCCGGGCTGTACGTGACGGCCGGCACCAAGGTCAGCCGGCCGGACGGCGCCGTGGTCTCCGCCAGAGAGCTGACCGGCCAGAGCGGCATGCTGCTGCGCCGCAACTCGGTGACCGGCGGTGTCGAGGCACTGGCCCGCGAGGGCACCGGCATCGAGCTCAACACCATGCTGCACGCCAACAACTGAGCAGCGTCCTCAGGAGGCGTTGCCGTAGAAGCGCTGTACGTGCAGCCGCAGGACCAGGCGCTGCTCGTCGACCATCGCGGCACGAAACTCTGCCCAGTCCGGGTGCTCACCATTGGCCGTGCGATACAGCTGCACCAGGGCCTCCGCGGTGGCGTCCTGGGGATCGACGGTGACCGGCGTCAGCTCGGCAGATCCTTCGGCGACCGCGTAGGCCCACCGGTCCGCCGTGGTGACGTACAGGCTCGCCCTCGGGTCACGGCGAAGGTTGCGGGTCTTCGCGCGGGTATCGGTGATGGACACCGACGCCACCCGAGCGTCGCCGTCGTAGGAGTAGAGCACATTGGACAGTTGCGGGAGGCCGTCACGCTTGATGGTCGCCAGCACACCGAGACCGTGGGTGCCGAACAGCTCAGCGAGGCCGGAGTCGTCTCTGCTCATCGGGTCAGTTGACCCCCGCCTCGGGGTTGGCGGCGTCCCAGCCGCGGCGGGACTCGGCGATGGCGTCCTTGTGGGCGAGCGACCAGTCGGCGAGTTCCCGGACCATCCCGCTCCAGGCGCCGCAAGGTGAGGGTGAGCATGCGCTGGGAGATTCCGTGAATCCCGCGCTGCAGTTCCCGAAACCGCCGCCGGCCGGACCCGAGCTCGGCGATCGCGAGCACCGACCACTTGTCCCCGATGCGGTCCAAAACGTCGCGGATCCCACAGTCCGGGTGCTCCGGGAGTCCGCATGGCTCGATGACCGGCGGGGTTACCGCGGTGTGCGCTACTGACATCAAAGTGCCTCCTTGTGGCCCGCTGGCCAGGTTACTGATGATGAGGCACGTTCTTGTCGATACCACTTCTGGAGTCCTCTCATGCTTCTTGTCACCGGCGCCTCTGGGCAGCTCGGGTCGCTCATCCACGCAGGGCTGGTCAAGCGGGGGGTGGCGCCCGTCGCCGCCTCGCGCGATCCCGCCGGCCTCGGTGATCTCGGTCGGGTGATGGACTTCGATGACGAGGCGAGCCTTGACTTCTCCGGGGTCGCCACCGTGGTCCTGGTCTCGGCCGGGCACGGCGAGGACGACGACGTCATCGCCCGTCACGACCGGGTCATCTCCGCCGCGGAGGCGCAAGGCGTCCGTCACATCGTCTACACCAGCCTGACGGCAGCCGGTGACCACCTGGGCTTCGCGCTGGCGCACCGCTGGACGGAACGCCGGCTGCAGGCCAGCGGCCTTGACTGGACAATCTTGCGCAACGGCCTCTACGCCGAGCTGTTCGGCCAACTGGCGGCGCCGTCCGGTGGGGTCGTCACGGCACCCTTCGCCGCGGGGGCACTGGCCGCGGTGGCCAGGGAGGACCTGGCAGAGGTCGCCGTGCAGGTGGCGCTCGACCCGTCAGCACACGTGAACGTCACGTATGAGCTGGCCGGCACGGCAGCGCTCACGGCCGCCGATCTGGCCGGGCGGCTGGGGGTGCCCTATGAGCCGGCGACCCTTGCCGCGACCAGGTCCGGCCTCGCCGACGTGGGGCTCCCACCGTTCCAGCCAGCCATGCTGATGTCGATCTACTCCGCCACCGCAGCTGGCTTCCTCAGCAGCACCCGAACCGACCTCCAGGGCCTGCTTCCCGGACCATCCCACGAGGTGCTCCTCCCTACTTGACCGCGATGTCGAAGTTGACGGTGAGGCCGTCGACGGAGGTTACGGTGACCTGGACGGGGCGCTCCTCACCGGGGGCGGTCAGGGTGCACGTCATGGCGGTGCCGACCTCGCCCTTGAGCCCGCCCGGGCAGCACACCGACTCCGGGCGCTGCCCGACCTTCTTCTCCAGTTGGTCGGTGATCTGCGACTCGACCTTGCTCTGCGCCACGGTCGGGGTCGCGTTCTTCGCCACCACGACCGCCAACGCGATCACGGCGACGCTGATCAGCGTGAAGATGATGCCGAGGATCAGACCGGCGCTGGCCAGGCCCTTGCCCCGCTCGCCGGTGCGCGGCCTCGCAAACAGTGGTGAGACTTCGGCGGTCGCCCGTCCCCTGCGAAGCATCTCACCACAGGAATGTCCGGCTCGTTGCGGCGGCACTCATCTCGAGGGAAGTGGACTCTCCACTCGGGCATAGGTTCTCGCCAGCGGCAGCTGGATGCAGGCCGCCACCAGCAGCACCAGCACAGGCGCCATGAAGCTGTGCGTCGCGTCGCGCAGCACGCCCATCAGCAGTGGGGCAGCGGCCGCACCCAGGTAACCCACACCGAGACCCACCGCCGTCGACTCGGCCGCCTCCTCGGGTGTGCGGCTCTTCCAGGAGACCAGCGTCAGTGCCATCGGGAACCCGGCTCCCACGCCCACCGACACCAGCAGCACCCACGGCCACGCACCCACGGGCGCCTGGGGAACCAGCAGGATCGCCGCCGAACCGGCCACCGCCATGCCGATGCCCACCCAGGCCCAGGCCAGCCAGCGGTGATGGCGCTCGGCCAGTGCCGGGAACGCCAGCGCCGCCGGGATCTGCCCCAGGCTGAAGAGACTGAGCAGCAGCGCCGCCGACTGGGCGGACATCCCGTGATCGAGGTAATACGGCGCCAGTCAGGTAAGCCAGCCGTAGAACTGCATGGACGAGAGCACCATGTAGGCGGCGAACACCCGGGCGACCGGAGAGCGCCACGGCAGGCTTTGGCCCCCTCCGGCGTCAGCGCGGGCCGAGCGCGCCGCGATCGGCAACCACACGGCGAGCGCCACGCCAGCGGGAATCGACCACGCCGCCATCGACGGGGCCGGGCCGCCGAGTGCGTCCGACAGCGGAACAGCACCGGCGCTGGCGACGGTGGAGCCGATGAGCATGGCCACGACGTACAGCCCCGTCACCAGACCGGCACGCTCGGCCAGGTGTTCCTTGACGAGCCCGGACAGCAGCACCCCGGCCAGCCCGATGCCGGCGCCCACCCCGATGCTGCCCAGCACCAGCGTCGGCAGGCTGGGCGCCAGGCGGAGCAGCGTGCCGGCCAGCAGCACCATGATGGCGACGGTCATCGCCCGCGCCCGGCCCACCCGCGTCGTCAGCCGCAAGGCCAGGAAGGAACCCACCCCCATCGCGACCAGCGAGTTCGCCTGCACCAGCCCGGCCGCTCCGGCGGAGATGCCGAGACTGCTGCGCACCTGGCCGAGTACGGCGGGATACGCCGCCAACCCGGCTCGCAGGTTCAGCGAGATGAGCAGCACCCCGGCCAGGACCACCGCGGGCGCGGCACCGCTCCGTTCCTGCTGCGCACTCACCGCTGCAGTCTGGCCGCCGCAGCCTCGACACGCTCATCGGTCGCCGTGAGCGCGATGCGCACATGCTGTCGGCCGCTCGGCCCGTAGAACTCGCCGGGCGCGACCAGGATCCCGCGTTCGGCGAACCAGGCCACCGATTCTCGGCACGGTTGCGCGCAGGTGGCCCACAGGTACAGGCCTGCCTCGGAGTGCTCGACGCGGAAGCCGGCCGCCTGCACGGCAGGCAACAGCCGCGCCCGGCGCCGTCGGTATAGCTCCCGCTGACGCTCGACGTGCCCGTCGTCGGTGAGTGCGGCCGTCATGGCGGCCTGCACCGGGCGGGGCACGATCATTCCCGCGTGCTTGCGGACCTCCAACAGCTCGGCCACCAGCGCGGCATCGCCGGTCACGAAGCCGGCGCGATAACCCGCCAGGCTCGAGGTCTTGGACAGTGAATGCACGGCGAGCAGCCCGTCCAGGCGGCCGCCGTTGACCTCTGGGTCGAGCACCGATACCGGCGCGGAGTCCCCCGTTTCCCAGGCCAGCCCCAGGTAGCACTCGTCGGAGACCACGATGGTGCCCCGCTCGCGCGCCCAGTCGACCACCTTGCGCAGGTGCGCAGCCGGCAGCACCGCCCCGGTGGGATTGGACGGGGAATTGAGGAAGAGCATCGCCGGGCGGCCGGAGCCGACGGTGGCCGGACCGAGGCTGGTCAGCCCGTTGGCGCGAATAACCTGTGCCCCAGCGAGTTTCGCACCGACCTCGTAGGTCGGGTACGCCAGCTCTGGTACCACCACGGTGTCGTTGGCACCCAGACCGAGCAGGGTGGGCAGCCAGGCGATGAGCTCCTTGGAGCCGATGGTGGGCAACACCGCGTCGGGTTGCAGGCCGTGCAGCCCGTACCGCCGCGCCATGGCCGCCACGACGGCGTCCCGAAGCGTCGGCGTTCCCCACGTCGCCGGGTACCCCGGTTCGGCCGCCGCCGAGGTCAGCGCCCGCTGGATGACCGGAGCCACGGCATCTACGGGCGTGCCGACCGAGAGGTCGACAAGGCCCCCCGGATGCTCGCCAGCGCGCCGGGCGGCGTCGGCGAGGGAGTCCCAGGGAAAGTCAGGAAGCTGGTGGTGCTGCCTGCTCACTCGCCGTCGTTCTGCGGCGGCAGGCTGGCGACGGGCTCGGGGTCGAAGTCGGTCTTGCCGACCTTCGCCGCGCCACCGGGCGAGCCGAGATCGACGAAGAAGTCCGCGTTGGTCTTGGTGTACCCGGACCACTGGTCGGGCACGTCGTCCTCGTAGTAGATGGCTTCCACCGGGCACACCGGCTCACACGCGCCGCAGTCCACGCACTCGTCCGGGTGGATGTACAGCATCCGACCGCCCTCGTAGATGCAATCCACCGGGCATTCCTCGACGCAGGCCTTGTCGAGGACGTCGACGCAAGGCTCGGCAATCGTGTAGGTCACTGCGGTTCTCCTGATCTCGCCGGGGGCTCTCGGCTGCCTAGTATCCCCGAATGATGTGCGAGGTGCGCACTCACCCCAGGCTGCGCGGGTTGTTGCGCACCCACCTGTCCGCTTCCCGCACGGCGCGTTTGAGGGCGGAGCGCTCGCCGAGGTAGTCCCCCACCATCCCCACTACGGGCAGCTTGCCCAGCATCCGGTGTCCCGCCCGGCCCTGCGGGCGCTTCTCCAGCTCGCCGACGATGCCGCGCAGCACCCGCCCGTAGCGCCACAGTGCCTTCGCGGCGTTGACCAGGGAGGAACGGCTCTTGTGGTTGCCCCGTTCCAGCGCCGGATCCAACCCCTGGGCCCGCAGCTGCTCGTCCGTCTGCGTGGGCGCGCCGAGCACCAGCTCTCTGCTCACCGAGCGTTGACACAGCACCCAGGCGAGCAGGCGCACCTGCTCGACCTGATCGGTGATGCCCCATTCCCTGGCCACGGCGCACAGCAGCATCGCCTGGCTGGAGGCGCCCAGGGCGTCCTGCACGGGCAGCCGGTCGGCCACTACCCCACCGAAACCGGGTACCGCCACCACCAGCGTGGTGAACCGGCCGACGCGGTTCATCCACCACAAGGTGCGTTGCTGCGGGCTCATCCGTTCCCAGGCGGCGGTGCCGGGGAACTCGGCGGCATAGAAACCGGCGACGGCCCTGCGCGCCACGCGGTTGCGCAGCTTGGCGCCGTCGAGCTGCGGGGACACCGGCGGCAACTGCCGGTGGGTGCGCTTCTTCAGCCGGAACGGATCGGTCTGGGCCAGGGCGTCGAGCACCGGACCGCTGCCCTTGACCACGACGGAAAGCACGCCGATGACGCGCTCATCAGTGATTGCTGGTCGGACCACAACACCTCTCCTCACCGGTAGCTGGCGCCATCTCTACGGCTGCGCCACCGCACGGAGCGCGTGAGTGGTGGTTCTCTCACGGACCGGACGGCCGATTCCCTCGGCGATGGCGGTGAGTTCGGCCACAGTCATCGCCGATCCGTGCTGCGAGCCGGCCATCCGGGAGATGGTCTCCTCCATCAGCGTGCCGCCCAGGTCGTCGGCGCCGCCGTTGAGCATCGCCTGGGACCCGATCACCCCGAGCTTGACCCAACTCGTCTGAATGTGCGGGATGCGCCCGTGCAGCATGACCCTGGCCAGGGCGTGCACGGCTCGGTTGTCCCTGACCGACGGCCCCGGGCGCGCGGCCCCGGCGAGGTACAGCGGGGAGGACTGGTGGACGAAGGGCAGGGGCACGAACTCGGTGAATCCGCCGGTCTGGTCCTGGATCCGGCGCAGCACGTTGAGGTGGCCCACCCAGTGCCTCGGGTGGTCAACGTGGCCGTACATCATCGTCGACGAGCTGCGCAGTCCCACCTCGTGCGCCGTGGTGACCACCTCGATCCAGGAGCTGGTCGGCAGCTTGCCCTTGGTGAGCACCCAGCGGACCTCGTCATCGAGGATCTCCGCCGCGGTGCCGGGAATGGTGTCGAGCCCCGCCTCGCGCAGCTCGGTCAACCAGTCGCGCACGCTCACCCCCGAGCGGGCGGCGCCGTTGACGATCTCCATCGGGCTGAACGCGTGCACGTGCATGCCGGGGACCCGCTCCTTGACGGCGCGCACCAGGTCGGCGTAGCCCGTCGCCGGCAGCTCCGGGTCGATGCCGCCCTGCATGCAGACCTCGCTGGCGCCGAGTTCCCAGGCCTGCTGCGCCCGGTCGGCGACCTCGGTGAGGCTGAGGGTGAAGGCGTCGGCGTCGCCCTTGCGCTGGGCGAACGCACAGAAGCGGCAGCCGGTGTAGCAGATGTTGGTGAAGTTGATGTTCCGGTTCACCACGTAGGTGACGTCCTCGCCGACGGTGTCGCTGCGCAGCTCATCGGCGAGCGCGCACAGCGCTTCCAGTGCCGGCCCCTCGGCGGTGGCCAGGGCGAGGTACTGCTCGTCGGTGCAGCCGGCCGGATCGTCGTTGGCCGCCCGTAACGCCGCGGCGACGTCACCGGCCAAAATGGCGGGCGCGGCTGTGCTGTCCAAAGCATCGGCCTGCTCGCGGACGGTGTCCCAGTCCCCGAACGCCGAGCCCAGGTCCGACCGGGTGTCGGTGTTGCGGCCTGCGGTGTCGATGGCGGTGTTCAGGTCCACCCGGCCGGCGGATGACCAGGCCGCGTCCGGCTCCTGCCACGGCAGTCCGTTCAGGACGGCCGCGGGGTCGGCCAACCCGTTCGCTGCGGCGAGCGCCCGCACGTGGGCGCTGATCCGCGGATCGATCCACGGCGCGCCGGCGAGCACGTACTCCGGCTGCGCGGCGAGGCGCTCGGTGAGGGTGAAGCCGGCGGCGGCCGTGGTCTCGGACAACGCTTCCAGCTGCGGCCACGGCCGCTCCGGATTCACGTGGTCGGGCGTCAGCGGGGAGACCCCGCCGAAGTCGTCGACCCCGGCGCCGAGCAGCGCCGCGCAGTCGTCGAGGTCCACCAGGTTCGGCGGCGCCTGCACCCGCATCCGCGGGCCGAGCAGCAGGCGGGTGACGGCGATGGTGGCCCGGTAGTCCTCCAGCCCGGCGTCGGGGGCGGCGCGCATGGCGGTGTCGTCCTTGGCCCGGAAGTTCTGCACGATCACTTCCTGGATGTGTCCGAAGCTCTTGTGCTGCTTGCGGATGGCCAGGACGGAATCGACCCGCTCGGCCAAGGTCTCGCCGATGCCGACGAGGATGCCGGTGGTGAAGGGCACCCCGAGCCGGCCGGCGTCGGTGAGGGTCCGCAGGCGAACCTCGGGGTGTTTGTCCGGGCTGCCGTAGTGGCATGCCCCTGGGGTGGTGTGCAGCCGCAGCGAGGTGGTCTCCAGCATCATCCCCATCGACGGCGCCGCGGGCTTGAGCCGGGAAATTTCCTCCCAGGACAGCACCCCGGGGTTGAGGTGCGGCAGCAGGCCGGTCTCCTCCAGCACCCGGATGGACATGGCCCGCAGGTAGGCGTGGGTGGAGTCGTAGCCCCGCGAGTGCAGCCACTCCTGTGCCTGCGGCCAGCGCGCCTCGGGGCGATCGCCAAGGGTGAACAGCGCCTCCTTGCAGCCCAGCGCCGCACCCCGGCGGGCGATGTCGAGCACCTCGTCGGGGTCCAGGAACATGCCGTGTCCGGCGGCAGTGAGCTTGCCCGGCACGGTGACGAACGTGCAGTAGTGGCAGCGGTCGCGGCACAGGCGGGTGAGCGGAATAAACACCTTGCGGGAGTGGGTGATCAGTCCCGTGCGTCCGGCGGCGGCCAGTCCCGCGTCACGCACCCGTGCCGCAGCGGCGCAAAGCGCGTCCAGCTGCTCGCCCCTGGCGTGCAGCAGGGTCTCGGCTTCGGTGGCGTCGATGGTCACCCCGTCGGTGGCCCGGCGCAGCGCCCGGCGCAGCGCTGAGGGAGACGGCGCTGAGGGAGACGGCGGCACTGCTGGGTCGGGCAGCTGCTCGGTGGTCACGACTCCGATACTGCACGCCGCTGCGCGGCGCTGCCCAGGTGCCTACCCAACACGATCCCCGCGGGCACCACTCCGAGCGCGAACAGCAGCAGGGAACGCCAGTCATCGCCGGGGACCAGGACATCACCGCCCGGACCTCCCGCGGCTAGGATCAGCACCACGAGCAGCCAGCCGAGCAACGGCAGGGCGGCCACGGTGGTTCGGGTGGTGAACCAGCCCGCGGCACGCACCAGCACGGCGTTGGTTAGCGCCGCGCCCAGCGCACCAAGCGGCACGGCCACCGTGCCGATGTACACCGGCAGGTACAGCACCTCGAGCACGGCGAACAGTGCGGCGTAGGCGGTGATTAGCCCGATCAGCACCCGGTTCATGGGCTGATCCCCGCGAACAGGTCGTGTTCCCGCCCGTCCGGTCCCCGCTCGCCGGCCGTGCCCCGGGCCAGGACGTAGTGCTCCTCGAGTAGCACCGGCTGCGCCACGTTGTTGGACAGGGCGTACACCGTTCCACTTGGCGCCAGGCTCACCTGGGTGGCATGAGCCCGCAGGGCGGCGAGCTTGGCCTCCCGGACACCGCGCACGTCGATCACGGCGCTGACGTCCTCGTCGGGCACCTGCGGCAGTTCCCCCCCGGCCGGTGGACGCCAGCCGTCGGAGACCGGGCCCATCGCCGCAATTCCGGACGAGAGGGCGCCCTGGGCGGTGACGGTCCAGTACAGCTTGGCCACCTTCCACGGCGCTCCCCCGTCCGGATGCGTGCCGATTTCGGCCGCTTGAACCACGGCCTCGGTGGTGACGCGGTGCACCTGCACATGATCCGGGTGGCCGTAGCTGCCCGCCGGGTCGTAGGCCACGACGACGTGCGGGCGCAGGCTGCGAATCTCGGCGACCATCGCCGCCACCGCCGCCGCACCGGCCCGCACGAAGCTGCGCGGGTGCTCCGCCGCCGGTGTCCCTGCCATCCCGGAGTCGCGCCAGCGCCCGGCGCCGCCCAGGAAGCGCGGGCCGCCCGGGACACCGAGTGCCTCCAGGGCACGGCTGAGCTCGGCGATCCGGTAGCCACCCAGCTGGTCGGCTTGCTCGGCGACCAGGCCCGCCCAGCGTTCGCCGATCACTTCACCTTCCTCCCCGAGCGTGCAGGTGAGCACGGTGACCTGCGCGCCGGCGGCGACGTAGTGGGCGATGGTTCCGCCGGTGGTGAGCGTCTCGTCGTCGGGATGGGCGTGCACGAAGAGCAGACGACGCTGGGCTGGGGTCAACGGTCGGTCCTGGTCCAGGACGGCGCGTCGAAGAACGGACCGGACAGCAGCGGTCCGGGGTCGCCGACGCCGTTGACCTGTTTGCGCACGGCCAGCAGCGTGGTGTCCTGATACAGCGGTAGCACCGCCTGCAGCTCCCACAGCTTGGGTTCCAGGGCGGCCACCGTGGCGTTGGCGTCCGCGGAGCCGGTGAGCGCGGCGTCGATCTGCGGCTGCAGGGTGGTGTCGCAGACACCCGAGACGTTGCCCAGGCGGGCGGTCGTCGGGCTCTTCGGCGAAGCGGTGGTCCCGGGACGCGCCGTCGTGGCGGGTGCGGACGAACCGGTGCTGTCCGGGCTCGGCGGCGCGGCACTCGGCGTCGCCGACACCGTCGCACCGCCGGCCGGTGTGGTGCAGCTGAAGCTGGACGCGAGGTTGGTCGCGGCATCCGCGCCGGCGGGTGCGCGGCCCACCAGCATGCCGACCCTCCCGCTGCCCATGGCGCGCCCGTAGAGCTCGGCGGAGCTGACGACGTTGGCGGTGGCGTTCACCCCGGCGACGGTGAGCTGGTCGGCGACGGCCTGCGCCACCGAGGTGGCCGCGCTGTCTTCCTTGGCCGCGCCCACCACCACAGTCAGCGGGCTGCCGTTCTTGAGGTACTTGCCCGACTGGAAGGCGTAACCGGCCTTTTCCAGTTCCGCCTTGGCCGCCGCCGCGCTCAACGGCTCCGGTCGCGTGGCGAGGTAGCCGGGCTGGGAGGGTGCGAGTACCTGAGCCTTCGCCCGGAACTGGTCCACGGTGCGCCCCGCCCCGATGGTGCTCAGGGCATCGACGTCGAGCAGCCCGAGCAGACCCGCGCGGACACTGCGGTCCGGAATACCAGCCGGGGTGACGTCGAGCGCGATCCGCAGGGTTTCCGGCTGGGGCGCCGTGAGCGTGCGCACCTGGGGGATGGCGGACAGCTGGACCTGGGTGGCGTTGCTCGCGTGGACCTGGGCAACCTGGGCATCCTTGGTGCGCAGGGAATCGGCGAGCGGGTTGGCCGTGCCGGTCCGTCGCATCAGGATGGAGTCCAGCACCGTGGGCCGGTCCCAGAACCGGTCGTTGCGTTCCAGCAGCACCTCGCCGCGGTCACGGTCGATGGTCTTCACCTTGAACCGCGAGCCCGACACCGGCAGCGCGTCGTCCAGAGCACTGGCGAAGCCGCCGGGCATGTCCTTGATGAGATGCGCGGGCAGCAGGTTGCGGAACAACTGCTGCCAGGCGGGGTAGGGCGAGGAGAAGCTCACCGTCACCGTCTTGCCGCCCGAGGAGGAGGCGACGTCGGTGATCAGCGAGTAGCCGGCAGCGTCGGCCAACCCGGGTTGAGAGTTCATCTGCTGCCACAGGTAACGAAAGTCCTCCGCCGCGATGGGCGCCCCGTCGGACCACTGGGCTTCGTTGCGCAGGACGTAGGTGACGGTGAACGGCGCCGAGGTGCCGCTGCCCGGCGCGGTGCTCCGCGTCGCGGAGGCGGCGATGGAACGGTCGAGCACCCAGCCAGCGCCGTCCGGGTCGGGCTGGAACACCGAGGGCAGCACCAAGCCGCTCACCGCGGTGTTCACCGGCGAGAGATCGGCGAGTTCGTGCGGGTTGAACCCCGGACCTACGTCGTCAATGGCCGCCACAACGGCACTGGTCACCGTGGCACGGGCGGGTGGGGTCACCGTGGTCGCGGTGCTCTCCACCACCGGGGAGGGCCGCGCCGTGCACGCCGGGAGCAGGGCGAGCAGGGCCAGCGCGGCTGCCACGATCCATCGACCACCCCCCCGGGGACCGTGCCCGCTTCGCACCTGCGCTACTCCCTGCTCGGACGCCCGACCCGTGTGTGTGCAGCCAGTTCTACTGTGGCGACCCAGCCTAGTTCAGGCTCCCGACCATTCAGCCTGCCGCCTTGTCCCGCAGCTTCTCGCGGGAGCGAGTCCGCGCCCGCTCGTTGGCGTCCAGTACGAGCTTGCGAACGCGCACGGCCTCCGGTCCGACCTCCACGCACTCGTCGGAGGCGCAGAACTCCAGCGCCCCCTCGAGGGTGAGCACCCGGGGCCGGGCCAGGGCCTCGAAGGTGTCCGAGGACGACTGACGCATGTTGGTCAACTTCTTCTCCCGGCACACGTTGATGTCCAGGTCCTCCGAGCGGGGGCTCTCCCCGACCACCTGGCCGGCGTAGGTGGCCGCGCCGGGCTCGACGAAGAAGGTGCCGCGGTCGGAAAGCTGGATCATCGCGAACGGGGTGACGGAGCCGGCCCGGTCGGAGACCAGGGACCCCGTGTGGCGGCTGCGGATTTCCCCGGCCCACGGCTCGTAGCCGGCCGAGTAGGTGTTGGCGATGCCGGTGCCGCGGGTGTCGGTGAGGAAGTCGGTGCGGAAGCCGATGAGCCCGCGGGCGGGCACGACGAACTCCATCCGCACCCAGCCGGTGCCGTGGTTGACCATCTCCTCCATCCGACCCTTGCGGGCGGCGAGCAGCTGCGTGACGGCGCCGAGGTGCTCCTCGGGGACGTCGACGGTGAGGTGCTCGAACGGCTCGTGCAGCTTGCCGTCCACCGTCCGCGTCACCACCTGCGGCTTGCCGACGGTCAGCTCGAAGCCTTCCCTGCGCATCTGCTCGACGAGGATGGCCAGGGCGAGCTCGCCGCGGCCCTGCACCTCCCAGGTGTCGGGGCGCTCGGTCTGCAGTACGCGCAGCGAGACGTTGCCGACGAGCTCGGCGTCCAGGCGGTTCTTCACCAGCCGGGCCGTGAGCTTCTTGCCGCCGTTGCGCCCGGCCAGCGGTGAGGTGTTGATGCCGACGGTGACGGAGATCGCGGGCTCGTCCACGGTGATTCGGGGCAGCGCGACCGCGTTGTCCACGTCGGCCAGGGTGTCGCCGATCATGATGTCCGGGATCCCGGCGATCGCGACGATGTCCCCGGCCTCCCCCACCTCGGCAGGTACCCGGGTGACGCCCTCGGTGCGCAGCAGCTCGGTGATCTTGACCTTGGTCATCTCGGGGCTGCCGTCGGCGCTCTCCCGCATCCAGGCCACCGTCTGGCCCTTGCGCAGCTCGCCGGCGTGGATGCGGACCAGGCCGATGCGACCGAGGAAGGACGAGGCGTCGAGGTTGGTGACGTGCGCCTGCAGCGGTGCGTCCGGGTCTCCCTTGGGGGCCGGCACGTACTCCATGAGCAGGTCGAACAGTGACTGCAGGTCCTCGGAGTCGGGCACCTCACCGTCGGCGGGCTGGGTCAGGCTGGACTTGCCGGCGCGGGCGGAGGCGTAAATCACCGGCAGATCCAGGGCCAGCTCGGCCGCGTGCGCTGCCTCGTTCTCCAGATCCGACGCCAGGTCGAGCAGCAGGTCGTGGACCTCTTCGACCACCGCGCTGATGCGCGCGTCGGGGCGGTCGGTCTTGTTGACGACGAGGATCACCGGCAGCGAAGCAGCCAGCGCCTTGCGGAGCACGAACCGAGTCTGCGGCAGAGGGCCCTCGCTGGCGTCCACTAGCAGCACAACGGCGTCCACCATGGACAATCCGCGCTCCACCTCACCGCCGAAGTCGGCGTGGCCGGGGGTGTCGATGACGTTGATGACCACTGTTTCATCCGCACCGTTCCGGCGCTGGTGCCGGCGCACCGCGGTGTTCTTCGCCAGGATGGTGATGCCCTTTTCGCGTTCCAGGTCGCCGGAGTCCATCACGCGGTCGACGAGCTCGGCGCGCTCGGCGAAGGCCCCGGACTGCCGGAGCATGGCGTCGACGAGGGTGGTCTTGCCGTGGTCGACGTGCGCGACGATGGCCACGTTGCGGAAGGCGGTGCGGTGCGCACTGGTCACTGGGGTGGTTCTCCTGAGCTTGCGGGTTCCCGTGCCGAGAGTGCTCTCGGACCGAGGTCGGGGTGGCCCCCTTCGTGCCTGGCTGGGGCGCTCCCGCGTGCGTTCAGGTTCGGACAGCACGCAGTGCACCGCGCAGCTACGGCGGCGCCAAACAGCGTACCCGCTGGCCAGGGGTGCCCGAAGTCACCGGTCTGCGGAGGCGAGCAGGGCTGCGAGTTCCTGGCGCCAGCCGCGGTCGTTGGCCACCATGTCCAGCCGCCACAGCTGCGCGCTTGCGGCCCAACGCAGCGCGGAGTGCACCCTGGCTTCGGGCACTCCGCCGGTCAGCCGGGCCTGGTAGGCGCGCAACACCCGCCCGTCGCGCAGCGGCACGTCCGCGCCGAGCTGAGCCCCGATCTCGCTCTGCACTCCGAGTTCCTCCATCAGCTCCCTGCGCAGCGCCTGCCTCGGGTCTTCGCCGGGGTTGGCCTTGCCGCCGGGCAGCTCCCATTGCCCGGCCAGCGCCACCGGCCCGCGGCGCCGCGCGAACAGCACCCTTCCCTTCTGTACCAGCGCCGCGGCCACGACCTCCTCAGCGGTGGCGAGGCGTTGCGCGGCGGCACTGACCGCGCTGATCCGAGCGCGTAGTGCGGCCTGTGCGAGGTGGCGGACTCCGGGGACCGCGGCCAGCCGTCCGGTGCACGAGAGCTGCTCGATGAGGCGGGTTCCGGAGGGCGTGCTCAAGAGACTGCTGCGATAGTCGAACTCGACGAAGGGGCCGGACTGCCTCCGCGCCTGCAGCCCGTTCGGGTCGACCCGGGTCAGCCGCATGGCCAGCCAGAACGGGAGGCCGGGTGCGCGCAGGCGCACGACGTCCTCGGCCTCCAGCAGGCCTGCCCGTCGGCAGGGGACCTCCACCCGCAGTCCCGCGGCGCTGGCACTGGCCTGCAGCACGTCCACTGAACGCAGCGCCCCGGCGACGGTGGCCTGAGGCGCCGCGAGGACAGCACAGGCGTGCACAACGATCACCGCTCCCATGGTGCAGTGCGCCGCCTGGCGTGCGAGCATCGGTAGATGGCTGAGTTGCTGGAGGCAGCGGAGATCGAGTCGGCGCTAACCGAGCTGCCCGGGTGGATCTACGCCGACGCCGCTCTCTCCCTGACCGCCGAGTTGCCGAGCTTCCGCGACGCGCTCACCGTCGTAGCCGCGGTCGGCGACGTGGCAGAAGAGCGCAACCACCACCCGGACATCGACATCCGGTGGCGAACGGTGACGTTTTCCTGTTCGACGCACACCGCCGGTGGCGTCACCGCACTGGACGTGGAACTCGCGAAGGAGATACGGCGGCTGGTTGACGCGGTCTGAGCAGCCAACGCTGCAGGGCCATCAGCCCGAGGATCGCCACGGCGCCCAACGGGTAGACGGCCCCCACCGCAGACTCGAGCACCGGCCGGTCGTGCTCCCAGATCGAGGGCTGCAGCCGCAGCAGGATCTGGATGACGCCCACCAACATGATCACCAGCCCGATCCCCGCGCTGAACTTCGCGACCCGCAACTGCCGTAAGGGGCCGTGCACCAACCACACCATCGCGGGGATGAACCACACCCAGTGGTGGCTCCAGGAGATGGGCGAGACCAGCAGACCGAACAGCTCGACCATCAGCAGGATGCCCAGCCGGTCATCCCGATCGAGTCCGCGCCAGGCGAGCAGACATAGGGCGAGGGTCAGCACCACCGCGAGCGCCCAGCTGATCCCGGTACCGACGTCGTGACCCGCGAAGCGACTGAGCACCCCCCGCAGGGACTGGTTTATCGCCGAGCCGACCGGGCCTATCCGGCTGGCATCACCGGCCAGCTCGCCGAAATAAGTGCGCGCCTCGTCGCGGATGATCAGAAAGCTGAGCGCCACCGTCCCGGCGAAGGCCACGGCGGAGAAGCCCGCGGCGGCGACGTTGCGCCGGACGAAGAAGTACAGGCCGGTGATGGCCGGGGTGAGCTTGACGCCGGCAAGCAGGCCGACGATGCCGCCGCCGACCCACCATCGGCCACTGCGGACCGCGAGCAGGGCGCCGAGCACGAGGAACACGTTGACCTGCCCGTAGTCGAGGGTCGTCCGAACCGGCTCCAACCAGATGCTCAGCGCGGCCCAGAGCAGGGCGGCGACGCGCCAGTGGCGTTGCTCGGACCGTTCCCCGAGCAGCAGCTGCAGGCTGATGCGCACCACGACCCACACCGCGACCATGGTGGCGACCAGCCACAACACTGCAAGTAGCAAGAACGGCAGCCAGTGCAGCGGGTAGAACAGCAGCGCGGCGAACGGCGGGTAGGTGAACGGCAGCGGGAAGTTCGGCGTCATGTCCGAGAAGGTGAAGGTGTACAGCTCGCCATGGAACACCGTGGCCGCGCCGTAGGTGTACACCCGCAGATCCACCATGTTCAGCCCGGTCGTGGTGACAAAGCTCAGCACCAGCCGGGCCAGCACCGACAGGCAGAACACCAGCGGCGCCAGCCACGGGCGGGCGTCAAGGTGGGATTCGGCGCGGGCACGGAGTTGCTCGGGGCGCACCGGCCAACCCTAAGGCCTGGCTGCCGCTCAGTCCTGCATGCGGTTGAACCGGCCGAGCAGTTCGCCGAAGGTTTCGATGTCGGCCGGGTCCCAGCCGTGCAGCAGCCACCCGAAGCGCTGACGCCTGGCCTTGCGGGCTTGCGCCAGACGGGCCAGGCCGTCCTCGGTCATCGACAACTTTGCCGATCGCCGGTCGTTGGCGTCTTCCACCCGCTGCACCAGGCCGAGCTGCTCGAGCAGGGCGATCTGCCGGCTGACCGTGGGTTTGCCGACACCGTAGAAGTGCGCGAGGTCGGTCAGCCGCACCGCGCCGCACTCCGCCACGCGCAGCAGCAGCGCATACGCCGCGGGTTCCAGCCTTGGATGCACCTCGCGGGCCAGCTCCCCGGAGAACGCCCGGGCGCGTCGGAAGAGCACCGCCATCTCGTGCTCGACACGGTCGTGCGGGCGGCGCTCGGTCACAGGTCGCAGCCTATAGAGCGCAGGGGCCATGCCGTAGGACTGTGGGTATGGACCCCGACCCCGTGACACCGGACTCACCTGCCTTCCGGCTGGCCACCCCCGCCGACGTGGCCGCGATCGTCGAGCTCGTCCAGTCCGCCTACCGGGGTGCGGCCAGCCGCCAGGGCTGGACCAGCGAGGCAGACCTGCTGGGTGGGCAGCGCACCGACCCTGCGGAGGTGGCCACGGTGATCTCCCGGCCGGGCAGCCGGATGGTGTTGGCCCACGACGGCGGGGTGCTGCTGGGCTGCTGTGAACTCGCCGAGCGCGCTGCTGGGCTCGCCTACTTCGGCATGTTCAGCATTCGTCCGGGGCTGCAGGGCAAGGGCATCGGCGGTGCCCTGCTCGCCAAGACCGAGCACCTCGCGGCCCGGGAACTGGGCTGCGCCCGAATGGAGATGACCGTGCTCATCCAACGCCCCGAGCTGATCGCCTGGTACGAGCGGCGCGGTTACCGTCGCACCGGGCAACGCCGTCCGTTTCCGTACGGCGACGAGCGCTTCGGCATCCCGCGGCGGCCGGACCTGGAGTTCGAGGTGCTCACCAAAGACCTGGCCTGAGCGCTCAGTCGGGCAGGCCGGTGACCCGGAGCGTGATGTTGAGCCGCCCCGATGCCAGCCCCGTGGCGGGATCACCCGTGCCGGCCAGCGTCTTCGGCACCCCGTGGTAAGCGAATCGGGAGGGGCCACCGAAGACGAACAGATCGCCGGACACCAGCTCGAGGTCGGCGTAGGGCTTGCCGCGGGTCTCGGTGTTGCCGAAGCGAAACAGGCAGGTATCGCCCACACTGAGCGACACCACCGGGTCGTCGGTGCGTTCGTCCTTGTCCTGGTGCATGCCCATCCGGGCCGTGGCGTCGTAGTAGTTGATCAGGGCCGTATCCGGGTGGTAGTCGTCCGCGGCGTGCGGGTCTCCGTAGGCGTCGACCAGGGCGCGGCGGCCCAGCTGCATCAGCCAACCGGGCAGTTCGGCCACTCGCCCACCGCCGACGTCATCGGCTGTGCGGGTGTAGCGGTAGGGCTGCCAATGCCAGCCCAGACATACCGTCCGCACCGACATCTGATGGCCGCCAGGCAATGTCGCCGCCCGGATCGGCACCGGCCCACGCGCCCATTCCCGACATGCGACGACGATCCGGTGCTGTTCGGCGGTGCTGAGCCAGTCGGGCAGATGGACGGCTCCCGGCGCCAGCTCCCGACGCTCACGGGGTAACAATCTCATCGGCTCAGGCGGCGTCGTGGAAGACGAGGCCGAGCGTGTGCCGCAGGCCGGTGCGCACCTCGCTCACCGCGTGGCGCATCGGGGCCTGCGCCCAGCCGCGGGCGGAGGCCACCGGGCGTTCGCGGGTCGTGAAGACCAGGCCGTGTCCCTGGTGCAGCGTGCGGGCGAGGCCGCGGGACTGGGCGCGGGCCCGCTGTTCCACCATCAGGAACTCGCCCCCGGTGAAGTCGGTGTCCGGTTGGTTCAAGCCGATCACCACCTGCAAGGGGAACACCAGCTCGCCGTAGAGATCGCGGTGCAGCGCGTTCCAGTCCCCCGCTCCGTAGCGCAGCAGTATCGGGGTTGGCTTGGTCTGCCCAGCGGCGTGGCACTGTGCGAGCCACTCGTCCAGGGTGTCCGGCCAGGGTGCGTCCTTGCCGAGCTTGGCCGCCCAGTCCCTGGCGATCACCAGTAGCCGTGGGTAGAACGCGCGGCGCAGGGCGTCGACGGTGTCCGGCAGGGGGTGGTCGAAGTAGCGGTACTGGCCCTGCCCGAAGCGGTAGCGCGCCATGTCGATGGTGCTCCGGAAGCGGGTGCGGTCGTTGTAGAGCTCGGCCAGCGCCGCGCATTCGTGCGGCGACAGCAGGGGCCCGGTGGGTGCGCAGCCGTGGGCGTTCATCTCCTCGGTCAGCGCCTTCCAGTCCAGGCCTTCGACGGTGCCGGTCATGCGGCGGCCTCCAGATCGAGCAGGGCGCGCTTGGCTTCGGGACCGCCGGCGTAGCCGCCCGCGCTGCCATCGGAGCGGACGACCCGATGGCAGGGGATCACCAGCGGCAGCGGGTTGGTGGCGCAGGCGCTACCGACGGCTCGGACCGCCTTGGGGCTGCCCGAGAGCTGGGCCACGGTCGCGTAGCTGGCGGTGTGCCCGTAGGCGATGTCCGGTAGGTGCGCCAACACCGCCCGGCGGAACCCCGCGGCAAGCTGGAAGTCCAGCGGGAGATCGAAGCTGGTGCGGGTACCGGCGAAGTACTCCTCGAGCTCTCTGGCCGCGCCATCAAGCCGCCGGGGGGCGTGCAGGATCCGGGGGCTGATCCGCTCGGCCATGCCTGCCAGCACCCGCTCGTGGTCCTGGCAGGCGTAGGCGACCCGAACCAGGCCCAGCGGAGTGGCCGCGAGCAGCAGCGGCCCGACCGGCGAGTCGACGGTGCGGTAGGCCACGTCGAGCACATCCTCGGCCGCGGCGGCCTCCACCAGTCGCTCGTGCAGCCGGGCGTTGGCGTCGTCGTCGACGAGGGGCAGAGACGCGAAAGTGTTCATCAAGACGCTCCTAACGGGACGGCGCGTAGCTTCTTCATGCCGTCGGCGGCAGCTCGGCGCGCCGCGGCCTCGGAGTTACCGAGAATCGCCGCGACCTCCGCGTAGGGCAGACCGGCGAGATGGTGATAGGCGATGGCTTCGCGCTGGGTGATGGGCAGCGATCGCAGCGCCGACCACAACTCGTCGTGGTCGTCCCGCGATGGGCTCGGCTGCTCGGGCAGTTCCGGTATCGGTACGGGATTGCGGTTGCGGGCGCGGTGCTGGTCGATGGCCTTGCGTTTGGCGATGGTGACCAGCCAGGCCTCGACGTTCGCCGCGGGGTCGAGCGTGGGGTAGGCCCGCATCGCCGCCAGGAAGGTCTCCGACCAGGCATCCTCCGCTTCGTGGTAGCCGAGCACGGCGCGGCAGACGCGGAGCACGGTTGGCCCATGCTTGGCGACGATGTTCTCGAACGGTGTCAGTGCCACGTCAGGCAGACGCAGGGCAGCAGGCAGATGTGAGCTCGCACGTCAGAACAGTTCCTGCTGGGCGGCGCGTACGGGGTCTTCCATCCGCAGCAGGCAATCCTTGCGGGCCAGTCCGCCGGCGTATCCGGTGAGCGATCCGTCCGCCCCGATCACCCGGTGGCAGGGGATGACGATGCTGATCGGATTGCGGGCGTTGGCGGTACCGACGGCCCGGATGACCAACCGGTTGCCGAGCTGATCGGCCAGCTGTCCGTAGGTGCGGGTCTGCCCGTAGGGGATTTGCCGCAGCAGCTGCCACACCCGCTGCTGGAATTCGCTGCCCACGGGGGCCAGCGGCAGGGTGAATTCGGTGCGCTGCCCGGCGAAGTACTCGGCCAGCTGCTCGACGGCCGGGTCGAAACCGGTGTCGGTGCGGGCACCGAACCCGGCGGGGTCGGGGCGGCGCGCGTGGACGTCCATGTACAGCGCGCTGAGTACGCCGTCGGTGTTGACCAAGGTCAGCTGACCCAACGGCGAATCGATGATCGTGTGTGTCCTCATGGCGTCCTCCTCGAAGGCTAACGCGGCGTGCCGACGGTCTGGGAGGTAGACGTTCGGTGGGTCCGTTTCGTGAGCTCCACCGCTAGCCTCTGGTGCATGGACTCCGTGACCGCGCTGCGCCGGATCGCGTTCCTGCTGGAGCGCTCCCGCGAGCCCACCTACCGGGTGCAGGCGTTTCGCACGGCGGCCGACGTGCTGGCCGGCCTGTCCGCGGAGGAGATCGAGCGCAGGGTCGCCGCGGGAACCCTCACCGACCTGCGTGGGGTCGGTCCGAAAACGGCCTCCGCGGCCGCGGAGGCGCACGCGGGCGAGACGCCGCAGTACTTGGCCAACCTGGAGGCTCAGGTCGGACCACTGACCGAGGGCGGAGAGGGCCTGCGCGAGCAGCTGCAGGGCGATTTGCACACGCATAGCGAATGGAGCGACGGGGGCAGTCCCGTGCCGGAGATGGCGGCCACCGCCGTCGCGCTCGGGCACTCCTACCTGGCGATGACCGACCACTCCCCCCGGCTGACCATCGCCAACGGGCTGTCGCCGGAGCGCTTGGAGCGTCAGCTGGACCTGGTGGCCTCGATCAACGTGGAGCTGGCGCCGTTCCGGCTGCTGACCGGCATCGAATGCGACATCAACGAGGACGGCACTCTGGACCAGACCGCGGAGTTGCTCGGCCGGGTGGACATCGTGGTGGCCTCGGTGCATTCGAAACTGCGTTCCGACCGGGCGGTGATGACCCGGCGAATGTTGCGCGCGGTACAGAACCCGCACACCGACATCCTCGGGCACTGCACCGGGCGGCTGGTCACCGGTGGGCGTGGGCAGCGGCCGGAGAGCCAGTTCGACTCCGCCGCGGTGTTCGCCGCCTGCGCCGAGCACGGCGTGGCCGTGGAGATCAACAGCCGCCCCGAACGGCTGGATCCGCCCCGGCGGCTGCTGCGCGAGGCGGTGGCTGCGGGGTGTCTGTTCAGCATCGACACCGACGCGCACGCTCCCGGCCAGCTCGACTGGCAGATCTACGGCTGCGCCCGCGCGCAGGAATGCGAGGTGCCGGCCGGGCGGGTGGTCAACACCTGGGCGGTGGAGGAGCTGCTCGCCTGGGCAGCGAGCTAAGGGCATTTGGCAATCGAACGCGTGGGTGCGAGGCGGCCGCCGGTCCCGCAACCACTCTTGTCTGGAGTAGGTGCCACCGCGCCTCTGAACTTCTAGCGAATTCTAGAAGTTGGGAGGTGGGGGAATCGGTAGCCCGAGCCGGTTGAGGTAACGCTGCGCCGAGCGCTGCACGGCGGCCTTGCCGTCGGTCTCGACGACCCGCTGCCACCAGCCGCCGTAGATCGTGGCGAACTCCCACGGATCGATCAGCTGCAGCGCGCGCCGGATGACGGTGGGCGGCTCGGGGATGTGGTTGGGGTAGCTGTACATGAAGCTGACGAAGCGGCGGTCCATCACCACGGTGAAGATGTCTCCGGTGCACAGCGCGCCGGCGCCGTCGGCGCCCTCGGCCCAGTGCAGCACCGTCCCGCCGGGAAAGTGCACCCCGGCGTTGATCAGCGTGCGACCGGGGAGGATTTCTCGGACGTCGCCGTCCCAGAAGAGGAAGTTGCCGTCCCGCCGCACCCACTCCCGGTCGGCGCTGTGGACATAGATCGGCGCGTTGCCGAAGGCTTCGCTCCAGGACACCGCCGAGCCGTAGAAGTGCGGGTGCGAGATGGCGATCGCCGCGATGCCCCCCTGCTCGTGCACCGCGGCAATCGCGTCGGAGTCCACATAGGGCACACAGTCCCAGAGCACGTTCCCGCCCGACCCCGGAACCAGGAGCGCCCGCTGCCCGATGGCGAAGGACGGCTCCGTCCCGATGCCGGTCAGCTCACCCTCGGGCCGCACCATCGCGCGGTAGTGCGCCTCGGCCATGTCCTCCAGGGTGGTCCAGCGCTGGCCGCCCCAGCCGACGTACTGGCGCTCGTCCGTGCAGATCGCGCAGTGCTCCGGATCGAAGTGCGCCTCGTCGTGCTGGACGCCACATGTCGTGCAAATCGGGAACGTCATGCTGACCAGTGAGCAGGACCCGTCGCGCGATCGCAACACCTCGGACCGGGTGCGGCGCTCACCCCTCGGCGGCGTTCGGGTCCATCCACAGGATCTCCCACAGGTGTCCGTCGAGGTCCTGGAAACTCCAGCCATACATGAATCCGTGGTCCTGCGGGTCGCTCGAGGGCTGACCGCCTGCGGCCAGCGCCTTGTTGACGATCTCGTCGACCTCTGCCCTGCTGTCGGCGGAGAGGGCGAGGATGGCCTCGGTCTGCGACCTGGCGTCGGCGATCGGCTTCTTGGTGAAGTCCTGGAACCGGCCTTCCACCAGCAGCATCACGTAGGCCTCCTCGCTGATGATCATGCAGGTGGCGCTCTCGTCGGTGAACTGGGCGTTGAACTGGAATCCGAGCTGGGTGAAGAAGTCGACCGACTTGTCGAGGTCCTTGACGGGCAGGTTGACGAAGATCTTGCGGGACATGGCGGCCTCCGAAGGGCGTCGTGGGTTGTCGGTGGGTAGACCGGGCCTCCTCGGGAAAATCATCGGCCGGCGGGAGACCCTGCGATCTAGGATCGACCGCATGTCCTCCTCCGTGGCTGACGGCGGGCGTGCGTCGCTCGCCGGTGCCGAGTTTGATCGCGCCCTCAATGCCCACCGCCGCGAGCTCACCGGCTTCTGTTATCGGATGCTCGGTGCCGGCTCCGAGGCCGAGGACGCGGTACAGGAGACGATGGTGCGCGCGTGGCGAGCCAGCGAGGGCTTCGAGGGTCGCTCGTCGCTGCGGTCCTGGCTGTACCGCATCGCCAACAACGTCTGCGTGGACATGGTCCGCAGCCCGCAGCGACGCTCCCGCCCGATGGACATGGGGCCGTCGACGGCAACCGCGGATGTCGTGCTGGGCGAGCCGCGGGGCGAGCACATGTTCGTCCAGCCCATCGCCGACGAGCGGGTCCTCGACCTCGACGGCGACCCGGCCCGGGTCGCGGTGGCTCGGGAATCGATCCGGCTCGCCTTCGTCGCCGCGCTGCAACACCTGCCGGCCAGGCAGCGCGCGGTCCTGATTCTCTGCGAGGTGCTGCGCTGGCAGGCCAGCGAGGTGGCCGAGTTGCTGGACACCAGTGTCGCCTCGGTGAACAGCGCACTGCAGCGCGCCCGCGCGACGATGGCCACGCTGAACGGTCAGGTGGCGGACACGACGGTGGGTCCCGAGAACGAGGCGCTGCTCGCCCGCTATCTCGATGCCTTCGAGCGCTACGACATTCCGGCCCTGGTCGGGCTGCTCCGCGAGGACGTGGTGCTGTCGATGCCGCCGTTCGACGTCTGGCTGCAGGGCCCGCAGGAACTGGCCGCCTGGTTCCTCGGGCAGGGCATCGTCTGCCAGGGTGGCCGGTTGCTACCGATCAACGTCAACGGCACGGCGGGCTTCGGCAACTACCACCGCGTCGGCCCGGGACTCTGGGAACCGTTCGCCATCCAGGTGCTCGACGTGGCCGACGGCAAGATCGTCGGGCACCACAACTTCCTCTACCCGGAGTTGTTCGCCGAGTTCGGGCTGCCGGACCGGATCGAGGCGTGACCGGGCCCGGCGCCGCCGAGCTCTGCGCGGCGCTGACGGCGGTACTGCCCGCCAACCGCATCACCACCGATCCGGCCGTCATCGCCGGCTACGTCCACGACGAAGCGGAATGGGCGGCGTTCGGCACTCCGCTGGTCGTGGTGCGCCCGCACCATGCCGACGAGGTGCAGACCGTCGTCCGGCTGTGCATCGAACACCGGACTCCCATCGTGACGCGGGGCGCAGGCACCGGGTTGTCCGGTGCCGCCAATGCGGTGGACGGCTGCGTCGTCATCTCCACCGACCGGCTGAACCAGATCGTCACGATCGACCCGCTGGAGCGGATGGCGGTGGTGCAACCGGGCGTGGTCAACGACGATCTCCGGGCGGCCTGCGCCGAGGTGGGACTCTGGTATCCGCCCGACCCGGCGAGCGCCCCCTGGTCGACCATCGGCGGCAACGTCGCGACGAATGCCGGCGGACTGTGCTGCGTCAAGTACGGGGTCACCCGCGACTACGTGCTCGGCGTGGAGGTGATCACCGGCCTGGGCGAGAAGGTGTTTCTCGGCCACCGGACCGCCAAAGGCGTGGCGGGATACGACCTTGCCGGGCTGATGGTGGGGTCGGAGGGAACGCTCGGCGTGATCACCGAGGTCACCCTGCGGCTGCGGGCGCAACGTGCGCCGGAGCGGACCATCGCCGGCTACTTCTCCTCAATCGTGGCGGCCGGTGAAGCCGTCAGCGCGGTGGCCGCGGCCGGGCTCACGCCCTCGGCACTGGAACTGATCGACCGGCACTGCCTCGAAGCGGTCGACGCCTGGAAGAACATGGGCCTTTCGGTGGATGCGAACGTCGTGTTGCTCGCGCGCAGTGACACCGCCGGGGCGGCCGGCGACGACGAGGCCGAGCAGATCCGGGCGTGCTTCGAGGGCGCCGGCGCCAGCTTCGCCGCCGTGTCCGCGGACGCGGTAGAAGCCGAGGCACTGTTCGCCGCGCGCCGCTTGGCCTACCCCGCCCTGGAGCGGCTGGGTCCGTTGCTCACCGAGGACATCTGTGTGCCGAAGGCGGCCGTGCCGGCGATGCTGGCCCGCATCGAGCAGATCGCCCTCCGACACGACACCCAGATCGCGAACATCGCCCACGCCGGAGACGGCAACCTGCATCCCCTGCTGATCACGCCGCGCGACGATGCGAACGCCCGCCGGCGCGCCCAGGCGGCGTTCGACGACATCATCTCCGAGGCCCTCGACCTCGGCGGCACCGTGACCGGCGAGCACGGTGTCGGACTGCTGAAGCGCGACGGACTGGTGCAGGAGCTGAGCGGGGCCGTGCTGGACATGCACCGCGCCGTGAAGGCGGCGCTGGACCCGCACGGCATCCTCAACCCCGGCAAGGTGATCTTCGGTTAGCCGCCTCCCGCGCGGGACGCCGGACCTATCCCGGTAAGCCAAACCTGTGCTTGACTGTAAGTAGAACGTGTTCCACTTACAGGGCGGGGAGAGCACATGGAGCGACTGAGCGGACTCGACGCCAGCTTCCTCTACCTGGAGACCCCCTCGCAGCTGCTGCACGTCTGCGGACTCATCGAGGTGGATGGCGCCACCGTGGCCGGCGGGTACGACTTCACCGCCGTCGCGAACGAGCTTGCGCAGCGCGTCGAGGCGATTCCGGGATTTCGGCGCAAGTTGTGGGACTCGCTGCTCAACCTCGATCATCCGGTCTGGGTGGAGGACGAGGAGTTCGACGTCGACCACCACCTCCACCGAATCGCTGTTCCGCCGCCCGGTGGCCGCGACGAACTCGCCGAGTTGTGTGCGCACATCGCGAGTCAGCCCTTGGACCGCTCCCGGCCGCTGTGGGAGATGTGGATGATCGAGGGCCTGCCCGATGGTCGTGTCGCCGTGATGATGAAGATGCATCACGCGACGGTGGACGGAGTGACCTGGGCGAGCCTGATGTCGCAGTTGTGCACTCGAACACCGGATGCCCCGCCCGTACAGCCGGAGGTGATCGCGCAGACCGCCGGAGGCGCGCATTCCCTCGAGCTGACACTGGACGGTATGAAGACCTTTCTCGGCCAACCGGTCAAGTTGCTGCGGCTGCTGTCGAGCACGGCTTCGCTGTTGCCGAACTGGTTGGGCGCACCCGCCGCGGCCAGGCCATGCCCGCACCGTTCACCGCACCACGGACGTCCTTCAACGGGACATCACCGGGCACCGCACGCTCGCGTACGCCCAGGTCGCTCTGGCGGACGTCAAGGACGTCAAGAACGCCTTTGGCACCACGGTGAACGATGTGGTGCTCGCGATCTGTTCCGGGGCGCTGCGCAAGTACCTCAACCGGCGCAACGAGCTCCCGGAGAACTCCCTCATCGGCATGGTCCCGGTGTCCGTGCACGGCAAGTCCGACCGCCCCGGCACCAATCAGGTCATGGGCATGTTCACGGCGCTGGCCACCGACATCGCGGACCCGGCCGAACGACTGCAGGCGATCGGCGAACACAATCGCGTCGTCAAGGAGCACAAGGACACGCTGGGGCCGACCCTGCTGCAGGACCTCGCTCAGTTCGCCGGTCCGGCCGCATTCGGCGCCGCGATGCGGACCTATGCGAACCTGCGCCTCGCCGAAAAGCACCCCGTGGTGCACAACCTGGTGATCTCGAACGTCCCAGGGCCCCCGGATGCGCTGTACTTTCTCGGCGCGCGTATTCGCGCCATGTACCTGCTGGGCCCCATCTTTCACGGGGCAGGTCTGAACATCACCGTCATCTCCCTCGGCGAGGCGCTGAACATCGGCCTGATCGGCTGCCGTGAGTTGACACCGGACCTGTGGCCCATCGCGGAGGACGTCGAACAGGAACTCCAGACGCTGCTCAGCGCCGCCCGGGCGCGCTCACCCGAACGCGCGCAGTCCGCCGGTCGGCGATAGAACGGAAGTCAGGCCGTGTAGTCACGGCTGCTCGGCGGCGCGTTGCAAGGCGTCGATGTCGAGCTTCTTCATGCCCAGCATGGCGGTCATGGCCCGCTGCGACCTGTCCGGCTCGGGATCGCCGATCAGCTCGGGCAACACCGAGGGAACGATCTGCCACGAGAGGCCGTACTTGTCCTTCAACCAGCCACAGGGACCTTCCTCGCCGCCCTCGGACAACTGGTCCCAATACCTGTCGACCTCGGCTTGCGACCGGCAGTCCACCTGGAACGAGATGGCCTCGCTGAAGGTGAATTCCGGGCCTCCGTTCAGGGCCACGAACCGCTGCCCGTCCAACTCGAAGGACACCGTCATCACCGTTCCCTCGGCTCCGGGCCCGGCCTTGCCGTACCGCGCGACGTCCAGAATTCGGGAATTCTCGAAGACGGAGACGTAGAAGTCAGCCGCCTCTTCGGCCTGCGCATCGAACCACAGGCACGGGGTGATCGTGGGCATTTCTCCTCCTCAGGTCGAGGTACCGGGTTTGCTGTCACCGGTACAGACCAGGGTCCGGGCTCAAATTCATGATGTCGGCGTGCCCGGAGTGGTGCGCGGTCTCCCGGAGGATGTGCAGCAGGACGTGGCGGACCGTCCACCACTACCGCTCCGGGGCCCGGGGTGCGGTCGGCAGCGGGACCAACGCGTCCATATCGGCCAGTCCGGCGACCGCGGACTCGGTCTGCTGTGCGACCGCGGTGCTGATCGCCGAAAAGCCAGCATGACCGCACCCATCGTGGCGTGCGTTATTGCGAGGTGTCTTCGGTCGCCTCGAGCAGCACCGTCCAGGCCGGCTTTTCATCCGTGGACCGGGGGCTTGCGCACCGTCCTGATAGACCGCCCCACCTGAGGGTCGTATAGCGGGATGAAGGCTGGCCCCTTGCGGTGGAGCACCTTGGAGATGACCGTGCCCTTCGCCCCCTTGATGCCGTGTTGTTCCTGCAGGCGTGGCGTTACTTTGGCCTAGGGGTGGATGAGGGTGGCGTAGACGACGGTGTTGTTGTCGTAGTTCCTGGTCTTTTCGTCGAAGTTGCCACCGCAGGTGATCAGACGCAGTCCCGCGTAATTGACGGGACCGTAGACGGCTTCTGTGGGGAACAGGTCTTTGGGATAGGTGTTGATGGCATCGACACGGAAGTGCGCGACGCTGTGGTCGGCGCGGGTGATGTCGATGACCTGCCCGGGCCGTACGTCGCCGAGGTTGAAAAAGACGCCGGGTCCTTTGTAGGAATCGACGTGGCCGATGATCACCGCCGGCCCGAGTTCCCCGGGGGTTGGTCCGAGGCGGTACCAGGCCGCTTTGTCGTAGCTGGTGGGGACCTCGATGGTGCCGTCCTTGTTCAATCCCACCTGCGACACCGCGGAGTTGATGCCCACCACCGACGCCCGCATCGAAACCGGGGGTGACGGCGCCAGACTGAACGGCGGCGATGGTGGCGGGGTCGCGGACGGCGGGGGTACGGAGCCGGTACCCGCCTGGGGGTCGTGCGCTACCGCCGGTGCCGCGGGGCTGACGGCGCCGTTGCTGGGTGGCGCGATCATCGCCGCGGGAATGGTGCCGAGAGCCCCGGGGGGAGCAGGCGGGGCCGAGGATTGCGTGAGGTACCGACCGACCATCAGCGCCGCGGTGGCCACGAGGGCCACGCACATAAGCAGGTACACCAGATCTCGTGGCACCGACCCACCCTTGGCGGGTGAGGTGTCTGTGTGTTTGCGGTGGGCAGGGCGTCTCATCAGCTCAGCTCTCTTCCAGGACACGGCACTACCCGGGCCGGCAGCGCAGGACGCCCACCGGACCGGGTAGATGCGAGCCGCTTACTCGGCGTGGTCGACGTCCTCAACCGGGCCGTCGGCGGCGGTCTTGCGGCCGTGTTGGTAAGCACCGGCCGCGGCCACCGCCCCGGCGGCGGCAACAGCCCCGCCGACCAGCAGTTCGGTGTTCCGCCCGCCGGAGGTGCCACCGGCACCGGTGCCGGCCCCACCACTGGGGGTGGCTCCGGAGCCGGAGCTGGCCGAGCCGCCGCTCTGGTTCAGGGCCCCGTTGACACCCTTCGGGAAGAAGCCACCGGAGGTGACCGTGCCGGGGTTGAGGTAGACGATGTTCAGCACCTGTCCCGGTGTCCGACCGAAGGCGATTCCGTTCTCGTCGAGCGGGACGATGTTCGCGGCACCGTCGATGCTGATGCCCTGGTCGAGATCGGTGGCACCGTCCAGGCTGTCGCGGGCGTCGGAGATCTTGCCCGCCGCACCCTGGGCCTCCACTCCCATGGCGTATAGCGCCGTCCGAATCAGGCTGGCGTGGTAGGCCTCGGCGGCGAGGATGCCCGCGGCCGCCCCCAAATAGGTCTTGTTGCTGATCAGCGGTGCGGCACCCTTGTAGGCGGTAACTCCCACATCTTCGAAGATGAACGCGCCGAGCAGGAAGGCTTGATCACTCGCGTAGGGATCGAAGTTGTCGCCCAGACCAGCGGCCTTGGCGGCGGCCTTGAAGCTGGCGTCCAGGTCGAGGGCCGGCTGGGACACCGCCGCACCCCCGAGTGCCGTGCGGAGGAACTTCACGTGGTTCAACTCGTCCTTGGCGATCTCCGCGGCGTACGCCTTGATCTTGGGGTCCTTAAAGGAGACTTGGCGACCACCGGTCACGCCACCCTGGGTGCCGGTGCCACCGAGGAGGTTATTGGACAGCCCCGACCCGTTGACAGCGACGGCGTAGAACTGCGCCTCCAGGTACTCCAGGTTCAACGCGAAGTTGAGGATCGCACCGTCGCTGGGGCCACCGCCCGACTGCGCCAACGCCTCTGGGGCACCGAGCAGCGACGCCGCCCCGACACCGACCCCGGTCAGACCGGCGGCCTTCAGGAACCGTCGGCGGTCCAACTGGTTCTCGGCACTGCGATTGATCGCATTGGTGATGAACTTCTTCTCGAACATCGTCGTTACCCTTTCGGCCGTGCTGGGGTGGTAGTCACGCCATGGGATTATCAACGCCCCGATACCCCACATGTCACTACCGTCACAGCCGCCTCAGCCGTGACCAGGGTAACTCTGGCCCCAGCTCCCGGTATTGTCAATTACTTCCTCACCGAATCGTCGCTTTAGCAACACGTTCTCCCTGCCGTCGAAATGATCATTTGATGCAGGGGCTGTACGCTTTCGCTTTCACGGACGCCCAATACCGGAGGCAATCATGGGATCACTTAGCCCCGTACACTGGCTGATCGTCATTGTGGTGCTGGTCGTGCTCTTCGGCGCCAAGCGCCTGCCCGATGCGTCTCGCTCCCTCGGCCGCTCCCTGCGGATCTTCAAGAGCGAGATGAAAGACATGAGCGCCGACGGGGCCCAAACCCCTACACCGCAGCCACCGACAGCGGGCGAGGCGCCACCACAACTCCCCCCTGCAACCACGCCAGAGGCAGCCCCGCGCAACGCGCCCCAGCACCAGGCGGAGGCCGAGGAGAAGGCCAGCTGAGCACCAACCCCGTAGGATCGAATCGTGTTCGGTATCGGCGGGTCAGAATTTCTCATCCTCATGGTGGCGGGGCTGTTCATCCTGGGCCCGGAACGATTGCCCTCCGCCGCCGTGTGGCTGGCCCGCACTCTGAAACAGGTACGCGAATACGCCACCGGTGCACGCGAGCAACTCACCAAAGAACTCGGCCCAGAGTTTGATGAGCTGCGCAAGCCCCTCGCCGAACTGCAGAAGCTCCGCGGATTCAACCCCCGCACCGCCATCACCAAACACCTACTCGACGGTGACGACTCCTTCTTGTTCGGCCCCAGCGCGCCCGGCACCGACCCCACCGGCGCAGGCACCAGCGGCGCCCCCGCCAGCAGCGGCACCAGTGCGCCGGTGGAGCTCACCAAGCAGACGCTGAACCCCGCCACCCGGCCACCGCCCCTGGATGCAGGGGAACGCCCGCCCTTCGACGCCGACGCCACCTAAGATCGTGGCCCTCACCGCTAGCGTTTGATCGACTATTGGGCGGCCACGGTCGTTACGGGCAGGAACGTCCGGTGCCTGGCGCGTCAACGGATGCGAGTCAGATCCAATGACCAGCGTCGACTCCAGCCGGCCCTTGTTGCGTGGTCTCTTCCGCCCTCGACGAACAGTTGCCGCTCGGGAGCCGAAGCCTTACCCGAAGGCTGGATCAATTCGAGGGTGGTGTCCCGCATGGCGGATGACGGTCGGCTTTCCGATCCGATTAATGATCATTGGCAGTGGTGGGATTTGGCTGCCTGCCGCGGAATGCTCACCACGTTGTTCTTCCACCCGGAGCGTCAACGCGGCCCGGCGCGGCGTCGCCGTGAGGCGGAGGCCAAGGCGGTCTGCCATCGTTGCCCGGTCATCACGCAGTGCCGCCGGTATGCCGTGGGCGTACAGGAGCCTTACGGCATCTGGGGTGGGCTGTCCGCCGAGGAACGCAAGGACCAGCTTCGGGCCAGTCGGGGAGCACCGTCGGTGCCGCGTCCGGGCGCGCGCCGGTTTGCCGGGCCGTAGGTTGTAGTCGTGTTCGGCATCGGTGGAGTGGCTCTCCCGGACCGTCTGCCATCGGCCGCCACTGAACGAACACCGATGGGTTGTCGCGATGACGTGCATCACCGACACCCCAGAGCCCCTGCGCTTTGCCGGCCTACGCCTTGCTTTTAGATGTTCCCCCAAAGCGGAACTCCACGACGTCACCGTCGGCCATCACGTAGTCCTTGCCCTCCATGCGGACTTTGCCCGCCGCCTTGGCCGCGGCCATCGACCTGGCCGCCATCAGGTCGTCGAAGTGCACAATCTCGGCCTTGATGAAGCCCCGCTCGAAGTCGGTGTGGATCACCCCGGCGGCCTTCGGCGCGGTGTCACCCTTGTGGATGGTCCAGGCCCGTGCTTCCTTGGGCCCGGCCGTCAGGTAGGTCTGCAGGCCCAGGGTGTGAAAACCGGTGCGTGCCAGAGCGTTGAGGCCGGGCTCGCTCTGCCCGATGGACTCCAGCAGCTCCAGCGAGGACTCCTCGTCGAGCTCCAGCAGTTCCTGTTCCACCTTCGCGTCCAGGAACACCGCGTCCGCCGGGGCGACGGCGGCCCGCAACTCGGCCACCCGCGACTCGGCGGTCAGCACCGACTCGTCGGCGTTGAACACGTACAGAAATGGCTTGGTCGTCAGCAGACTGAGCTCGCGCAGCAGCGGAAGCTCCAGTTCCTTGGCCGCCGAGTACAGGGTGCGGTCGTCGCTGAGCACCTTCTCCGCCGCCTGCGCCGCCTCCAGCACCGCCTTACGGTCCTTCTGCGTGCGCACCTCCTTCTCCAGCCGCGGGATCGCCTTCTCCAGCGTCTGCAGGTCGGCGATGATCAGCTCGGTCTCGATGACGGAGATGTCCGCGAGCGGGTCGATCTTGCCGTCCACGTGGATCACGTCGTCGTCGGAGAACACCCGCACCACCTGGCAGATGGCGTCGGCCTCGCGAATGTTGGCCAGAAACTTGTTACCCAGCCCCTGCCCCTCGCTGGCCCCCTTGACGATGCCCGCGATGTCCACAAAGGACACTGTGGCGGGCACGATGCGCTCCGAGCCGAACACCTCGGCCAGCTGACCCAGCCGCGGGTCGGGCAGCGCCACCATGCCGACGTTCGGCTCGATGGTGGCGAAGGGGTAGTTCGCAGCCAGCACATCATTGTTGGTCAGCGCGTTGAACAGGGTGGACTTGCCGACGTTGGGCAGTCCGACGATTCCGAGGGTGAGGCTCACGGTCCGTGGAGTCTACGGACGTCGACTCGCGAGAGCACCCGCCGACTGGTGGACTACCCCACTGACCCGACACCAAGGAGTCTGATGCAGCGCCTCGACCGGGGCACGGCCTTCGCCGGGCTGGTGTTCGCCTTCACCGCCGTGATGCTCGGCACCACCATGCCCACCCCGATGTACCCGCTGTACCAGGCGAAGCTCGGCTTCTCCGTGGTGATGCTGACCGTCATCTTCGCGATGTACGCCATCGGGGTGCTCGTCGCGCTGCTGGCCTTCGGTCGGTGGTCGGACACCCTGGGCCGCCGTCCGCTGCTCGCTGCCGGACTGGCGGCCGCAATCGTCAGTGACCTGCTCTTCCTGGCCGCGGACGGCGTGTGGCAGCTGCTGGTCGGACGGTTGTTCTCCGGACTCTCGGCCGGCATCTTCACCGGGACCGCGACCGCCGCTGTGCTCGAGATGGCGCCCGAGCGGTGGAAGGAACGCGCCCCGTACGTCGCCACCGCGGCGAACCTCGGCGGGCTCGGCCTGGGACCGCTGCTGGCGGGGCTGGCCGTGCAGTACCTCCCGTGGCCACTGCACCTGGATTTCGGGGTGCACCTGGCGCTCATGGTGGCCGGCGCGCTGCTCGTTGCGCTGGCTCCGGAAACGGTTGCGGTGACGCACGGTGCCCGTCCTCAGCTGCAGCGGCTGGCCGTTCCCGCGGGAGTGCGTGCCACCTTCGTCAGCGCGGCGGTGGCCGGCTTCGCGGGCTTCGCCATGCTGGGCCTGTTCACCGCCCTGTCACCGCGCCTGCTCTCCGAGGTGCTGGGCGTCCGTAAACCCGCGGTCGAGGGACTGGTGGTGTTCATCGTGCTCGCCTCGTCGACGGCCGCGCAGATCGCGCTGCGCCGCATGCCCCAGAACCGCGCGGTCAATCTCGGGTGCGTCGGCCTCATTGCCGGCCTGCTGCTGGTGGCCCTGGCGCTGTGGCAGGCATCATTTCCCGCGCTCATCGCGGGTGCCGTGATTGCCGGCGCCGGTCAGGGGACCAGCTTCAGCAAGGGCTTGGCCGCGGTTTCCAGCCAGATCAGCTCCCAGAACGCGGCCGAGGTGACGTCCGCCTTCTTCGTGGTGCTCTATGTTGCCCTCGCCCTGCCGGTCGTCGGCCTGGGCTTCGCGGTGCAGGCCTTCGGCCTGATCGAAGCGGGCATCGCGTTCACCCTCGGCGTGGCGGTCTTGGCCGCCGTTGCCCTGGCCGCATTGCTGGCCACCCAACGACGACAGCTTCGATCGGTGTGATTCCGCGAGCAGAACCCGGTCAGAGCAGAACCGCGTCGGCGTGCATCGGGGCCGACCACAGGTAGCCCTGGGCGTGCGTGCAACCCAACGCGCGCGCTGCGGCAGCCTGCGCAGGCGATTCGATCCCTTCGATGATGATCGTTTTCCCGAGGTCGTGGGCCAGACCGGCCACCGCGCGCACCACCGCATCGCCCACCCGCGTGCCCAGCATGCTGCTGGTGGAGTGGTCGATCTTCACCCCGTCGATCGGCAGCCGGGTGAGATGGTCCAGGGTCGACCATCCGGTGCCGAAGTCGTCGAGATGCACCCGGAAGCCGCGCGCACGCAGCTCGTGCAGAAACCCACAGTTGCGGGCGTCAGCGGCGAAGGCGGAGGTCTCGGTCAACTCGAGAATCACCGCATCCGGAAGTACTCCCGCGGCCATCGCCGACTCGTGCAGGCGGTCCACACACTCGTCGTGGTCGAAGTGCCGCGCGGACAGATTGACGCTGACGGTCAACCCGGGATCGGTCTGCCGCCACCCAGCCAGCACCCGGCCGGCCTGCTCGAGGACGGACAAATCCAGGTCGATGACGACCTCACTGTCCTCCGCGAGCGGGATGAAGTCCTCGGGTTGGAGCAAGCCCCGAGTTGGGTGCTGCCACCGGGCAAGCGCCTCGTAACCCACCACGCGCTCACGCTCCAGCTCCACCATCGGCTGGTACCACGGGACGATCTGCTCGGTGTCGATGGCACGGGCCAGGTCCTTGACGCTGCCCAGCGGCGCCCCGATGCGCCGCAGCAGGTCCAGCTGATCTTCGAGTACGGCTGCGAATCGGCGCAACCTCGTGACGTCACTCCGCCCGAAGTCGCGCGCACGCATGTCGACCACACACAGGGTGCCGACGACGAGCCCCTCGCGGCCAGTCACCGGCACACCGCCGTAGGCACGAACGCCGCTGGCACGAACGTAGGGCTCGTCGCTGAACTCCGACGCGGACAGGTCACCGACCGTGAGCGGCTTGCCGGTGTGCACCACCTTGCGGCACAACGATTCTGGGTGGGCACCGCGGGAAGTTCTCGACTGGCCGCTGCTGACGACGATGTGCTGGCCGGTCTGGTCGAAGATGGTCAGCATGGCGATCGGGCAACCCAGGGCGTGGGAAGCCAATCCCAGCGTGGTGCGCAGCGCAGAGGACGAAACGTCCAGACCCAGGTAGTGCTTCGCCGAGTCGCGCTGCCGTCGAGCATCGAGCTCGCGCATGCTGGCCCCTTCGGGATCGGGAAACCCGCGTAAGAGAGTACGCGGCAGCCTTGTGGTGCACCACCGTTGGCGAGGCTCGACGGCTAGGCCGAGCAGAGCTGCAGGTGCGAGCCGGCACGAGCCTTGCGGACGAACAACCGGTTGGGGATGCGCTGCTGCAGTTCTTCGACATGGCTGACCAGGCCCACGACCCGCCCGCCCGCGCGCAGCTCGTCGAGCACGGCCATCACCTCCTCCAGGGTCCCGCTGTCCAGGGTGCCGAAGCCTTCGTCGATGAACAGGGTGTCCAGCGGTACCCCACCGGACTCCGCGGAGACCACGTCGGCCAGTCCCAGTGCGAGAGCCAGGGAGGCGAGGAAGGACTCCCCTCCGGAGAGGGTCTTCGCCGAACGAACGACACCGGTGTAGTCGTCGCGGATGTCCAGCCCGAGGCCGCCGCGGGTTCCGCGGGCCCCGGGAGCATCGGAGTGCACGAACTCGAACCGGCCACCGGACATTCGCTGCAGCCGTATCGAGGCGACGGCGGCCACCTCCTCCAGCCGCGCGGCAAGCACATAGGAGTGCAGCGACATGCGCCGACTGTTCTGCCCGCGGCCGTTGATCACGTCGGCCAGCGACGACAACTGCGCGTCCTTGTCGATCTCCGGGCCCAGCGCGGCGCACAGGTCCTCGAGCTCTACCGCGAGTGCGGTGACCGCCTCGAACCTGCGCTGGGCCTGCGCTGCACCCCCCTGCGCACGAGCCAGCGCTTCGTCCGCCTCCGCGCACATCGCCTGCGGCACCGCCAGATCGACGTCCTCGTCGGGGGTGGCGGCGATCTCCGGTTCCGCCAGCACCGCTCGCGCACTCACCTCCGCATCCCGGGCCTTCGCCAGCAACAGTTCCAGTTGTTGCAACACCGGCTCTGCGCGCGCGGCGCTCACCGCGGCGGCCAAGCCAGCAAATCCCGCCTCCGTGGCCAGGTCCTCGGCTCGACACTGCCGGTCCTGGGCGTACTTGGCGGCGGAGTCAGCCGTGACGGTGGCCACCAGCAGCTCGCTCGCGGCGTCGGACAACCGCTGCGTACGGCGCCGGCGAGCGTGCACATCGGAATCGGCGCCTCGGGCCACGGCGAGACGCTGTCTGGCGTCCTCGACCCGCTCGCCCAGCGAACGGCAGCGCTCGGCCCCGGTGGTCAGCTGCGTCCGCAGCTCCCATTCGGTGACATCCAGTTCTCGTTGTTGCGCGCGTAGGCGCTCCAGCCGCTCCTGGACCGACGTTGCCTGCTGCGCGAGCCGTGTCGCTTCGGCATGGGCGTGGCAGGCACCGGCGTGTGCGGCCTCCAGCTCGATGACCGCACCACCGCCGCTGCGCATCAGGAGGCCGTCCACCGTGCGCTGCTCCTGATGCCGGACGCCCACTGCATGGTCCCGTGCCGCCGCCGCGCGCTGCTCGGCCTCGTGCGCCGCCTGCTCTGCCGCCCTGGTGACATGCTGCTCGGCGGACACGGCGGGGGTGGGGTGGACCAGCGATCCGCACACCGGGCACGGTCCGTCCGCGCGCAGCGTGCTCGCGAGCTCGGCCGCCATTCCGTCCAGCCTGCGCTCCCGCAGGTCCAACCAGTGTTGCCGGGCATCGAGGTGCGTGGCGCTCGCGATGTTCGCCGCGTCGCCAGCCTCGGTGAGCCGTCGCTCGGCGACGGCGAGCTCCGTCGCCGCCTGGGCGGCTTCCGCGGCCGCTTCTCGGGCGTCGGTGAGGGCAGGCAGCGACTCGGCCGCTCGTTGCGCGTTCAGCAGCAGGGCCTCGTCGCGAGCCACGGCGTCGGGCAGCGCAAGGCGCCGCGTCCGCAGGTCATCGAGAGCCGCAGTGCGGTCCTTCAGCTCGCGCTCCAGCTCCCGCACCTGGCAGGCGTCCCGCCCGGTGCGCTGCGCCAGGTCGATCAGCTCGTCGAGCCGACCGATCTCCGAGCGCCAGCCCACCACC